>MKWU01004310.1_pt1 | contig 17088 bp, 13 predicted proteins | sample 809101 | NCBI WGS metagenome assembly MKWU01 (sample SAMN05860141, study PRJNA318959) | sponge metagenome | host: Aplysina aerophoba | place: Slovenia: Piran, Adriatic Sea, Gulf of Piran | collected 2013-05-07 | reverse complement strand
GGCGGCGGATCGTTTCGGGCGCACGGTGCGCGATCATCTCAACGAGCGCACCGCCGGGGAGGGCCTCGAAGAGCGGCGGCGCCGCCAGCGGGAGCGCCGCGAGGTCTCCATCCGCGCTCAGGCCGACGGCATGTTCCGGCTCAGCGGCTGGCTGGATCCCCTCGCCGGCGCCCGGGTGCAGACCGCGTTGGGCGCGGAGTATCGCCGGCTCTTCAAGGCCGAGGACCCCAAGAAGCGGTCCACCACCGCGCAGCTCTACGCGGACGCGTTCGAGTCGCTGGCTACGCGGGGCGGCAAGGGCAAGGCGCCGCGGACGAGCCTGGTGGTCGTGGCCGACTACGACTTCGTGGCGAACCAGCTCGCGAACCCGCGCCTGTACGACGGCACGCCGCTGGCCGCCGACGAGTTCGTCCGCCTCGCCCTCGAGGCCGACATCCTGCCCGCCCTGTTCGACACCGACGGCCAGCCACTGTGGTTGGGTCGCGCCGTGCGCGACGCCACCGACGCGCAGCGCATCGCCCTCGCGGTGCGCGACAAGGGCTGCGTCGGCTGCGGCGCCCCGAACAGCTACTGCGAGCCGCATCACATCTGTAACTGGAAGGACGGCGGCCCCACCGACCTCGACAATCTCTGTTTGCTGTGCGGGCATTGCCACCACAAGGAGATCCACTCCAAACGCGGCGCCGAGATCACCCGCGGACCCCGCGGGAAACTCACCATGCAATACCCCGACCGCAAACCCCAACACATACCCCTCCGACGCTGAACACCACAGGTGGCTGGCTGCGGTCGAGGGGGCTGCGCCGCGAGCGTGGGCGGGTGCCTCTGCGTTGTTGACCACCGTAGGTGGCTGGCTGCGGTCGAGGGGGGCTGCGCGGCCGCGAATCCGGGTAGGTGTTCCTGCGTTGTTGAACACCCCAACCCCGCCGGCCTCGGCGAGTTCGGCATCTCCCCGCATTGGACCCAACCCGGACCTGAGCAACACACCCCGACCCGGCACACACTCACAGCAAGTGCCTCCCGATCCGGACCGGCGGACGCACACCACCCCGGCCTTCGTCGAGCGGGGTCGAAGTGCGCAGGATTGTTGAGCCGAATCAACTCAGAGTGGCAGGTCCACTCGGACCGATGTTGTTGAGCGACCGCCGAAGTCGACCGGTGCTGCGGAGTTCTCCGGCGGGGCTCGATGAGTAAGCACGGTGATGAGCGAGCACGGTGTCGAGCGAGCACGGTGTCGAGCGAGCACGGTGTCGAGAGTGTCCGTGTCGACTTCGCCGGGCAAAACCGCCACCCCATCGGGGCTGCGATAGCCCGTCGAACGCACCAACCCGTAGCTGTCGAACTACGGCCAAACCCGCCGCAACACCGACCGGCGCCCCCAGCACCGACCCGCCCAACTCGCCCTCGCCATCACCCCGTTGATCCGCGCCAAACCCATCGACCGGCGCGACCGCTGGGACCCCACGTACCCGCGCACGCTCCAAAAGGACCGCCGGGCTCAGTCGCCGTTCAGCGGGAAGCTCAGTTGCTCGCTCAACGGCACCGTGACCGACGCGCACCCCTGCTACGGGGCTCAGTCGCCGTTCAGCGGGAAGCTCAGCTGCTCGTGTCCGGGGTCGGCGGCGCGCCCGTCCAGCGGGACGTAGCCCGGCACCTCGTCGTGGCGGGTGTCCAGGTAGATCTTCGCCTCCGGGGGGCCGCAGAACGGCCGGTGACTCCAGCGGATCTCCACATGTCCGCGCACCTCGCCCCGCTCCCCGCCGGCGCGCTCCCGGTAGCGGGCCGTCCAGTTCACCCGTGGCTGGCCGCGCCCGTCGGGTTCGACCCGCAACGACCTGAACTCGAAGGCCTGCCGCCACTCCCACGGCGTCATCACCCGCAGCCGCATCGTCCGCCGACGGTCGATGCCCAGGATGTAGTAGGTCGAGGAGTAGATGCGCAGCAGCCGCCACAGCACGCGCTCCTGCTGCGCCGGCTCCCGCAGCGCCTCCTGCCAGCGTTCGGCCGAGACCGTGCTGACGGCGTCGATGAGGGCGTCGTACGGCTTGCGCAGCTCGCCGGGCATCCCGCGCCCGCCGTGGGTCCGGAAGGCGGTCCGGAGCCGTGCCCGCTGGGTGGAGTCCAGCCAGCCGGGTGTGTCGGGCATGCCGTCGAGGCCGAGCAGCTTCAGGGCGCCGCGATACAGCGCCAGGTGCTGGCGAGGCGCCAACTCGGCGAACCAGTCGGGGTGTCTGGCCTGCGAGGACGGGGCCAGGATCTCCTCGAACAGCCGCGCCGGGGCGGTGTTGTGCAGGATCTGCGAGAGGTACTTGCAACTGATCATGTAGACCCGGTCGACGAGCAGGTCGGCGGGAATGGCTTGATCGCCGGGTATCCGCCTGTCGCCGCTCCACTCGATCAGCCGAGGTGTCCGCCCGTCCAGGCCCGCCGGATGGCCGGCGAAGAACGCCCCGTTGGCGAACGCTGCGAGGGCGATGCGCGCATGCTTGCCGGCGGCCAGGATCCGCTCGAGCCGCTCCCAGGACTCGCCCTCGATGTCCAGGTTGCCGGGACGCCCGGCCAACGCCTCCCGCAGCGAACCGGCCCCGGTGACCCCCAGCGCGGTGGCCAACTCGGTGATGGTCGTCCGGTCGTCAGGCACCTGTCTCTTCGAACAGTGGCGTGAATTGGAGCTCGAATTCGATGGGCCGGTCGTCGGGTGCGGATCCCCAGACCGGCTCGTCGGGGTAGCAGTCCACAACGTGGTCGGTGGCGCTCATCCAAGCGACGACGGCGTCCGCCCAACGGCGTTCCAGGAGTGCGCTACGAATCTCGCCGACACTCGAGCCCAGCTCGCGCGGCGATGTCCTTGCAATCACGTGCAGGGCGATGGCCTGACCGACGCTCTCCTCGTCCTCCGCGATCAGGATCCTGCCGGGATCGCCGCGTTGATAGATCTGCGCGTACACCACCCGAGGGCGTTCCCGCTGCCAGTCGATCAGGTCACTCATCGCTGCGGGATTGGCCTCCGGCGAGGGCGGCGAGCCGCGGGATGCCGCCCGGCTCGCCGAGGTCGATGACGTCGGTGATCGGCCGGCCGCGACCGGTCACCGCCTCGAGCGCTTCGTGACCGGCGGTTTCCGCCGCCGGCCGGCCGGTGGTGAGGACGACGAGAGGAGCTGGATCGGTGAGGTGCAGCACTGTCGCCTTCCCGATGGCCCTCCAGAGCGACTCGTTCGTTCTCAATCCGGGTTGGGAGACTTGCGTGAATCCCCCCGACAGGTCGAAGCGCCACACCTTTCCTGCGAGACCGCGTGCTGTGAAACTAATTTTAATTCCATCACAACAATGTACGTCTCTCTTGATATCGCCGAAACCTGCCTCGCGGATCAGGAGACGGGCGATCTGGCTTGCGCTTCGGCCCTCTCGCAATGCGCGGACCTGCAAGTCCTCGATGCCGGAATGATCCCTGTTGGGCACCGGGGGGACCGAGACGTCCCAGCGGCGCGAGCCGTTGTGTGCCCCATTGGAGGCCAGTTCGGCATCGATACGCCGCCGAGCCAGGTCGACGTAGCCGGCGTCGGCGTCGAAGCCGACGTAGTGACGGCCGGTCCGCACTGCGGCGACAGCCGTCGTGCCCGCGCCCACGAACGGATCCAGAACGAGATCGTGCCGGTACGTGTAGAGGTCGATCAGCCGCTGCGGCAACTCGACCGGGAAGGGTGCGGGATGCCCGACACGGGTGGCGGACGCCGCGCGAATCTCCCACACGTCGGTCGTCGCTTCCATGAACTCGTCGGCGGTGGCGGAGCCCACCGCGGGCAGGTTGGCCGCCGCTCGCGCGGACGCACGTCGTGCTCGGTCGAAGCGGCCCTTGGAGGCGATCACCACCCGCTCGGTGAGATCCCGCAGGACCGGAGCGCCCGGTCGCTGGAACGAGCCCCAGGCGCAGCTGCCACCCGCGCCGCGCGCCTTCTGCCAGATGATCTCGCCACGCAGCAGGAGCTTCAGGCGGTTCTGCAGGATGTCGATCACGTCGGCGGACAGTGACCGGTACGGCCTGCGGCCCAGGTTGGCGACGTTCACCGCGATCCGTCCGCCCGGCTCCAGCTTGCGGACGCATTCGGCGAAGACGTCGTGCAGCATGTCCAGGTAGTCGATGTAGCCGGCGGGAATGTGACCCTCGCCGATCGCCTCCTCGTACTCCTTGCCGGCGTAGTACGGGGGCGACGTGACGACGAGCGCCACCGACGAGTCCGCTATTTCGCCGTAGCGGTCCATGTCGCGGGAGTCACCCACCCAGATCCGGTCGACGCAAATGGGCCGGACCACCTCGGAGTCCTCGCTGATCTCCGGCACAGGGAAGCGGCTGTAGAAGGCTGAGGAGTCGTGGGCCTCACGCCGTCCCACCCCGAAGTTGGACGTGGCGGTACTCTCACGCCGCCGTTCTGGTCTGCTCACGCCGCCTCCGAAACAGTCCCGAAGTGCTGGTCAACCGTGGCGAACTGCGGAAAACCTCCCGGTCAACACCTGTGTGCAACCTACACGAGCAGTGTGACAGTCTTGGGGAATCCGAGGGGACAACGGCACGGTCGGCGGTGGATTTCGCAGGGCCGGCGGAGGTGACCGATGAGTGAGATTCGACTGGTCCTGTGCGGCGTTGGCAGCGTCGGGCGGAACGTCGCCCGCTTGGTCCTTTCGCGGCAGGGCGGGGACGTGGTGGCGGCCTACAGCCGCAATCCCGCCCTGCGCGGATCCGACATCGGCGAACTGGCCGGCGGGGAGCCCGTCGGCGTGACGGTGACCGACCGGGAGACGGCTCTCGCCACTCCCGCCGACGTGCTGCTGATCGCCACCACCTCGTTCATCGCCGAGGTGGCCGACGACATCGCCGCGGGAGTGGACGCCGGGCTGAACGTCATGTGCACCGCCGAGGAGATGGGCTACGCCTGGGCCATCGACCCCGGCTTCTCCGCCGACATCGACGCCGCCGCCCGGCAGGCCGGCGTCACCGTCATGGGCGCCGGCGCCAACCCCGGCTACATCTACGAGGTGCTGGGCTTGGCGCTGACCTCCGCCGCCGCTCGGGTCGACCGCATCGAGGTGCGGCGGGTGGTCGACCTCTCGCGCTTCAGCGGCACCGTGCAGCGGCGCCTGGGGTTGGGCTTCGAGCCCGACGACCACGCCGCCGGGGTGGCGGCCGGCCGCATCTACGGCCACATCGGCTACCCCCACACCATGCGCACCTTCGCCCGACGCTTCGGCCGGACAGTGGAGCGCTTCACCGAGACCATCGACCCGATTCCGGCGCCGGGAGCCATCGACAGCGTGGCGGTGCCCATCGGGCCGGGTCAGTCGGCCGGCTTCGAGCAGGTCACCTCGGGCTATACCGACGACGGCGACGAGCCGTGGTTCCGGGCCACATTCCTCGGCCACGTGGACCTGGCCTCCATCGGCCTGGCCCCCGAGGACTCCTACAACGTCATCGGCGACCCCGACCTGCACGCGGTGGTCCGACCCGGCTTCAACCCCCAGGCCACCACCATGGCCGTGCTGGGCAACGCGATCCCGCACGTCGTCGCTGCGCCCGCCGGCCTGATCTCCATCACCGACCTGCCGATTCCCGCCCCCTGGGGCTGACCGTCTCACCGGCGGCGCTGAGGACGCCGAACGGTCCGTCGGCGGGCCGCCGGAATCCATGATCGACTAAGAATGGTGGCAACGCACCGAGGGGGACGACCATGGTCAGGGACGCATCCGGCTGGATCAACGAACTGCTGACGGAGGCACGCCAGATGCCCGAGCCGCAGATCTCGGGGACTGGAGTGCTGCAGTACTCCGAGACGCTGGGCCGCCGGGTCCGCGCGGATGACACCTGGCAGTCCCACGCTGTCGCCACCTACACCCGGGCCGTCGAAGCCATCGAGGCCGGGCAGTGGGCGGAGGCCGCCGAGTACGTGGACTTCTTCTACGACGAGGCCGCCGTCATTCACGGCTTCTTCCAGGGGCTCATTCCCGACGCCATCGGCTTCCTGGCCGAGCGGGGCGTCGGCAGGGTGCAACTGCTGGAGCTGAACCGGCGGCTGCTGGATCTGATCCGCCTGCCGGACGGGCGCCCGTTCGTGTCGAGCGTGCGCTGGGAGGAGTTCGGAGCCGAGATGCGGCGCTGCCTGGTGGCCGTCGGCGCGCAGGATCGCGACGAGGCCCTGGAGTCTCTGGCCGAATTGAAGGAGGTCTGGCGGCAGGTCCAGGACCGCGACGTGGACCACCTCTACGGCCTGTTGAACGAGGCGGTTGCCTACTGGGGCGAGGAGGCGGTCGGAGACTTCTGGAGCGCCATCATCGGGCCGCTGTTCGAGTCGCGCTACGAGAAGTTCGACATCAAGAACAACCCCTGGTCGGAGTCGCTGTGGACCAACGTCTACCTGGCCATGGAGGCGATGCGCGGCCACCTCGTGGGCCCCGAGCGGGACGGCAACATGGAGTTCAGCGAGGACGAGGACCGCTACACGTGGCGCTTCGACCCGTGCGGCAGCGGCGGCCGCTCGATGCTGGTGGACGCCGTGGAGGGCTCGCCGCCGCGCATGGAGTCGCCCTTCGAGTTCGGCGTTTTCGACGAGGAGTACGACTTCGCCTGGAACACCAAGGGGGTCTGCTACTACTGCGTGAACTGCTGCATGGTCATGCAGTTGATGCCCATCGACCACTTCGGCTATCCCGTGAGGGTCACCGAGCCGCCCACCTATCCCAACGACGGCACAGCCAAGTGCACCTGGCACGTCTACAAGGACCCGGCCAAGGTGCCCGAGCGCTACTACACCGACGTGGGGCGCCAGAAGCCCGACGTCATCCCGGGCCTCGAGGATGCCGGAGAAGCATCGGACTGATCGACGGGTCGCCGCGGCCGGTCCGAGCGGAGTTCCCAGCGACGGATCGAAATCATCTATCGAGCGACGCCGCCGAGGTGGCGAGAAGGAGACATCCATGAGCAACTCGACTGCACCCGAGCGGGTGGCGCTCCTGACCGGGGCGGGCGGCGGGCTGGCAGGCGCCGCGGCCCGGATCATTGCCGAGCGCGGCGGCTACCGGCTCGCCCTGGTGGACAACCGCACCGACGCCTTGGAGGAGACGCTCAGCGATGTGCGAGCGCTTGGCGCCGAGGCGCACGGCATCGTCGTGGACCTCGGCGACGCCGAGCAGACCGAGACGGTGGTGCCGCAGGCGCTGGCACACTTCGGGAGGGTGGACGCCCTGGTGAACGCCGCCGCTGTGCTGTTCCGCACGCCGCTGGAGGAGATCACCCCGGAGCGGTTCGACTTCGTGTACCACATCAACGCCCGGGCGCCGCTGCTGCTGATGCGTGCCGCCACGGCCGACATGGCCACCCGGGGCTGGGGTCGGGTCGTGAACGTCACCTCCACCGGGGTCTACGAGGGCGGCTTCACCACCACCTCGCTGCTGTACGAGACCACCAAGGGCGCGGTTGCGGTGATGACCAAGATGTTCGCCAACTTCGGGGCGGCCGACGGGATCCTCGTCAACACGGTCTGCCCCGGCGCCATGCGCACCCGCATGCTCACCGAGCAGACCGACCCGGCGCTGATCGCCAAGGCCGAGCGCGAGATGATCCCCCTGGGGCGCCTCGGCGAGCCCACCGAGGTGGCCGAGATAATCGCCTGGTTGCTCAGCGACGCCAGCAGCTACGCCACCGGAGCCGAGTTCGACGTCACCGGCGGCATCGCCCTGCACTGAGCCGGGCATCGGGAATCGCGAGTTGATTCCACCAGCCGGCCGCCCCGCCCCACGCGGCATCGCCCTGCACTGAGCCCGGCGTCCGGAAACTGCGGTGCGTGGCTCGTAGCGTTGGCCGGGCGTTCGCCGGTTCTCGCCCCGGCTGACCTCGTTCGTCATTCCGGCGGAGGCCGGAATCCAGCATTCGGCGACTGCGGTCGCGATTTCAACCGACTATCCAGCACACTCCAAGGAGGCGACGATGCGCAGGTTCGAGGGCAAGGTGGTGCTCGTCAGCGGCGCCGAGGGCGGCATCGGCGGCGCCACGGTGGAGCGCCTGGCCGCTGAGGGTGCCACAGTGTGGGCCGCGGTGCTGCCCGGGCTCGCGCCGCCGGCCGGCTACCCGTCGGTGGAGGTGGACGTCACCGTCGAGGAGCACTGGACGGCCGCTCTGGACACGGTGGTCGAGACCTCCGGGCGCCTCGACGTGCTCGTCAACAGCGCCGGCATCCTGGGAATCGGGACCGCCGAGGACACCAGCCTCGAGCAGTGGCACCGCGTCCTGGGCGTGAACCTCACCGGCGTGTTCCTGGGCTGCCGGGCCGCCGTCCCGCACATGCGCCGCAGCGGCGGCGGAGCCATCGTGAACCTCAGCTCCTTCGCCGGCCTGCGCGGCCTCGTGGGCATGGTGTCCTACGCCACCTCCAAGGGCGGTGTCATCGCTCTCACGCAGTCGCTGGCCAAGGACCACGCCACCGACGGCATCAGGGTCAACGCCGTCTGCCCCGGCTCGGTGGACACCCCGATGATCGCGGCGGTTATCGCCGCCTCCGACGATCCGGAGGCGCGGCTGAAGCGCACCATCGAGGGATACCTCATCGAGCGGATGGCGCGCCCGACCGAGATCGCCGCCGCCATCGCCTACCTGGCCGGCGACGACGCCTCCTTCATCACCGGTCAGGCCCTGCCCGTCGACGGGGGCCGCACGATCGGTTGAAGTCGCCCCGAGGCCGCAGTGCCCGTCACGGGTCGCCATGTTTGCCTGTGCCCCCTGGGGTGAGTCGCCGCGGACCGACGGCCTTGACTCGCGGTCGGGGCCCTTTCTGTCTTGTCGGTCTCGGCGTCCGGACCGTTCGCCGGGCTGCCCGACCGCATCCGGCCGTCGAGCCGTCCAGGTGTCCTGGCGAGTCTTGGTGAGGTCATCGAGGCCTGGCCGGGTCGCCGGCGGCAATGCGCCGGGTCAACTCGTCGTGTCTTTGATGAATGCGGCCATGCCGGGAATGGTGAATGCCACGAGGCCGCGGGCGGGCGCGTAGATGAGGCCGCGGCGGATCAGTTGGTCGCGGTTGGCGCTCAGGTCCTTGTGCGGCTTGCCGATCCGGGCGGCGACGCGCCCGCTGGGGGCCGTGCCGTCGGCGGTCACCTCGGCGGCCATTGCGGCGAGGTAGGCCTTCTGGGCGGGGGCGGCTCGTTCCCACCGCGGGCCGTAGAAGCTGTGCCGCAGTTCGATCTGCGCCTCCCCGACACCCGCGCGGGCGTCGTAGGCGGAGATCGAGGTGGGGCCCGGGGCACCGTCCCAGATCCGTTTCCCGAAGACCTGCAGGAAGTACGGGTAGCCCTTGGCGGCCCCGATTGCGTAACCGAGCGCGTCGGGTTGCCAGGTCACGCCCAGAGCCTCGGTAGGGAGCCGGAGAGCGTCGGCGGCCTCCGGCTCGGCCAACGCTTCGATTCGGTGGTAGGCGAACAGCCTCTCCGCGTACGTCTTGGCCCCGGTGAGCACGGTGAGTAGGTTCGGCAGGCCGGCACCGCAGACGGCCACGGGGAGCCGGAGACGGTTGGTGCGGTGGGCCGCCCCGGCCAACGCCGCGACGTCGGATCGGGGAAGCTCCTGAAGCTCATCGACGAGCAGCAGCACCCCGGCGCCGAACCCGGCGGCTGCTTCTCCCAGGTCGACCAGCAGTTCGGCGAGATCCAGTTCGAGGTCGCCCGAGTCGGCTCGGCCGTCCAGCGGGTCGACGTCGATGCCTACGGCGATTGAGCCGTCGGGTGACGCCTGCAAGGAGAACGACTTGAACACTCGAAGGGCGCTTCGAAGACGTGCCGAGGATCGGTGCCGCAGCGATGTGGCGCGGAGTGAGCCGGTCAGTGCCCTGCTTGCCAGAAGACGGAACGGCCGGTCCGAATCGGCTTCGACGAACGCCGACACCCAGCCGCGCTGATCGGCCATCGAGCGGATTTCCTCCAGTAGGACGGTCTTGCCGACGCCCCGCAGCCCCGTCAGGAGAAGACCGCGCTCAGCCTGGCCCGCTGCCAAGCGATCAAGTGCCACCTCGAAGGCGGCCAACTCGGATTCGCGGCCGGCCAACTCGGGCGGCCGCTGGCCGGCACCGGGAGAGTACGGGTTCCGGACGGGGTCCATCCCAGCAGAGTCTATCGATATCTAGAAGATCTCTTTAGACACATATAGACTCTGATAGACAGCACGTCCTGGATCTGCTGGTCGCCGACGAACGCTCCGAGGCATTGCGGGTGTGGCTCGCCGGTCGCCGCTCGGTTTCGTCGGATCTGCTGCGGACCGAGGCCCGGCGGGCCGTCCTCGATGAGCCGGCCGCCCTCAGGCGACGCTGCGAGGAACTCCTCGGCGCCGTCGCCTCGGTGCGGCTCCGACCCGCTGTCCTCGACCGGGCGGGCAGGTTGCCGCTCCGCCGCCTGCGTTCGCTCGATGCCACCCATCTCGCCGCCGCGCAGGAACTCGAGGACGACCTCGCCGGCGTGGCCGGCTACGACCTCCGGCAACTCGATGCCGCTGCCGATGTGTGCGCTCTGGCGTCCGCGGTACCGGCGCGCCCCGCCGACATGGCCCACCTGCGGGGACATGTCGAGTGCGGATTGATGATCCGCTCCCTGCGCCGCGGTCCGCCCCCGACCAACTCGCCTGCATAGCGCTTTAGGACATAGCGGGCGAGGGTATGACTAAGATCGCTCGGTCGCCGAATGCCAGAAGACGGAATATCGGGGATCCGCTACTGATCGAACGGGGAGAATCGCGTGCAAAGTGACCGGATGCGGGGAACTGGACAGACACATTCCCATATCCTTCGAGTCAACGGTCGTGTATTCCCACGGGCGAGTGCGCGCCGTGCAGGGATTCGATCAAGGCCGTCCTGCTGCGGTGATCGAACGACGATCACGGCTGGGGCGCTCAGACGGCGGAACATCTCCGGCACCCGTCACGCGATCCTCGTGGTGATTGCCGCGCCTGCTCTGGCGTTGGCGGTCCTGAGTATGGGTATGGCTCTGGCCACCTCCACCGCGAGTGCCCAGGCGAGCGAAGCCGAGGTGCGGATTGCGGCCCGGCGGCTCGATGACGGGCAGTTGGAGTTCGCCCTTCAACATCGCAAGGACGGCTCCTGGGGGGAGCGTCTGCGGACTGAACCGAACCATTTCCCTGCCAATCCCACCAGCGGAGAGTGGCTGGACAGCTCGGCGCTGCGTATCGACCCGGTCGGCTTGGTGCGGCTCTCGGCCCGGCTGAGCGACGACGGGCGGGTCGAGTTCACCCTCCAGCAGGAACAGGCCGACGGCTCGTGGGGGGAGCGTCTGCGGACCCAGAGAGGTTTCTTCCCCGCGGGCGTCCCGGCAGGGTCTTGGCTGGTCACCACGCCCTTTGCCATATCTGCTCCCCTCCCGACACCCATACCGGCGACCACTCCCGAGGCCGATACCGACGAGGAGTCCGCCGGCCGACGACAGGCAATAGTGTGTCTGGCGGCTCATGAAGACGGCGAGACGGTTGTCACCAACCGATGGAACTGGCCGTCCCCATTCGAGCATCGGTCAATCGATGGTTGGGGGAACAACCTTGCCCATCCCACCTGGGGCATGGCGGGCACGGCCCTCCTGAGGTTGGCTCCAACCTCTTATGCCGACGGCGTGTCGACACCGACGACCTCGCGGCCAAACCCCCGCACCATCAGCAATCTGGTGGTTGCCCAGGATGAGTCGGTGCCCAACTCCTCAGGAGCCAGCGACATCACTTGGCAGTGGGGCCAGTTCATCGACCACGACGTAACGCTGAGCCCCGACAACCCCGACGAGCCGTTCCCGATCTCCGTTCCCCATGGAGACCCGGTTTTCGATCCCACCGGGACCGGAAAGGCCGTGATCCACCTCGATCGTTCTGCATCAGACCCGCAGACCGGTTCGGGCCGGCTGAACCCCAGGAGGCCGATCAACGCCATTACCGCGTTCATCGACGCCTCCCAGATATACGGCTCAGATGAAGACCGAGCCAAAGGGCTCCGCGTCAACGACGCAACAGGAAGGCTCAAGACGTCACACGAGGGGCGATTCCTGCCCTTCAACGAGCAGGGACTCGAAAACGAGGGGGGCAGCGAACTGACGAACCTGTTCGTCTCCGGCGATGTGCGGGTCAACGAGCAGATCGGGCTCATCGCCATGCACACGCTGTTCGTCAGAGAGCACAACCGGCTCGCAGGCATCATCGCCGACCAGAACCCGACGCTGAGCGGCGACGAAATCTACCAGCTATCCCGCAAGATGGTCGGCGCGCAGATCCAAGCCATCACCTCGAACGAATTCCTGCCTCAACTGTTGGGCCCCGACGCAATCGGCCCGTACTCCGGCTACGACCCGAGCGTCGACCCGACCATTGCCAGCGAATTCTCAGCGGCAGCCTATCGAGTCGGCCACACCTTGCTCTCCCCCAACCTCCTCCTGCTCGGCGCCGACGGAGAACAGGACCAGACAAGTCTGGCCCGAGCCTTCTTCAACCCGTCGCTTGTCGTGGACCATGGCATCTCGGCGATTCTGCGCGGCCTCGCCGCTCAGCCGGCTCAAGAGATTGACTCGTTGGTCATCGATGAAGTTCGCAACATGCTCCTCAGGGGACCCAACGGGCCTGTCTTCGACTTGGCCGCTCTCAACATTCAGCGAGGCCGCGACCATGGGGTAGGCGATTTCAACTCCGTGCGCGGCGCGTACGGCTTGTCGCCGGTGGAGAGCTTTGCCGACATCTCTTCGGACCTCGGAGTTCAGCAGGCTCTTGAGCAGGCGTACGGGGACGTCGACACGTTGGATCTCTGGGCCGCGGCCCTCGCAGAGGATCATCTGCCGGGAGCGTCTGTTGGCGAGACACTCCAAGCCATCATCGCCGACCAGTTCCGACGTCTCCGCGACGGCGATCGCTTCTGGTACGAGAACGACCCGTACTTCCGGACCAACGTAGAGCTCCTCGACCAGATTCACCGCATCACTCTGGTCGACATCATCCGCTGTAACACACCCATCGAAGGCGAAATTCAAGACAACGCGTTCACAATCAAAGAAGGCTCGCCGGATCGCCCGGAGGAATCGCCGGAATGAACCTCGCCGGTCAGGATGCGCCGTCGCGGACCAAGCGAGCGATGGCTTCGGCAGCCGCCGGGTAGCGGGCTTCGAGTTCGGCGCCGTAGCTCAGCTCGAAGCCGTCCTGGTCGAAGGGGGGTGTCCCTGTCAGAGGTCCCGGGACACCCGACTGCGGCAGGCGACAACACCCCCCGGGCCATCAATCTGACAGGGGGCTACAGCCCTACCCGTCGCGGCGAGCAACCAGCCCCGACACTGCCACGCCGGGACCGCTCAACAAGGTAATGGGGGCCTTATCGGTCGACGGGGACCGCACCATCGGTTGACTTCCCGCGGTCACCCTCGGTCGGCTCAGATCCGGAACCGAGCCCACCGGCGGGCACACCTGTCAGACGGCGGTCCAGCCTCCGTCGACTTTGAGGGCCGAGCCGGTGATCATGGCCGAGGCGTCCGAGGCCAGGAACACCACCGCACCGGTCACGTCGTTGACCTGCGCGAGGCGGCCGAGCGGTATGCGGCCGAGGGTGTCGGCCAGGAAGGCCTCGTCGGTGAAGTAGGGCGCGGTCATCGGGGTGACCACGAACGTGGGGCACACGCTGTTGACCCTGATGGCGTGCGGTGCCAGGTCGATGGCCATCGCCTTGGTCATGCCCTCCATGGCGTGCTTGGAGGTGCAGTAGACCGAGCGGCGCGCCCCGCCCACGTGGCCCATCTGCGAGGACATGTTGATGATGCTGCCGCCCTCGCCTGCTGCGGCCATCTTGGCGGCCACGGTCTGGGCGACGAAGAACGCGCCTGTGACGTTGATCCGCATGACGTCCTCGAAAGCCTCTCGGGTGACCTCCAGGAAGGTCTGCGGGCGGTTGGTGCCGGCGTTGTTCACCAGCACGTCCCAGTGGCCCGGCGCCCCGCCGATCACCTCGGTCACCGCCTCGGTGTCGGTGCAGTCGCAGACCAGCACGTCGGCCCGCCCGCCGGCTGCGACGATGCCCTCGGCGGCCTGCTCCAACTCGCTGCGGGTGCGGCTCAGCAGCGTCACGCCGGCGCCCGCTGCCGCCAGCGCCTCGGCGCACGCCAGTCCGATGCCCCGCCCGGCGCCGGTCACCAGCGCCCGCCGGCCGTCCAGGCCCAGGCCGCGGCCCGGCAGCCACTCCGAGGCCACGCTCGCTTCGCCGCCTGCCGGGTCGGCGCCACCGCCGCTCATGGCCGGACAGTCCAGCCCGACGGTGCCGCTCGGCAGCCCGTCGACCGTCCGCCGGCTTCGCCGCTCACGCCAGCCGCCGCACCCTGATGTCGGCCTGGGCCTTGTGGCCGGCGAAGCCCTCCAGGGCGCACAGCCGCGAGCAGTACTCGCCCAGCAGCACCGAGGCCTCGTCGGTCAGCACCTTCTGGTAGGTGCAGGTCTTCAGGAACTTGCCGACCCACAGACCGCCCGTGTAGCGGGCCGCCCGGCGGGTTGGCAACGTGTGGTTGGTGCCGATGACCTTGTCGCCGTAGGACACGTTGGTGCGGTCGCCCAGGAACAGCGAGCCGTAGTTCGTGAGCCGCTCGGCGAACCAGTCCGGATCGGTGGTCATGACCTGCACGTGCTCGGAGGCGATGTCGTCGGCGAGGCGCACCATCTCGTCGTCGCTGCCGGCCACGATCACCTGGCCGTAGTCCCGCCAGGCCGTCCCGGCGATCTCGCCGGTCGGCAGGATCTCGAGCTGCCGCTCCACCTCGGCCATCGTCGCCACCGCCAACTCCTCCGAGGTGGTCAGCAGGATCGCCGGCGAGGTGGGCCCGTGCTCGGCCTGGCCCAGCAGGTCGGTTGCACAGATCTCGCCGTCGCTGGTGCGGTCCGCGATCACGAGCGTCTCGGTCGGCCCGGCGAGAAGGTCGATGCCGACGCGCCCGAACAGCTGGCGCTTCGCCTCGGCCACGAACGGGTTTCCGGGCCCCACCAGCATGTCCACCGGCGCCATCGAGGAAGTGCCCAGCGCCATGGCGCCGACGGCCTGCACGCCGCCGAGGCAGTAGATCTCGTCGGCGCCGCCGAGGTGCTGGGCGGCGATGATGGCCGAGGCGGGACGGCCACCGAACGGCGGAGCACAGGTCACGATGCGCTCCACACCGGCCACCTTGGCGGTCACCACCGACATGTGCGCCGAGGCCACCAGCGGGTACTTGCCACCCGGCACGTAGCACCCCACCGAGTTCACGGGGATGTTCTTGTGACCCAGGATCACCCCCGGCAGCGTCTCGGCCTCCACGTCCTGCAGGGACTCCCGCTGGATCTGGGCGAAGTTCCGGATCTGCGCCTGCGCGAAGCGCACGTCGTCGAGGGTTGCCTCTGGGATCTCGTCGAGGGCCGCGGCGATCTCGTCGTCGCTGAGCCGGAAGTCCACCGGGTCCCAGTCGTCGAAGCGGATCGACAGTTCCCGCACGGCCTCGTCGCCACGACGCTCGATGTCGTCGAGGATCTTCGTCACGGTGTCCCGGACCTGGTCGTCGCGGGCGCGCTTGAGGTCCTCGGCGATTCCTGTCTTGAGCCAGCGGGCCATGTCTCCTCCCGAGGTCTTTCGATAACTTCGTGACGGCGCTTGCAGGAAACCGCCGAACAGGGCCGCGAACGACTCGTCCCGATGCTCATCCGGCGAAGGCCGGATTCCGTTGTCCAGCGACCCGATCCTCGGTGCCGGCGGACTGCTCCGCAGCCCCTGGTGGTGCGCGCTGTCAGCGTAGGGCGGCTGTGGCGACACCGGAACCGTTCCCGTGCCGCGCGGCGTTCAGCCTCGGGCGGCGAAGCGGGGCTCCGGCAGGCCGCACACGCCCGCATCCACGGCGAAGACGCCACCGGCCTGGGGTTGGCCGGGTGCTGTCGGGAAGCCGGCGCCGGGACCGATGGACGTGACGAAGATCGTGTCCAGATCGGCGCCGCCGAAAGCCGGCATCGTGGGGATCTCCACGGGCAGCTCGACGACTCGGTCGACGGTCCCGTCGGGGGTGAAGCGGGCCAGCGACCAGCCGAAGGCGCAGGCCGACCAGTAGCAGCCGGTCTCGTCGATCGCCGCGCCGTCGGGCACACCCGGCAGCCCGGACCAGTCCGAGAACACCTCCGGATCGCTTGCGGTGCCGGTCTCGGGGTCGTAGCGGTAGCGCCACACCGTGCTGCGCATCGAATCGGCGAAGTACATGCGGTCACCCTCGGGCGAGAAGGCCAACCCGTTGCAGACGCCCACCTCGCTCTGCAGCGCGACGTGTGTGCCGTCGCGCTCGACGCGGTGCAGTTGCCCGCTGAAGACCTCGTCGGCGACGTCCTCGTGCATGCTGCCGACCCAGAACCGGCCGACCCGGTCGCATTTGCCGTCGTTCATTCGGTTGGACGCCCGACCGGGCTCCAGGTCGAGCCACGGTGTGAACGATCCGTCGCCGGGGTCGAGCCAGCCGACGCCGTTGCGCACCGACACGAGCAGCCGCCCGTCACCGCAGAGCGCCATCGAGCCCGGCTTGTCGGGCGTCGGCCACGACTGCTCGGCGTCGACCGCCGGGTCGTACCGCCGGACACTGCACCCTTCGATGTCCAGCCACCAGAGCACGCCCGCCTCGGTGTCCCAGACGGGAGACTCGCCCAGCAGAGCCCCGGCACCGGTCACGTATTCAGCCAACCGGTCCCCCTCCGGCCTCCGCCGCCAACTGGGTGAATTGCGAGGAGACGCGGCACGTATCCAACCGTAGTTCCCATCCGGCGGGTCGGCTGATCCGGGTGCGGCGGCGTGTGCGGATCGCGCCGAGCGGTGGGCCCGCAGCGCGAACCCAGCGCTGGCACGGCGGCGACGCCCACACCAAGTCGCGGATCGCGCCGAGCGGTGGGCCCGCAGCGCGAACCGTTCCAACGGCGACTCCGCCGGCGCGCCACGGGCGGCTGTTCGGCAGCGTCGACGGAGGCCGACGGCTCGCTTCGCCGATCGCTGCAATCCCTCCTCCGCCCCCCGCCTCCCCGTCCCCCGCCCTCCTCCGCCCGCCGCCCTC
>MKWU01004308.1_pt1 | contig 17093 bp, 13 predicted proteins | sample 809101 | NCBI WGS metagenome assembly MKWU01 (sample SAMN05860141, study PRJNA318959) | sponge metagenome | host: Aplysina aerophoba | place: Slovenia: Piran, Adriatic Sea, Gulf of Piran | collected 2013-05-07 | reverse complement strand
GGCTTTGGCCTCTTCGGGGCTTCGAGTTGCAGGTCTGGAACAGCGAGGTTAGCAAGAACAGCGGTAGCGCCCGGACCAGATCGGGAGAGGCTATCCTTGAGGTTCTGGGGACCTAGCGAGTGCTGGACCATAGCTGGAGCCGTGTAGATCCACTCAAGCGGCCTCTACCCCACCACAGGGTGGATCCAGCAAATCTGTCCTTCTGATCGGATTAGCAGTGTTCGGGAATTGTAAGGACGGATTCGCTGGATTCGCTCACCTACCTATCCGAGTGGGGGGCAGAGGTGATCTTACGTTACGACCCGAACGGCTAGTCTCAGCTTCTGAACTCATTAGTCTACTGCTCCCACACGGGGTCATAGAGGATCTAGGAACCGCTGGACCTCGACCCGATGGCCGTCGGGGTCACGAGTGAAGAAGTGATAGATCCGATAGGTCTCGTCGGTTTTCGGGACCCCCTCCACTTGTACTTCATGGTCTAGGAGGCGCTGATAGACACCATCGACATCGTCGGTAACCAGCGTGAGGATTAGGCCGGGGTGCAAGTGGAAGGGACGATCGTGGTGACAGAATCCCACGTAGCTGGTCTCTGCAATCTGGAAGATGAGGCAGTTCCCTTGGTCGCGGGCTAGGGGGAGGCCGAGGATGTGCCCGTAAAAGTTTTGGGTGATAGTAAGGTCACTAGTAGGGTAGAAGCCTATGAAAGCCTCAAGTTCAGGGTATGAGCCAGCCATGACTACCCATTCTAGCGCGGATGGAAGGCGTGGCGGGCGATCTTCGTACGCTGTCTGATTGCTTCGTAGAGGAGCACAGCGCCGGCCGTCGCAACATTGAGGCTATCAGCCGTGCCCAGCATGGGGATGTGTACCCGAATCGGGGCAGCGTCAAGCCACTGCGAGTCTAAGCCCTCGTCTTCGCTCCCGAGCACGATGGCAGTCGGGCCACCATAGTCGGCATCCCAGTGGGACATCGGGCCTTCAGGTGTGGCTGCGATTAGCCCAAGGCCGGTTCGCTCGACATATGCCCTTGCCTCATCTGGAGTAGCGTGCAGAGTTTTGGTTGTGAACAGGCTACCTGTGCTGGCGCGTACCACGTTGGGGTTGAAAAGGTCAGTGCCTCCGCCAGTGAGCACCACCGCAGAGGCACCGACCGCGTCAGCGGTGCGGAGCAGAGCCCCAATGTTGCCAGGCTTCTCGAGGCCGTGCAAGATTAACAAGAGGGTATCATCACGGGTTTCGAGATTGCCTAGTTTGCGCGACCAAGCCCAAGTTGGGAGCACCACCGCGATCCCGTCCGGCCGCTGCCGGAGGCTGAGCCGGTCGAACGCCTCCTTGGAGACCCAGTACAGAACCCTACAATTCGCAGCTGTGACGGCAGCTGCAATCTTCTTGGCCTCCGGCGTGAACCGCTCTGGACAGAGTAGCGCCTCTAGAATCCGGGGGCTAGCGCTGAGGGCCCGCCCCACCTCTCTTGCCCCCTCAACCAGGAAACGTCCCTCGCGCTCGCGGACACGCCTCTCACGCAGTCGCAGGAGTGCCTTGAGGTGGGGATTCTTGGGGCTGTCGATGTGCCGTTGTAAGACGACCACGGAGGAATTGTAGCTCACTGACGTACACTGTAACGGTATGAGTCAACTGATCTCCGTAGATGCTCTCAACAGGCTCCTTGGGGCCCCGGATGTCAGAATCGCCGATACCCGTTTCGACCTGGCTGATCTGAACTCTGGGCGCAGGGCCTATGAGGCAGGGCACATTCCGGGCGCGCTCTTTTTTGACCTTGACTTCGACCTCTCGGCCCCCGTGGGCGTTCACGGGGGCAGGCATCCGCTCCCTGATACGGAGACCTTCACTGCCCTCCTCGGGCAGCGTGGAATCGGCAGCGACCACCAGGTGGTGGTCTACGACAACGGTCCCGGCGTGTTCGCTGGGCGCCTGTGGTGGATGCTGCGCTATCTTGGGCTTGATAAGGTACGCGTTCTCGACGGCGGACTCGCGGCCTGGAGGGAAGCAGGTTTACCGCTGACCTCTAAAGTTACCACCTACACGGCAACCGAGATCATCGTTGTGCCTCAGAGAGAGATGGCGGTCGACCGCGACTATGTCCTCCGACATCTCGAGGACCCTAGCGTCCTTCTCATCGACGCACGAGAGGAGAAGCGGTATCGTGGAGAGGTTGAGCCGATCGATCCGGTGGCGGGGCACATCCCTTCAGCTGTCAATCTTCCGTACGAGGGGAACCTCCGGGAGGGGCGCTTCCTCGACGTGGATGAACTCCGGTCCCGGTACGCTGTTGCCAGGGACGCCAAGGAGGTGATTGTCTACTGCGGCTCCGGTGTCAGCGCCACCCACAACCTGCTGGCTCTTGAGGAGTCCGGGTTTCACGGGGCGAGGCTTTATGTGGGGTCGTGGAGCGATTGGACGAGCTACAGAGATGCTCCGGTGGCGAGTAGTGAGGAGTCATAGGCCGGGGCGACCGCAAGGATGCTGCGGGAGCCCACAACTCGCTCTTTCTGCTCCATTTAGGTTGGCTTGGGCTGACTCACGATCCTCCGCCAACGTGAGCTTTCCGCTGAGCCTTCGGTGATTTCGATCCTGAGGACGAGGCCTCTTACGAAGAGCTGAATGGCTGGGATACTCTGGGATCATCCGAAGTCGACGGAGGATCCGATCGGTAGTGACCGGTGTCCGTGCGGCCTGTCCGGTTCATCGGGTGGGCCGAACCTGGCACTTTTGGGCACACCCCCAGGTATCATGACGGAGTATGGACGATCTCCGGTATCCCATTGGACGTTTCCGATTCGTGGGCCCGGCGACTCGCAAGGAGCGAGAGGCTTGGCTGATGACCCTAACGAGTCTACCCGAAGCGCTGCGTCGGGCAGTCGACGGGCTCGATGAGATCGCACTCGACACCCCGTACCGGGAGGGAGGGTGGACGGTTCGCCAGGTAGTGCATCACGTCTCTGACAGCCACTTGAACGCCTACACTCGCTTCAAGCTTGCCCTGACTGAGGATCGACCTACCATCCGACCTTACGACCAGGATCTTTGGGCGGCCCTCGCCGACAGCACCCTCCCTGTGGTCGTGTCCCTCGATTTCCTGGATGCCCTCCATAGGCGCTGGGCCGCCCTCTTAGAGGCGATGGACGAGGCAGACTTCCAAAGTCTGTTTCTGCACCCTGAAACCGGTTCAGAGATCTCCCTTGAGCTAAACTTGGCCCATTATGCCTGGCATGGTATGCATCACACTGCGCACATTACCCGACTGAGAGACAGAATGGGCTGGTGATGATGGGCGGGTGCTGGTCCGCAGCTATAATGGTGCTGATCTATGGGTGACAAGACCCGGCGTGTGTACAAGGGGATCGCTTTGGCCCTGCTCATGGTAGGGACTGCCTTCCTCAGCGTCGCGCTGCTCGAGCGACTGCTGGACTTCGCATTCTTTAACGCTAGCCCGGTCCGGGTTGCACTTCTGACCCTGATTATCGGAGGATTACTCTGGTGGACGATTCGCAGTCGGCCCGAGTGAGGTCGGCGTGAGGTAGGGGTGCAAGGTCGTCCTTATCTACGAATACGAAACTTGTGTAGCCACGATGCAGGTGCTGATCGCAGAGGGGACCGCCCGCCAGAGGTGCGAAGCCATCGCCGATTTCGACCTCCACATCGTTCACCCCGACACCGCTGTCGCGGCGCGGACCCAGTTCTAGCAGGGGTAAGGGTAGCGTCGGTCGGTGGCGGGTCGCTGGTTGTGACTCCCTTTGAGCGCACGCTGCGGGTGTTGGACATTGTTCAGGCCACTATCGCTCTTGGCCACGATCCGTGTCGGTGAGCCCTTCGGCCCTAGGCAGTTCGACCTCAGCGTTCGCCGCGCGTTGCCTGACTTCAGTCGGGCTGTGTGGCTAGTGTGATCGAGCAGGCGCTCAGGGCAGAACCTTCGGAGATTGGGTGATTCTCCATCAAGGCCAAGAGTTCAGACTGGCAAAACCTAAAGGGTGACAGTGACTAAGGTGATAAGGGCTAGAATCACAAGATGCGGGTCTCTATTGAGCTTGTTCCTCGTAATGAGGGGGACCTTGTCCGTCAGCTCGACGAGGTACGTTCCCACCTGCCCCAGGTAGACACCATAAACCTCCCCGACATCCACCGTTTCGACATGAGGAGTTGGGACGGGTGTGCTGTGGCGAAGGGATGGGTCCGGCACGTCATCCCTCACATCCGAGCCATCGATATCGACCCTTCGGCCCCTCTAGCTATGGCTGGGGCCCTCAAGGAGATCGGAGTCGAGGAGGTCGTCGTTATCTCCGGGGACGTTCCGGTCGACATGTCGCGGACCGTGTACGGGACCAGTACCCTGGAGGTAATTTGCAAGGTCCGTGAGGAGCTACCCGGGGTCAGGATCTATGCCGCTCTGGATCCGTATCGACAGGGATTCCAAGCCGAACTGAGATATGCCTATCAGAAACTCGAGGCCGGAGCCTCGGGCTTGTTCACTCAACCCTTTTTCGACCTCAGACTTATGGAGGTGTACGCTGATCTTCTTCCCAACACGGACATTTTCTGGGGTTTTACCAGCGTCACTAGTCAGCGCTCCATGCGGTACTGGCAGACGCGTAACCTAGCTGTATTCCCGGCGGGTTTTGAACCGAATCTCGCCTGGTGTCGCGCACTCGCCCACAGCGCCCTTGATATCATCCGATCTCAGAACGGCAACGTGTATTTCATGCCGATCCGTGTCGGGATTGGCGATTATCTTGGTGGTCTGATTTGAGCTCCCAGCAACGCTCAGACCGGAATTCCCATTTGATCTTGCGTCTCCTGGAGTAGCACCGGCCATCGCACGGTCCTTTGAACTAGGCCGAACTGTTGCCAGGTTTGGAATCTCTCGTGCAGGACGCTTGACCCGAAGCGAAAACATCCAAAGGCGGACTCTACGGGCCCAACGAAGCCGAACTTGTCCGTTCTTGAATCTATGCCATTGATGACAGCGCGATCGGGGATCCTGGGGTGGCCACCACACTTGTTCTGCTTGGGTTTGGGAAGGATGTTCTTGATCTTGCGCCAGCTAGGTCGGGGGAGTTGGAAGTAGTCGATCCTTGAGCTTGAGTATCCTTGGCTCAAGACGCATCCTCCAGAAGGGAGTTTCAGCAAACCTATTCTGGATAGGATGCGTTTAGCTCTTAGGGGTTTTCGGATAGGCTCTTAGTCTGTCGCATGTTACGTAGCCGACCCTTTAGGGGCTTCAGGGAGTGTCCTGCTTGACGTAGGGACTCCGCAGGTTGATCGATGAAGTACTCCGGCGCAGTCGTAAATTCAGTGCTTCGACGAAGACTGAGAAGCCCATAGCGAAGTAGAGGTACCCCTTGGGGATGTGCTGCCCGAGGCCCTCAGCAACCAGCGACATTCCGATCAGAATGAGGAAGGAGAGTGCCAATATCTTTACCGTCGGGCGCCGCTCGACGAAGGCGCTGATGGGCCCAGCGAGAATCATCATGGTCCCGACTGCGATCACTACGGCTGTTACCATAACCCCGAGTTCGTTCGCCATTCCGACCGCAGTAATGACCGAGTCGATCGAGAACACGATGTCGAGCAGCATAATCTGAATCAGAACCGAGGTGAACGACGCCGATATGGAGGCGTTTGCCTGACCGTGCTCCCCTTCAAGCTTCTGGTGGATCTCCTGGGTCGCTTTTCCGAGCAGAAAGAGACCGCCAGCGATCAGGATCAGGTCGCGCCCGCTGATTCCCTGGCCGAACAGTTCGAAGATGGGTGAGGTGAGCCGTATGATCCAGGTGATCGAGAACAGCAAGGCGATTCTCAAGATCATCGCAAGGGCGAGCCCAAGGGTCCGAGCGCGTGCCCGGAGTTCCTGTGGCAATTTCCCGGTCAGGATTGAGATAAAGATGATATTGTCGATCCCGAGGACGATCTCGAGTGCGGTCAGGGCCACAAGGGCGACCCACGCCTCCGGTGAAGTCAGCCATGCCATGCTGTCGTTATACCTCAGTCCTATCCGTGCCTGTACATTCCTGTGCCGGGTCGTAAGGTGTAGACACCGGTCCGCTGCTGCTACTGACTTCGGGGTGTGATTGTGGTTCTGGGCAGCAGGTCGGAGTGATGGGTTGGGGCAGATGAGAACTCGACTAAGGGGGATGCAGGAGCTGGGCAAGCCCCAAGGCACTCGGTGGCTAGAGTCTGCGCTGCGTCTACAGATTAGGTGGTAGGCTTGAGTTCTGCTGCGCGCTCGTAGCTGAGATTCGGTGCTAGCCAACGCTCTGTCTCGTCGACTGAGATCCCCTTGCGCAGGGCGTAATCCTCAACTTGGTCTCGGAGCAGGCGCCCCACGGCGAAATAGCGGGCGTCGGGGTGGGCAAGGTAGAGCCCACTCACTGAGGCTGCAGGTTGCATGGCAAAGCTCTCTGTGAGGCTGATGCCGGCTAGTCGCTCCACGTCGAGTAGCTTGACCAGGATCGCCTTTTCACTATGGTCTGGGTAGGCTGGGTACCCGGGAGCGGGCCGGATTCCCCTGTAGGCTTCACGGATCAGTTCATCGTTGCTCAGCGACTCGGTCGGTGCGTATCCCCACCACTCCTTGCGCACCCGTTCGTGAAGGTGCTCCGCGAAGGCTTCCGCCAATCGGTCAGCGAGCGCCTTGACGAGTATCGACGAGTAGTCGTCCAGATCGGCCTCAAAGCTGTGAGCTAGGGCGTCAGCCCCGATACCGGCTGTCACCGCAAACGCACCGACATAATCGGCGGTTCCGCTCCCCTTCGGCGCCACGAAGTCGGCAAGAGCGAGGTTGGCCTGCCCGTCACGCTTGCGGGTCTGCTGCCGGAGCGAGTAGAGGATGGCCCGGACCCTGAAACGGTCCTCGTCGACATACAGTTCGATGTCGTCTCCGACGGCGTTGGCGGGGAAGATGCTGAGGACCCCATTCGCACTCAGGAGCCGCTCCTCGACGATACGCTCTAACAGAGCGAGTGCGTCGCCCTGGAGTTTCCGGGCCTCCTCCCCCAATCTTGGATCGTCTAGAAGTTCGGGGTAGCTCCCCTTCAGTTCCCAGGCGAGGAAGAACGGTCCCCAGTCGATCCGTTCGATAAGCCGTTCGAGCGGATAGTCGGTCAACACCTCGGTGTCGAGCAGCGTGGGTGCGACAGGCTGAGCCCGTTTGGGATCAAATGGGAGTCGATTGGCCCGGGCCTCGGCCAGCGGGATCAGTTGGCGCTGTCGCGCGCGCAGGGCGTGCCTGTCCCGCAACTTCGCGTACTGGGCGGAGATCTCAGCTTTGAGCGATTCCCGGTTTCTGCCTGAAGCGCGGGCGGCAACCGGCACGCTTCGGGAGGCATCGGTAACGTGCACCGTGAGGCCCGAGTAGGCCGGGGCGATCTTCACGGCCGTGTGGATGCGGGAGGTCGTCGCCCCCCCGATGAGGAGAGGAAGGTCGAACCCTTGACGGGTCAACTCACCTGCTACATGCACCATCTCGTCGAGTGACGGTGTGATGAGACCTGAGAGGCCGATCAAGTCTACATCCTCACTCCTGGCGGTCTTGAGAATGCGCTCTGCAGGTACCATCACCCCAAGGTCGAGCACGTTGAAACCGTTACAGGAGAGGACTACACCGACGATATTCTTGCCGATGTCATGAACATCTCCCTTGACCGTAGCGAGCAGTACCTTGGGTGCTCGCCCTGTCGGATCTGATCCAGACCTCTGCTCGGCCTCAAGATAAGGGGTGAGTTGGCCGACCGCACGCTTCATTACGCGGGCGCTTTTGACGACCTGAGGCAAGAACATCTTGCCCGCACCGAACAGGTCACCCACCTCGTTCATGCCGTCCATGAGCGGTCCATCGATCACCGCAAGAGGGGAGCCGTAGCTAGCGTAGGCCTCCTCGACATCCGCTTCGATATACTCGGTAAGCCCCCGGACTAGGGCGTGCTTAAGCCTCGCCTCTACCGGTTGCTCCCGCCAAGGGTCGTCGTGAACGCGAACCTTCACCTCTCCCGCGACCGATCCTGCGTAGCTAACGAGGCGCTCAGTGGCATCGTCCCGACGGTCGAGAAGGAGATCTTCGACCCGCTCCATTAACTCCTTGGGCACCTGCTCGTACACCTCGAGCAGGGCGGGGTTAACGATTCCCAGGTCCAGGCCCGCCTTGCGGGCGTGGAAAAGGAACGACGCATGCATCGCCTCGCGCACCCGCTGGTTGCCACGGAAGGCGAAGCTGACATTAGAGACCCCACCCGACACGAGGGCGCCAGGCAGGTTTTCCTTGATCCAACTCACGGCCTGGAAGAAATCAACGGCGTAGCGCCGGTGCTCCTCGATGCCGGTCCCCACAGTGAGGACGTTCGGATCAAGTATCACATCGGCTGCCGGGATTCCGAGGTTGAGGACCAGGATCTGGTAGGATCGTTCGAGGATTTCGATGCGGCGCTCGAAAGTATCTGCTTGGCCGCGCTCGTCGAAGGCCATGACTACCATCGCGGCGCCGTAGCGGCGGGCGGTCAGAGCGTTGCGTCTGAACGCCTCCTCGCCATCCTTAAGACTTACCGAGTTCACCAGTGCCTTGCCCTGCACGCGCTTCAGCCCGGCCTCGATCACTCCCCACCGGGAGGAGTCGATCATCACGGGTACCCGTGCGATGTCGGGCTCGGCCGCGAGCAGGTTTAGGAACCGGATCATCGCCGCCTCGGAGTCGAGCATGCCCTCGTCCATGTTCACGTCAAGGATCTGGGCACCCCCTTCGACCTGCTCCCTTGCCACCGCTAAGGCGGTCTCATAATCCCCCTCCCGGATCAGGCGGGCGAAGCGCCGCGACCCGGTAACGTTGGTGCGCTCACCGATATTGACGAAGTTGGTCTCGGGCCTGATCACCAGCGATTCTAGGCCGCTGAAGCTGGGGTAACTTGGCGGTTCCCTGGGGACGCGCGGGCCGAACTCTCGGGCGGTCTCAGCGAAGGCCTGGATATGTTCCGGGGTAGTGCCACAGCAGCCACCCAGGATATTGACCCACCCACCTTCTAGGAATTCACCCATGACCCGAATCATCCGCGCTGGCGTCTCGTCGTATCCCCCGAAGGCGTTGGGAAGCCCAGCGTTGGGATAACAGGCTGTGTAATGTCCGGTGAGGCGGGAGAGTTCCTCTACGTAGGGGCGGAGTTCCGCAGGGCCGAGGGCGCAGTTGAGGCCGACCGCCACCAGGTCGGCGTGGGAGATCGAGGTCAGGAACGCCTCGAGCGTCTGTCCAGAGAGGGTTCGCCCACTGGCGTCGGTGATGGTCCCCGACACGATCAGCGGGAGCCGCACCGCTCGCTCCTCGAACACCATCTCAATGGCGAACAGTGCCGCCTTAGCGTTCAGGGTGTCGAATACCGTCTCGATGAGTAGAAGATCCACGCCGCCGTCGACTAGGCCGCGGGTCTGTTCCGCGTACGCTGCGCTGAGCCTGTCAAAGTCGATGGCGCGGAAGCCTGGATTCTCCACGTCAGGACTGAGGCTTGCCGTGCGGTTGGTCGGACCCAGCGAGCCGGCGACGAAACGGGGTCGCTCGGGGCTGCTGAAACGGTCGGCAGCCGCCCGGGCGAGCCTTGCTGCAGCCCGGTTGATAGTGTAGATCGCGGTTCCGAGTTGGTACTCGGCCAGGCCGATAGAGGTCGAGTTGAAGGTATTGGTCTCAATGATATCGGCACCTGCCTCGAGATACCGCTCGTGGATGCGCCGGATCAACCCCGGCTGGGTGAGGGAGAGGAGATCGGCGGCGCCCTGTAGATCCTTCGGATGGTTTCGGAACTGGTCGCCTCGGAAGTCGGCTTCGGTGAGGTCCTCTCTCTGGATCAGGGTTCCCATCGCCCCATCAAGGATCAGGATCCGTTCCCGGAGTGCCGTGTAGAGGGGATGATCAGATTCGTTCTGGGAGGTGTAATTCAAGACGACCTCCTAGGATGGTATGGGGGTCTAAGGCCCCTCTTGGGTGCTAGGGTATCGCCATCGTGACGCATCCCCGGCTGGTGAACACCGCGCCGATATGAGGGCGGGCTGCTGCGGCGTCTTCGGGCCAGATCCCTCGGCCACCTGAGTGGATGTATTTTCCCGCGACGGCTGCCGCCAGTCAAGGTAGGCCACGATCGACCTGGTTGGACAGGGGTCGGGTTGGCCGAGACTCTTTACTGTATGTCGCGCTTTAGGAAACTCCAGATCAACACCCCCCCTAGGGCTAGTGCGTAACCGATCGTGACCAGGGTGGCGTGTTGGAGTGTGATATTCCCTCCGAGAGCGTTCACGAGAGAGCCTAGATCGCTCGAGGCCGGGTCGCCCCCCAGCCCTATCACCACATCGCTTAAGGGATCTCGGGCAGGTGCGTACAGGTTTCTGGTGAAGAAGTAGCGGGGAAGATCCTCAAGTGTCTGCCTAAGGCGGAGCATCTGGAACAGAGCATTAAAGCGGTTTAGTGGTTGGAATCCCACTGTAGTCCGATAGAGGGTGTATAGACCCTCGATCAGGGTAGGGAGGAAGAGAACGGTGACGATGCCCATTGCGACGTTGCGGAGTAGCCAGATCGCCAGAAAGGCGAACATCATCGCACCGATTCCGAGAACCCACTGGAGGGCGTAGAGTCCGGCTAGGTGCCCCCACTCTCCGGCGAAGGTGGTGTCGAGGAACAGGGTCCCCACTGCACCGAAGAGGATGCCGCTCAGGAATGCCCCGGCAAGGATGATTCCGTACAGGATCATGCCGACCGCGATCTTGCCGAACAGGACCGACCACCGATTCGGCTGGGTCACGAGCGTCGTCTTCCACATGTTCTGATTCCGCTCCTCGCCGACCAGCAGGGCTGCGAACAAGGCGATGACAATCATGAGGAAGGGGGGACTCGAGAGCACGGGTAGTATCAGGTTGAGGCGAGCCACGGCGAACGGGGAGGCCACCTGTTGGACAAGGGTCTGGACTCCGACGGTGTCCTCGACGAACGACCCCGAGAGGTTCGTCTGGAGGATACGTCCCACGATGAGGATCAGAATTGGCAGCACCACCCAGAGGAGGCCAGCCAGGATGTAGGTCCGGCGTTTCCGTTTGGCCTTGAATAGCTCGGCTCGGATTACATTGAAGAGGCCGCTCATGCCGGCCTCCCGTCCTCGCGAAGCAGGCGGAGGTAGGCGCCTTCCAGGTTCCCGGTCTCGCGCCGCGCCTCGAGTACCTCGACCCCACGCTGGACCAGGCCTGAGACGAAACCGGGGGTGGCTGACGCGGGTAGGATGACCCGCACGAAGCGCTCGTCTACGATCTCTGTTCCGAGCTTCATGTCTGCCAAGGCAGCTAGGAGCACTCCCTGATCAGTCGCCTCGACCCGGTAGGTGACTCGTTGCTCGTCCGTGTGGAGCAGGAGTTGCTCTAGTGGCCCGTCAAACAGGAGCCGGCCCCGTTCGATCGCTAGGACCCGTTCGACCAGCTTCTCGATCTCAGCGAGGATATGACTTGAGATGAGGATTGTGACGCCCTGCCTCGCCGTCTCTAGGAGGCTCTCGCGAAACTCGGCGATGCCCACCGGGTCGAGTCCGTTGGTGGGCTCGTCGAGGAGTAGTACCTTGGGACGCCACAGGAGCGCCCGCGCGAGTCCGAGCCGTTGGCGCATCCCTTGCGAGTAGGCTCGGACCTTCTTGTCTGCCGCCCCCTCCATCTTCACTAAGGCCAGGACCTCGCCGATGCGCGCCTTCGGCACGTCGCCGTGGAGCAGGGCGGCATGTTTGAGGTTGGCAGTGCCCGTCATGTACGGGTAGAAGCTCGGCTCTTCGATCATGGTTCCGATTTCGAGAAGCGAGGGGCTAGGCACGTGCCGCCCAAGGATCCGGCAACTGCCTCCCGTTGGGTGGATGAGGCCTGCCAGCATGCGTAGGGTGGTGGTTTTGCCCGCCCCATTGGGTCCGAGGAAGCCCACGATCTCGCCGGGTTCGATATTGAAGCTGATACTGTTTACCGCTGCTACAGTGCCGTAGTGCTTGCTGAGGTTTGTTGCGCTAATGGCGCTCATCTCGACCATCTTAAACTGATCCTCGATCAGGGCAGGGGAGTTCGAGTCTGTGAGGCTCTACAGGGTGAAGTCCGCTCCGGTGGGCGTCTCCCCACCTTTGGCGGGCAGGTCTAGGCTGCAGCTTCGCCATCTCGACTAGGTATGACCTCGACACAGCCATCGCCGTTCGCGTGCAGAACCTCCAAGGTGAGGTCGGTCCTTCTCAGCACGCCAAGCACCTCTGTCGACACAGTAGGATGATCCTTGTGGAATCGGGGATGGGCGGGTGAGGCGCTTTATAGCCCAGGGGGCAAACGAGGGTTTTATCTGCCTCAACTGTGGGCGCGAGGTGCCTCCCCTCATGAATGGTGGCTGCCGTAACCACTGCCCGTATTGCCTCTTCTCGCGACACGTGGACCACTTCCCTGGGGACCGGGCCAACCCTTGCCAAGGCCTACTCGTGCCTGTCGGTGTGGAATATAGCGGCAAGAAGGGGTGGATCGTCATCAGCCGCTGTCGGAGTTGCGGAGAGCCCCGGAGGAACCGGGCAGCGCTCGACGACCCCGCCTGTCCAGACGATATTGAGATGATCATTCAGCTTTTCTGTCGACCTGTCTGACCGCCCCCTGTTCAGCGTGTACTATAGGGGGCGAGCGCCATGGTCTTCATCACTGTGCAGTGCGGTGGCGGTCCCGCCTCAGTCACCCTGAACCGACCCACCTCCTTCAAGGGAAACGTGGTGTGCACCGCCTTGCCCACATGGACTGGCTGAGGTATCAGCGCGGTGACAGACCTCGGTTCGGCCACGCTACTCAATGAGAAAACAAGGGGCCTCGTTACCGGGATTGGGATGAGCCAGGTGCGATCTGAGGGTGTGCTCGGACCGCCCCGGTTATTGTGCCCTCATCTGTGCCTGTCTGGTAGCTAGGGAGTTTCGTGCAGCAATCCTCTTCACCGCTCTGTATCGCGGGAAAGGGGTGTGCCTGCGAGTCGCGGGGGACGGGGTGCCGGACGTTGAAGCTTTACGAGTGCCTCTTCGAAAGCGAGAACTTCCAGGAGGGGCCTGAGTGTTCGTGAGATCGCGTGCTACCGGGCCAACTACGAACTTCGGATCTGTTGGGGACGATGTGACCGATCAGTGCAGAAAGCTTTCGAGGATCGGCCTGCGCCGGAGGCTAAACTGCAGCGTCGGGATGGCTCGACGCAGAACGGTCAGGATGATTAGGTGCCGCCTTCTTGCGGAGGTGGGCGCCGGAGGGAGGCTTATCGGTGTGAGAGCGACGGTTCTAAGAGGCGCGTGCGTCCGCACTATGAATACCCTATTGCCTGAGGCGGAGGCGGTTGCTTTCCGTGGTGGGCAAATCACTTCGGTCGGGCGCACAGACGATGTGCTATCTGAGGCTGGCGAGGGTGCTGAGGTGATCGACCTGTCGAGAGAGTTCATCCTGCCCGGTTTCCACGATAGCCACCTGCACCTTATGCAGCACGGTCTTGAACTCAGGCAGATCGACCTCAACAATGTGCCTGACATGGAGGCTGCACTAGATGCAGTGCAGCGTAGTTCGGAAGGGCTACCTGGGGGGGCGTGGATTCAAGGCTCGGGGTTCTCGCTGACCCGGTGGGGCGTAACCGATCTGTCGCGCCTCGACCTTGACGAGGCAGCTCCGAGGAACCCCGTACTGCTCCGATCACAAGACCACCATAGCGCTTGGGTCAACACCGCTGCCCTGAAGAGGGCTGGGGTGCTAGAGCACATGCCCGATCCTCTCAACGGTCGGTTCCTGCGCGACAGGGCGGGGCGGGCTACGGGACTCATCCTTGAACGGGCCCTGGACCTGGTTGAGCAGGTCCTTCCGAGCCTCTCTGTCTCCGAACTCGTGGAGGTTGCGCAGGTTGCAGGTCGGGATCTAGCTAGGCACGGAATCACGACGGTGCATCAGATGGCCTACGAGCCGGCAACCCACTGGCGGGCGCTTGCGACGGCGGCGAGTGACCCTGCCTACCCCATTCGCGTCTGGTCCTGTATTCCCCAGCAGGAGATTGAGATGGCCGCGGCGATTGGGATCGCGACAGGCCAGGGCGGGGACAACTTCTGCATCGGGGGGGCGAAGTTCTTTGCCGATGGAGCCCTCGGGTCACAGACTGCCTGGATGCTCGAGCCATATGCGGGCACCTCGAATTGTGGCGTGGTCGTCGATGACCCCAAGGTCCTTGCCGCTCGCTACCCCCTTGCCCTCGAGGTGGGGCTGATTCCGGTGACGCACGCCATAGGGGACGCCGCTGGCCGCGCGGTTCTGGAGGCATTGGAGGCGACTAGGGAGCTGTGGTGGGAACTGGATCCCCAGCCCCGTTTAGAGCACGCTCAGCACCTGCACGCGGACGATGTAGAGCGGCTCGGAGCCCTCGGTCTGACCGCCTCGGTGCAGCCCATCCACCTCACCTTCGACCTGGCGGTGATCGTGGCGTTGCTGCCGGACCGGTTAGACAGGGCCTACGCGACGCGCAGCCTGAAGTCGGCTGGAGCCCTGCTCGCCTTCGGGTCGGATACCCCGGTAGCACGTCCCGATGTGGTGTGGGGCATCCGGGCAGCCGTGGAGCGGCGTGATTCCTTAGGACAGGTGCTCACGCCACAGGAGGCCCTTACTCCGCGCGAGGCCCTCGAGGCCTATACTGTCGGTGCGGCTCGGGCCATCGGTCGCCAGGACAGGTCCGGCCAGATCCGTCCCGGGTACCACGCTGACTTCACCCTATTCGACGCCGACCCACTCCAGCCGTCGGAGAATCTCTCGGTAGTCGGTACGATCAAGGGTGGTCGGTGGACCTTCCGAAGCGGTCGGGAGAGAGGGGGGTAGGGTCCTCAGACTGCAGCCCGGTCGGTAGCATGTCTCTCGCACGAGTATCGAGCGTCCTTTGTGTAAGGCTCCAGAGTGCACTATTGACGCTTGGGGTGTCGGAGGGACACTATACAAAATACAAACCGCGTGGAGTGCGAGCGCTCGGACCGAGCGAAGGTAGCCAGCGACTACCCCCTGCACTGCACCGTACACCGACATCCTCTCTCCACCATTCACGGCTGGTCCTGCTGAGATGCCGAGGATGAACCCGGAAGCCACGCTCAGCATGTGTGGCAGGACGGCGGTGGTGGTGTTGAAGAGGGTGTGGAGATTGATTCCGAGTTGAGCCTCGAGAATCGTCGGGTGTGGCCTCGACGGCGTTCTGCATCGAGAAGCTGCCAGCGACGTTTAGAAGTGCGCCGGTCCGACCATGTTCGGTCAACGTCTTATTAATAGCGACGCGTGCCTCGGCGCTGTTTGCAAGATTGGCCCCATGGACTGTGGTCTCAGGGAAGCGTTGTTCGAGTCGGTCGACTCCGTGCGGAAGGTCGAGGAGGGCGAGCCTCCAACCCACCTGTGCAAAATGGTCTGCAATCGCCCCGGTGATGGCGACGACATCTTGCATCCACGTCAAGAACCTCCCTTGGCAGAGTCTGTCCGGGTTTGGCGCCACCCCTGGGCTATACTTCCCGTATGGCCATTGCAACCCTGTACGATCTTGATGCCGCCTTAGGTAGGTCCCGGACCGCGAGTCGCGCTCTCGTGCAGAGCGATCGTGACGCCGGACTCCTCGCCATGGCAGACGCCCTTGTAGCTGGCGCCGGGGTTATCCTTGAGGCCAATGAGTGGGACCTTGAGGCGGAGCGCCAGCGCGGCACCTCGGAAGCGCTCGTCGACAGGCTCGCCCTGTCGGTGGGGCGTATTGAGGAGATCGCTGAGGCCGTGCGGCAGATTGCTGCACGGCCGGATCCCCTGAATCGCGTTCTCGATGGCTGGCGTATCGAGAACGGGCTGTCCATTCGCAAGGTTACCGTCCCCTTCGGTGTGATCGGAATGATCTACGAATCTCGGCCCAACGTCACCGTCGACGCGGCTGCGCTAGCGCTCAAGGCGGGGAGCGCTTCGGTCCTTCGAGGATCGAGCAACGCTCTCGAAAGTAACAGGGTCCTAGTCCGCCTCATGCGGGAGGCCCTGGTGGGGGTCGGCCTGCCCGCGGATGCGGTTCAGCTCGTTGACTCTCCTGACAGGGCTCTTGTTACCGATCTGCTGAGCGCTAGGGGCAAGGTCGACCTGATCATCCCGCGGGGAGGAGCTTCGCTCATCGACCATGTCGTCGAGAATGCGAAAGTTCCGGTGATTGAGACCGGTGTGGGCAACTGTCACATCTATGTCGATGCCTCCGCAGATCTCGACTCCGCTGAGGCGATTGTCCTCAACGCCAAGGTGCAGAGGCCGGGCGTCTGCAACGCGGTGGAGACGCTGTTGGTGCACCAGGATGTGGTCGCTTCATTCCTCCCAGGGGCGCTCAGGGCCCTAGCAGGGGCTGGGGTGAAGCTCATCGGCTGTGAGCGGACCCGGGCAATTTTCCCCGAGGTGGTCCAGGCAACTAAGGCCGATTGGGCGGAGGAGTATCTTGACCTGAAGCTAGCTGTAAGGATCGTCGACTCGGTTGCCTCGGCAACCGAGCATATCAATCGTTACGGCAGCATGCATAGCGAGGCGATCATCACTGAGGACAGGCGCTCCGCCATGCTGTTTCAGGAACAGGTCGACGCTGCGGCCATCTTTGTCAATGCCTCGACCCGCTTCACCGACGGATTCGTGTTTGGATTCGGGGCGGAGATTGGGATTTCGACCCAGAAACTCCACGCCCGTGGCCCCATGGGTCTAGAGGAGATGGTCACCCATAAGTACCTGATCGACGGAGAGGGCCAGACCCGCAACTGAGTAGGAACCAGAGACCTCGAAGAGAGGGTGAGAGGGAGTCGATCGCTTTGCGGGCGCTCTGATCGTACCCGTCAGGTGGCGATTGGGAACGGACTCTCATTATACCAACCGGCCTCTGGGAAAATTGATATAATTCACGTCTCTGACCCCCTTTCTTGATTGACCATCCCCGCTCTTTCACGCTAACAGTCTGTCGGACATAAGCCGTCCAACGGAGTTGATTATGCGTTTAAACAGCGGTTCTCAGAGCTGATGGGCAGGGGTGACCCGGGTTATTCGCTCTGGGCGGGTGTGTGTCAAGGGCCA
>MKWU01004307.1_pt1 | contig 17094 bp, 15 predicted proteins | sample 809101 | NCBI WGS metagenome assembly MKWU01 (sample SAMN05860141, study PRJNA318959) | sponge metagenome | host: Aplysina aerophoba | place: Slovenia: Piran, Adriatic Sea, Gulf of Piran | collected 2013-05-07 | reverse complement strand
GCGCACCGGTCCTGCCTCTGCCGGCCCCCGACATCCCGGCGCCCGACCGGGACGGTGCGACCCGCCTCACCCTCACCATGCAGGGCGGGGCCATGGGCGGGCGCCACGGCGGCAGCGACTTCTGGGCCTTCAACGACCGCTCGGGCATGCCCGAGGCACCCTGGCGGCGCTTCGCGCGCGGTGAAACGGTGCGGATCGCCTTGCGCAACGACACCGCCTTCGCCCACGGCATCCACCTGCACGGCCACCATTTCCATGAGATCCTCGACGACAGCTCGCTCGGCCCCTACCGGGACACGAGTCTGGTCGACCGGCAGGCGAGCCGCGATATCCTTTGCGTGTTCGACAATCCCGGCAAATGGCTCCTGCACTGCCACACGCTCGGCCACCAGGCATCGGGGATGAAGACATGGGTGGAGGTCGCATGAAGGCCGTCCTGCCGGCTCTCGTCCTGCTCTGGCCCGCCCTGGCCCTTGCCGGCCACGAACTCGACGACCGCGACCTCGCCAACGGGCAGGTCCTGTACGGGCAGCACTGCGCCTCCTGCCACGGCGCGCAGCTTGAGGGGCAGCCCAACTGGCGGAGGCCGGGCAAGGACGGGATCCTGCCGGCCCCGCCCCACAATGCGACCGGCCACACCTGGCATCACGACAACCGGCTGCTCTTCGACTACACGAAGCTCGGCGGCACGGCGCTGATGGAGGCGCGCGGCATCGCCGGGTTCAGGAGCGGCATGCCGGGCCTCGGCGACGTCATGAGCGACGACGGGATCTGGGATGTTCTCGCCTACATTCGCTCCACATGGCCCGAGCGCATCCGGACTATCCAGGCCGCCAGAAACCCAGAGCACGGGCGATGACCGGTCCCCGTTCCGCCCGCCGGGGAGTCCCGCATTGCCGCCCATGCGCGAAACAGGGGTTCAATCGTCCGGAGCCTTCTTCCGGAATCGGCATTCGGAGGCGGCATTGAGCGCAGCGCCGAAGCCCGCATCGAAGGACGGGGCCGTTTCCGGCGTTCCGACCGCGAAGCGCAGCCTGTTCATGCGATACGGCATGCTGGTCTGTTGCATCGCCATGACGCTGCCGATCGTCGCTTACCTCCTGAGCGGCGGAACGTTCGGCGGCCTGCTCGACAACCTGGCGCTGGTGGTGCCGCTGCTCGCCTGCGTCGGCACGCACTTCGCGCTGCACCGCCTCACGGGCAAGTCCTGTCATGGCGGACATGACGAAAGAGACGCGCCGGTACGCCCGGTCCGGCCTGGCAGGACGCCAAGCGCCACGTCGTCGCATTGGACCGACGTTATCCACGCCGACCGACCCGCTCCCCCGGCCCCGCCTGCGCCGACGAACGCGGACGTCCGGTCGAAGTTGCGTTCTCGCGGCTCCGGGAAAGGACTGCAAGAATGAATCGGCCAGAGAATCCGGCAAGACCTTCACGCGTCGTTGCGGGAACCTTGCGGCATGTCACCATTACGGCCGCCGTGGCGATTGTTGCCGCGATGTCCATTCCGGCCGGCGGCAGGGCAGAGACGCCCGCCGTCGCGCCGCCCGACCGGGCTGCCGTCCGCGAGATCGTCAGGGAATACCTGCTCGAACATCCAGAAGTCATCGAAGAAGCCATCGGGGTGCTGCGCGCAAGGCGGGAAGCACGCGAACAGCACCGCATCGGCGCCGTCCCCGCCGACGGATTCGCTTCGTTCCACGTCGGCGAGGGGATCGAGACCGTGCTGTCCCTCATCGCGGCCGCGCCGAAGATCGGCGCCGCGGCGGCGCTGTCGGCCGGCAGCCTCGGCGCTGCGCGCGGGCCGGCGTCACCACCACGATCGTCATCCCCGTCGGCAACGACTTCAACGACGACCTCCTCTCGCTCGGTGCGCCTGCGCTGCGCGCCCGGCTCGCTCCGCTCGTCCGCTTCGCGGGGAGTGGAGGAGAGCGGAGTGACGGGTGAAGTCACCCGGAAGAGGAAGGGAGTCATGGTTCCCGTCATCAATCTCAGGAACGAGCCGAAGCTCCGCGCGGCGTTCGAACACGCCCATGTGCACGACCACACCGTGCTGATCGACCGGCGCACCAAATGGGGCAACAGGTTCCGGATCGGGCCCGACGGATCGCGAGAGGAGGTCATCGCACGCTACCGCGCCGATCTCTGGCGCCGCATCCGCGACGGCGAGATCGCGATCGAGGAACTCGCCGATCTGGCTTCCTGTAGGCTGGCGTGCTGTTGCTATCCCGAGAACAGCTGCCACGGAGAGGTGCTGGCACGCGCCGCGGCCTGGGCCGCCGGCGTCCTGGCTGAGCGCGATGCCCGGCACGCGGGCGTGAGCACGTCACGAGCGGCGTCACCTTCCGCCGCGTCGCCCCGAATGAATCCCGCGTCTACCAGGACGGCGACCATGTTGGTGACGTCTACGCCCTCGACGATCCGCTGCACGATCGACGGGAGCCGCCCTGACGGGCCCGGCATTTTCCTCACGACTTCTGCGGCCCCTGCATGCACGCATGGCCACATGCCCTCCCGCCAGGGGCGCGACGACTCTTGCCGCGTCCGAACTGCAGGGTAGATTCAAACAGGAAACCTGCGCCGCGCGCGCATGCGCACGCGTCCCCAACCTTGGTGAGAATTGGGAAAACCTGTTGAATTCGAGGCGACCATGCAGACCCGGGCGGTCACAGCGCCGCCCTTCGGAGCGCCCCATTCCTTGCGTCGAGCCCGCGAACAAGAGCGGCATGCCGACCACCAGGGTTGCCGTAGCCATACCTCTCCAACGGATTGCGGCACGAAGGCCAGACCGGTTTCCTGTTGATCGCGTCGATCACCGCGTCAGCGGCCTTCCTCTGTTCCATTCTCAACGGGCACGGCCTCCGCAGACCCTCCAGGAATTCGTCGAAGTCCACAGGGTTCCTGTCGGCGATGCCGTTCCATGCCCGCATCGCGCCTTCCATCCGGGACGGCGGCACCGCGGTGAACACCTCGTTCACCTCCAGCCTCTCGAAGCGGTGTTCGGTCCGCCGCGAGGTCGTTCCGACCGGACAGACGAGTTGATCACCCGCCTCGGGCCACCCGGGCAACGCTCCCTGCGATCGCCCGCCGGGTCAGCCGCCGCCGGTCCGGACGTCCGCGATGAGTTCCCTCAGCCGGGCGACGCCCACCGCTCCCGGCACCAAGGTCTCCCCGATCACGAAGGCCGGGGTTCCGGTGATCCCGAGGTCCATGGCAAGACGATGCGTCTCGTCCAGATACGTCTCGATCGCCGGATCCTCCATGTCCCGGCGCAACCGATCGACGTCGATGCCGAGACCCTCCGCGATCCCCATCACGGAAGACTCGGTGAGCTCTTCCGAGACGCCCATCACCGCGAGATGGAAGTCGAGGTAGCGGTCCTGCTTCGCCGCCGCCATCGCCGCCCGGGCGGCAAAGCGCGACATCGGCCCGAGGATGGGAAACTCCTTCCACACCACGCGGAGCTTCCCGTCGCTCGCCAGCAACTCCTTCATCGGCGCGAGGGAGCGCTTGCAGTAGCCGCACTGGTAGTCGAAGAACTCGACCAGCGTGACGTCGCCCCCCGGGTCGCCCGAGACCGGCGTCATCGGGTGCGAGAAGATCTCGGCCCGGTTGTTGCGGATCACGTTCCGGACGACCTGCTCGCGCGCTGCTTCGCGCTTGGCTTGAAGCGCCCGCATGGCCTGCTCGATGACCTCGGGGTTCTCGAGAAGGTACTCCCGGACGATCTCCCCGATCGCCTCCCTGTCGAGCTCAGCCGGCGCTTGCGCGCGGCTCTCCGCTCCAGCCGTCAGCGCTGCGACCAGCGCCAGCACCGCCCCGCCAATCCGCATGTCCCGCTTTCTCCAAGGCATCACGTCCATCCTCCTTCATCCCGCCGTGGCTCGGCAGTTCGTCATATCTCTCCTCCCGCCGGACGTCCACCGGCGATCCATCACCGAGCCTTGCCCGACATTCACCAACGCGCCGTGAGCCTGAGCCCGACCCGGTCTTCCCGACTTCCGGAGTCTATCGTGCGGGCCTTGCGGCCTTCACCAAGCTTTTCGCGGACCGGTACGCAGCGGACAACATTAGGATCAACACTATCCTTCCCGGCTTCATCGACAGCTTGCCGCAGAAGGAGGAGTTCCGCGCACGCATTCCCATGGGGCGCTATGGCCGGTCCCTGGAGGAGATTGCCTCGGTCATCGCTTTGTCACGGGCCAGAACATTCGGGTTGACGCAGGGATAACGCGATCGGTGTGAGGCCGCCGCACGCACGGCAATGGTCAGGTCGAAGAGGAAAAGAGCATGGAACCCGCAAAGTCATCCTGAACAGGACTACAGGCCCGTGTGGATCATACTGGACCGATGCTTTGCTACGGCCAGCATCAATGCCGGAATGTGTTTGCCTTCCTGATCGGCGAACAGATACAAGCGGTTCGAAGTGTCCTGACAAAGAAGTGTATGCGAACCAACGGTGATATCGAACAGGAACAGTTAGTGAATCTCTGCCATGAAACATCTCTGCGAAGGCAGAGGTCACGGGTTCGAATCCTGTCGGGAACGCCACGGTTCAATTCTGGACACCGTGCGCCGCACTCCTTGAGCGAGTGCCTCGCGGAACCGGGTCGGCACACATGAAGGAAGCATCCATGGTTCATTCACCAGACATGCCCCGGCTCGCCACATGGCGCATGGGCGAAAAAGTCTACAGGCCGTTCTCCGATGCCGAGATGAATCGCCGCCAGGACGCCGTGAGGGACTGGATGGAAGCTCACGATGTCGATGCCGCGCTGTTCACCTCGTACCATTGCATCAACTACTACTCCGGATGGCTCTACTGCGGTTTCGGACGCCGTTTCGGAATGGTCATCACGGCCGATTCGGCCACGACGATCTCGACCGGAACGGATGGCGGACAGTCCTGGCGGCGCAGTTTCGGCGACAATATCGCCTACACCGACTGGCACCGCGGCAACTACTTCGAGGCCGTGAAGAGCCTCACGAAAGGCGTGCGCCGCCTCGGGGTCGAGTTCGATCACATGAACGTCGATTTCTGGCGCGAGCTGGAGGAGGCCCTGCCCGGTGTCACCCTTGTGGATGTCGCCCGGCCCTCGATGTGGATGCGCACCATCAAGTCGGCGGAAGAAATCTCTCTCATCAGGGAGGGCGCCCGCACGGCCGATATTGGCGGCGAGGCCTGCATCGGGGCCGTCGCCGCCGGCGTGCCCGAGCACGAAGTGGCGATCTCGGTCACCGATGCGATGATCCGCGAGATCGCCGGCAACCACCCCTATGTCGAACCGATGGAGACCTGGGCCTGGCTCCAGTCCGGCATCAACACCGACGGCGCCCACAATCCGGTCACCAACCGCGTCATCGAGTCGGGCGACATTCTCAGCCTGAACGCGTTCCCGATGATCTTCGGGTACTACGCCGCCCTCGAACGGACCCTGTTCTGCGACCATGCCAGCGACGCCCATCTCGACCTGTGGGAGAAGAACGTCGCGGTGCACAGACGCGGCATCGAACTTATCCGTCCCGGGGCCAGGTGCCATGAGATTGCCGCGGAACTGAATGAACTCTACCGTTCCTGGGATCTCCTGCAGTACCGCTGCTTCGGCTATGGTCACTCTTTCGGCGTGTTGAGCCACTACTACGGACGCGAGGCCGGCGTCGAGTTGCGCGAGGATGTCGAAACCGAGCTGAAACCGGGCATGGTGGTCTCGATGGAGCCGATGATCCTGATCCCGGAAGGCCTTCCCGGCGCCGGAGGCTACCGTGAGCACGACATCCTGGTGATCCACGAGGACGGTGCAGAGAACATCACGCGCTTCCCGTTCGGACCCGAACACAACATCATCCGGAACTGAAGGACTGCCCGATACCATGGACTACCGCGACGAAGTGTATTTCGAGGCCCAGCCGGAACGCGAGGTCGCGTTCGCGCAAGAAGAGTTCGATGCCCGCCTTGCGCGGATTCGCCAAGCCATGGCAAGGGCGGGTATCGACTGCCTTTTCCTGTCGTCTCCGGAGAGCATGTACTACGTCTCCGGCTACGTCTGCATGTGGTATCACACGGAAAGCCCCGTCGAATGGAGCGCGACCAACGGCATCGCCGTTCATGTCGACCATGACCGCTTCATCCATTTCGAGACCGAACGCGAGGCCGTCCTGACACGGACCTTTACGGTCTCGAAGGATACCCGCTACTTTCCCAAATCGAGCTATCGCGACGGCACGGCGTTCATTGCCTCGGAACTGAAGGCCGAGGGCTGGCTCAAGGGCTCCGTCGGCCTGGAAATGCACGCGATGCGCCCCAACCGGGCGGTGAGCGACCGCTTCCAGGATGCATTCGAAGCAGCCGGTGCGACGGTGGTCGACGGCAGCCTTATCCTGAGAGAGGTGCGCTGGGTCAAATCCTCAGCCGAAATGGCCTGCCTGAAGGAAGGTTGCCGCATCGCGTCGGCCGGTCTTGAGCGGGCGCGGGAGGTTCTGCGTCCGGGGGTTACGGAACTCGAGGTGCAGGGAGAGGTGATCAGCGCCCTGGCGAAGGCGGGTGGTGAACTCCAGTCCATGATGATGCCCGTGCTGTCGGGGAAGAAATCCAATGCGGCGCACGCCATCGCCACGCGCCGCAGGATGCAGGCCGGCGAGACGGTGACAGTCGATGTTGCCGGTGTCTGCAAGCGCTACCACATCAACTGTGCCCGCACCTTCAGCCTTGGTGAACCGCAGCCGGATGTGAAGGACGTGACTGACCGTTCGGCCGCCGTCATGGACGTGGTGCGCGAGTGCCTCAGACCCGGACTGCCGGTGCGTGAACTCAACGAGAAGGTCAAGGCGCACTACGAAGCCGAAGGGTTGTGGAGCCGCCGCGGCTGGATTGGCGGCTATGAGATGGGTATCGGCTTCCTGTCGGACTGGGTTGGCAACTTCGTCTACGACCCTCTCTCCGAAAAGAACGCCGATCGCCTTTTTGAACCCGGAACGGCGGTCAACCACGAGATCCAGATCTTCATGCCTCGCCATGTCGGACAGTTCTTCATGATCGAATGTCTGCTGTTCGAGGAAGACCAGGCGTTCATGGCCACACCGGACGTTCCCTATTCGCTGATCGTCATCGAATAGGCGGCTGATCGGTCTAGTAGCCCAGCGCGATACCGTCCTTGCGTGGCTCGCTGCCTCCGGCGAGCGTCCCTTTCTCCCAGTCGATCCAGATCGCCTGGCCCCCGCCAAAGGGTTCCGGTGTGATGCCGAGCGGGTGACCGCGGTTGGCGAGGTCGTGCATGACGTGACCGGGAATGGCCGGCTCCATCATCGCAACACCGTCCTGATAGCAGAAACGCGGCAGATCGAGCGCCTCCTGGGGAGACATGCCGTAGTGCAGCATGTTCTGAAGAACATGTGTGTGACCCCAGGGCTGGTAGTCGCCGCCCATGACACCGAACGGCATGATGACTCTCCCGCCCTTCGTCAGCATCGCCGGAATGATGGTGTGCATGGGCCGCTTTCCCGGCGCAATGGCGTTGCGGTGCCCCGGTTCCAGCACGAAGTCGCGGCCCCGGTTCTGCAGGGTCACACCGGACTTCGGGGCGACCCTGGATGAACCAAACGAGAAGTAGAGCGAGTTGATGAAACTTGCCGCGTTGCGGTCGCGGTCGACCACCGCAAGGTAGACCGTCGAGGGAGTTGCCGGCAGTTCCGCGGGTGGAAGGTCGACCATGGCCCGTGCGGGATCGATGTGCGAGCGCAGCATGTCGGTGTAGGCAGGGGAGAGAAGCGTGTCGACGGGAACGTCGGCCATGGCCGGGTCGGCGACATAGAGCGCCCGGTCGCGAAAGGCCAGACGTCCCGCCTCGAGGGCAAGGTGGATGCGGTCCGCAGAAAGCGGATCACTGCCGGAATCGCCGCAACCCTCGAGGATGTTCATCATGATGAGCGCCACGATCCCCTGGCCGTTGGGCGGGCACTCGTGAACCCTGTACCCGGCCATGTCGCTGCAGATCGGCTCGACATACTCCCCCGCTGCACTGTCGAAGTCCTCGATCCCGTGCAGACCGCCGAGTTCCCCGAGGCGGGCGACAATGTCCTCGGCGACCCAGCCTTCGTAGAACCCGGCGCGGCCACGGCCGGCGATTTCCTGCAGCGTGGCAGCGAGCAGCGGCTGGGTGTGAATGGCGCCCGGTTCGGGCGCGTCGCCGTCGACCAGGAGGATTCTGGCGGCATGGGTATCGGAGGCAAGGCGCTGACGGGACGCGCGCCAGGCCTCGTGAATCACCGGCTGGATCACGTACCCTTCCTCAGCCAGGCGGATGGCAGGCCGCAGGACCTCACCGATTCCCATGGAGCCGTGATCGTCGATCAGCTGGCACCAGGCATCGACACAGCCTGGAATGGTGACGGCGTGCGCACTGTCCGCGGCGATGCGGGTGATGTTCCGTTCAAGGTACCAGGAAAGATCCGCCCGCCGGGGTGCGCGGCCCGAACCGTTGTAGGCGACGATGCGCGATGATCCTCGAGGGGCGTAGAGGCAGAACACGTCTCCACCGATCCCGGTCGACATGGGCTCCACCACGGCGAGTACCGCTGCGGCCGCGACGGCGGCATCCATCGCGTTGCCTCCGCCCTCGAGAATGTCGAGTGCTGCCCGGGTGGCATCCCTGTTCGATGTCGCCGCCATGCCGTGCTCGGCATGAGTGGTCGTGCGGGGTGGTGAGGAGAATCCATACATTGTTTCTGCCGCTCCTTTCCTGGCCTACCGCTTTCTCGGCTGGCCGATCGCGCGGCCGGCATTGACATGACGTTCGATGGCGCTGTGCGCGCGCACCGTTTCCTGGAGCCGCGTGCGGGCCCGGGGAACGAATTCCATCATCGCGCGGGTGTTGAGGTTGAAGCCGAGCGCCATCACCTCGTTGGTCGCCGCAAGATAGCCCTCTTCGGCGTGGCTGAGGCTGTGGAAGATGCGAAACCGCTTGGTATCGGCAGCCAGCGCCTGGGTGGTGACGACCACCGGGGCATGGACCCTGAGTTCGTCCATGTAGTTCACATGGGTCTCGACGACGGCGTACTCGGCGCCGTCGCGTTCCTCGAGGGTCACGGGCTCGTTCATCCGGTCCCAGAACGCCGCCGTTGCGTAATCGCAGATCAGCACATAGTAGGCCATGTTGAGGTGCCCGTACTCGTCGATCCACTCGGGCTTGACGACGGCGTTCAGATGGAAGAGCCGCGAATCGCTGGTCAAGAACGTCATCCCTGCGCTGTTGCGAAGAACGTTCTAGCTTTACGCTGGGACTGCCGCAACGGCATGATCCACCGGTGGCATGTCAAGGAGAGTCGCTGATGCCCCGACTTCACTTCAGCGAGGCGGAACTGGCGGAACGCAGGCGAAGGACGTGCGAACGCCTGCAGGAACTCGGGCTCGATGCCCTGCTCATGTTCCGCCAGGAGAGCATGTACTACCTGACCGGATATGACACCGCCGGGTATGCGATGTTCCAGTGCCTGGTGCTTCGCGCCGATGGCGATCTCGTGCTTGTCACGAGATCGGCCGACCGGGAGCAGGCGGCCTTTACATCGATGATCCCGGATGTGCGCATCTGGGTCGATCGTGGCGGCGCCAATCCTGCTGACGATGTGCTGGCCGTGCTTGAGGAAAAGGGACTTCGCGGTGGCCGGTTCGGCGTCGAGCTCAATGCCTGGGGCCTGACCGGCCTGCACTGGGTCATGATGGAGCGGGCACTGCGCGGCTTCGGCGCCTGGGAGGATGCCAGCGATCTCGTTCAGGCCTTTCGCCTGATCAAGAGTCCGGCAGAGCAGGATCATGTCAGGAAGGCGGGCGCTCTGGCCGATGCCGGACTGGAGGCACTGCACCGGACCATTGCCGCCGGCGTTGACGAGAGCGCGCTCTACGCCGCTCTGGAACAAGCCATCCTGGAGGGCGGAGGCGACTACGCGGCAGGCCGGCCGATCATCGCCTCGGGCGACGGTGCGCTGCTTGTGCGCTACTTCACCGGTCGGGACACCATCGGCAATCATGACCAGGTGCAGCTCGAGTTCGGGGCTGCCTGGAGGCACTACCATGTGGCAATCATGAGAACGGTCCTGACCGGGCGTGCCGGTGACCGTCACACGATGATGCACGATGCCTGTGTCGAGGCCCTTGCCGCCTGCCAGGCGACCGCGAGACCCGGCGCCGCATTTGGCGACATCTATGACGCCCACGCCCGGGTGATGGATTCGCACGGGCTGAAGGACTGCAGGTTAAACGCCTGCGGCTACTCGCTCTCTGCCAACTACCCGCCATCCTGGATGGAGGAACCGATGATCTACCATGGCAATCCGGCGACAGTGACGCCGGGCATGGTCATCTTCATGCACATGATTGTCGTGGACAGCGCCCGCCACCTGACCATGAGTCTGGGTGAGACCGGCATCGTTCATGACGATCGCTTCGAGCCGGTTTCCTCGATGCCCCATGAACTGGTCGTGAGATAGGAGAAAGGAACCATGGCTGCCCATCCTTTGAGATTGCCGACCGAGCAGGAATGCGAGCGGTTTCACATCGATGGCGCCGTGGCCCTGAAGGGCGTCTACCAGGAAGACTGGGTCGACCTGCTGCGCAACGGAGTGGAACGGGCCATGCAGACCGAGGGCCCTTACACCAGGCGCATCCAGGATGAAGGCGATCCTGCTTTCTTCACCGATTACGTGGCATCGGACCGTGTGCCGGAGATACGCCAGTTCGTCCTCGAGGGTCCGGCCGCGGAACTGTCGGCCGCCCTCATGAAGTCACGGCGTGCCAACTTCCTGTTCGACGGGATTTTCGTCAAGGAGCCCGGGGCCACCAAGAAGAGCACATGGCACCAGGACCAGCCCTACTACTGCGTGGCCGGCCGCCAGATCGTCGTCCTGTGGGCGCCACTCGATCCGGTGCCGGCCGATGTGTGCCTGAACTGTGTGAAGGGGTCGCACCTGTGGGGGACGGCCTTCCGTCCTGTCCGGTTCCGCGATGGCGCCGACTTTGGCCGTGGCCGGGATGATGGCTATCACGATCCCCCCGATGTCGATGGCGCCCATGCGGAGAAGATTCTCGCATGGGATCTCGAACCCGGGGACGTCATCGCGTTCCACGGCATGACGATCCACGGTGCACCGGGCAACGCGCAGGCCTCGCGGCGGCGGCGGGCGACCAACTCGACGTGGGTCGGTGACGATGCGGTCTACGTCCGCCGTGCCGGAGTCATGGAGCCCGACTTTCCCGATTGCGGGCTTGCCCCCGGAGATCCGCTGGATTGTGCCCGGTTCCCTCGCGTCTACGACGCCGGACGGGAACAACGTCCGCCGGTTTCGCCGGCCTGAGGGCTCGGCCTGCTTCCTCGCCATGGGGCATATCGTCTGGATTGCCAGCTACCCCAAGTCGGGCAACACGTGGGTGAGGGCCTTCCTGCACGAGATCCTGCGCCCGGACGATGGCGCCTTCGATCTCGACCGGATGGCGCAGACGGCGGGAAACGAGGCATCGATCGACAACTATCGCATCATCGACCCGAGGCCCTGGGGCCAATGGACTCCGGGGGAGGTGGCGCGGGCCCGGCCGGCCGCGCAGGCCGCCTTCGCCCGGCGCCATGGCCGCGTGGTGTTCTGCAAGACCCACCTTGCGGTGCTGAGATCCCGGGGTCGGCCCACCATCAACATGGATGTCACCGCCGGGGCGATCTACATCGTGCGCAATCCCCTCGATATCGCGCTTTCCTATGCCGATCACCAGGGTGTGCCACTCGACGTTGCAATCAGCCTCATGAACCTTGAAAACCACGAGACGCCATCCACGGCGAGCCACGTTTCGGAACTCCTTGGCAGCTGGTCACAGAATGTGGAGACCTGGACGAGGCGCTCGCTGCCGGGGCTTCACGTCATGCGCTACGAGGATATGCTGGCCACTCCGGTGGCGGCTTTCTCCGGTCTTGCGGCATTCCTCAAACTCAAGATGGGCCGCAGGCGAATCAAGGAGGCAGTCAGGGCCACCTCTTTCGGAAATCTGCGGCACCTGGAGGATGAGAAGGGTTTCGGTGAACGTTCCGCGCCACAGAGGCGCTTTTTCCGTCAGGGCCGCGCCGGAACGTGGCGCACCGCGCTTTCCGCCAGCCAGGTGACGAAGATCGCGTCGTGCAACGAGGCGATGATGCGAAAGTTCGACTACTGGAAGGACGTGGAGGCATGAGCGTGGTTGATGTGGCCGGCAACCTTGAGGCCGTGATGGCGGAGATTGGCGCCGCCGCCCGCCAGGCTCGCCGCCAGACCGGTTCCGTGACGCTCGTCGCCGTCACCAAGACCCTTGACGCGCAATACATCCGTCCCGCCATCGATGCCGGGCACCGCGTGTTCGGCGAGAACCGGGTTCAGGAGGCCGCGTCGAAGTGGCCGGCCCTGCGCCAGGAGCGGGACGGTCTCGAACTCCACCTGATCGGCGCCCTGCAGACCAACAAGGCGGTCGATGCCGTGACTCTCTTCGACGTGATCGAGAGCGTCGATCGCCCACGGCTGATCACTGCCCTGGCGAAGGCGATGGACAGAACCGGACGCCGCCCACGGTGTTTCATCCAGGTGAACACCGGCGGGGAGGAGCAGAAGGCCGGCTGCCTGCCTGGCGATGCCGACGGCCTGATTGCCGGCGCACGGGCTGCGAGGCTCGATGTTGCCGGGTTGATGTGTATCCCGCCCTTCGACGAGGAGCCCTCGCCGCATTTTTCCCTGCTGGCCGCCATCGCCCGCCGCAACGGTCTCGAGCAACTGTCGATGGGCATGTCTGCGGACTACGCCACGGCGATTGCCCATGGCGCCACCCATGTCCGGGTCGGCACGGCCATCTTCGGCAGCCGCCGACCCTGACGTTCTTGACCGGCGGCACCGGGCGCGCCATAAGCACGCGTTCCCCGATCTGGAGCCTTCCCGATGAAACGGGTCTTTTCCGGCGTGCAGCCGACCGGCAACCTTCACCTTGGCAATTACCTCGGCGCACTCAAGCGCTTCGTGGCGATGCAGGACGACTACGAGTGCATCTACTGCATCGTCGACCTCCATGCCCTGACCATGCCGTGGGATCCCGATCAGCTGCGTGACGCGACGCGGGAGGTGGCGGCGGGATTCATGGCCTCGGGGCTCGATCCGGACCGCTGCATCGTCTTCAACCAGAGCCAGTGCCCGATGCACCTGCGCCTGCAGTGGATTCTCGCCTGCCTGACTCCGCTCGGGTGGCTCAACCGCATGACCCAGTTCAAGGAAAAAGCGGGAAAACAGAAGGAAAACGCGAGTCTCGGCCTCTATGGCTACCCGGTTCTCCAGGCCGCCGACATCATTGGCTACCACGCTACCCACGTGCCGGTCGGCGCCGACCAGAAGCAGCACCTCGAGTTGTCCCGCGACATAGCCGGTGCCTTCAACCACACCTTCGGCGTCGACTTTTTCCCGCTTCCCGAGGCCGTGATCCTTGGCGAGGCAACCCGCGTCATGTCGCTCAGGGACGGCCGCGCCAAGATGTCGAAGTCCGATCAGAGTGACTATTCGCGCATCAATCTCACCGATGACAGGGACACCATCGCACTCAAGATCCGCAAGGCGCGCACGGACAGCATCATGGGAGTGTCGTTTGATCCGGAGAACCGGCCCGAAGCGTCCAATCTCGTCACGATCTATGCGGCGCTGGCCGGGGTGAGCCATGACGCGGTGCTGGACGAATTCCGGAGCGCCAGGTTCAGCGACTTCAAGGCCCGTCTTGCGGACCTCGCCGTGGACGTCCTGGGGCCGGTTGGCGAGGAGATGAAGCGGCTGACGGCGGATCCGGGCTATGTCGACAGCGTGTTGCGCGAGGGGGCGGCAAGGGCCCGGGCCATCGCCGAACCGATCCAGAAGGAGGTCGAGGAGCTCACCGGCTTCCTGGTGCCGTGATCTACCGCTGCCGGCGCACGCCGGTGAAGAACACGGGTTCCCTGCCTTCCGCCCTTGCCTTTGCCTCGTAGCGTGTCGCTGGCCAGTCGGATGGACGATGACACGACCACTGCAGGTCCTTGCTGCCTTCGAGTGCCTGCTTCATGTCGAGAGCGTAGTCCTCGATATCGGTCGCCAGGCGCAGTTCCCCGCCGTCGACGAGGAGGTCCGAAAACCGTGCCACGATCGCCTGGTTGACGAGGCGGCGCTTCCTGTGGCGCGCCTTGGGCCAGGGGTCGGGGAAGAGAACGAAGATGCGTTCGAGGCAGGCAGGTGGAAGGGTCTCCAGAAGCACCGTCACGTCCGTGTCGAAAATCCTGACGTTGGCAAGGCCATGGCGCTCGACACGGTCCAGCAGGTTCGCCACGCCGTTCAGCCATACCTCCGCGCCGATCAGTGTGACCGCGGGATGGCGTTCCGCCTGCCAGGCCAGATGCTCTCCGCCGCCAAACCCGATTTCCAGCCAGAGCCGTTCGCCACCGCGATGATCGGGCTTGCCATCCTCGCCAATGACAACCCGCAGTCCTGGCAGAAGCGTGTCGACCAGGAACTGGCGACGGGGCGAAAGCCTGCGCCCCCTGCGGCGTCCCCAGGTCTGCCCGCCGGTCAGGAGAAGGCGTTCCTCAGTTCGCCGGCAAGATCGGTCCTCTCCCAGGAGAATCCGCCGTCGGCATCCGCCTCGCGCCCGAAGTGACCATAGGCGGCCGTGCGTTCGTAGATCGGCCGGTCGAGGCCGAGGTGATTGCGGATTCCGCGGGGAGTGAGGTCCATGATCTGCCGCAGCACCTCTTCGAGGCGCCGCTCGTCAACCTCACCGGTCCCGGCGAGGTCGACATAGAGAGACAGTGGTTCCGCGACGCCGATGGCGTAGGCCACCTGGATGGTGCAGGTGTCGGCCAGCCCCGCCGCGACAACGTTCTTTGCCAGGTAGCGGCAGGCGTAGGCGGCAGATCTGTCCACCTTGCTCGGATCCTTGCCCGAGAAGGCGCCGCCTCCGTGGGGAGCGGCGCCACCATAGGTGTCGACGATGATCTTGCGTCCAGTCAGACCACAGTCGCCATCGGGGCCACCGGTGACGAACTTGCCCGTGGGATTGACATAGAAGCGGTCGTCCGGACACATCCACCCATCGGGAAGAACGTCGACGACATGGGGTCTGACGATCTCCCGAACCGCATCCTGATCGAGTGCTGCATCATGCTGGGTTGAAACAACCACCGAGGTGGCATGGACCGGCCGGCCGTTCTCGTAGGCCAGTGTCACCTGGCTCTTTGAATCCGGTCCCAGTTCATGCGCGGCGCCGTTGTGGCGGGCCTCGGCCAGGGACTTGAGAATGCGATGTGCATAGTGGATGGGCGCCGGCATCAGCGGTCCTGTCTCGCTGCAGGCGTGACCGAACATGATTCCCTGGTCGCCCGCTCCTTCCGCCCGATTGCCGGAGGCATCGACCCCCTGCGCGATGTCGCTCGACTGGGCGTGGAGCTTCACGCTGACCGAAAGATCACGCCAGTCGAAACCCGGTTGTTCATAGCCGATATCCCTGACGGCGTTGCGCGCCAGCGCCTCGACTTTCTCCTGCAACCGGTCCGGATCCATGAGATCTCCTGGTCCCCGGACTTCTCCGGCGATAACAACGGTTCGGGTGGTGGCAAGGGTTTCGCAGGCCACCCGTGCATGCACGGGATCGGCAGCAAGGAAGGCGTCGACAACGGCATCGGAAATCCGGTCGCAGACCTTGTCCGGATGGCCTTCCGACACAGATTCGCTCGTAAACAGATAATCGCTCCGGGGCACGGCCGGTCTCCCGTCTGACATGAGGACAAGGGCGCATGCCCCATGGTGAGAGACTTACCAAAGGCTGATTGATAATCAAGGATGACGCCACACCCGGTGACGCACCTGCGGTGCTAAACTAACGAAATAACGTACTATTTTCCCTCTCTCCGATGCAACTACGGGATGATCCCGCAACGGATTCTCCCGTGTCTGCAACTCAAGGCAAGGGGGACTCCATGGCCACAACACGACTCACTCAGGCACGCGTCGAGGCTCTTCGGTCACGAAAGGCCAGCCGGGATGTCCGGGACGCTGGCCTCAAGGGCTTCGGTATCCGCGTCTACCCGACCGGAAGGAAGTGCTACTTCATTCACTCTCAAGTTGAAGGACAGAGAATCTGGAAGATCGTCGGCGATGCCGACGACATGAGTACGGGCGAAGCCCGCGAACAGGCGCGGGAGATGCTTGCCGCACTCCGGAGCAATGGGCAGGTCTCGCCGAAGGCATGTCTGTTCGAGGTGGTCGCGGAAGAAGTGTTTCAGCGCTACGGCAGGAACTGGAAGCCCCGGACGCTCGCGGTGAACCGGGGCTACTATGCCAACCAGATCCTGCCCTGGTTCCGGGGACGGCCGATCGCCGGCATCACGAGCGCCGACGTCAGGGAATGGTTCGCCTCGCTTCACGAGAAGCCCGTTGCCGCCGACCGGTCGGCGCCGGTTCTCTCGGTCATCATGACCTGTGCGGAGACATACGGGTACCGGCCTGAGGGGAGCAATCCCTGCCGCGGCATCAGGCGCTACAGGCGCAAGGGGCGGGAGCGTTTCCTCACGGAAGAAGAGATCCGTCGGCTCGGGAGGGTTCTGGAACGTCACGAAGGCGCCCACCCGATGTACGTGGCCATCATCCGCCTCCTGTTGCTGACCGGGTGTCGGAAGCGGGAAATCGTGACGTTGCGCTGGCCGGAATACCGGGAAGGCCATCTCCATCTCACCGTCAGCAAGACCGGACCGCGCATGGTATGGCTGTCATCCCCGGCGCGGCGGATCCTCGAGGCGCAGCCGCGAACATCGCAGTGGGTCTTCCCGTCACGCAGCACCGGGAATTCAGTCGGCATGTCGTCGGTCGAGCGCTCCTGGAAGCGCCTGCGGTCCGAGGCCGGCCTGAAGGACGTCCGGCTGCACGACCTGCGACATACATTCGCCAGCATTGCCGTCATGAGCGGGGAGAACATCCTCACCGTCGGCCGGCTGCTCGGCCACAACGATCCCGGCACGACCCTCAAGTACACGCATCTCGCCCATGATGCAGTCGCTGAAGCCGCCGAGACCGTCGGCTCCGTCCTCGGAGGGT
>MKWU01004306.1_pt1 | contig 17099 bp, 14 predicted proteins | sample 809101 | NCBI WGS metagenome assembly MKWU01 (sample SAMN05860141, study PRJNA318959) | sponge metagenome | host: Aplysina aerophoba | place: Slovenia: Piran, Adriatic Sea, Gulf of Piran | collected 2013-05-07 | reverse complement strand
CGCCGGTCCACCACTGCCCAAAGGGATGAGGGCACTGCAAGAGTGCGGTGCCCTCCGAGGGGTCTGGGCCGCCTTGTAGGTAGGCGGAAAAGTCGATTCCCTCCACGGTGGAAGGAATCGGTAGGCCGCACAGGCCCAACAGGGTCGGCATGATGTCCGGCAGGTCGATTGGCGCGTCGAGCTCGGCGGCGTCCATGCCCGGATAGCGCAGCAGGAACGGCACGCGGATGGACTCTTCATAGGGCTTTTGCTTTTTGTCCATGCCCTGCGAGCCGAGCATGTCGCCGTGATCCGAGAAAAACAGAAAGATCGTCTCTTGCTCCAGCCCTTCCTCTTGTAGGGTCTGGAGCAACATGGCGATGCAATCGTCTAAGGCCGTGCAATGGGCGTAGTACCCGGCGAGCCACTGCCGCGCGGGTTCGGCCCAGTCGGTGGGTACGTTGGGGCGCAGGGTGATAGCGGCTGGATCGTAAAGGGCTTGGTAATCCTCTGGGGCCGTGTGATAGGGGGCGTGCGGTGGTCCCCACGATAGGACTAGTAAGAAGGGGTTGGTGCCTCGGTTGCGTAGGTACGCTTGGGCGTCGCGGGTTTGGGCCAAGGCGTCGTAGCCCTCCCATATGAGTTGCTCGTCCGAGTCGCCAGCATAGTACGCGGAATGATTGTAGTCGTGGGTGCATTCGAGCACCTTCCAATACTCAAAGCCCTGTCGCCGCTCGGGTGGGATATAGCTGGAGCGGCCGCGGCCATTGACGTGCCACTTGCCGATATAGGCCGTGTCGTAGCCGCCCGCGCTGAAAGCCTGCGCGATGCTCGTGGCGTCTTGACCCAGCTCTACGTCGTTGACGAAGACGCCGTGCGTGAGGGGGTATTGACCGGTCAGAATCGAAGCTCGCGCTGGTGAGCATACCGAGCAGCCTGACACTGCGTGGGTGCAGTTGACGCTGCGGTGCGCTAGGGCGTCCAGGTTGGGGGTTTGCACGTTGGGGTCGCCGGCGTACCCGAAGGCTTGGGCACGCCATTGGTCGGCGAAGACGAGAACTACATTCGGTTTTTCGTTGGGCACTGTGCGTCTCCTATGTTTTGCATGAATAGCCCCCAATATCTTCGCGGCGAGGGGCGGCTGTCAATGTTGACCGGGTTCGACGCACTCGGTACTTTGGCCGCTTGAAAGCCCTGTCTGGAGGATGCACCCATGAGCAAACGCAGATTACCCATCGGCATTCAAACCTTCCGCGAGATCCGCGAGGAAGACTGCTACTACGTCGATAAGACCGGCTACATCTGCCGGCTGCTCGACGAGGGCAAGCACTACTTTCTGTCGCGTCCGCGCCGCTTTGGCAAGAGCCTGTTGTTGGACACGCTGAAGGAGGTATTCGAGGGCAACGAGCCGCTGTTTGAGGGGTTGAACATCCACGACCACTGGGATTGGTCACGGCGGTATCCGGTTGTGCGGCTGGACTTCAGCGGCGGCAGTTACTACGAGCGGGGTGGTCTGCACGAAGACGCGATGGCGCAACTACAAGATTTGGCAGAAGAGGCCGGGGTTACGACCCGTTACGAGAGCGCCTCGGCGTGCTTTCGCCATCTGCTTGGGGCACTGAGTCGGCAGGCTGGGCAGCGCGTTGTAGTGCTGGTAGATGAGTATGACAAGCCGATTTTGGATGCGCTGGAGGTGCCGGACGTCGCCCGCGCTAACCGCGACTTTCTGCGCGATCTGTACGCGATGATCAAATCCAGCGATGCACACATCCGCTTCGCCTTCATTACGGGGGTGAGCAAGTTTTCCAAGGTCAGCTTGTTTTCTGGACTCAACAACCTCAAGGACATCACCATTGATCCGCGCTACTCCGCTATTTGTGGCTACACCGAGGCAGACCTCGCCACGGTATTCGCACCGGAACTACCAGGCTTGGACCGGGATCAGATCCGCGACTGGTACAACGGCTACAGTTGGCTCGGCGACGAGAAGGTGTACAATCCCTTCGACATCCTGCTGCTCTTCGACAGCCGCAAGTTCGGTGCCTATTGGTTTGAGACCGGCACGCCGACGTTCTTAATCGAAACCCTGTGCAAGCGCCACGTCAGTTCCTTGGAGTTGGGCAGCATGGAGGGCGGCAGCGCCCTGTTGTCCACCTTCGACGTGGACGACATGGCGACCGAGGCGCTGCTGTTCCAGACCGGCTACCTGACGATCACTGACGAAGAGGACTTGGGCGGCGAACGGCTCTATCGCTTGGGTTATCCCAACCGCGAGGTGCGGCAGAGCCTGAACCGCAGCTTGCTGTGCTACTTGGTGCAGGACTCGACGCGGCAGATGGCCAACAGCATCCAGCTCTACCGGCTGCTCGAAGCCAACGACTTCACCGGACTGAATACGCTGTTCCACGCCTTTTTCGCCAGCATTCCCTACGAGTGGTATTCCAACAACGACATTGCTCGCTACGAGGGATATTACGCGAGCGTGTTTTATTCCTATTTCGCTGCGTTGGGACTGGACATCAGGGTGGAGGACAGCAGCAATCACGGGCGGTTGGACATGGCGGTTCTGTTTAACGGCACCGTCTATCTGTTCGAGTTCAAGGTGGTGGAGATGGCGTCGGCGGGTGCGGCGATGGCGCAGTTGCAGGAGAGGCGCTACGCGGACAAGTATCGCGCTTTGGGGCAGCCGATTTACCTGATCGGCGTAGAGTTTAGCAAGGATGAGCGCAACTTGGCGGCCTTTGACGTCGAGCGAGCATGAAGCGGGGCTGGCTGGTTCTGAGCCGACGGATGGACTGTTTTCAGCGTCTTCGCGCCGAGGGTGACTGTCAACATTGACCGGGTTCAACGCGCTCGCTACAATCGAATTCTACCGCATTGAACTCACCCACAGGAGGAAAACCATGAGAGGTCGCAGTATTGCCGCAGCAGTAGTGGTAGCAGGAATCACCGTCGGCGTTAGCTCTATAGCCGACGCCCATGAAGAGCACGACAATGGTCACGGGCCCACGGCGTTCACCGCCATGACGCCGATCCTGAACGTCGCAAGCGTTGAGGCGAGCATTGAGCACTACACCTCGGTTCTTGGTTTCAACAAGGATTGGGATTGGCCCGCCGAGGAGGAGGACAAGACCTTTGCCGCCATATCCAATGGCGAGGTGCACGTCTTTCTCGCCGAGAATTCGCAGGGTGCCCGACCTGTGTGGATCTACTACAACGTCGGCGATGTTGACAAGCTGCACGAGGAGTATGTGGCGGCGGGGGCGGTCATAACGCAGGAGCCCGCCGACAAGGATTGGGGGGCGCGGGAGATGCTAGTGGAGGACTTGGATGGGCATGTTTTGCGGATTGGTGGTTCTCCTAGCGAGGAAGAGCATAGTGAGGAAGGGCATGATGAAGGGGAAGAAGGGCATGATGAGAGTGAGGAAGAGCACCATTAAACGAATGTTAATCACAGTTGCGGCAAAGCGCATCCAAAACAAACGAGGATAGACCATGACGATTGATCTACAGACCTTGAAAGATGTGGTCGGCGGAACGGCGGCGGCGTTCCGGTGTGTGACCGACTATCAGCCAGCAGGGGGCCCTGGTGACAAGGTTTTCCCACCGACCTATGAAGGCGGCAAATACGCCACTGAGGAGCGCATTGATCCCGCTACCGGCGAGGTTCGGCAGTGCGTTCTCTTAGACTCTGTGCAGTCCCAAGCTAACCGGATGGAGTTGGCACTGCTGGAGGCGCACCGGGATGGAACGGTACGGCTTCCTCTGCTAGTAACGCGCTTCGATCAGGAGGAACTGCTCAAGAAGTTCACTGTGACCAGCTTAGAGGCTCCTCATCGCGTCGCGGATGCGCTGTTCCGCGACAGCCTGCTTGACGGCACGATTTTTCGTAAATCAGAGAAAGGTCGAATACTCGACACTGCGGAGGTGAGGAACGCCACCGGCCTATTTGGCTTGTGTCCGACCGCCTTGATATTCGGGCTATGGGACTCGACCGGGCCTCGTGGCGGCGCAGGTTGCAAGTTTCAGCGGGCGGTGGTGTCGGAGATCGTGGGATATGATGTAGTAGTGGGGAAGAAAACCGCTATCCGTATTGACCCAGCGTCGATCATGCGCGATTCGGCTACGCTCTACGAACGCAAGTCTAAAAGCAGTGATACACCGGACTGGACCTTAAATAAGAAGGACAGCAGCAAGAAGCTCAAAAAGACAGGAAGGCCATCGGAAGTGAATCATGGAAACATACTAACGAGTATTGAGGAAGGAGGATTCACCATCTCCAAGGCCCGGCAGACTACAACCTTATCTCTGGCAGTCTTGCGCCGTCTCCGTTTTCCGCTCAACGGTGCCGCAGATTCCAACCATGATACCGATCTCGTAGCGCGTACTGCCTTAGCAGCCTTGGGCATTGCCGCCGGTACTCTAGCAAGGGTCGATACGGACCTTCGTTCTCGTTGCCAGCTTTTTGCTGAACAAGAACCTGTGTGGGAACTGCTCGACCGCCCTAGAGAATCTCCGCAGAAATTCAAATTTGGTCCCGAGGATGCGCTAAAACTGTTGGAAGATGCGACTGCTGAGGCCAAAGATGTCGGCTTGCCTTGGGAGGACGAAATGGAGCTGACCCCATCGCCCGACCTTGTCGAATTGGTTCGGTGTAGCCAGGAATTGGCGAGTGCATCAGGAGAAGGGGAAGACTGATGTTCGCTCTTGGCCTCCACTACCTGAACGGGTGGTCAATGGCAGCGGCGGACGGGGCGCGCAAGGAGCAGGCCGAATGGCCACCGCATCCCGATAGGGTGTTCATGGCATTGGCGGCGGCTTGGTTCGAGACCGGCGAAGATCCTGCCGAAGGCGAGGCCCTACGCTGGCTTGAAGCCTTGCCACCCCCTGCAATTGCCGCCTCGGACGCGGACAGCCGCACGACTGTTGCCAGCTATGTGCCAGTCAACGACGTGAGCCTCAGTCGCAAAGTGCCAATCAGTGGAGACTTGAACAAACTAAAAGATGCTGGACTGGCCCAGCTTCCAGAGTATCGGTCGCGCCAGCCTCGTGGTTTCCCGGTTGCCATCCCCCACGACCCGACGGTGCATCTGATCTGGCCAGAGGTCGAGTTAGGTACTCATCACGCTGCCTTGGAACGGCTGGCCGCCAAGGTTACGCATGTGGGGCATTCGGCCTCCTTCGTGCAAATGTGGCTGGAAGCTAATCCGCCGCCGCCCGCGTGGATTCCGGCGACCGGCGTTGCCCTTCAGCGACTGCGCGTAACGAGCCCTGGACGCTTGAAGACATTGGAAACGCGCATGAACCGCGCCGCATGGATTGCCTACCACGATCTTCGCAGTGAGATTGAGCAAGCTGGGGCGGACCTCAAGGAGATGAAGCAACCGCCAAGAGTGCCTTGGAAGGGATTCGCGGATGTAGTGCTACTAGCCAGTGAATCCGCGGTCAAGCAGCATCCAGACTATCCTGACGCAAAATCGAGCTATGACGTCGCGGCTGCGGCTAACTTGGTTAACAGCTTGGTTGACGAATCAGGAATTTCCGAGGTGCGATCAATGATTTCCGAGGTTGTTAGTGAACGTGGAGAGCTCATATTGGTCAGTGCAAGTGCCTACGAGCGCGGAGGCTTCAATGCGATCCCAGCCGCCTTGGCGAAACTGTTAAACGACCGCTTGGATACCCCGTTCGACAGGACCGTCGTTCAGACTAATATCGTCAGCCACACAGGCGCTGACGGCTATGGTCGACTCGCTCGGCAAGCTGCATTTGAAGGAACGGTTGAGAAGGAACGCGAATACGTGATGGTGGACGATTTCGTCGGTCAGGGCGGCACGCTGGCGAATTTGCGGGGCTATATTGAAAAAAAAGGAGGGCGGGTCGTCGGGGCCGTTGTGCTGACCGGCAAACCCTACTCTGCAAAACTGAACCCCTCACAGGAGCAATTATATGAACTCCGACAAAAGCACGGATCAGACTTCGAAAGATGGTGGAAGACACACTTCGGCCACACCTTCGATTGCCTTACTCAATCAGAAGCTCGGTACCTCGCCCGCTCCCCGGATGTTGACACCATCCGAAATCGCCTTGCTGCGGCAGTGCGTGCAGGAAGTGGCAGAAGTCACGGGCGAAGTCCTAGCGAGCAAAGACAATACATCAAGGAAATGAAAGCGCGTTTGGGAGACCGTTTCCCCGATGGGGAACCCGTGAGTCTGCGCCCGGTGCCGGGCCGCTGGCAGGGATACGATAGACCCCCGAAAGACAAGGCCCCGGAAGCCCCCGGCTCGGTTTTCGACTCTCGGCTCATTGTCCTCGGCATCAAAGGCAAGCGCGTGTCTCTACCGGCGACGCTTAAGCTCACGGCGGCCCTACGCGGCTTATTGATGAGAATATGCCCCGAACAACCGCCGCCGGAATGGTTCAGCGGCCATCGCTTAGACGGCACGCCCACCGCCGTACCCCATCTCGCCTTGACGCCTCTCCCCTTCGTCGGCTCGGAACATGCAGATGGCCGCATTATGGGTTTGGCTCTGGTTCTGCCGACGGGTTTGGATCAGCAGGAAGCCGGGCATTGCCTCGAACCAATCCTACGCGATCCAGCTACCGGATTGCTGCGTGAACATCCTTTGTTCGATGGCCAGTGGTTCGAGTGCGCTATTGAACTAGAAACCCGCGAACGCTCGCCGAAAAATCTTGACCCGGATACTTGGACATGGGAATCGCGCGTTTGGGCGAGCGTGACCCCGGTGGTCCTGAACCGACATTTCGATGGCAAGGACAAGTGGGAACGGGCGGCTGAGAGCGTGAAAGATGCATGTCTGCACATTGGTCTGCCGCGTCCGCGCGAGGTGTTGTTGCACCCGGTTTCGCTGATTGAGGGCGTCCCCCATGCGAGGGAGTATCCGCAACTGATGCGTAAGAACGGCGGTGGGCGACGGAGCCATAACCACGCGGTGATTGTTTTTGACGAGCCGGTGCGCGGGCCTGTGCTTGTGGGGGCGGGTCGCTTCCGAGGATACGGGTTGTGCCGCCCGATGGATGAAAAAGGTGAAGACCGTGGCTGACTTCCAAGGTATCAATACCTTGGCCTCATTGAAGCAGTTGAACGCTACAGACTTCGCCCAATTCTTTGACGAATTGTGGGGCCATCCGCCTTTCGCTTGGCAACAGGCATTGGCGGATAGAGTACTGGAGCGGGTAGAGGCTCCTTGGCCCGAAGCTATTGCCTTGCCGACAGCAGCAGGCAAGACCGCGTGCTTGGATATCGCCGTGTTCGCGTTGGCTGCCCAAGCATCTCGGTTGGCTCGGAAGCAAGTCATCACAGCACCGCGTCGCGTGTTCTTGGTCGTTGACCGGCGCGTAATCGTGGACCAAGCATACGAGCGGGCACGCCTGTTGGCAGATCGTCTTGAGAAGGCGCAGGACGGCATCCTCAAGCGCGTTGCAGACAACCTGCGACGGATTGCTCATGGTGGGGTGGACGGATTTGCGGGGGGACTGCCGTTGACTGCTTATGTATTGCGTGGCGGCATGTATCGGTCGGAGGCTTGGATGAGTAGCCCGCTTCAACCCATGGTGGTGGCTTCGACTGTCGATCAAATCGGCTCCCGCTTGTTGTTTCGCGGCTATGGGCGTGGCTCTAGCACATGGCCGATAGCTGCGGGGTTGGTCGCCAACGATAGTCTAGTCTTACTCGACGAGGCGCATTGCGCTCAGCCGTTCCTGCAAACCCTGCAAGCGGTGCGGCGCTATCAAAAATGGGGGCATACGCCACTTGAGCGTCCCTTTTATCCGGTGGTGATGTCGGCGACCCCGCCGCCGGGGGTGGACCTATTTGAGGACCTATCTGAAGAAAGTCGAGATCTTGCCAACCCGCTAGGTCAGCGTCAACGAGCACACAAGCCCGCTATTCTGAAGACAGTCGAAAAAGCCAAAGGGAAGCAGGCCACAAGCGCGATGGCCAAGGCTTTGGCCGAGGCTGCATCGGAGCTGGTCAATGGCGAACGCCGCGCTATCGTGGTGTTTGTCAACCGCGTTGCCACAGCGCGTGAGACCTATTGCTTGCTTCAAAGCAAGGAAGACCTTGACGCCGTACTGCTGACAGGTCGGATGCGCCCCGTCGATAAGGATGCCCTAGTTAAACAACGCTTGAAACCCCTTGAATCCGGCCAAGCGAACAAACGCGCTTTGGCAAAGCCTGTGATTGTCGTGGCTACCCAAACCTTGGAAGTCGGAGCCGATCTCGATTTCGACGGTTTGGTGACCGAGTGCGCTAGCTTAGATGCCCTACGCCAGCGTTTTGGCCGCCTGAATCGCATGGGGCGACCAATTGAGGCTCGGGCGGCCATTCTCGTGCGCGGCGACCAAGCGGGTGACGGGGGCGATGATCCCGTGTACGGCGAGGCTCTTACCAAGACTTGGAATTGGCTCAATGAGCACAAGGACGATAACGGCGAGGTCGATTTTGGAATCGCCTATCTGCCGGACGGTGATTCCTCGCTCAACGCACCCTCTGTCAATGCTCCCGTGATGCTTCCCGCCCATGTCGATTGCTGGGCGCAGACAGCACCGGAACCACAACCTTCTCCTGATGTGGCTCCGTTCTTGCACGGGCCTCGTGAAGGAGTGGCGGATGTACAGGTCTGTTGGCGAGCCGATTTGGACTTGATAGATGAAAAAGAAACTGCGCTGGAACTTCTGTCCTTGTGCCCGCCGAGCAGCAGTGAGACGCTCCCGGTACCAGTCGGTGTGTTCAGGCGTTGGCTGGCCGGAGAAGATGCCGCAGACGACAGCGCCGACGTGGAAGGAATCGGTACGGAGGATGGCCTGAGCAGAAACGGTTCGCCTACGATAGAACGCTTGGTTATGCGGTGGCGGGGGGCCGAGACGGAACTCGGGAACATCACAGCGGACCCTAGGGCGATTCGGCCCGGCGATATTATTGTGATCCCAGCCACCCATCCGGGGCCAGCGCGTCAACTCGGAGATCTGCCGCCGGACGCCGCCTTAGACGTGGGTGATCGCGCCTATCGGCTCGCTCGCGCTAAGCCTATCCTCCGCTTGCACCCGAAGTTGGTGGACGATTGGCCGGATTCTGTTACGGCCAAAGAAACCGCTTGTGAGCTATTGAAAGATTTGGAACGAAAGTACGAGGACGAAGAGCTTGACGATGCCTTGCGCGATCTGCTGACAGAGCTTTCCAATTCGCCCGAACCCTCTTGGCTATCGGAAGCCGCGAGCGAACTCTGCAAGGAGTTTTCTAGGTCGAGACTTCACATAGTCAGCGGCAACAGCTTGGTGCTCGTCGGACGCCGTCGAATACCGAAACTCGCCCGCGAAGCCGACCGCTTTAGCGATGAGGATGATGCTAGCGCGTCCGGTATCGGGCGTCCCGTCAAATTGCTAAGGCACCTTCCCGATGTCGAGGCGTTGGCTCGCTACCATGCCGCGGGCTGTGACTTGCCGGAGGACTTGGTCGAAGCCATTGCCTGCGCTGGCCTGCTGCACGATTTAGGCAAGGCCGATCCTCGGTTTCAGTCTTTGTTGCGTGGCGGCGCTCGCTGGTTGGGCGGAGAACCTCTCGCCAAGTCTGCCGAAATACCGAGAAATCGGGTAGCCTATGAGAGGGCGAGGGCCGCTTCCGGCTATCCCAAAGGTGGGCGACACGAACTACTTTCGGTGCGCCTAGCCGAAAGTGCGTCGGTGCTTTTGCCGGAAAGGGACGATCTACGCGACTTGGTTCTTCATTTGATTGCTAGCCATCACGGCCACTGTCGGCCGTTCGCGCCGGTAATATTCGACGAGCAGGGCGTGGATGTAGATTTCGAGTTGCGCGGCCAACGAACGCATTGGTGCGGTCCTACTAATCTTGAGCGTCTCGATTCTGGTGTCGCGGATCGCTATTGGCGGCTGGTGCGGCGTTACGGTTGGTGGGGTTTGGCTTGGCTGGAGGCGCTGCTGCGACTTGCTGATTGGCGGCAGAGCGAACGGGAGGAGACACAATGACGGCAAACGGATCAACCTCGGGGCTTCTGCTCAACGGACTCGATGGCAGCAATCCGCTCGGGTTTCTCGCGGCTGTTGGCACTTTGCGAATTGCGACTGAGGCAAATTCATCGGCGAACTGGCGTATAAGTTGGAAGGAGCAGGGTGGGCACTGGTCTCCTGTATTACTTGGGGATATAGCGCTTACAGCGGATAGTTTGATCGAACTACTCATGTCCGATCTAACAGAGATGAAAGATGCGTTTAAGTTTGCCGACGATCTAACGATCAATTGTGAGGAGTTCCGGAAAGTGGCTCAATCCGCTTCCAACGCAGCAGGTCTTACTGATCGGCACTATGCAGATTTCATTGCCGCCTTTGGTTGCGATAGTCTTCCCATCTCCGCGAAAGACTCACGTATTCAGGACACGGCACTGCGAACCATGAGCGGAGCAGGACATCAGCACTTCATCGGCTCCATGCGAGAGCTAGTGGAAAGCACCAAGTCAGATCATTTGCGTGCTTCCTTGTTTGAGGTGTGGCAATATTCAGACCCTAAGCCGAGTCTTCGCTGGGATCCTTTGGACGACCGCAGGTATGCTCTGCGTTGGAAGGAACCTTCGGGCGATCCAGTGCGCACGATGCGCGGTGCCAATCGTCTCGCCGTGGAAGCGCTGCCTCTTTTCCCTACTGCACCTGGGGAACGGTACTTACATACGACTGGCTTTTCGCAGCGGCGTGGCGAAGGTGTGCTGTTCTCGTGGCCAATCTGGGAAGGGGCTTTGAGTATTGAAGTCGTGGGGTCTCTGCTCAGCTTGGCCGAGTTGCAAAAGCCCTTACCGGATCGCAAGGGTCTTTTAGCGTTAGGCGTTGTCGAGGTTTATCGGAGTCAGCGAATTACTAGGGATAAGTATCGCAATTTCACGCATGCGGTGCCTGTATGATCCAAGACCGCCAACTCATACCGTTGGTTATGGTGATTTCCGGGGAGTAACCGCCCCGGTCTCATTGAAGCGGCAATTTCTCGTACTATGGAATCCGCACGGTGCGTGATTTTCCGGGGAGTAACCGCCCCGGCCTCATTGAAGCAGATAGGCGCGTAGCTCCTGCCATCGGACATTATCGGATTTCCGGGGTGGCAACGCCCCGGCCTCATTGAAGCTGGATGAATCGCAGTATTGACGCATACGAAAAGGAGGTAATTTCCGGGGTGTAAACGCCCCGGCCTCATTGAAGGGACACCTTTCGCTGGCAGATCCTTGAGACCAAGCAAGTTTTCCGGGGTGGCAACGCTCCGGCCTCATTGAAGCTTTCACGCCGACGTCGAGGAACACCACGACCACGAGATTTTCGGGGTGGCAACGCCCCGGCCTCATTGAAGCGGCCCTCCATAGGCCATCGTCAGCGGGGCGGTAGCCCATTTCCGGGGTGGCAACGCCCCGGCCTCATTGAAGCGGCTGGTACGACCTTTTTATGTTCCGCTACACGCGCAATTTCCGGGGAGTAACCGCCCCGGCCTCATTGAAGCGCTCCAATAGAGTTGGGTGATTGTATCGCTTCCGAGAAAAGATTATCTTAAGTTAAACTTGAAGGGGGGCATGACTATGCCAGAGGTGATCAGTGCCAAACAGCTCCGAGAGCGCCTGCAGGATGTCGTTAAAAAAGTGCGACACGGGGAGCGATTTACTGTTCTATACCGCAGTCGTCCGGCTTTCGACATCGTCCCGGTTGGCAGTCCACCGCTCGAAAACGCGCCACTGGAATCGGATTCGCTGTACCAGGCTCCAGCCGTTGGGGCCTCCGAATCGGGGGACGCTGCCGCACGGCATGACGAGGTGCTGTACCGGTGAGGCAAATGTTCGTGGATACGGCCGCATGGGTTGCAGCCGCGGATAGCAGTGATACGGCGGGTTCGGCTGTGCGAGAAGCTCGGGATCAATGGCTGTCGTCTGGAGGTACACTGACGACGACCGACTATGTGATCGACGAGACTCTGACCACCGTCCGGTTCCGCCTTGGTCTTAATGCTGCTGAAGCTTGGTGGCAGCAAATCGACGGCTCGGCTCGCCTGCGTATTGAGTCTATTGACGAACCGCGAAGAGAACGGGCGCGGGCGCTCTTCTTCGGCTATCGAGATAAGGAATTCTCCTTTACCGACTGCTGCAGCTTTGTTCTCATGCGAGAACTGCGAATCCGTCGAGCATTGACGTTGGACCACCACTTCCGACAGATGGGCTTTGAAGTTATCCCGTAAGCGCAGCGGGTTTTGACAAGCCGTGTGAAGTCTGTCGCCATTTCCGGGGTGGCAACGCCCCGGCCTCATTGAAGCAACATCACGCGTGTGGAGTTGAAGGTCGCCGACAGCATTTTCCGGGGAGGCAACGCCCCGGCCTCATTGAAGCCGTCGCTTTGCAGGCAGTAGTAACATTGCAGCTTGCGCCGTTTTCTAACTTGGACAATTGCTGCTGAGTTACTTGGGCTTGCGGGGCGATTTCTTTTTGCGGTAAGGACAACTTTGAAAGCTAGCCACTTCCCTTATATTTGGCAGGACACGCTGGGGCCTTACGGGCTACAACCTTCAAGAAATGAACAGACGCAGACTACCCATCGGCATTCAGACCTTCCGCAAGCTGCGCGAGGAGGGCTGCTACTACGTCGATAAGACCGCTTACATCCGGCGGCTGCTCGACGAGGGCACGCACTACTTCCTGTCGCGCCCACGGCGCTTTGGCAAGAGCCTGTTCTTGGACACGTGCAAGGAATTGTTCGAGGGTAACGAGCCGCTGTTTGCGGGGCTGGCCATCCACGACCACTGGGATTGGTCGGTGCGCCATCCGGTCCTGCGGCTCAGCTTCGGTAGCGGCAATTTCAAGGAGCCCGGCTACGTGGAGACGAACCTCATGGCGCAATTGGACGCTGTCGAACGCCGGACCAGTGTGGTCGCGGACTACTCCACCGGACCAGAGCGATTCGCTCGCCTGCTGGAGGCTCTGCACAGCCGCGCCGGGCAGCCGGTGGCCGTGCTAATCGACGAATACGACAAGCCGATTTTAGATGCGCTGGAGGTGCCGGAAGTAGCCCGCGCCAATCGCGACTTTCTGCGCGGCCTGTACGCGGTCATCAAGGACTGCGACGCCCACGTCCGCTTCACGTTCATTACCGGGGTGAGCAAATTCTCCAAGGTCAGCTTGTTCTCCGGCCTCAACAATCTCACCGACATCACCTTAGACCCGCGCTACTCGGCTCTCTGCGGCTACACCGACGCGGACTTGGACACCGTGTTCGCGCCAGAACTGCCCGGCTTGGACCGGGACCAGATCCGCGACTGGTACAACGGCTACAGTTGGCGGGGCGACGAGAAAGTGTACAACCCCTTCGATATCCTGCTGCTGTTCCGCAACCGCGAGTTCGCCGCCTACTGGTTCGAGACGGGTACGCCGACGTTTTTGGTCGAAACGCTGGTTCAGCGCCACGTCAGCTCCCTCGAACTCGACGCGATGATCGGCAGCAGTGATCTGCTCTCAACTTTTGATGTCGATGCCATGGCGACCGAGGCGCTGCTATTCCAGACCGGCTATCTAACCATTGTCCGCCCTGAGCCGCGGGGTGGGGAGATGTTTTACCGGCTGGGGTATCCCAACCAAGAGGTGCGCCAGAGCCTCAACCGAAGCCTACTGAACCACCTGACGGGAGATGCGTCGCGCCGGGCAGCACACAGTGCTCGGCTCTACGACTTACTGGAAGCCAACGACTTCGCCGGGCTGGAGACGCTGTTCCACGCCTTTTTCGCTAGCATCCCTTGCGAGTGGTACACCAAAAATAATCTCGCTGGCTACGAAGGCTATTACGCGAGCGTGTTCTACTCCTACTTTGCGGGATTGGGATTGGACATCACCGTAGAGGACAGCAGTAGCCACGGCCGGCTGGACATGGCGGTGCTGTTCAACGACAATGTCTATCTATTCGAGTTCAAGGTAGTTGAGATGGCGTCTGAGGGGGCGGCGATGGCGCAATTAAAGGAGAAGCGCTACGCCGACAAATACCGCGCTTTGGGTCAGCCAATCCACCTGATTGCCGTGGAGTTCAGCAAGGACACGCGCAACTTGGTGGCTTTTGATGTTGAGCGGGCGTGAGCGGTCGCGCTCCGGCCTCATTGAGGCATGGGGTAGGTCTGGCTATATTGGAGACCGCTGATACAATTTTCGGGATTTCACCACCTCCGCCTCATCAGCCATGAACGACCTCGAAACGCTACAATATCTATTCGACGTGCAGGGCTATTTGGTGCTCGAAAACGTCCTCGACGCCGAGCAAGTGGCCGCCCTCAACCACTTGCTCGACGCGCACCTGCCGCCGGCAAAGGGCAACCGCTTTGGTGCCGCCCCGGACGGCTCGGGCTTTTTGGACTGGGGCCAGCCCTTCATCGACCTGCTCGACCATTCCCAGATCATGCCCGTGCTGCGCTTCCGCTTGGGCGATTGCTTCCGCCTCGACCGGATCTACGGATTGTGTCTGCGCCACGGCATGGCCAGAGGCCTCTTGCACAGCGACTACGGTGCCACGTCGCCTACCTCTGGGGCACAGCCGGGCCAGTACCATCCCCTGCGCGACAACCAGATTCTCAACGGCTTTGTCGTGGCGACTTGGAACTTGACCGACGCCGGGCCAGACTACGGCGGCTTTTGCTGCATCCCCGGCAGCCACAAGAGCAATTTCAAGCTGCCGCAACCGATTGCCGACGCGCCCGAACAGGCCCCCTGTGTGATCATCCCCTCGGCTCCGGCTGGCTCTGTTACTTTGTTTTCCGAAGCCCTGACCCACGGGACGGCTGCTTGGCACGGGCACCACCAGCGGCGCGCCTTGCTCTACAAATACTGCGTCTCGCAAATGGCCTGGACCAACAGGCGCGTGCAACCGCCGGCCGACCTGACCCGGCGGCAGCAAATCCTCTTTGGCGAGCCGGCCGATCCGCATCGCTTTTTTCCGTCGCTCTTTGAGGGCGTTGACGAGGGGAGCGACCCGTAAATTGCAACGCAAACTCACTCCTTGGACGAGGTTTTCGATGACTCCTGAACAAGCCACAGAAAAACGCCAACAGTTATTGCGCGACGGATTCTGCGTGGTCGATAACATTCTCAGCGACGAATTCTTGCGGGAATTGCGCGACGAGACCGAGCGCATGATGGAAGACTGGGTGCCGCCGCCCGACTTCAAGTACCAGGGCCAGCACGTCACTGCGCGCGGGGAGGACAATCCGACCATCCAGAAGCTGCTCGACTGGCCTCCTACGCGCCGCGCCCTCGAACAAATGGGCCTAGGCGACTTTGCCAGCACGGGCGGCATCATCCTCTTGACCAAAGACCCCGACGAGCCGGCCCTGTACTGGCACCAGGACTGGATGCAGTGGAACGACCCTTTGAGCTGTTCGCCGTGGCCGCAGATCATTTTTGTGTCCTACTACTTGAGTGATACCTCGCCGGAAAACGGCTGTCTCAAAGTCATCCCCGGCACGCACCACAAGCGCATCTCCTTGCACGACGAAATGGTGCCAGCCCATGAGCAAGGGGCGCGTTTCATAGAAGAAGACCACCCGACCATGTTCAGCGACCATCCCGATCAAGTCGATGTCTGCGTCAAGGCCGGCGACTTGGTGCTGGCCGATGCCCGCGTGCTGCATTCGGCGTATCGCAATCAGACCGACGAACGCCGCACGTTGGTGTTGGCTTGGCACCGGCGTCCGGATACCGTACCCGCCTATTGGACCGACGAAGTGCCGGCCATCATTGCCGAGCGCGACCCGGAGAAGGAGTACCCCGGCTCGCGCATACCCGGCGAACTGCTACAGTAGTAAAAGGCAGTCTTCCGACGAGACCGCAATCCCAATATGGCATCATCAACTGGAGGCCTGAAATGACGTTAGATACCTATAAATTACCACCAAAAATTTTATTGTCTGAAAAACGATTGACCATGATTCTGGCGCGAGATGAAGCGTTGGTATGTGCTTTTTGTCCTGAGTTAGATCTGGTGACCGAAATGGCAACTCCTAATGAGGCCCTAGAAGATATGCTGGAAGCCATGCAGGATTATGCTGAGGAATATCTGGAGGAGCTGGAAATCTATCAAAACTGTCCCAATCGCGGCCACCATTTGCCTTATATCCAAGCGATTGCAGCGTGTAAAGATGCTTGGGATATTCGAATGTTAGTCGAAATTCAACATGGCCGTATACAGGTTTGATCAATTTCGCAAAGTGTTACGGGTTTTGGAATTTGAAAAAGTTCGATCTCGAAAACACGAGACTTGGCGTAAAGTGCTCGAAAATGGAACGATCTTGCGCGTTCGCATCAGCCATAAACATGGACGAGACATCCCTCGGTGGCTGTTTTATGAAATGCTGCGACAGACGGGAATTGACGAAGAAAAATTTCGGCAATTGATGTAAGTGATAGAGCATTTATCTTTTGACGCTCCCGGGCGAGTACCTACAGTAGCAAAAGTTGACCTATGACCACCAAACGAAAGGAGTTTAGTACCCGATGCGCTGCACGAGCCGTCGAAGTAGCTTTTGACGATCTGAGCGTCCAATGATTTCCCTATATACAAAAACCTTTTACGCAGACGGATGTAGGTTATGACCAGCTTTCAATACATTGGGAGTTTGAGGATCGCAACCGTCCTCTGTTTTTCGTTATTACCGGATCAATTGGTAGGTGCAGAAGGAGACTATAATGTGGTGGATCGGTCGGAGGTGCTGGCGGCGATGCGGCAGCATTATGGTGGTTATGAACTAACATCGACGACCAATGGTGCGTGGTTGGCGGATGTGGTGTTTTATCTTGCGCGGCAAGCGAGGGAGCACGATCCGGACGGCCCGCCCCTGTTTATCGGGCACGAGGAGTGGTTCCGGTCGTTTTTGGAGGTGACCGGGCATACAGAGCATACGGTACCGCGGTACGCCCTGCTGAACTATCGCTACGAACAGAATATGGAAGTGGACTATCGGCTAGATCGGGTCATCCGTGAGGTGGTGGAAGGGCCGATGCCGGAACTGGCTGTGAATGTGCGGATCAGATGGGCGGACAGGCCGGGCAGACCAGACCATTATTCGTACATCGATACGTTTTCGACGCCGCATG
>MKWU01004304.1_pt1 | contig 17104 bp, 13 predicted proteins | sample 809101 | NCBI WGS metagenome assembly MKWU01 (sample SAMN05860141, study PRJNA318959) | sponge metagenome | host: Aplysina aerophoba | place: Slovenia: Piran, Adriatic Sea, Gulf of Piran | collected 2013-05-07 | reverse complement strand
GTAGTGGTCGATCTCGTCGGGGTCCGAGTGGCCGATGCGCGCGAGCAGCCGGCGCTCGTCCTCGCAGGCGAGGAACGGGTGCTCCTCGATGGCCGGGATGCCCGGCCGCGAGCCGCTCAGCACGCCAATGGCGAGCTCGGCGGCCGCGCCGACGAGCCCCGCGGCCTCGTCGAGCAGCAGCCCGACGCGGTCCGGCGTGACCGGTCCGTAGAGCACGCGCGTACCGTCGGGCCAGGCGACCGTCGCCAGCGGCTGCAGCCACTGCAGGCCGTAGCCGTGCACGATGCCGGTGTCGACCGCCGAGGCGCGGTCCTCGATCGCGGCCTCCAGCGCGTCGCGCGTGCGCCCGGCGCCCGCGGCCAGCGAGGAGGTGTCCCAGGCGAGGTCGATGCGCGGCCGCTCGGGGTGACGCCACGCCTCCCAGGAGGCCTCGGCCCGCTCGCGCAGCGCGTCGTACGGCCCGGCCATCGCTAGCCTCCCGCCCCGTCGGCGCCGTCGTCCGGCCAGCCGAGCGTGCCGGGGTCCGCGCCGTCGCGCAGCGCGCGGGCGATCTCGACGGCGCGCGCGGCGGTCAGCTTCCCGACGACGCGCTCCTGCAGCCACACCTGCGGCGCCTGCTCGCAGGTGCCGTTGCACTGCCCGAGCGTGAACGCGACACGCCCGTCCGGGCTGTCCTCGCCGAGTGAGCAGTCGAAGACCGCCTCGAAGGCGGCGCGGATGCCGCTGGCGTTGCGCAGCCGGCACGCAGGTCCCGAGCACCACGCGACGGTCACCGGCGGCGGCGGCGTGGTGCGGAAGTCCGAGTAGTACGTGGTCGCGCCGTAGACGTGCGCCGCGGTGAGCCTGAGCTGCTCGGCGACCACCTCCATGGCCTCGCGCGAGATGTAGCCGTAGCGGTGGTGGATGCGGTGCAGCGCCTCCAGGAGGTCGCCGTCGTCCGGCTGGAGCCCGTCGAGCAGTGCGCGCAACTCGGCTCGCGCCTCGGTTTCGAGCGGCATGCGTCGACCCGTCCTCCGCGCGCCCCGCGGTCGGCCCCGATGATAGGCAGGCGGCCCCGCGCGAACAAGAACACCCGGCGCCCCGGACGCGCGCCCGCGCCGGCGTTACTCGTCCCCGCCTTCGGCGGCCTCCTCGCGCAGCATCTCCACCAGCGCCTCCGCGCTGCGGGCCGCGAGGAACGCGACGGTGTTGGTGGGGTCGAGCGCCTCGCCGCGCAGGTAGGCCGAGCGCTCGTCGACGCGCGCGGCCACCCGCAGCATCACCTCGGTCTCGTAGGCGTGCTCCGGCGCGTCCTCGGCCTCCTCGTCCGCACGGTCCACGGACGGGTCACCGAGCCGCGCGTACAGCCCGGAGAGCCACAGTGTCAGGTCGGCGGCAGCCGCGTCGCCCGCCTCCTCGGACTCGCGGGCGAGGTCGAGCAGGACCTCGGCGAGGGCCGTCGACGCCGCCGCCTCGATGATCGCGAGTCCGCCGGCTCCAGCGCCCGGCACGTCGGCCGTCACGACGACATCCCGCTCTCCATCGAGCGTGCGTGCGACGGGGGAGCGGCGACGGCTGCCGGGAACACGCACTTCACCTGCCGGTCCCACCCGCTACATACGTCCCGGAACGGAGCCGCCGGGCCGTGAGAACGCCGGACGCCCCCGTGGAGCACCCGGCGACGATGGCCGCCGGCCGCCATGGAACGCCCGGGGCTGCGCGGCGCGACCGGGCAGGCAGCGTATCCCCACACGAACACGGACGCAGCATCACTCGTCGATGCGCGGGACTGGCCCGGCCGCCTCCCGCAGCCGCAACACCAGCGCTTCCGCGCCGCGCGCGGCGATGATCGATGACGTAGCGCCGGGCGTCAGCGCGTGCGCGCGCATCATCGAGCTCACTTCGTCAAGCAGGTCGGCGACCACCATGATGGTCACGGGATGGTGCCCGAGGCTGGAAATCTCCTCCACCGGCGGCATCGCGATCGCCTCCTCGGGCGGGTCGTCCGCCATCGTCTCGTAGTAGGCGTACAGCCAGTCCGTGAGGGCGATCGCGGGCTCCAGTCCCGCCGGGTCGTACGCTTCGAGTGTCTCGGCGACCTCCTCGAGCGCGTCGGCGAGCAGGATGCAGCCGATCGCGACGAAGTTGACTTCGGACGCCGGCCGGCGGGCCGCCACGGTTACGATCCGAACACGATCACGCAGCGGCCGCGCGTGCCGCCGGCCTCGAGCCGCGCGTGCGCCGCGGGAGCCTGCTCGGCCTCGTACGTCTGGGCCACGCGCAGCGTCAGCGTGCCGTCCTCGGCCTGCTCGCGCAGGCGGTCCAGCAGGTCCGCGCGGTGGTCGTAGCTCGTCACCATCGTGCGGTGGAACGCGATGCCGCGTTCGCCGGTGCCGCCCCAGCCGCGCACCGAGGCGTACCCGCCACCGTCGCGCACGGCCGCCACCACCAACTCGGACTGCACCGCCCCGTCGGCGAGGCCGTCGACGCCGTCCGGCGCGGCCTCGCGGAAGCGCTCGGCGACGTCGTCGCCGCGCCGCACGACCACGTCGGCGCCGAGGTCGGCCACGAGCTGCTCGTCGGCCTCGGAGGCGTCGGCGATGACGCGCAGGCCCTCGGCCTTCGCAAGCTGCACCACGTAGCCGCCGTAGCAGCCCGCCGCGCCCGTCACCGCGATGGTCTGGCCGGGCGAGAGCGCGAGCTGGTCCAGCGACTGGCGCGCCGTGAGCCCGTTCATCGGCAGCGTGCACGCCTCGACGTGACTCGCGCCGGCGGGCGCGCGCACGACCGCGTCGGCCGAGAGCACGATGCTCTCGCGGTACGCGCCGTGGCTGGCGTTCGGCACCACCATCGCCATCACCGCGTCGCCGACGGCGAGGTCAGTGTCCGTGTCCGGCCCGACCTCGTCGACCACGCCGGCGAGGTCCATGCCGGGGATATAGGGCGGCGGCACGTCGGCCAGCGCCGCGGCGCGGCCGCCGTTGCGCAGCATGGTGTCGGTGGGGTTCACGGCGACGGCGTGGACGCGGATACGCACCTCGCCGGCCCCTGCGTGCACCTCCGGCAGGTCCACCACCTGCAGCGCCTCCGGCCCCCCGAACTCGATCACCCCGACTCCACGCATGCCCTGCCTCCTCGATGCACTCGACGCGGCGACCAAGGTACATCGCCGCGCGCTTGTGGCGACTCCCGGGTCACGGCTCCGTGCGTTGAACCTCGGCAACGCGGTCGAAGTCGCGGTCGTAGCTCAGGACCTCACGCGTCCCGCAGCTCCCGCACCGTCCGTTCCGCCTGCTCATCCTTCGCATCGCGGATCAGCGCGTCGACGTCCCGCACCTCGTCGACCGGCTCCACCGAGCCGAACACGGACTCGAGCGTGAACCGCGACGGCGAGAGGCGCACGGTTCCGCCGTCCTCGATGGTGAACGTGACCCTGTCGCGAGGCCTCAGGCCGAGCAGCCGTCTGACCTCTGCCGGGATCGTGACCTGGTTTCGTTGCGTCGTCGCCGCGGTGATCTCTTTCATACGCCCCTCAAGGCTACCGCCCCGCTCAGGGCACCGCACCGCTCGAGTTGGCGCAACTCACGCGGCGGCACACGGATCGATGCTGTTGCATCACGGCTACGAGCGCCCTTGCTGCGTCACCCAGTCCCCTGCCGCCATCCGCGCCACGTCGATGCCCATGCGCATCGTGTAGTTCTGGCCGCGGTCCTCGGGGTAGAGCTGCGTGTTGTTCGCCAGGTACAGGCCGTCGACGGGCGTGCGGTGCGGGGCGATGGTCTCGCGGTAGCGGTGGTGGACGATGGGCTGGCCGGAGCGGTCCTTGAACATCCACATGTCGTCGATCCACGAGCGGTCGAACGAGGGGTTGATGTGGCGGATGTAGGGCTCGTAGCGGTCGAGCACCTCCGGCGCGTCCTCCTCGGTGACCGGGTCGCCGGGGTCGGCGTAGTTCGAGAAGTAGACGATGTGCTTGCCGCCGTACTCGGCGGGGTCGCGGAAGTTCGTCTGCTCGACCGCGACGACGAACGGGCAGTCGGCGTCGGTCGCCGTCAGCCAGTAGATCTCCGACAGCGGCCGGTCCAGCGCGAGCATCAGCACCGTCGCCCACTGGTAGTCGACGCCATCGAGGAGCGCCCGGTAGTCGTCGCCGACCTCCGGCGCGAGCCGCGCGAGGATCGGTGAGGCGACGGTCGCGAGGACGACATCGGCGGGCAGCAGCTCGGGCTCACCACCGGGCTCTGCGGGCTCAAGTTCGACGCCCGTCGCGCGCCCCCCCTCGACGACGACGCGGCGCACGGGGCGGCCGGGGAGCACGGCGCCGCCGCGCTCCTCGATGGCCGCGGTGAGGGCGTCGACCATGCGGCCGAAGGAGCCGCTGAGGTAGCCGAGTTGCTCCTTCGCAAGCGGGCCCCCTTCGCGCGAGGCGAAGCGGAGGTAGATCTTGCTCCAGAACCACGGCATCGCGACGTCGGGCGCGTGGCGGCCGAACTTGGCACGGAGGAGCGGGCCCCAGACCCGCTCGTAGCCCTCGCGGCCCGCGGCGCGCGTGATCCACTCGGCGGCGCGCTGCCCCTCGTAGCGCTCCCAGTCGGCCACGCGCCGCAGCCACAGCGCGCTGAGGCCGAGACGTAACCGCGTGAGCAGCGAGACGGGCGTGAAGCGCAGCAGGTCGAGCGCGCCGGTGAAGCGGAAGATGCGGTCGCCGACCAGCATCCCCACCTTCGACTCGCGCCACTCGAGGTCGTCGCCGAGTCCGAGCTCCTCGATGAGTTCGGCGACGACGGTGTCGGAGCGGAAGAGGTGGTGGTAGAAGCTCTCGATCCGCCCGCCGCCGATCTCGAAGGTGCGCACCTGCCCGCCGAGCACCGGTGAGGCCTCGACGAGGTGCACCTCGTGGCCCTGCTTCGCCAGCTCGTGGGCGGCGGCGAGGCCGCCGACGCCGGCGCCGATGACGACGGCGCGCACTAGCCGGGGTTCCGCATCGACTCGGCGGCGAGGGGTTCGCGAGGGGCCAACTCGGTATCGTCGGCAGCGGCGTCACCGGCGTGGAGGACAGTGGCGACGGCGATGTGACGACGCCACAGCAGCAGCAGGCCGAGCAGCACGACGGGGATGAGCAGCAGCGCGTGCAGCGCGATCGCGTACGCGGTGCCGACGACCATCGTCGTGCCGAACACGACGGTGGTCTCGCGCGCGAGCAGCTCGAACGGTCCGATGCCGCCCGAGGTCCACGGCACGGCGATGGCGAGGTTCGCCGCCCCGCACACGCCGAGGTACAGCAGCGGGTCGAGGTCCAGCCCCATCCCGACACCGACCAGCCAGTACATCGCCGCCTCGAGCGCCCACGAAGCGGCGCTGACGACGGCGATCACGGTCCAGTCGCGCGCGCTGCGCACTGCGGTGAGCCCCTCGAGGAGGCGCGCGATGCGCGGCGCGATGAGCCCTCGCAGCCGCCCGGGTGCGAAGGCGAGCAGGCGCGTCGCGAGCTTCGGATCGCGGGCGAGGCGTGGGCCGAGCAGCATCAGGCCGAGCGTGAGCACGACGAACGCGATGCCCATCGCCGCCGCGAGCGCCTGCAACGTCGCGTTGCCCCCTGCGAGCGCGATCGTGCCCGCGAGGAACAGTGCGAGCACGAGCCCGTCGAGGATGCGTTCGAGGCCGATGGTGCCGAGCGTGCGGGCGCGGTCGGCGCCGTGGCGGTCGTGCAGGAGTTGCACGCGCACGAGCTCGCCCGCGCGCATCGGCAGCACGTTGTTGGCGGCGTAGCCGATCACCACGAGCGCCGTCGCGTCGTTCGTCGAGAGCTGCGCGGTGCCCCGCAGCGCGAGCCGCCAGCGGGCGCCGCGCACCCACAGCGCCACGAGGTAGACGCCGAAGGCCAGGACGAGCCATGCGGGCCGGGCGTCGGCGAACGCGTCGCCGAGCTCGGCGAAGTCCACGCGCCACAGCAGGAGCGCGACGAACAGGAGGCTGACCGCGAGTCCAATCGCGGCGCGGCGCTTACCCACGCCTTGCTCCTGTCCAGCCGGCGGGACGACATCCGTCCCGGCGTCGTTCCATCTTCCGGTACCCGCCCACCTCCGGCCAGCGCGCCGAGATCTTCGGGGAATCTATGGCGGGAAGAACACCTCGCCGCGCAGCGCGCCGATCGTCTCCTCGGGCACGCCGCTCGCGATGAAGTCCGCCCAGTCGGCGATGAGTTCGCCGGACGCCAGTCCGTCGACAAAGCTGCCGAGCGAGGTGGCCCGGTAGCCGCCCTCCGGGAACCACCAGCGATGCACGTACGGCCGGGTGTAGGCGAAGCGCGTGCGCAGTGGCGCGTCGTACGGCAGCGTGATGGCCGAGGAGATCACGATGGCGTCCTCGGGGTATGCGGCGGCCTGCACGGACTCCGCGGGCAAGTAGCGCACGTCGGGGTGGTCGCGCAGGTACCAGGCCCACGGCCACGTCAGCGAGGAGGTCGTGTCGACCACGACGGCCACCGGTCCCGGGCGGGCCGCCACGTGCTCCTCGATCTCGCGGGTCAGTCGCGGCACGTCGGGGGAGGTCTGCGTGTAGATCAGCGGCTCGATGGGCGTGTCGGGATGCGCGAACGAGACGCCGAGCGCGGCGCGCACCGAGAGGGCGACGAGGAGCACGACCGCGGCTGCGCCCGCGCCCGCCGCGGCCCAGCTCGCCACCGTCGCTCCCTCGTCGCGCAGCCGTCGCCACAGGGGCAGCGCGGCTGCGCCGATCGCGTGGCCGGCGAGGAACGCGAGCGGTACCGCGAGGTGGACGTTGAGCCACGGCATCTTCTCGCCCGCGAACGACAGCGCGAGCAGCGTCGAGACGAACCACCACGCGAGCAGCCTCGCCAGGCGGTCGCCGCGCCGCAGCAGCCACGCGCCGCCGAGGAGCCCCGGGATGAGCACCAGGAACTCGTAGAGCGGGAGCATCATCAGGTAGTAGAACCACGGCTGGTTGCCGCGCCGCACGTCCTGCTGGTCGAGCCAGTAGTCGAGCTGCCCCCAGAACGCGCCGAGGAACCCGTCGGGGCTCGTGGACCACGTCGCTTACACCGGCACCGTGAGGCCCACCAGGACCAGCGCGAGCAGCGGCCAGCGTCGGGCGTCCCACGCGAGCCCGACGGCGGCCGTCGCGGCCATCGTGGCGAGGACCGCGACCGTCACGCCGTGCCGCGCGCCGAGGAAGCCCGCCTCACCGGCGTCGCCGAGCACGATCTGGCTCGCGGCAACCAGGAACGGCAGCGTGAGCGTGCCGAGCACGACGAGCAGGTCCGCCTCGCGTGGACGCTCGCGCCAGCCGACGCGTGCACGCAGTCGCGCGAGCGGCGTCCACAATGCGGCGACGACCCAGGCGACGGGGAACAGCGCGACGGCGAGGGCCGCGCAGAGCGGGCCGCGGACGCCGGCCTGGTCGAGCAACGCGGCGGTGAGCGTCGCGTTGAGGTAGAGCAGCACGCTCGCGAGCGCGATGTAGGCCGTCTCCTTCGTCGCGAAGCCCAGCGCGAGCGCGGCGGCTGCGAGGACGAGCCACCGCGGGCGGCGAGGGGGGGGGGGGGGGGGGGGGGGTGGTGGGGGGGGGCGGCGGGGCCGATCCACCGCGAGCGTCGGTCCGCGCGGGAGCGCCAGACGGCGGCCACGATGAGCACCGTCCACAGCACCGCGATCACGTCGTTGCGTGCGAAGCGCGAGAAGTAGAGCAGGACGGGCGAGAGCGCAAGCAACGTCGCGGCAACCGTGGTCGCGACGGGCCCGAGGGTGCGGCGGAACAGCAGCGGCGAGGCTACGAGCGCGGCGCCCGCGAGCGCGATCGGGAGGCGCGAGGCGACGTCGCCGTCGCCCGCGACCTTGAAGAATCCGGCGACGGTGTGGAAGAGCAGCGGGCCGTGCATGAGCGGGTTGTGCTCGTAGCCTCGGCCCTCCGCCAGGTACCAGGCGAAGGTCGCGTGCAACGACTCGTCGTGGTGCATCGCGCGTGCGCCGAGGTCGACCACGCGCAGCACGAGCGCGCCCACGGCGATCAGCAGCACCGGCAACACGACCCCGTCGCGCGCGAGGATGCCGCGGAGCACCGGCAGCGCCGATATGCCCCCGTGGGGCCTCGCGAGCCGGTCGGGCGCACTCACGGCGAACCTCCCGTCGGGACGGTCAAGATCCGCACGCCCGACGCCTCGAACGCCACGGGCCAGCCCTCGAAGCGGTCGGCGACACCCGCACCGTACTGCCGCCGCTCCTCGCCACCGACGTAGACGTGCGTCACGCCGAGGTGCGCGAGGAAGCTCTGGATGCGCGGCGTAGCGCCCTCGCGGTATGCCTCGTCGACCGTCGACTGGCGCGCCGCGACCGGCGCCCGTGCGCGCCACTGCACCTGGTGCCCCGGCCACCCGAGCAGCGTCGGGACGCCGCTCGCGGCCGAGAGGGTGTTGCCTGCGCCATACGACGCCCCGGCCGCCTCGAGGAGCGTGTGCTCCTCGGGATCGAGGTTCATGCGCACCCAGCGGAGCGCCGCCGCCGCGCCCGGATCGCGGAGATCGAGGTAGGCGAGCGCGTCGAGCGTCCGCTCCTGCCCCTCGCGCGCGCGGCTCACGGCCGCTGCCGGGGCGTAGAGCAGCGAGCCCAGCCAGAGCAACAGCGCCGCGCCAAGCATTGCTCCGAGGGCGAGCGCGCCCGGGCGCGCTCGTGCCGCCTCGATGGCGAGTCGCGGCTTCGGCGCGCGGTCCCAGGCGAGCGCGACCCCGGCCGCCCCGGCGACCGCGAGCAGCGGCCAGACCGGCCACCAGAACTTGAACACGCTGTTGAGGCGGCCGTGTCCGAGCACGTCGACGACGTGGAACAGCTCGGTCGCCAGCACGATTGTCGCGGCCGCCGCGGCCATGGCGAGCCACGCCGCGCGGTCTCGTGCTGCGTCGCGGTACGCGCTCCACGCCGCCGAGCCCGCCCACCCGGCGGCGAGGACGAGCCCCGCGAGGGTGAGCCAGCCCACGCCGCGCTCGCCCAGGGCAGCGGCCTCGCCGCCCGCCACGACCGCGACGACCCATACGGCGACCGGCGCCACCGCGAGGAGCAGCCAGCGCGCGAGGTCCCCGCGGGGTACGCGCTGGCGCAGCAGCACGGCTGCGGCAGCCACCGGGACCAGCACCGCACCCCAGAAGAGCAGGAACCGCACGGGGTCGCTCCCCCCGTCGGTGACGAGCGCGAGGCCGGGCCGTTCGCCCTCGAACGTCGCGAGCATCGGCCAGGCGATGAGCAGGCCAGCGCCGGCGGGAAGCGCGAGGTAGCGGGCCGCCCCGAAGATCGCGCCCGCGAGCGGCCAGCCGACCGACGCGAAGACCCACGTCGCCGCCGCCAGCCAGATCGCGCCGTACGTGACGACGTCCCAGGTGTTCGTCATCGCGAGCCCCGCGAAGAGCGCTCCCGCGAGCAGGAGCGCCCCCGGCTGCGCGGTCCAGCGACGCCACGTCAGCGCCGTCCCGCCCTCGAAGGTGTCGAGCGCCAGCGCGACGGCGGCGAGGCCGAGCGGGAGCGCGAGCACGTGGGCGTGGAGGTCACCGAGGATGAACGAGAACGCCGGGAACTCGCTGATCGTGCCGGGCACGACGCGCGATGCGCGCCACCACCACCAGAAGGCGTCGGGCACCCCGTGCGTCGCCTCGGCCGGTCCGGGGAGGCCGCTGACGCCGAGTGTGCCCCAGAACCCCGGGCCGCCGAGGCCGTTCGCGGCGGCGAGCTCCGCAAGGCCCTCGAGCGGGGCGAGCCAGATCAGCCCCAGCACGGCGAGCGCGGCGGCGATCCAAACCGTCGAGCGACGGCGCGGGCGCGCCAGCCCGACGACGTCGGTGGCGAGGCCGGCTACGGCGGCAGTGGCCATCGCGGCTGCCGCCGCCAGGCCGAGGTTGAAGCCGTACGCGGGGGCGATGCCCGTGAGCTGCTGGGAGACGTCCACCATCACGTGGCCGAGGTGGTAGTAGGAGACCTCGAAGCCCGCGAGCCACGCGTCCGGCGGTGGCATGGTGGTCGCGCCGTGCACCACGGTGAGCAGCATCAGGTCCATCGGCTTCTCGGTGGCGGTCGCGGCAGGCGCCTGCGCACGGACGAACGCGACGAGCGCGAACACCGCGAGGAACAGCACCTCGCCCGCGACGAGGGCGCCCCACCGGTCCCGGAGGATGCGGAGGCGGGCCAGGTCGCGCCACGCGAGCCACGCCGACCACGCGGAGAGCGCAGCAAGCGCCGCCGCGACCACACCGGGGCCGTAGGGGATCGAGGTTAGCGCGGTGGTCAGCCACGCGACCTGCGCGACGGCGAGCAGCGCGAGCGGCCGCGCGTAGAGGACGCCGCGCGACCGCAGGCGCGGGAACAGCAGCGTCGCCGGGAGCAGCCCCGCTGCACCGACGGCGAGCAGGGAGAGGTACCAGGCGAGCACCTCGAACATGGCGCCGAGGCGTCAGGCGTCCGCGGACTGGGGGACGGCTTCGGGCGTCGCGAGGAGTGCGTCGACGAACGCCGCGGGGTCGAACGGCGCGAGGTCGCCCGGCCCATCGCCCGTGCCGATGAACCGCACCGGCAGCCCGAGCTGCGACGCCACGGCGAAGACGATGCCGCCCTTCGCGCTGCCGTCGAGCTTGGTGAGGATCACCGAGGTGACCTCGACGGCCTCGGTGAAGGCGCGCGCCTGCGAGAGCCCGTTCTGCCCGGTCGTCGCGTCGAGGACGAGCACGACCTCGTCCGGACCGCGCCCGAGCTGGCGCTCGATCACGCGGCGCATCTTCGAGAGCTCGTCGAGGAGGTGCTGCTTGTTGTGCAGCCGCCCGGCCGTATCGACGAGCACGATGTCGTGCCCACGCGCCTGTGCGGCCTCGGCGGCATCGAACGCGACGGCCGCGGCGTCTGCGCCCTGCTGGTGCGAGACGATGTCGAACCCGATCCGTTCGCTCCACGTCCGGAGCTGATCGATGGCCGCGGCCCGGAACGTATCGCCGGCGGCGGCGAGCACGCGCTTGCCGTCCTCGCCGTACGCGTACGCGAGCCGCGCGATAGCGGTAGTCTTCCCGGTGCCGTTCACGCCCACCACGAGCACCACCGCGGGTTGCGGCGGCGGGTCGACTGCCCCGGGGCCCCACAGCCGCCCGGCACCGGCCGGCGCATCGAGGATCGCGACGAGTTCCCGCCGCAGACCGTCCCGCACTTCGTCGGCGCTGGACGGGTCCGTCGCGCGGATGCGGTCGAGCACCTCGAAGGTGGTCTCGACGCCGGTGTCGGCGCCGATGAGCACCTCCTCGAGCGACTCCCAGAGCTCGGGGCCGACGTCGTTGCCGCGCAGCGCGTCGCTGATACGTCCGAACCACGAGCGGCGCGTGCGCGCCAGCGCCTCGCCGGTCGCTGTCTCGGACTCGCTGCTCCGGCCGAACAGTCTCACGCGCCATCTCCGTTCTGCTGCGCGGTACGCACCGATCGTATGGCCAAGCAGTGGCCGTGGCTATGCGCGGGCGCGGGAACGGGTCGCTACGACGCCTGTGGCAGGTCCGCGAGGCGCAGCGAGAGCACGCGTGAGGTTGAGTCGTCACCCATCGAGACACCGTAGATCGTGTCGGCCGCCTCGACGGTGCCACGGTTGTGCGTGATCACGATGAACTGCGAGCGGTCGCACAGCTCGCGCAGGGTCTGCACGAAGCGCTCGACGTTCGCGTCGTCGAGCGCCGCGTCCACCTCGTCGAGGATGCAGACCGGCGCCGGGTTCACCGAGAGCAGCGCGAACAGCAGCGCCACGGACGTCAGCGCGCGCTCGCCGCCGGACAGCATCGCGAGCGACGAGATGCGCTTGCCGGGGGGTTGCGCGCGCACGTCGACGCCGGCGTCGCCAGGCTCGTCCGTGTCGTCGTCCGATGCGGCCTCGACGAGCGTGAGCTCGGCCGTACCACCGCCGAAGAAGCGTTGGAAGTAGTCACCGAACGCAGCGTTGACGAGCTCGAACGTCTCGTCGAAGCGCTCACGGATGCGGTGTTCGAGGTCCCCGATCGCCTGGCGGAGCTGCTGCTCGGCCGTCTCGAGGTCGGAGACCTGCGCGACCAGGAAGTCGTGGCGCTCACGCTCCTCGGAGAGGTCCTCGATAGCCTCGAGGTTGACGGGGCCGAGCGCCCGGATGTCGCCGCGCAACTCGGCGACGCGGTTGCGCAGCTCCGCGGGCGCGACATCGGCGCCACCGCTGGGGGGTGGGGGCGCGCCGTTCGTCTGGTGTACGAGGACGGCCTCGGGTGCGCCGTCGGGCTCGGATGCGCCGTTGGGCCCGGGTTCCGTCGCCGCGGGCGGCGGCGCGCGCCGCACGGCGCCGTGGTCGTCGACGACCATGCCGTCGTCGTCGAGTTGTTGCTGGAGCGTCTGCACCCGGGCGGCGCACTCGCGGAGCGTTGCCTCAGCCTCGAGCAGGTCGCGTTCGGCGGCGAAGAGGCGCGCCTGGCCGTCGCCGCGCGTGGCCGTGAGCGTGCGGGCTGCCGACTCGGCGTCGGCGAGTGTGGCGTGCGCGGGCGAGACTGCCGCCTCGGCGGCTGCCCTCGCCGCCTCCACGTTCGAGCGCTGCTCGCTCAGGTCCCGCACGGCGAGCACGAGGTCGTCGAGCTCGTGCTGGATAGCCTGCGCCTGCTCGCGTCGCTCGGCGAGGCGCTCACGCGCGAGGCGTCGTTCGGCCTCGGCGGCTTCGCGGCGTGAGGCCGCGGCATCGCGTTCACCGCGCGCCGTGGCCAGCGCGCTGGTCGTGGTGGCCACTGCCTCAGCCGCCGCGTCGCGTTCCGTGCCCACCGCCTCCGAGCGGTCCCGCAGCGCATCGAGTTGCTCGTCGATGCGTACGAGCTCGTCCCGCAGCAGCGCGTCGTCCTCCGTGGCGTCGTCACGTTCGGCGTCGTCCGCGGCGAGGGCGGCGTGGATGAGGCGCAACTCGCCGCCCAGCGCCACGAGGCGCCCGCGAAGCAGCGATGCGGCGCGTTCGTGGTCGCGCAGCCGGACCTCACCGTCCTCGGCGTCGCGGCGAGCCTTGCGCACGCCCTCGCGCATCTCCACCACCTCGGCGTCGAGGCGCTGAATGCGCGCCGCCGTCGACGCGGCGGCGCGCTCCGCGGCCTCGATCTGCTGCGGGAGATCCTCGGCCTCGTCCTGGAGTTCGAAGTGGTCGGCGGTGGCGCCGCGCGAGCCGCCGTACACGGCGCCATTGGGCCGTAGCAGGATGCCGTCGCGCGTGACGACCGAGCCGAGGCCGCGGCCGATGTGCTTGCGGGCGGTCTCCAGGTTTTCCACGACGATCGTGCGGCCGAGCAGCGAGTCGACGAGCGGCCGGTACTCCTTGTTGGTGCGGACCAGCCGCGCCGCAACGCCGACGACGCCGCGCTCGCCGAACAGATTGAGCGGGGACTGATGTGAGACGCCCTTGAGCGGGAGCAGTGTCGCCGCGCCAGACTCGTGCTGCCGGAGATGCTCGACCGCCGCGAGGGCGTCTTCCTGCCGTTCGACGACGACCGAGCCGATCTGGTCGGCGAGCGCCGCCTCGATGGCGCGTTCCAGGCCGGACGGGACGCGGATGATGCGCGTCAGCAGCCCGACCACGCCCTGCAACGGCTCCTCGCCGTCCGCGGGCTCTTCGGCGGCTCGGAGGAGCTCGGTCCCCGCCGCCCCACGCTCGGTGATACGAGCTGCGAGCGTGCCGATCATCTCGCGGCGTGCGATCAGGCCGTCGCGCTCCGCCGTGCGTTCACGCAGCGTGTCGCGCGCCTCGGCCGCCGACGCCTGCGCGTTCTCGAGGCGCTCCTCGGCAGCCATGCGGCGGCGCTGCAGCTCGCCCGATGCCTGCGTGAGTCGCTCGCGTTCGCGCCTCGCCCGCAACGCTTCGCGCCCGTACGCCTCGACATCGGCCAGCAGTTCCAGGCGGCGGCCTCGGGCCACCTCGCGCTGGCGGGCGCGGGCGACGCGTCGTGCGGCCTCCTGCTCGCGGCGTCGCGCGATCCCGGCGACGTCCGCCTCCACACGCGCGCGACGGGTCTCCAGCGTGGTCAGATCGCGCAGCGCCTCGCGCACCGTCTCGTCGGCTCCGCGCAGGGCGTCGCGTGCGATCCCGAGCGCCGTCTCCGTCTCCGCGACACGGGAGTCGAGCGCGACGGCCGCGGGGCTGGCGTCCTCATCGTCGAGGGGCAGCGCCTCGAGGTCGGCGATGCTGGTCGCGATCTCCTCGCTCCGCACGTCGAGCAACTCGCGACGCTGCTCACTCAGCGCGAGCTGCTGGTTGAGGGCGAGTGCCTGCTCGGTGAGCTCGCGCTCGTGGCGCTGCGTGCGCTCCAACTCGGCACGAGCGGCCGTGACGGCCTGTTCGGCGGCGGCGATGCGCGGCGCCAGCGCCTCGGATTCGCGTTGCGCCGCACCGAAGGCCTCGGTGCGCTGGTCGTGGCGCGCCTGCGCGGCGGTGTGCTCCTCGCGCGCGCGGCGCAGCTCGATCTCATAGTAGGCCTCGAGCGCCGCGCCGAGTTCGGCATCGAGCTCCCGGTAGCGCGCCGCGCGCTGCGACTGGCGCTCGAGCTGGCGGAGGCGCGGCGCGAGCTCGCGGACCAGCACGCGCACGTGCCCGAGGTTGTCGCGCGTCTGCCCCAGGCGGCGCTCGGCGCGCGTCAACTCGATGCGGTGGCGGTGGACGTCGGCCGCCTCCTCGATGAGGCGGCGGCGCTCGAGCGGGCGCAGGCCGAGCACCTCGTCGACCAGGCCCTGCGACATCATCGCGTACGAGTTCTGGCCGACCTGGGCGCGGCGGAACAGGTCCTGCACATCCAGCAGCCGCACCTTCTGGTTGTTGATGCGGTACTCGCTCTCGCCCGAGCGGTAGGTGCGGCGGGTGACGGTCACCTCGTCGTAGTCGATGGGCATCCAGTGTTCGGAGTTGTCCAGGGAGAGCGTGACCTCTGCCATGCCCTGCGGGTTGCGGGTGTCCGAGCCCGAGAAGATGAAGTCCTCGCTACGGCGCGCACGGATCGCGCGCGCGGACTGCTCGCCCAGCGCCCAGCGCAGCGCGTCCGAGACATTCGACTTGCCCGACCCGTTGGGGCCGACAACCGCCGTGATGCCCGGCCCGAACTCGAAGACCTGTCGGTCCGCGAAGGACTTGAACCCGTGCGCTTCGACGCGGCGCAGGTACACGCGCTACTCCGCTTCGCTCGCGGCGTCGCTCGCCGACACCTCGGCTGCTTCGACGCCCTCGCGGAGGCGCCGGACCGCCTCGCGCGCGGCCTGCTTCTCCGCCTGCTGCTTGCTGCCCCCGCAGCCGGTCCCGAAGACCTCGCCGCCGAGGCGGACCTCGACGGTGAACTCGCGCGCGTGGTCGGGCCCGCGCTCCTCGGTGGTGACGTACTGCGGACGGCCGAGGTCCAGCTCGGTGAGTTGCTGGAGGGCACCCTTGGGGTTGAGCTCGGCGGGGTCCGTCTGCAGGCCGTTGATCTCCGGCTCCAGTGAGCGCTCGATGAAGCGCCGGGCGCCGTCCATCCCGCCGTCTGGCCCCGGGTCGAGGCGGATCGCGCCGATCAGCGCCTCGTAGACGTGCGCAAGGTTGCCCTCGCGAGCGCGGCCGCCCGTGGCGTCCTCGCCGCGGCCGAGCAGGAGCCAGCGACCGAGGTCAAGCCGCGCGGCGACACGTGCGAGGGTCGGCCCCTGCACCAAGTGGGCCCGCCACTGAGTCAGTTGCCCCTCCTCTATGTCGGGGAAGTCGGCATAGAGTCGTTCCGCCACGACGAGGCCGAGCACTGCATCGCCGAGGAACTCCAGGCGTTCATTCGACCGGGGCTCCTCGGCATGCTCGTTGGCGTAGGACGAATGCGTCAGCGCAAGCCGCAACAACGACTCGTCGCCAAAGCGCACTTCGATCTGCCCTTGCAGCTCATCGAGCGAAGCGGACGCGGGAAACACTGAATTCGCCCCCTCGGGACGTTTCCTGCGACGCCAACCCGTAGGATGACCTGACGGACCGGCGACGAGCCCCCGCGACCCGTGCCCATCGTAGGAACGGACGGCGCCCGGCGTCAATAACCGCTAACGTGAATACACCGCATATACGGAAACTGTTGCGGAGCGCCGTCGTCCGACGAGTCCAGCAACTCCTGGACGCCGCCTGCGCCGCAGCCGACGAGACCGGTGTCGAGCTGTGGGTGGTCGGCGGTGCGCTCCGCGACTCCGTGGCCGGGCGGCCGGTCCGCGACGTCGACCTCGCGATCGCCTCGCACGACCCGGACACCGCGGCACGCGTCGCGCAGTCCGTGGTCGACCGATGCGGTGACGGCGAGGTGACCGCGGAGCCCCGGTTCGGCACCGCCACCGTCAGCGTCGAGGCGGCACGGATCGAGATAGCCCCCCCCACCGCCAGCGTGGAGGCGGCACGGACCGAGACCGCCACCCTCCGCACCGAGGAGTACGCGCGACCCGGCGCGCTGCCCGAGGTGCGCTTCGGGGCGTCGATCGTGGCGGACCTGCCGCGACGCGACTTCAGCGTGAACGCCATCGCGCTCGCCCTCACCGGACCACGCCGCAGTGAACTGCTGGACCCGTGCGGCGGCCTCGATGACCTCGCCGCTCGGCGGCTGCGCGCGTTGCACGCCCGCTCGTTCGCCGACGACGCGACGCGGCTGTGGCGTGGCGCGCGCTACGCCGCCGCGCTCGATCTGCGTCCCGAGCCCGCGACGGCGCGCTGGATCGCCGACGGCGCACGATGGCTGCGCCCGATTTCGGGCGCGCGGCTGTGGGCGGAGTGGGAGCGCACCGCATCGCAACGCCGCGTCGGCCGCACCCTCGGCCTGCTCGAACAGTGGGGCGTGCTGCGCGGCGTCGACGAAGCGTGGAGCGTCCCCGAGGCGGCGCGGCGCGCGCTGCGCCACCGGCCGGGTCCGCACTCCCCCGATCTCCTGCTCGCCGTGCTGCTCGCCGCACTCCCGGCGCGCGACGCCATAGCCGCGCGGCTCACGGCGCCGCGCACTGCTCGCACGGCCGTCGACGACGCTGCGCGGCTGTTCGCCGTCCCGGACGCGTCGCCGGAGTCGCTCGCACTCGTCGAGGACACCGGGCCGGACGGACGGCTGGCGGCGCGGTGGCTCGACCCGGAGCGACAG
>MKWU01004303.1_pt1 | contig 17104 bp, 11 predicted proteins | sample 809101 | NCBI WGS metagenome assembly MKWU01 (sample SAMN05860141, study PRJNA318959) | sponge metagenome | host: Aplysina aerophoba | place: Slovenia: Piran, Adriatic Sea, Gulf of Piran | collected 2013-05-07 | reverse complement strand
CGAAAATACACTACCACCTAGTAATGACATAGAAGAAAAGGAAATCGGACAGGCCGATTGAAAAAAGTGTGATCTACTCTCTGCCAAGAGCTTGATGAAGAGCGGCTGCGAACGCGAGCGCACTCGCCGGGCGCTCCGACCGCGGCGCAGTCAGCATCGATCCCGCAAATGCGATCGCCCCGCCGCGCCCGTTCCAACAAACGCCGGTCCGAGGTGGGAGCGCGGGTCTCGGATCCGGCGGGTGTCTTCGACGACGAAGGAGTCAGTTCGGGTAGCACGACAAATGGGGACCCAAAACGCCAGCGCCGGTCTGGTTCACCCGGCAGCCGAGGTCAAGATGCCTCCACGTGCCAGCGTTGACCGCATTCGGAACGGGATTATATCGAACAGCGTCCATCGGCTGTGCCCTTGTAGCTGGACTTTATCCGATCCTTCCGGAAGAGATACTCGCGACGGGAGCGGAACCGGGACTTGTCGGCGCCGTTGATATACTTGGGGTACCACCTGCGCGGCGCCTCCCGCAAGCGGCGCGACCAACTCCCTCGGAGCTAGCCATGAACTGGTTAGACATTCTGCTTGCGGTCATCCTGCTGTTCTCGTTCGCCGGCGCTCTCTGGAACGGCATCACCCGTGAAGTGATCCGCATCATCGCGCTGCTCATCGGCATCTTCGGCGGCATGTGGTGGTACTCCGGTCTCGTCCCCCATATCGCACCTTTTATTGGGGACGAATCGCTGGCGTCGTTCGCCGCGTTCGGCGCGATCGTCATCGGCTCGCTGGTCGCCGGCGGCATGACCGCATGGCTGCTGGCGAAAGTCCTGTGCTGGTCCGGACTGCGCTGGTTCGACCGCCTGCTCGGGGGAGCGTTCGGCCTGGTTCGCGGCCTGATCCTAGCGACCGCCATCGTGCTGGCCGTCATAGCGTTCTCACCGCTGACGGGTTCCCAGGAAGTGATCGCCAAGTCGCGCATCGCACCGGTCGTTCTCAACAGCGCCCGCTGGATGGCCTCCTTTGCCCCCCAGGGTCTTCGCGCCTCATTCTTCGACGGCTTCACCCGCATCCGCGACACCTGGGCCACTGCCAAACCCAAGGTTCCCCTCAAGACAGACCCCGGCACGGGGGATTAGAAATCCTCTACCCTTTTTCACCAAGCGGGGAGGCGAAGCGCCTGCCGGCTGCAGGACAGGCAGGCGTGAGAGGGCGGTCAGGCCGAGGCGCGAGCCGCCGGGCGCGCGCAGGTGTACTTGAACCTGCATCGAGCACGGCAAGCATGCGCAACGAAGTCATGGCGGTCTTTACCGCGTGCTTCGACCGTCAGGTGATGAGAACGGCAGGTCAGGGGAAGAAGACGAGCTTGACCAGCAGGCCGATGATGACAGGGCAAAAAGTGAAGACCGCGAACTTGAGGACCGCGATGTCCTGCTTTACTTCGGCGATGTCCTGTTTCAACTCGGCCTTCACATCGGCAATTTCCTTCCTCACGTCGCCGATGTCCTGTTTCAACCCGGCCTTCGCATCGGCAATTTCGTTCCTCACGCCGCCGATGTCCTGCTTGGTGGCGATCCTTTCCCCGACGGGGATGGCGGCGGCGGCAGCCTTGGCCTTGTCGTCGTCGGCGCCTGCGCTGACGAGGGCTTCGTAGACCTCGGTGACCATAATACTCATCGCGATCAATCTAGCACGGAGAGACTGTCGGCAACAATTTCCAACGAATAGGCTGGGGAGGCCGGCGGCGGCGTGCTTGAAATCGAGTGGCTGCGTGTCCAAACCGCATCGCACCCGAGAAGCCCGATAATAAGACCTTATGGACGACACCACCTACCGCATCGAAAAAGACAGCATGGGCGAAGTGCAAGTTCCGGCAGACGCCCTCTACTCGGCGCAAACGCAGCGCGCCGTCAACAACTTCCCCGTCAGCGGCCTGCGTTTCCCTCGCACCTTCCTTCGCGCGCTCGGGCTCGTCAAGGGTTCGGCGGCGGTGGTGAACCACGACCTGGGATTGATTCCGGCCGACATGGCCCAGGCCATTGAAGACGCCGCGAACGAAGTTGCCGACGGCCACCACGACGACCAATTCCCTCTCGATATCTTCCAAACCGGCTCGGGCACCAGCACGAACATGAACGCCAACGAGGTCATTGCGACGCTGGCGACGCAAAAACTGGGCAGCCAGGTCCATCCGAACGACCACGTCAACATGAGTCAAAGCAGCAACGACGTGATCCCCACCGCCATTCACGTCAGCGCGTATCTCGAAACGGCCGCAACGCTGCTGCCCGGCCTGGAGCACCTGCGGGACACGATCAACGACAAGGCGGAGACACTCGATGAGGTTGTCAAGACCGGCCGCACGCACCTGATGGACGCCCTGCCGATTCGCCTCAGCCAGGAGCTGAGCGGCTGGAGCGCGCAGGTGGATCAGTCCGCCGCCCGCATCCGCTCTTCGCTGCCGCGCGTCTCGGCCCTGGCGCTGGGCGGCACGGCGATCGGCACGGGGGTGAACGCGCATCCCGAGTTCGGCCCGCGCGTCGCCAAGCGCCTTGCCGCGCTCACCGAACTGCCGTTTCTCAGCAGCCGCAACTACTTCATGAGCTTGGCAAGCCAGGACGCGATCGTCGAGCTGAGCGGCCAAATCAAAGCGGGAGCCGTGGCGGTCATGAAGATCGCGAACGACCTGCGCTGGATGAACAGCGGCCCGCAGGCCGGGGTCGCCGATATCGCACTGCCGTCGCTGCAGCCCGGCAGCAGCATCATGCCCGGCAAGGTCAATCCGGTCATTCCCGAAGCCGCGGCGATGGTCTGCGCGCAGGTCATCGGCAACGACGCCACGATCACGATCGCCGGACAGTCCGGCAGTTTCCAGTTGAACGTGATGCTTCCGGTGATTGCCTACAACATCCTCGAAAGCGCGCGTCTGCTCGGGAACGTCTCACGCCTGCTCGCCGACAAGGCGATCGCGGGTTTCCAAGTCAACGAAGAGCGCATCGCCGACCTGGTCGAGAAGAACCCGATCCTCGTCACCGCGCTCAACCCCGTGATCGGATACGAGAAAGGCGCGGCGGTCGCCAAGCAGGCCTACCGCGAGGGCCGCAAGCTCAAGGACGTCGCCCTGGAGCAGACCGACCTCACGGCCGCCGACCTCGACCGCCTGCTCGACCCCCGCAAGATGACCGAGGGCGGCATCGCCGAGTAGCGCGGTTGCGTTGAGGCGGCAATTCAATACTTGTGGCGCCGCGCCTCCCAGGTAGCGACCGGGAGCGCGCCCGGATTCAACAACCCTCCCATGCGGTCTCCCCTGAGGGCGCCTTCAAAGCGATATCCGAGAGTGACGCTCTCGAAAGGCAAGGCGCTGCTCAAGCGCACCTTGTCTCCATCCAGGGTTCCACGAACTCTTCCTTCCGCGATCGTACCGATGTGGGCGCCCGTCACGTTGTTGCCGTCGGCTTCGAGAAAGAGCTCGTGTTCGGCATTCCCGACGCCGAAATCCATACGGACGTGCCAGCGGCCCGCAATTTCGTCGACAGGCGTACGCATCACCGGCGCGGGCCTCGGCTTCGGGGCATTCCGAAAAACCGAGTGCAGCCGCTCGGCCACCATTTGGTACTCGCTCGGCTTCATGGCCACCGGCCGCAGACGGAACGACGTTCCGCTGCCGGCAGCATGAGTCGCGATGCGAGGCGTGCCGTTCAACAGATGTGCGCCGACCTCGCCGGCCGTCAGCCCGATCTTCGCCGGGTCCCATTCCACCATCAGGACCGGGAACGGGCCACCGCGCGAGGGTGCGGCGACATACGTGGAAACCCCATCCACTTTCGTGATCTGCTCGGAGATGTACTTGTACCAGCCTTCCCACTCGCGGTACTCCTGCTGCAGGTCTCTGCGTCCAAAGAACGTTTCGACGGCCGTCAGCACGCCGATGATCTCCTCCTTGCTGACCTTCATCGGCCGTCCGAAAGCGTGGTGATGGGCGGCGTTCGCGAAAGCGGCGCGAACCAACTCTTCGTTGCCCACGAGCAATCCCCCGCCCTGGGGGCCGCGGGAGATCTTGCCGCCGCTGTAGGCAACGAGATCGGCCCCCTGGGCGACATAGGGATTGGGAGAGACCAGATAATCCGCAGCCGAGTCGACAAGGACGGGGATTCCGGCCTGGTTGGCAATCGGCGCAACTTCCTCGAGGGGCAACTCGACCTTCGGGCTGAAACGGTCCCCGAGCATGGCGATCATCGCGGTGCGGTCGTTGATCGCCGCCTTCAGTTCGCGAGCCGTCCCGACCTCCACGGTGGTCACGCCGACCATCCGCACGGCGTAGTCGTAACCGTTGCGCGAGGACTTGGGCATGATGACCTCGTTCTTCAGGCCCGTCATGTCCGGGAGCTGCTGCATGCGTTCCGGGTCGGTGCCGGCCACGATGCCCGCCGTGGCATGCGCCAGCGCGGCCGCCGCACCGGACGAGACCAAGGCGTGCTCGACCTGCAGCAACTCCGCGATGCGTTTCCCGGCGGCTTCCTGAAGCTCGTCGAGATTCACGTGGTAGTGCGAGGCGTGGTGGATCGCCTGGATCACCTCGGGCAAAGTCCGCGAACCACCATTGCTCGTCACCGTGGCCGTGCAATTGATGAAGGGCTCCACTCCGAGCCGCGTATAGACGTCTTTCGGCGGCTCTTCGTGGATCTCGGAAACCGTCGTCGCCCCGGCACTATTGAGAAGCGCCGCCGCACTCGCTGCTCCACTCGCTTGCAGCCAGCCGCGGCGTGTCGTCCGATCGCTCATGCTGATGCCTCCCTTCGACGCGCCACCCAGCGTCCTGGCGGATACTCGCCCAGATCCAAGTCCCCTTGCATTTCGCCGCCCTGGACGACTCCCGAGAAGCGATAGCGCAACCGCGAACCCTCCATCGGCAAGACGCTTTCGAGACGGACCTTGTTGCTTTCGACCGCCCCTTTCAGGTCTCCCCTGGCGCGAGCACCGATGTGCGTGCCGACGACGCCGTTCTCCGCCGCTTCGAGGAACAACTGGTGTTTCCCGCGCCCCCGCAAGAACTCGATCTCGACATCCCAGTGCCCCGAAACATCGGTTGCCGGCTTCTCCGGAGCGCGTTTGTCGGCCCCGCTCGGAGCGGCCGCCAGAATCGACCGGACCGTCTTCCCGATGATCTTGTACTCACCGGGCTTGAGCGCCGCCGGACGAATCACAAGGAAGTTCCGGTCGCCATAGTCCCAGGTCATGATCGGCGGATCGGAATCCAGAAGCCGCCGGTGCACGTCGGACGAGCGGAGACCGATCTTGGCGGTATCCCAGGAGATCCGCAATGTCGGGAAGGGGCCGCCACGGGTCGGTCCCTGGACTCGCGCCTCGACGCCGTCCACCTGGCGAACCTCGTTGCTGATGTGGCCGTACCAGCCTTCCCACTCCTCATACTCGCGCCGGATGTCGCGCTCTTTCACCCAGATTTCCAGCGCCGTGACGAGCCCGACAATCTCCTCCTTGCTCACTTTCATCGGCCGCCCGAAACCACCGTTCGGAGCAGCGTTGATGCCGGCCGCCCGGACGAGGTCTTCGCGGCCGAGCAGGATGCCCGAGCTTTGCGGTCCGCGCAGGATCTTGCCGCCGCTATAGACGACCAGGTCCGCCCCGTCCTTCAGATAGGGGTTGGGGATGACCGGAAAATCAGGCGCGGCGTCGACCAGAACGGGGATGCCACGCTCTTTCGCGAGCGGCGCCAGATCCCTCAAGCCGGGGCGATCATTTCCGAAACGGTCGCCCAGCAGAGCCACCATGGCGGTGTGCGGACTGAAGGCGGCGCGGGTCTGGGCCACGGTTTCCACCTCGACCATGCGCACGCCCACCATCCGAATCGAGTGGTCGTATTGATTCCGCGACCACTTCGGCATGATCACCTCGTTCCTCATGCCGTCGAGCATCGGCAGTTTCTGACGCCACTCCGGGTTGGCTCCCGCGACGCAGGCGGCCGTGGCGTGGGTCAATCCGGCCGCCGCGCCGGAGCAGACGATCGCCCAGGGAACCTCCAGCAGCTCGGAGATCCTCTGGCTGGCCGCTTCGATCAGCGAAGCAAGCCGCACGTGATAGTGCGAGGCATGCTCGACAGCCTCGATGACCTCGGGCAGCAGAAGAGAGCCGCCGTTGCGCGTGATCGTCGCCGTGCAGTTGATGAACGGCTTGACGCCGATCCGCGTGTAGACGTCGGGAGACGGCTCGTCCCTGGTCTCTGCCGCCACGGGCTTCGCTCCCGCCGCGCCCAGAAGGGCAGCGGCCCCGGCGCCGGACTTCAGCCAACTACGGCGTGTCGTCGGATACACCATATTCCTTACCTCTCATGGCCGCGTCTCGATCGAGAGCGGCGCTCTGTCCAGGTCAATGATAACGGTTGGCTCCGCATCTGTCGCCGCAACATAGAACGTTCCCCTTTCTCAGCATGGTTTCATTTGGCGTTCGCCGCGGCTAACGGCGCTCGTCCCGAGGCCGGCCGGGAACGGCTTACGGGGCAAGGACACTGCCGCAGGGCAATATTTTTTTCCGAACAATGGCGAACAATAGTGAACAATAGTGAACAATGGTGAACAGGAAAACAGTGACTGGGCGACGATCCGGACGGCGGTTTCCGGTGGCGCCACCCTTGCGCACACACGGCGAAAAAAAGCCGTGTTTCGTGAAAACCAGGGGAGGGGCCTGGTTCGCTCCAGAAGAAATTTCTGACGGCCAGTGAACCGTAAAGGCCGTGTTTCGTGTTTCGTGTCTCGTGTTTCTTGACCCGAAGGCCAGAGGAGGCAATATGACCGCTGCGCCTACGCACGCCAAGCGGCTCGCGCCTCGGCTTGGCCGCCCTCTCACGCACTTCACCTCGCCTCGTGGTAAGACATGCAGGCGGCGTTACGCGCCCCTGGGCCGATTGCGTACTGTCCAAGCCGGCGCCTCGCTCTGCGCGTTTTTCCTTCGAAGCCGAGCGGAAGCGGCGCGTAACCCTTTGGACGACGGACATTTTTTTGTTCCAACGGCGGTTCTGAGCTTGCCGGCGAGCGTGACCACGCAGACGACCGCCTAAGCTCATCGGCTTTGTCGTTCGCTTTTCCTTCGCGAGGAGGAGATCACCCGGATCGCCATCCTCCTCACTCCGCGCCGAGGATGAGCAGGAGCCTGCCGCGCTTTTTCCTTCGTACCAAGGGACCTTTACCACGGGCTGCTAACGGCGCTTGTCCTGAGGCCGACCGAGAACAGCGGACGATGCGTTGAAAATGGCTCATGGGCAATATTTTTTTACCGGGAAATAATGAGCAATGCCGGGAAATCGTGGGAAATTCCTTGCAGGCGAGCAGTGACTTATCGGCGTGTGCGGCGGTCCAGATGGCGCTTCTCAGTGTTGCGACCCTTGCGCACTCACGGCGAAAAAAGCCGTGTTTCGTGACTCGTGTCTCGTGTTTCGTGAAAACCAGGGGAAGGGGCCTGGTTCGCTCCAGAAGAAATATCTGACGACCGCTGAACCGTAAAGGCCGTGATTCGTGAAAACCTCATGTGGGCGCGGCAGCCTCTACAGCGAGTGCCGCGCCGACGGCACGTCGATCGTTGGCCTCGCTGTCCTCATGCTAAGCAGGCCGGAGCGGGAAAAAAAGACTGAAGGACTCCAGTACCACGATCCGAAGTCACACTTTTACCATGTCCGCGTCCCAAGTCGTAGGCACGATCTCACCAAGTGAGAAGGCAGCGATTCTCGAATAAAGCTTCTTTAGTCGAGGAAGGCCCAACGCTAGCGCTCAGCATCCACATCTTTCGCACGAAAGCCGATCCGGGGTTTTGGGGGAAGTTCAGGCGGCTCCAACAGATCCTTGATGTGTTCGAAGAGAAGGTTGATCTTCTGATCGTGCTCGGCCACTTTGCAGGCCAGCTCTTCGTTGGTGTCCAGCGCCCTGCGAAGGTGCACGAAGGCGCGCATGATGTCAATGTTCACCTCAACCGCCCGTTTGCTGCGCAGGACGCCGGAAAGCATAGCAACACCTTCCTGGGTGAAGGCTCGCGGCGGGTAGCGGCGACCTCCCCAACTTGAGATCACAATTTGTGACCTCAAGTACTCGAACTCCTCTTTCGAGAGTTGGAACATGAAATCCTCGGGAAATCGCCCGCGGTTGCGAGTCACGGCTTGGTTGAGCGCTCTCGTGGTCACACCATAGAGTTTGGCCAGATCGAAATCGAGCATAACCTTCTGCCCGCGCAGGAGATAAATTTGCGCGGTGATCCGTTCAATGGGTATCAGGCTCTGAGGCTTCGCCTTGGCCATGATCACACTGTGTCGAACACCGGGTTCGGTGTCAAAGACAGAGAAAACCAAGGCCACATCGGAAGCAACGATCGGCACGGCGGCCGCGTGTTCAGTGAGCGGTACGAATCCCCAGGTAGTCAGGGTCCATACCCGTACATGTGGGGAGCTTTAGTGACCAAAGCCACTGAGCTTCCATGAACGGTCCACTCCCGAGAGCAAAGGGCTACTCCATCCTCAGCAGCCAGAAGCGGATGTAGTGGTCTCGGTCGTCGGGCGAACGATAGTAACGGCGCGGCGCGCGGCAGAAATAGGCGAACTCGCCCCAGGAACTGCCTCCTCGAGTCACCCGTCTCGTGCCTGACCCAGGACCCACTGGATCTGTCACCAACCCACCCGGATATTCTCCTATCCAGTCCTGCACCCACTCGGACACATTCCCAAGCATGTCGTACAGCCCCCACAGGTTCGGTTCCTTCTGCCCCACCGGATGCGGCCGACCAAAGCTGTTCTTATCAAACTAAGCGATCTGCTCCAATGACGGATCCTTCCCTAACGGAACCGTCAAGATTCCTTTATCTGTGTCCTCCGCAGTCCCCGACCGCGCCGCGCACTCGCATTCCGCCTCGTTGGTAAACGGTACCGATTTCCTCCGGCTCGGTCTTCGGCTCGCAGGTGCGAGCCCGTTCCAGAGACTCCCTTGTTTCGCGCTGTAGCTCAGTGCGGGGAACGTTCCGTCTGGCTCACCAAGAGCACTTCTCCGGTTGCGCCGACAGGGCGGCTCCGTGTCTTGACCGTTCGTCCGGAGCGTGGTAGCGTCGAGCCTGCCCTCTCAGGCTCTTTCGGGGCCTGAGTTCATCCGGCAGGAGGACTACCCGTGAGAACTCCACTGCATCTCGCATTGCTCGCCGCGGCCGCGATTTCGGCGGCTCCGGGACAACCGCTTTCCGAACAGGCCAACCGCCTGCACGAAGACGCGTTCATCTTCGACGCCCACGTTCACTTCATCAACCGTCAGCTCTATCTCGGCGGGAACATCGCTGAGCGTCTTCCGGGGCCGGTCAGCGGGATCGGCGTCGACCTGCCGACGACTCGAGAAGGCGGACTCGACGCGCTGTTCCTGAACCTCTACGTCGAGCCGGAATACACGAAGCGCCATCTCGAGGTGAAGCAAACCCTGCGGCTGCTCGAACTCGCGCATCAGCAGATCCGCAACAACCATGCCGACATCGAGGTGGCATTGACCGCGGACGATGTCGAGAGAATTCATCGCGCCGGCAAGATCGCCGCCGTGCTGGACCTGGAGGGCGCCTTCGATTTCGACGGCGATCCGGACGTCCTTCGCAGCCTCCACAGGCTTGGCCTGCGCTCGGTCCAGTTCGCCGACAACGCTCAGGCCAACGGCTATGCCGACTCATCCTGCTGCGCGCCCAAATGGAACGGAATCAATCAGCGCGGACGCGACTTGCTGCGCGAGATGAACCGCCTCGGGATGGTCGTCAATCTCGCGCACGCCTCGCAGGACGCCTGGATGCAGATCGTCGAGCTCAGCGAGCATCCGGTCGTCGCGACCCACCAGGGAATGCGGGCCTTCAACCCCCGCCATTCGGGCAATGCCAGCGACGAGATGCTCATGGCCCTGGCCGCCAAGGGCGGGATCCTGGCCGTGCACTTCAGTCCGAATACCTGGAGCCCTCTTTTTTTCGACCACTACCGCAACCGGCCGGGATCACCGGACCCCCTGCCCCCGCTTTCCGTCGACGCCGTGTACGAGGAGATCGTCAACCGCTACCGGCTCAGCTATCAGAAGCCCGGGGCAGTCCCCCCGCAAGAAATTGTCGAGCCGATTTCCCGTTTCGTCGAGGTGATCGACTACGCGGTGCGGTTGATCGGCGAGGACCACGTCTCACTCGGTTCGGATTTCGGCGGCGGGCTCAATTCGAGGGCGAGCATGACCAGCATCGCCGAATACGGACGGGTAACGCAGGCGCTCGTTGACAAAGGCTATTCGGAAGAGAGAATCCGCAAAATCCTGGGCGGCAACCTCCTGCGCGTGTTCCGGCAGATTACGGAGGGGGCCAGCCGCTGAACCTGCGAAGAGCATCCGTCCGAACGATCACGGGGGCGCACGCCCGGAGGCGCGCAAGCAATGGGCCGATGAAGCGCCCTCTTGCTTCGCAGAGCGCAGCTTCACGACGACGATCTTGCATGAGAGAATGGTTGCACGAATCCAGAAGCGCCCAGGGGGAGAGATGGGAGTCGCTGCCAAAGTTCCCGACCAGCAGCAAGCCTCTGAGACAAGCAGTCTCCATGATCGGGATTTCTACACTTGGGCAGTGCAGCAGGCCGCGGCACTGCGGAGGCGTGACTTCAGCGCCGTCGATTGGGAGAACGTCACCGAGGAGATCGAAACCTTGGGCCGAACCGAAGAACGCAGCCTGAGGAACCAATACGCCAGGGCCGTGGAGCACTTGCTGAAGCTGCAATACCGGGGGGATGAGGAAACCGAGCCCGTGGCCGGCTGGGAAAGTTCCGTGAATCAAGCCCGGGTGGAAATCGAGGAAGTCCTGCAGGACAGTACCGGACTGAAGAGCAAGCGCGATGAAGTGCTCGCCAGAGCTTGGCTCAGCGCCAGGAGAGCCGTCATCGAAGCCTTCGCGCACCACGCCACCGCAGGCATCAGGGACGACTCAATGCGGCATCGCGAACAAAAGCGTCTGACGCGGGAGTGGAGCCAGACGCTGCCGCAGACGAACCCCTTCACCCGTGAGCAGGTCGAGGATTCGTTCTGGATGCCGGAGCGAACAAGGTTGGCGCAGCGTCCGCAGAGCCTTCATTGACCCGTCCGGAAGTCCGACGGGAGCCGCTGACCTCGAGCTCCTTTCAATATCTCCCATGCCGGAGCACAGAGGTTGACGCTTTCGGGGTTCTTTCCGACCTCGCCGCAAGCTACTCGACCGCCGCCTCGGCATGCTCCGGCTCCTGAGTGTTGCCGGCCGGCTCGACTTCGCCGAGCGCCGACCGGCCCAGCTCTTCCAGCTCCTTGAGCGTCGGCAACTCCGTCAGGTCGCTCAGCCCGAACTGAATCAGGAAATCCTTCGTCGTCCGGTACTGCATCGGCCGTCCGATGACGGCCTTGCGGCCGGCGGTCGTGATGAGCTTGCGGTTGAGCAGCGTGCTGACCACTCCGGTCGAGTTGACGCCGCGCACCGCCTGGATCTCAGGTATGGTGACCGGCTGTTTGTAAGCGACCACGGCCAAGGTCTCCAAAGCCGGCAGCGACAGCCTGAACTTCGGACGCAATGTCTTGACAAACTTGCGAACGCCGTCATGATGCTCCGCCTTGGTCGACATCTTGTAGCCTTTCGCTACCTTGCGGATTTCGATGCCGCGCTTGTCGGAGGCCGATTCCTCCATCAGGGCCCGCAAGTCCGCTTCAACCTGGTCCAGCGGCACGTCGAGCCCTTTGCTGATCTGCGCCGCGGTGAGCGGTTCCTCGGCCGCGTAGATGATCGCCTCCAGCAATGCGCGGCGGCGTTTCTCTCCAGGATCGATGCCGGGAAGTTGCTGCTGGGCACTCACTCGCCGTACTCCCGCGCCACGGCGTAAAAGCTCTCTTCGTGGGCGAATACGGTGTCGAACATCTTGTGCTTACGGATCACGATTTCGCCGAACAGCTTCTTCTGGCGCAACACGACGGCGCTCATGCGGACGAGTTCCAGAAGGGCGAGAAAGGTGGCCAGCAATGCACGGCGGCCGGGTTGACGCTCGAACACATCGCTCAACGAGACAGCCCCGTCCTCGGACAGCAGAAGGTTCTTGAGGTATTGAATCCGGCTTGCGACGGTGACGTCCTCTCCCTCCACCTCATAGGAAGGCCGGTTCCTGGCGCGTTCGAGGACCTTCTCGAAGGTCCGGACCAGATCGATGACGCCGACCGCCGACTCGGGCTCCTCATCCACATCGGGAAAGTCTTCGAAAACCGGACGCGTCCAGGTATTCTCTTCGACGAGCCGCTTCTCCCGCAGCATCTGGGCCGCCTGGACGAACTTCTCGTGCTCGATGAGCCGCTTGACGAGGTCGTCCCGCGGGTCCTGTTGTTCCTCCTCGGGAACGAGCGGGTCGGACGGCAGCAGCATCCGCGACTTGATGTGGATCAGCGTCGCGGCCATGAAGACGAACTCGCCTCCCAGATCGATGTTCAGTTCCTCGGCCCGGCGCAGATAGTCGAGGTACTGCTCGGTGATGCTTGCGATCGGAATATCGGAGATGTTGATCTTCTGCCGCCGGATGAGGCTGAGCAAAAGGTCGAGCGGCCCTTCGAACTGGTCAAGCCGCACGCCGAAAGCGTTCTCGGACTGAACCGACTCACTGGAAGCGGCGGCGGTTTCCGGGCCTGGGATCTCGATGTCCGGGGCGGAAGCGGCGCGATCGTTCACGGAACGGGCGGGAAGCCAAGCGGGGCGGAGTGGTGAAGCGACTCTCGCCCGACGGTACTGATAATGTAGCACGTTGCCGAGGGCTGCTCGGAACCCTGCTCGGCCCCCCGCCCTCCGCAAACGGGGGGCGGTAAAGGCCGTTCGAGCCGGCGCCACAAAAAAGAGTTGACGCGTCGAAAGAATCTGATATAATTGATCGGAGTCTAGTGGGGCTGGTGGGGTCTGTGTGCGCTCGTCCGTACCTGCCCAGCGCTTTTCGTGAGTTGCTCAAGTGTCCCGGTTCATTGCACCAAGGGATCCGGGAAGAAAAATCAATCTCACCCAATCAACAAGCCGAGTCGACCGACACCGCATCTTGTGAGCTAGCAAGCGTGAATCCGTAACCCTACGTGTTCGGCAGCCCACAGCCGGTAAACGGAGCGGGGCGTTCGAAGCGGCCAAAAGGATCAACCCACAAGGGCGTGGTGGATTTTCCCTCCGCCGCGCCGGCTCGGACCACTGCAAACCGAAGGAGAAACATGATCAACAAACTCAGTTACGGAGGAGGAATCCCAAGCCGTTTCCTGCTCCTCACGACTTGCCTGTTGATGGCGTCGATGTGGACCGTCGATCTACAGGCACAGGATCTTCGCGGCAAAGTGACGGGAACCGTCACCGACGCCAGCGGCGCCGTCATTCCCGGCGCCAGCGTGAGTCTCACGAACGACAACACGACTGTCGCGACCGTGACTTCCACCAATGAGGTCGGCCAGTACCTGTTCGACTTCGTGATTCCCGGAACCTACACCGTCAGAGTCGAGCTGGAAGGCTTCCGGACCTTCGAACAACAGAACATTCTTGTCCAGACCCGCGCCGACATCACCGTGAACGCCACGATGCAAGTGGGCGCCGTCGCCGAGACCGTAACCGTGGAAGAGGCTCCCGTCGCCGTGCAGTTCACGACCACGACGATGGAGACGACCCTCGACACGAAAATGTCGCAGGAACTTCCTCTGCTGAACCGGAATCCCTACATGCTGGCGGCGCTCGACCCGGCGGTGAACTACCGCGGAGGGGCCGAGAACGCGCCCTACCACCACTGGGCCATGAGCCAGTTGGACGTCGGCGGCAACACCAGCACCAAGAACAACGTCCTGATGGACGGCGTTCCGCAGCTTGTCGGCGCCAAGGGCGTCTACACGCCTCCGATGGACGCCGTATCGGAAGTCAACGTGCAACAGAACGCCACCGACGCCGAATACGGCCACAGCGCAGGCGGCATCGTTTCGGTGCAGATGAAGAGCGGCACGAACGACTGGCACGGCACGGGCTATTTCTTCGGGCGCAACCCGGCGATCAACGCCCGCCCGAACGCACTGACGACCAATCCGAGCGTCGACCGCAGAAACGTGTGGGGGGTCAGCTCGGGCAATCCGATCGTCAAGAACAAAGTCTTCAACTATGTGTCGTACGAAGGGCAAGACGTCCGTTCGCCCTCGACCGTGACCTTGACGCTGCCGCGGCAGCTCGAGCGCAGCGGCGACTTCTCGGAGAGCTTCAACCGCTCCGGCGGCCTGCGGGTCATCCATGATCCGTGGACCACGGACCCTGACGGCAACAACCGCCTCCCGTTCGCCAACAACACGATTCCGCAGTCGCGCATGGATCCGACCTCGCAGACGGTGCTGGGCAAGACGTGGTCCCCCAACAACCCGGGCGACAACATCTCCGGCGCGAACAACTTCCGGCTGGTGTTCCCGATCCGGTTCCAGTACTGGAACCTGACGAACCGCACGGACTGGAACGTCAGCGACAACGTCAAGGTGTTCGGGCGCTTCAGCCGCTTCCATACGACGCAGAGCGAGCCGGACTACTCAGGCTCGGTGGCGCAGCGCCGCCAGGGCAGCGCGCGGAACAGCGCCCAAGCATCCGGCGACGTCGTGTGGACGGTCAATCCGACCACCGTGGTGAACGTGCGCGGCTCCTGGTCGAAGATCACCGACTCGTTCTACACGCCCCAGGCTGAGATCGGCGAGGAAGGCCTGGCCGAGTTGTGGCCCGGAAATCAGTGGTACGCCTCGCACGTGCGCGACATCCCGGCGGTGCACTTCCCGGAAATCAACGTGCGGGCCGACGGCAACACCTCCTTCGGCCGTTCGGGTTTCTGGTTTCAGGAGCCGACGACCTGGAACATGGAAGGCAAGCTGTCGAAGCAGGCCGGCCGCCACTATCTGAAGTACGGCGTGCAGTTCCGGAAACAGCTCGTGCTGGCGGCGCGCCCGCGCGGCATGCGCTTCCGGTTCAGCCCCACCGCCACTGCGGACACGATCAACAGCCCGAACACGGGAGCCATCGGTCACGCCTGGGCGTCGATGGCGCTCGGCGTCCTTGAGGATTCTTCCTTCTCGCGCGCCCGCACGGTCGCCGTCAACCGGCCGCGCGTCGACGTCTACGGATTCTACGTGCACGACGACTTCAAGGTGAACCAGAAGGTCACCCTGAACCTGGGGCTACGCTACGAGTACGAGACGCCGATGCTCGATCCGGAGAACCGCCTCTCGCGGACCATCGACTTCAGCCAGGCGTTGCCGGAGATCCAGTCGGCGATGGGGCCGATCGCCGATGACATACTCGCGATGAGAACCCGGCCGCTCGACATCAGCGGCGCCTGGCTCTTCACCGACTCGAACAACCGGCGGACGTGGATCGGGCAGAAAAACCTGTTCCTGCCGCGCGCCGGCATCGCGATCCGGTTGAACGACCGCAGCGCGCTACGGATCGGATACGCCCGCTACGCGACGCCGCCGATCCAGGAGCGCAGCGCGCTGGGCATCCTGGGCAGCACGCCGTATCCGGGCTTCGAGATCGAAGGCCAACCCCTGAACTCGATCAACGGTACGCCCAGGGCGGTGTTCTCGAATCCGTTCCCGAGCGGCGGCGACAACCCCAATCCGCTGCCGGAGCCGAACGGCCAGCGGTTCGGCCGGTTCGCGACGGTCGGCTCGAACGAAGCGATCGGTTTCAACCAGGACTGGAGCGCGGGCATCAACGACCGCTTCAACTTCAGCTACCAGCAGGAGATCATGGCCCGCATCGTGGTCGACGCCACGTTCTTCTCCAACTTCGGTCACAACCAGCCCTACAACATGCGGCCGAACCTGCTCGATCCACGGATCGGCTTCCAGCACGGCAGCCGAATCAACGCCAGCGTGGACAACCCGTTCTTCGGACTTGCCGAGGACATCATGCCGGGGCCGCTGCGGAACCAGCGCACGGTGCGGATTTCGCAGCTTCTCGTGCCCTATCCGCACTACCTGAGCAACGGCATTACCATTCGGGGAGTCAACGCCCGCAGCGAGCGCTACAACGCCTTCCAGTTGCAGGTGCAGCGGCCGTTCGCCAACGGCTTCAATTTCCTGCTGGGCTACAACCACAACCGCGCTCGGAACCAGACCTTCTACGACACGGTGGACGAGGTTGACCAATACTTCACGTATCTGCGTGATCGCCGCGGCCGCAACAAGTTCACGCTGGCGGGAATCTACGAGCTGCCGTTCGGGAACGGAAAGCCGATCGGCAACAACCTCAGCGGCGTCGCGCAAAAGGTCATCGGCGGCTGGCAAGTCAGCGGGATCTTCGTCTACCAGGGCGGAGAGTTCCTGGATTTCGGGGGGGCGATCATGAACGGCGATCCGGCGCTCGGCAGCCCGCAACCAGGGCCTGGCGGAGACGGTTTCCGACGCGTCTTCTTCTCGAATGACGTGCTGGGACGAGGCTGCACCTCGAACTGCACCTGGGAGGTTCTCCCGGCGTTCACGAGGCGGGGGAACCCGAGATTCGTCGACGGCGTCCACGGGCCACGGTTCCAGAACGTGGACTTCATCCTGTCGAAGACCACTAACATTACCGAGAAACTGAAGTTCGAGTTGCGAATGGAAGCCTATAACCTCACGAACAGCTTCATGGGCACCAATCCCTCGACAAGCGTTACCAGCGGAACCTTCGGCCAAGTGACCAGCAAGCTGCGTACGCACTTCGGCCGTTCGCTCCAGTACAGCGGACGTTTCATCTGGTAGACGACCAGACCCCATTCAACCTTCAACCCGGGCCGCTTGCCTCTCGCGAGGCGGCGGCCCGGCCGCTTTAAGGCCGTGGTTAGTGGATAGTTGTTAGTAGTCAGTGGAAAATCTTCAAGGCGATGTTGCCGGCGCTCAGCGGCTCGCGCCTCGTCCTGACGGCCCTCTCACGCACTTCACCTCGCCGCGTGGTGAGAAATGCAGGCTTGCCGCTGACGGGTCTTGGCTCGAGCAGCCAGCCTGAAACGGGGTGCCGCGGCAGCATGGGGCTGCGTCCGCCCCGGCTTTTCTACTGCAGCAGCCTGCGCTGGCCGTTGGAGCCGTTCTTGCCTTCTCCGCCGTTG
>MKWU01004302.1_pt1 | contig 17105 bp, 15 predicted proteins | sample 809101 | NCBI WGS metagenome assembly MKWU01 (sample SAMN05860141, study PRJNA318959) | sponge metagenome | host: Aplysina aerophoba | place: Slovenia: Piran, Adriatic Sea, Gulf of Piran | collected 2013-05-07 | reverse complement strand
CTTGTCGATCTCGGCGAGATGGAGTCTCGTCTCGCGGGCCTCGACGCCCTCGCGGTGGCACAGGGTGTCATACAGCGGCCAGTAGACGTAGGCCACGCCTCCGCCGCCCTCGCGGGCGAAGCGCACGGTCTGCCGCTCCATGCCCGCCAGCGTTTGGAAAGCGCCGTACCCGTTCCAGCGGGTACCGGCGTTGGAATAGGCGCTCCGTCCCAGGGTGCCGAAGGACAGGAGGCGCTTGTGCCGGCGTACCGACGAGAGATACGACGGCAGTCCGAGATAGCGCCTGAGATTGAAGTCCTTCCCCGCGAGCGGGGTCCCCGTAAGCGTCCTCCCCGGCAACACCGCGCCCACGAGGCCCAGGTCATGGAGGTGCAGGTGCCAGCTCAGCACTCCGTGCTCCGCCGGGGCGGCGCCGGTAGAAAGCGTCGTCACCGCCGCGGCGGTGGTGCTGGGGAACACCGTGGTGATGCGTAGACGTGGATGCCGCGCGAAGAAATGCTCGCCGCGGCCCGCGGCCATGAAGCGGTCCAGTTGTTCGTAGCCCACGCCGTCGAGGACGAGATAGGCAATGCGCCGGACGCCCTTGAACGTGGCTTCATCCAGGGCCTGGAACCCGGGGTGGGGGGAGGTCCCGCCCAACGCCCGGATGATGGACGAGAGCAGGTTCACGAGAGAGCCGCCCCGGTAGTCCGGGAAGTGGAAGCCCCCGGCCGTCCGGAGGTGGTCGAGGATGCGGGCACTCCGGTCGGCGCTGCTGTCAACGGCCGTTCGCACCATCCGACGATAGAACATGGACAACCGCCGGGCAACCAACGGGCGTCCTTGACGCCACCCCAGACCTTGACTACTCCGAAGAGAATTTGCGATGAGGAATACAGTCCGCGGTCAAAGGAGGATCGGCCATGGTCATACGTGAAGTCGCTGACGGTTCCACCTACGTAAGCACGCAGGAAGAGCACGCAGAACTCTCGGCGCAGTTCGCCGCCCACTGGGGCAACGACCGGTTCGCGCGGCTCCGGCCCTACGACACCATGGTCTTCGCCACCACGTTCCACGACAGCGGGTACCGCGAGTGGGAAGGCGTGCCTCGCATGGACGTCGAAAAAGGCCGTCCCTACGGGCACCGCCAGCGGATCCCCGGATTCGAGGACACCGAGCTGAAGGCCTACCGGCGGAACGCGGACTGGGTCCGCGGCCACGACCTCTACGCCGGCCTGCTCGTCTCCATGCACCGCACTGGCCTGTGGCGCGGCCGCTACGATGTCCTCACCAGCCCGAAGCCGAGAATCCGCGACCTCAGCGAAGGGGTCAAGGTCGTGCTCGGCGAACTCGAAGACCACCAGCAGCAGGACAAGGCCGTCCTTGCCGCCGAAAACTCCGGCTTCGAGGAGGAGCTCTGGATCAACTACCGCATGCTCCAGCTCTTCGACCTGCTGTCGCTCTACTTCTGCTGCGACGGGTACGGCGACGGCGGGTTCAAGGAAGAGCGCCTGGCCCCCATCCCTGCCGCCTACTCGCCCGACGACGCCGTCGAGCTGTGTATCACGCCGAACCCCGACGGCTCCGTGAAGATGGCGCCATACCCATTCGACGTGGCGCCGCTCAAGGTGTCGGTACGCGCTCGACGGATGCAACTCCGGCGTTATGCATCCGAAGCTGATTGCCGAGCGGCCTACTACAGAACACCCGCCGCGCTGCTTCACTTCGACATCACTGACTGACGGGGTCTTCGAGGACGCTTGAACACACCCGTCCGCCGATTCGAATACGACCCGACAACGAAACGCTGACATTCGTCTGCGTACGGTTTCCTGCTTTGTCGATGGCTTCAGGTTAGCAACCTGTGACAACCCATTGGCAGCAGGGGGATTGTTGGTTTAAAGCGACCTTAACTCCGCCGCCCAAGTGTCCAAGAAAGTGGGACCACCTCAAACACCGGCGGTTCCGTATCGTTACGTGCCGTAGAGCCGAAGGAATTTCCTCACGGCCTGCGTCGCCCGGGTATCAATTTCGGTTTCAGAGGGCGAGTCCATAACTCCAAGCAGTCGTCGCGTCTGGGCATCTCCCAGCAGCAGGCCAACGAAGGTATCGACGGCTTCGTTCGGGTCTTCGACATGGAGCAGTCCGCGCGCGTGGCATTGCTCGAAATACCCAACGAGCGTGCGCTGAATCGGCTCGCGACCCGATTTTGAAAGACTGCCGGCCAGGGAGGGGCCGGCACGCGCTTCGGAGATGGCCGCCCGGTTGATTGAAACCGCGTTGTCGCCAAGAAGGTGGGCCGCCAGTTCTCGGCCGAAATCGGTCAATGCGGGCTCAACCGAGGTATCGCTGTCGAGATGGCCGTTTAGCGCCAAACGAACCCGGCCCGCGTTTCGCCGGATGACCGTCTCGAACAGTCCCAGCTTGTCACCGAACCAAGCGTAAAGTGTTTCTTTCGACGCGGAGGATCGTCGCGCCACCTCAAGCATGGTGGTGTCGCGATAGCCTTTTTCGGCCAGAACCTCGGCCGCAACATCCAGGATGTGAGCCCGGCGCGGGACTCGACGTGACTTTTGCATTCCGGACCGTTAGATAACGTTTTTCCTTTTGGAGAAGCTTATATTCCCGTTCCGGGCAGCACTGTCAAGCCACATGGCGCCATCGGTCCGGCTCACTTCACGACAAACCTGAGAACGACTCACGCAGACCGTGTGTCGAGGAAGTTGTGTCAGTGCTTCTTGACGTAAGGCGTCCCGAGGGCGGCCGGCGGAACGGCACGGCCGAAGAAGCCGGCGAGCAGAACGACCGTGAAGACATGGGGCAGCGTCGGGATCAGCGCGGTCGGCAGCCCGAGCGGCGGCTCGTCGCAGGCGCTGCCGAGCAGCGTGATGAGGATCTCGACGGCCTTTCCGTCGGAACAGGCCATGCGTACGCCTTCGAGCCTCGGTGTGATGGTGTCGAGGAAACCGAAGAGGAGACAGGCCACGAGCGCGGGGCCGGGACGCCACTTCCCGAAGATCATCGCGGCAAGGGCGATGAAGCCCTTGCCGGCCGACATCTCGCGCACGAAGCCCGCGCCGTGGGCGGTGGAGAGATAGGCCCCGGCGATGCCGCACAGGACGCCGGCGATGACCACGGCCCGGTAGCGCAGCCAAGGGACCGAGACCCCGGCCGTATCCACCGCCTCCGGCGCCTCGCCCACCGCTCGAAGCCTCAACCCGAAGGTCGTACGATAGAGCAGCCACCAGACCGCGAGGACCGCGGCCAGGGCAAGGTACACCAGGACGTTGTGGCCCGAGATCAACTCGACGTAGAGCGGCCCCGCTCCCGGCACCTCCGCCAGCGCGTCCACCGCGGGAAGCTGGATGGGGCCGAACCGCTCCGCCGGCCCGAGCAGAGGCGTCTGGCCGCCCTGCCGGAAGATTGCGATGCCCACCACCACCGTCAGCCCGGCCGCGAGGATGTTGACCGCGACCCCGGAGATGATCTGCTCACCGTGCTGCGTGATGCAGGCGGACCGGGGCAGGAGGGCGAGGAGGACCGCGACACGGAGGGCGGCGGCGAGTCCGAGCCACGGAGAGCCGGTAAGGCTCGCGGCCGCGGCGGCGGCAAAGGCCCCCGCGAGGAGCTTGCCCTCCAGCCCGATGTCGATGATCCCCGACCGCTCGGAGACCAGCCCGGCGGCGGCACAAAGGATCAGCGGCGTCGCCAGCCGGAGCGTCCCGTCAAGGATGCGGAGCGTGTCGACCCACGCCTCAAGCATTGGCCGGCCTCCACCAGGCAGCCAACCGGACGAGCCAGGGCACCGGCATGTGCGCGAGCGCGCCCGAGAACAGGATGATCAATCCCTGGATCACCAGGACCATTTCCCGGGTGACGGACCTGAACTCGAAGTCGAGCTCCGCGCCTCCCTGGTAGAGCGCTCCGAACAGGAGCGCCGCCATGACGATCCCCACCGGATGGTTGCGTCCCATCAGCGCCACCGCGATCCCGGTGAAACCGTAGCCGGCCGAGAAGTTGAGGACGAGCCTGTGCTGTACTCCCAGGATCTCGTTCAACGCCATGCAGCCGGCCAACGCGCCCGAGATCGCCATGGCCAGCACCGTGATTCGCTGCACCGGGATCCCCGCGTAGATGGCCGCCGGCTCCGAGTGGCCCATGGTGCGCAGCGCGTAGCCGAACTTGGTGCGCCAGATCAGCAGCCAGACTCCGACGCAGGCCGCGAGCGCAATGAAGAAGGAGAGGTTGAACGGCGAGCGCTCGGCCTCCAGCCCGACCGCACGCAGGATGTCGTGGATGAACGGAAGCCACGTGGCCTCGTCGAAGCTCCTGGTCTGAGGCGAACCTTGTCCCGACATCATCAGCATGCCCGAAAGCAGCCAGACCAGGAGCCCCGCGGCGATGAAGTTGAACATGATGGTGGTGATCACGACATGGCTGCCGCGGTGGGCCTGGAGCCAGCCGGGGATGAACGCCCAGACGGCCCCGAACGCCGCCGCGCCGCCGATGGCCAGCAGGACCACCACGGCGCCGGGCAGGAACGGGTCGAGCGCGAGGCAGATCAGCGCGACGCCGAGCCCGCCGAACGTGGCCTGCCCCTCTCCGCCGATGTTGAACAGCATCGCGTGGAAGGCGACCGCCACCGCGAGGCCGGTGAAGATGAAGTTGGTGGTGTAGTAGAGGGTGTAGCCAAGAGAACCGGGATAGACGAAGGCTCCCTGCGCCATCACGGCCAGAGCCCGAAACGGATCCTCGCCGATGGCCGCGAAAACCAGCGCCACCACCAACAGCGCCAAGGCCAGGTTGACCAAAGGGACGACGAAGATCTCCAGCCAACGCGGCAACGGCATCTCGCTAAGGCTCCACGACGTGGTCCGGCGCGGCCTCGCCGGCCATCATCAGCCCGAGCTGCCCTCGCGTGGCATGCTCCCGGTCCAACGTGCCGACCACGCGCCCCGCGTTCATCACCATGACCCGGTCCGACAGCGCGAGGATCTCGTCCAGGTCGGCGGAGACGAGCAGGATAGCGCAGCCTTGCCGCCTGAGTGAGAGGATCCGGGCGTGGATGAACTCGATGGCGCCGATGTCCACGCCCCGGGTTGGCTGGCCCAGGAGCAGGACCTCCGGGCGGGCGGTGAACTCGCGGGCGATCACCAGCTTCTGCTGGTTGCCGCCCGAGAAGCCGCCGGCCCGAAGCCGGGTATCCGGCGGCCGGACGTCGAAGTCCCGCATCATCGGCAACGCCCGGGCATCCATGCCGGCGGGCCACGCCCAGATCCCGTCGCCGAAGTGCTCGGGATGGCCGAGCATGGTGTTCTCGCGCGCCTCGAAGGGCAGCACCAGCCCGCGGCGTTGCCGGTCTTCAGGCACATGCGCCACGCCCAGCCCGCGCATCCGCGCGCTGTCGGCGCGGCGCCTGCCCTCGATGATGCGCCCGGCGAGGGTCAGGCGCCCTTCCTGCATGGGCGTTATGCCGGCCAGCACGTCGAGGAGCACCGACTGGCCGTTGCCCGAGACCCCCGCCACGCCCAGCACCTCGCCCGCGCGGAGCTCGAACGAAACCCCGTCGAGCCGCGCCATCCCCACCCCGTCACACCAGGTGAGGTCCTCGACACGCAGCGCCACCGCGCCGGGGTCGCCGTGCTCACGCTCGGGCTCCAGCACGACCTTGTGTCCCACCATCAGCTCGGCGAGCTGTTCCCGCGTCGTCCGTGACGGGGTCCGGTGTCCCACCATCCTGCCCGACCTCATCACCGAGACCGAATCGCAGACGGCCATGACCTCGGCGAGCTTGTGGGTGATGAGCAGGATCGTCACGCCACTCTCGCGCAGGCCCCGCAAGATCTCGAAGAGCCGCTCCGTGTCGGCCGGCGTGAGCACGCTGGTGGGTTCGTCGAGGATCAGGATGCGCGCCCCGCGGCGGAGGGCCTTGAGGATTTCGACGCGCTGCTGCAGCCCCACCGGCAGGTCCCCGACCACGGCATCGGGATCGACCTGCAAACCGTAGCTCCGCTCGAGCCGCAGCAGTTCCGCGCGCACCTCCGCGGCGCCGGGGTTCAGCAGCGCGTGCTTCTCGGCGCCGAGCATCACATTCTCCAACACCGTGAAGGTCGGCACCAGCATGAAGTGCTGATGAACCATGCCGATGCCGAGGGCGATGGCGTCGGCGGGCGATGCGAGGTGGACGGATCGGCCCTCGATCTCGATCTCGCCCTCGTCCGCCGCGTAGAAGCCGTAGAGGATCGAGACGAGAGTCGACTTACCGGCGCCGTTCTCGCCGATGATGCCGTGGATGGTCGCCGCGTCGATGTCCAGGTCGACGGCGTCGTTGGCCAGCACCGCGCCGAAACGCTTGGAGATCCCGCGCAGACGTACGGCCGGCGCGGTGTTTCCGCTCACCCGAGATGCCCTCCAGCAGGCCGGGAACAGGCCACGCGAATCCGGTCTCCGTCAGAACGGACAGCTGGAGTCGCGTACGTAGTTGAGCACGGTGATGCTGCCGGCGATGATGTCCGCCTTGGCCCGTTCGACCGCGGCGCGCACCCCTCCGGACACAAGATCGGCGTTGTGCTCGTCCTGCGCCCAGTCGACGCCGCCCTCGGCGAGGCCGAGGGTCACCACTCCGGCGGTGAACTTCCCGTCCATGGCGTCCTTCAGCGTCTGGTAGGCGGCCACGTCCACGCGCTTCAGCATGGAGGTGAGCACGTGACCGGGGGCCAGCCCGTTCTGGTTCGAGTCGACCCCGATGGCGAGCTTGCCGGCATCCGCCACCGCCCGAATGACGCCGAGGCCCGTGGCGCCGGCCGCATGGTAGATGATGTCGGCGCCCCGGTCGATCTGGCCACGGGCCAGCTCCGCCCCCTTCGCCGGATCGTTCCACGCCGCGGGAGTCGTGCCGGTCATGTTCCGGAGCACTTCGATGCCCGACCTGGCTTCCCTGGCCCCCTGCACGTAGCCGCAGGCGAACTTCCGGATCAACGGCACGTCCATACCGCCCACGAAACCGATCTTGCCGGTCTTCGAGGTGAGCGCGGCGGCGACGCCGACGAGGTAGGAGCCCTCGTGCTCCTTGAAAGCGTACTGCCGGAGATTCGGCCGGTCGAGCCAGAAGACGTCGATGATGGCGAACTGCCGGTCAGGGTGATCCGCCGCCACCGCGTTGATGGCGTCGGCCTGGGAGAAGCCCACCGCCAGCACCACGGTGGCGCCGCGCCGGACCATCTGGCGCATGGCCTGCTCGCGCTGGGCCTCGTTGGTGACCTGGTACTCCAGCACCTCCACGCCGGTTTCGTCCACGAACTTCCGGACGCCGTTCCAGACCCCCTCGTTGAAGCTCTTGTCGAACTTCCCACCCTTGTCGAAGACCACAGCCGGCTTGAAATCCGCGGCCCAGGACGCGGAGGAAATCAGCAACGCCGTCGCGGCGGCGAGTAGAATTCTGGTCATGTCGCTCTCCTTGTCGAACTCCCGCGTCCGGACCTAATGGAACCATTTCCGGTTCGCGAAGGGAAGGCCGTTCCCCACTGCTTTCTCGTCTCTGGGACCACCAAATAAAAAAACATTGACAGAAAGGGCCAATTTCGGATAGTCATTTCCTGTGTCGTACTTATAAGTACGGTTTTTAGTACCAAAAGGTACGTCTCAAGCGCGGCGAAGCGGCACAAATATTTCAGCTGCGGACACCAGGAAAGGAGCGGATCACCGGGATTGTTGGCTCACCCGAGGCAGGAGGACGACGTATGGCCACCACGCAAGTCTACTATGCGACCAATCGACGCCACCGTGGGGCTGACCGCTGGCATCCCACCGGATATGGCGCGGAACCGAGCAAGGATGGCGCGGAGAACCTGCGTTTCGGCCGCGTAACCATCCGTTACGACCAAGCTCGGACCGCGCAGTGGCTGGAAGAAGACTGTGGTTTCGGCGCCGGAAACGGGGAGAAGCTCGCCAGGTATTTTCTTGCCCGGAGAAACGACGCAACCATCGAGGCGTTTCCAGAGGACATTCGGAAGGACGAGAACGAATCCACCCAGCCGCAAGCGAAACTGGGCTCCGCGCGAGCCTTCTCCGAGCTACACCAAAGGATGAAGGACGGCGACCATGTCCTGGTCTTCATCCACGGATTCAACGTCAACTGGTGGGAGGCGATCGCCTCCGCCGCCAGCCTGCAGTGCATGCTGAACCGTCATTGCACCGAGGATCCCGCGTCGCTTGGGTCCGCGCGGGTTCACGTCATCTTGTTCACCTGGCCATCCGACGGGAAGGTGATTCCATACTGGTCCTATTTCTCTGACCGCAGCGACGCCAAGATCTCCGGCTATGCGTTCGGCCGTGGCCTTCTTAAACTCCGCAACTACCTCATCGACGGACGGCGCCGTGTGCGTCGGGAGGGCGAACCTCCTTGTGGGCGGTCCGTACACCTACTCTGTCATTCCATGGGGAATTTCGTCCTGCAGAACGCCCTGAAGCGAACCTCTGCTTTCTCCGTGGGCGGCAGGCTCCCCCGCATATTCGAACAGATCTTTCTTTGCGCCGCCGACGTCGCGGCCGACGTCTTTCAGCCCGGGGAACCGTTCCACCACCTCTCCCAGATGGCCCGGGGGATCACGATTTACCATAACAGGGGCGACCTCACGATGCCCGTCTCCGACTACACAAAGGGCAACTCCGACAGACTCGGCTGGGCCGGCCCCGAATCGCCCGCGTACCTGCCCGACCGCGTTCACCAAGTGGACTGCAGCCGTCTGGTGAGCGGTCTCGTAGAGCATAGCTACTATCATTGCGGCGCCGTCAACGACGACATCCGCGAAAGCATTGACGGGATTCCGCCCGACTCACGCGACCGCAACCGCGAAGCCGTTCCTCATGGTTGGCCGAACGTGTGGCGGCTTGTCGGAGACTAACACCCACCCTACAAACCATGTCTCTTCCAAAAAACCTTCGCATGCTCCGCTTCAACCTGGACGGCATCTCCCGTTCCCTCCGTTGGCCTCGCAACCTCCGCGTTGAGATGTTTATCGGATTCGCGATAATCGCTTACTTTTGCGGCTGGCATTACGTCAACACATTCTTCTCTCATTTCGGTATAAATCGGTCGAGTCTGTCATTCGATCACTATACCGTTTTCCTGTACTCTTTCTTTGTGCTGGTGAAGCTCCCCAGCATCCTCATCTCCGCTACCCCTAACGCCTTCAAGGGTCTCGCTTGCTTGTTTTTTCTCCTCGCGATCTCGGCGTTCGACATCCGTGTTTCACTATACAAGTTGACACGGAGTATCCAGCGACTCCTCGCGGCCGCCGGGGCGATCGCCTTCTTGTACTATTTCTCCGTCGAAGCCGGCAATGTTGATGCTCGAAAAATCATAGTGGCCAAAGAGGCGCGACCCGTTTCCGTCACACTCACAGGTGACGTTGGAGACAGTCTTTCGACACAATATGACACTAAGTACTCGGACACTTGGATAAGTGAGTTCCGAGATGCCGGCCGCGACGGCGCGCTTGCGTTGATCTGGCGCAACTCCGAAGAAACCGTTCTTCTTCAGTATGATACCGCGATCGGCGCGTCCCATGGCGCCCCTGTCGCCACGTATCGCATTCCGAACGATTTTGTCGCTTTAATTGAATCCAGGTGGACCTTAGAGAAGGGTTCACAACATGTCCCAAATCCACTCACCGGAGGACGACTAAATGACGACGAAGACGCAAAGGCGCAGGGTGACTGATCCCCGCACCTGGTTCTGGGCATCGGCCGCAGCCCTTTTGCTCTGGGGACTTCCGGTTCCCGGGTATGCAACTTACGATCTCGTGTCGGATCAGTACGGGGTCCCCTTGGGCCTGAACTACGAGAAGGACGGGCGTAGCATACGGGGTGAACTCGGGATCCACCGCGACCAGCATCTGTTACTTTTTGTCCGTTGTCACGACAGGCAGATTCGCTACGGCGAAGAGTACATGCGACGGCGGAACCGGAATTGCCATAATCAGCTCGCCCGGTGGCCCGACAACCTGATTTCGCATGTGACCGCAGCCACAACGGGAGCCGTCACCCTCACCGGGCCACCGTCGTTGTGTGGACCCTGTATGCCGGCGCCTTTTCAAGGGTTCGACCTGCCAGCCGGCATCACGGTTCTTACTCCGGAACAAGTTAGGCAACTCAGTCTGCCTGACATCTCCTTGACCACGGACCGACGACTGCAAATACAACCCACCCCACCAGGCACTCCGGTCGATACAACCGGCAGTGGCGTACGACAATCCCCAACCGATGCCAGGGGAGTGCCGGCGGGACCGCGTGGTGGTTCTGGTGGCGGACCTACCGGTGGCGGTGGGTTCAGTGGTGGCGGCGGCGGTGGGTTCAGTGGTGGCGGCGGTGGTGGGTTCTGAACTTGTCGTCGGCGCAACTCTTTTTACGAAGACGTCAAACACAGCTGTGTCGTGATGCGGTGACAGACGACCCCAACGAACTCGAAAGGAGGACCGACAATGCTTGAATTGCCAGCGGCGGTGGACAGGTTCACCAACGTACTCCAGGGTGCTATCGGACGCCATAGAGGCAACCGTGCTTACGCTCGTATTCGCCAGGAAGCGGCAAACGTATTGGTCGCTTTCAGGAAAGACCCTTTGAACACCGACCTTGTGGAACGGTGCACGACACTGGTGCGGCGGATCGAGAGTTTGAACGCGGACGAACTGTCACGTACGACATTTCTTCGATCACGGAGCAATGTTGTGTATATTTCGGCGCTAGCGAAAAGAACCCATTATGCGGCGTACATGGCTGGAGTGTGGACGAGCGATCCATCGGTCTCCAAGCCATTCCGGGTATGGATGAACAACTCGGCAGCCGACGGCGCGATCAACCTATACGAAGCAGCGCTACCCTTTCTCCACGGAAAAGGCAAAAAGTCGGATCGTCGCCTGCTCAGAATTTTCGCCGAGGGTGCGATCAGTGATGCAGAGAGATTCTTGGCGCTCGCCGATCGACAACTTCCAGAATGCGCGGTCACACAGTACAACAAGGCAAAGGTGGATATATACCATGTCGAGCGTGACCGTGTACGCAGGGGTGTTGCCAACCTGAAATCGATCGGGTGTCCGTCGGAGGACTCCGAGGCACCTGAACTCATCTGGCATGTTGACAACTACGAAAGCTTCACCTCGGATACGGTGATGAGGGAACGGATTCAAAAAGAATGGCCGGAGGCGTTGTCGCAGATCAAAGCGCTGTTGTTGAAGAATAAGAATGAAGCGAAGGCCCGAATCGACCAAAGAGGTCCCAAGCTGTGGGATGACTATCATCCTTATGCAAAGGCGATCCTCGTTGGGGGCGCGACGGGGGTGTTGTTAACCTTGTACACGGTGTTGGGAGACGTCTCCTTGTCTGATTTCATAAACGTCGCGAGCGCTCACGCGGATGTAGTGCAAGCGGCGGCCTCTGTACATGATTCAAGCGTTGGGGGGGGCGGGTTGGCGGCCGTTGACTTCACGAGAACCATGGGCTTCGGGGGAGGGGGCCTAGCTTGAGAGCCGACGCAATGTGATCTCGGCACGTGAACCCCCATGGCGGAAGGCGTCGCCGGCGGTACATCAAGTGCCGTAAAGCCGAAGGAACTTCTGTGCGGCCCGCTTCGCCCTCCTTTCGACGTCTGTTTCGCTTGGCGCGTCAATGACGCCGAGCAAGCGTCGGGTCTGAGCATCTCCCAGGAGAAGTCCGGCGAACGTGTCGACGGCCTCGTTCGGGTCTTCGATGTCAACGGTACCGCGCGCGTGGCAGCGCTCGAGATACCGAACCAAGATGCGCTGGATTGGCTCGCGGCCTAACTTGGAAAGGCTTCCGGCCAGCGAGGGACCCGAGGACGCCTCGGAAATAGCAGCCCGGTTGATGGCAACCGCGTTGTCGCAAAGAAGGTGGGCTGCCAGTGCCCGGCCAAACTCGGTTAATGTGAGGTCGACCGAGGTGTCGCCATCGAGGTGTCCGTTCAACGCCAGGCGGACCCGGCCCGCGTTTCGTCGGATCACCGCTTCGAAGAGTCCCAACTTGTCACCGAACCAGGCATACAATGTCTCCTTCGACGCTGACGACCGTCGCGCCACCTCGAGCATGGTGGTGTCGCGATATCCCCGTTCGGCCAAAACTTTGGCCGCGACATCAAGGATATGGGCTCGCCTCGGCGCGCGTGATGAACGTTTGGGTCGTAGACGTTGCGGGATAGTTCTTTCCATCGGTAGAAGTATATGTCGCGTTGCGCTTGACGATGTCAAGCGTCGTCAGGCTGGCCGCAACCGCTCCGCCTTCACCGTCTCCTTCCTCCGAGGCTCGGGGAACACGTCCGCCGTGCACAGGACGTCCACCAGCACGGGCTGGTCGCGGCCCAATCGGAGGGCCTCCGCGAAGACGTCCTCCAGCTCGCCGGGTTCGGTGACCCGTAGCCCCGCGGCGCCGAACAGCCTTGCATATTCGTCGAAAGGCGGATTTCCGATGGCGTCGCCGATGTAACGTTCGTCGTAGTAGAACTTCTGGTAGGCCCGTTCGGAGCCGTAGTTGAAGTTGTTGAGGATGATGCAGGTGGTGGAGATGCCTTCGCGCACGGCGGTTTCCAATTCGGCGCCGTTGTACAGGAAGGAGCCGTCGCCGCTGATGGTGACGACCGGGCGCTTGGGGGCGGCGAGCTTGGCGCCGAGGCCCACGGGATAGCCGATGCCGATGGCGGCGAGTCCCTGGGGCGCCAGCAGGCTCCGGGGACGTTCAAACGTCTGGTACTCGTACACGTAGCCGGGGCCGACGCCGGCGTCGATGGTGATGATGGCGTCTCTGGGCAGGACCTTGCGCAGGGCGGCGTGGGCGCGCCGGGGATCGATGGGCCGGCCATGGTAGCCGACGGCCTTGTCCCGGTGCGCCGCTTGCGCTGCCCGCACTTTTTTCGCCTTGCTCAGCCAACCCGGGCGGCTCACTCCTTTCCGCTTCACCGACCGCAGCAGCGCCTTGAGCGCGGCCCGCGCCTCGGATTGAATCCCCACGTCCGCCGGGTAAACCCGACCGATGTTGTTCCGGTCCTGGGCGATGTGGATCAGCTTCGTCCCCGGGCCGAAGAAGTCGGGGCGCCAGAACGTGGTCGTGTGGCCCAGGCTGGTGCCCACCGCCACCACCAGGTCGGCCTCTTTGAAGAAGGCCTGAGCCTCGGGCAAGACGCCGCGGCCGATGGTGCCGAGGTACAGTGGATAGCTCTGCGGCGCCACGTCGTCCCTGCCGGTGGAGGACATGACCGGTGCATCGAGCCGTTTGGACAACGCCACGACGTCATCGCCCGCCTCGGACCAGAGTACCCCGCCGCCGGCAAGCAACACCGGGCGGCGCGCCTTCTCCAGCAGACGGGCGGCCGCCGCAACGGCCTCGGGTTCGGGCGCCGCCGCGGCCACCTCGCCCCGAATCAGCCGGCCCAGATCCGGAGCCTCCACGCTCTCGTTCAGGACATCCCTCGGCAGATCCAAGTGTACGGGTCCGGGAACCCCGGTCATGGTGCGCTGGTATGCCTCCCAGGTCAGCGCCGCCGCCAGCTCGGCCTTCCGCACCTGCACCGACCACTTCACCACTGGCCGGAACATGGCCTGCTGGTCGATCTCCTGGCTCGAATCCCGGAACATGTCCTTCATCATGGGCGCGCCGGTGATGACCAGCACGGGGCTCTGGGCGTGGAAGGCGTTGGCCACCCCGGTCAAGAGGTTGGTGGCGCCGGGGCCGTTGGTGGCGATGCACACGCCGGGCCTGCCGGCGATGCGGGCGAAGCCGTCCGCCATCAACGCGGCGGCCTGCTCATGACGGGTGGAGAGGAACTGGATGTCGTCCCGGCCGTACATGCCGTCGAGGATCTCGAGCATGCAGGATCCGACGACGCCGATCACCTTGCGGACGCCGAGTTGCACCAGGACTTCGGCGACGGCATGTCCGGCGGTCATTTGCATGATGGGTTTCCTCCAGAAGGTTCGTTCCGCGAAGCACCGCTACGATGCCATTCGGAACCGTAAAGGAGCCGTGCGAGCAACACAAGCGTTGACCGGGAGTACCGCCTTCCGGATTCCCGCCCCCGATCGGGTCGAGGGCATGCTTTCGCGGGAATGACGGTTTCGGGGAGCGGCGCAACGCCGATATGCCGTGGCATCCCGCCTGTACGTCTGATAAGATCCGTGCTGTCGTGAACCCGGGGAATCTCGGTTTCGCGGAAGCCTCCCCCAAGAGAGGAGCAGCCCATGGAGCCCAGCGGCATCATATTCACGGAGCGCCGGGAGCAGCCCGTCAAGCAGTGGCCCTTCCAGGACAAGAAGGTGGGGCAGACCAGAAAGGCCCAGCGTCATCCGCTCACCCGCAGGTACATGTTCATGCGGGAGGACCACGACCGGCGCAACCTGCACGACGGCCCGGTAAACCCCGACCGCCTGGAGACCGAGGACTGGGCCGGGGTGACCCGCACCATGAAGAAGGCGGCGCTGGACATGGGCGCCGATATCGTCGGGATCGCGCCCATCGACGAGTTCGACTACGTGCGCGGCACCAAGCCTCCCGAGGGGCACAAGGTGGCCATCTCCTTCGCCATTCACATGAGCTTCGAGGAGATGAAGCGGCTGGGCCCCCTGGCCCAGACCGAGGTGCACAAGGTCTACTACCTGCTGTCCGACGTCACCGTCCGTCTGGCGCAGTACATCCGCGCCTACGGCTACCACGCGCGCGGCTATGCCAACGAAGGCGACCTGCTCTTCATTCCGGTGGCCTGGAAGGCCGGCCTCGGCGAGCTGGGGCGCCACGGCTCCCTCATCACCAAGAAGTTCGGCCCCAGCGTGCGGCTGGGCGCGGTGACCACCGAGATGCCGTTGATCCCCGAGGCGCAACCGGCCAATTTCGGCTTCGACGACTTCTGCCTGCGCTGCAACGCGTGCACGAACTTCTGCCCCGGCGAGTCCATCATTCCCAAAAAGCAGGAGGTGTTCGGCACCTTGCGCTGGCACGTGGACACGCCCACCTGCCGTCCTTTCTTCGAGCAATACGAAGGCTGCAAGGTTTGCCTCACGGTCTGCCCGATCAACGCCCAGACCGGGGTGGCGCCCATGTACAAGAACCTCATGAAGGGCCTCATGCGGCGCAAGATACCCGTCCAGCAACTGATCGACGAGTGGCGGACGGAAGGCATCCAGGAAGCCGAAGAATTCGGCGAGGGCTGGGTTCCCGAATCCGAGGAAGAGAACGGGTCCGGCGACGGCAAGTAAGGTCGTTCACCCACCCCGACAGAAAACACCATCAAGGGAGAAGCTCATGTTTTTCGAGTTGCGTCAGTACAAGACCAAGCCGGGCAAGCGCGACGCCTGGGTCAAGACCATGGAAGAGAAGATCATCCCATTCCACGCGTCCAATGGCGTGGTGGTCTCCGGAAGCTTCACCGGCCGGGACGACGACGACACCTACGTCTGGCTGCGCCGCTTCGACAGCGCGGAGCAGAAAGACGCCTTCGCCAAGACCATCGCGGAGAGCGATTACTGGAAGAGCGAGGTGGTTCCCGACATCCAGGCCATGCTGGACCGGGAAGCCATGGTGGTCACGGCGCTCGAAGCCACCGGTTTGTCGGTTATAAACTGAGAAATTCTTTCGGGTCGGACGTCACTGATCCACGGGTGCGTCACTTCGGCCCGCCGAGTAGCTCGCAAAGCCCGCTGATACTCTCCAGGCCCTCCAGGCCGTCGATGAGGTCGGCGACTTGCGCGACCTGCTCAGGGTCCAGCGCCCTGCTCGCGCAGGTATCGAACTTGTCCCGCAGCTCCGCCGCGGTCAGGGGCCTTTCGGGCCTGCCCCGCGAGTGGTCCACCCGCCGGCGCAACTCGCCGCCATCCTTGAGACGGACCGTGACATCGGCGGGACGGGCGCCGTCGGCGGTTTCCACGAGGCCGTCGTCCAGCTCCATGACGATGCTTCCCGCGACGCGCCGGATGGCGGGGTCCGCCGCGGCCTCGTCCGTAAAGGTATCCAGCACCAGCGCCCCGTCGGCGAGGGCCCTCGCCAGGATGTAGGGCATGCTGAACTTGGATTGGATGCCGTTGGCCGGCAGCGCGTTCATGATCCGGTCGAAGACCTGGGACGTCACGCCCACCCGCATGGAATCCACCTGTTCCGGCCGAAGGCCCTCCTCACGCAGTTCCAGCACCGCATCCACCGCCGCATGGGTCAGGCCGCCGCAGGGATACGGCTTGATGCTGACGCCCATGCCGGTGAGGTCGAAGGCGCGTCCGAGGGTCTCGAACGGGCTCGCGTCGCACTCGAGCCCGCGGCCGAAGCAGTCGAACACTCCCTTCCCTTCCTCCAGGGTCGCCGGACTGGAGGTGAACCCCTGCGCGGCCAGGCGCGCCGCCAGCACGCCGTTCTGTGCAGCCAGGCCGGAGTGCAGCGGCTTGGTCATGGTGGCGAAGTTCCACACCATTCCCGACGCCATGGATGCCGCGATGCCAAGAGCATGGCGTGTGGCGCCGGCGTCCAGACCCGCGAGCCTGGCACAGCAGGCCGCCGCGCCCACCGTTCCGAAGCTCGATGTCGCGTGCCAGTGGCCGTGAGTGGAGAGCTGCGGCATGGAGTGCGCCAGCCGCGACACCACCTCGAAGCCCGCGACATACGCCGCGAGCACATCCCTGCCGCTCGCTCCCGACGCTTCGCCCATGGTCAGTACCGCCGGGATCAGGCCGGCGGTGGGCTGCCCCATGAGATAGCTGTGGTCGTAGTCCAGGGCATGGGCCGAGGTGCCGTTGCACAAGGCCGCCAGGGTTGCCGAGGTCCGGAAACCCTGGCCGATGGCCGTGGCCTCGGCGGTCCGGGATTCCTGCTGCGCCAGCGCGCCGCAAATGCGTGCACTCTCCTCCTCGGAGCCCGCCAGCGCCACCCCGACGCAGTCCAGGAACGCCGCCTTCGCGGCAGCGACCACCTCCGGCGGCAGCCCGTCGAAGTCGCTGCCGGCGACGAATGCCGAGATCTTGTCTGCAAGCCCATCCATAGTGTGTTCCTTTTCATACGGGAGCGGACGCCGTCACAACCAACCGAGAAAACGGAACAGCCCCGGCCGGTCCGCGAATTCGTCGATGGGGAGGCGCTCCAGAAAC
>MKWU01004301.1_pt1 | contig 17110 bp, 7 predicted proteins | sample 809101 | NCBI WGS metagenome assembly MKWU01 (sample SAMN05860141, study PRJNA318959) | sponge metagenome | host: Aplysina aerophoba | place: Slovenia: Piran, Adriatic Sea, Gulf of Piran | collected 2013-05-07 | reverse complement strand
CCCGTCTCAGGTCTAGGTGCGCGGCTACGGCCATCCAGAAGCCTGTCCATGAAACCTATTGCCTAGTTCTGCGTCTGATGGAACATGCATTTCTCGAGGCCGGATGACAACAAGCTTCGCTCTTGTCGCTGGCAGCACTACGCTGGGCACCAGCAGCGCTCTCGGAAGCTTTCAGAGCGCAATGCCTCGAGATGGTGTAGTCGAAGGGTGTCAGCGGCCAGCGCTGACTACGGGCTATTCTCCGGTTGACGGAGGTGGGGGTTAAACATGACTAATCGCAACTTGTTGCTTTCAATCGTCCTAGCCGGTGTCGCTGTTAGCGGCATCGTTCTCGGGCAGTCAATGGAGGATACCGATTCTGCCGCGGCGGATTCCGACGCTGGCGAATGGAAAATGTTCAGCGGCAGCGTGGTCGCTCTCGAGGGGACTGGAGAAAGTTCCGTCGCAAATGGTGTCCCGACCGAACCTGCTCCGCGCTTCGTCGAAGGGCCGAACTTCATCTACAATACGCGGACTGGCAAGGTGTACCGAATCTTCACAGGCTGCGATGACTTGGGCGTCAACGGATGCATCGAGGCGATTCCAGTCGTGATGGAGGGCCAGTTCACCACAGTGGTGCCGCAGCCGCAGTCTAGTGGCACTCAGATCCGGCGGTAGAATCGTAGCGTGGTTTCTTGGCGCCAAGAGTTCCCGGCAGCTCGGGCGACGGTGCCCCTGCGAGTGGCGAACAGGCACCAACCGAATAGCTCTTCGGCTCGTGTGACATCACCATAACTGCTTGGGGACAGGTCACTTAGAAATATCTGTGGATCCACGTGGCAAGTTGGCAGCCTATCAGTTCCCCATTTTTTTGGGCTTTGACCGAAGCGTGTCGAGAGTTCCAACGTTTTTCAACCAGAGTGACGAGAAACGAACTGCCGGAACTGGGGGCTCTGGCGTCAAGCGGCCCCGAGACAAACACATCTCGCTCGGAAATGATCTTCCGTCCGGATCAGGCCGGACTCTTGCTGCGCGCGATGTGTGGCCTGCCTATGTAGAGCCGCCACTCCGAGAGCATGCAAGCTATAGTCGGCTGCGAGACTAGGGGGCTGCCTTCTTTGACTCGGGGCTCGCAATGGTCGTCTGGGCTGGCGGCGAAAGGCTGGAGAGTTCCAAGTCAACCCGGTCAATGACTTGGAGCTCGCTCCAATCGTGCAGGGTCCGCTTGACATGCTCGGAATACCGGCCCTTTGGGAACGTGCCGAGATACGTCTCGTACAACATGGCCGCCTGCTTGAACTCTCTCCGGAGTGTATGCACTTCGGCCAGAACGAGATAGCTCATGGGCCAATCGTCCATCTCGCCCGCATTGTCGATCATGTCGACCATCAACTCCGCTTTCGACAAGTTGCCAGTCTCAAGAGCCGCGAAACTGCTGTAGAAGCGATATTCCATGGACCCTGGGGACATCGCCAAGTACCTGTCGGTCAGCGCTTCCAATTCGGTCCAGTCCTTGTCTGCGATTGCCATTTTGATCAAAGGCGGGTAAGGCTTCAGGAATCGATCGTCTATCTCGATGGAGCGCTCGAACGCCTCGCGCGCGCTTCCTGTCTCGCCTAGCCCTTGGCGAGCTCGACCCAGCGCTTCCCAAGCGGCCGCAAACTCCGGATGCAATTCGACCGCTCGCTCTAGGAGGGGCGTCGCCTTCTCGTAATTGGGCTCCTCGACGGACCGAAGTGCCCTCGCTGCTTTCTCGAATGCCTTCCTAGCCTTCTTCGGGGCCGTCAGCGTCGTGAGGCTGACCGAGTCTCCGGCTGTCCCCCCGATTCGCCTCAAAGTGATCGTGCCCACTTTTACGTGACTCATTGGGCGCGTCATGTCCAACCAGAGACGGTCCGAGCGATAGCCTGGGAATTCGGTGTATAGCCAGCAGTGCGACAAGTTCAATCCGCCCCGCCCCGCTCCAATCGGAGCACCTGGTATTCCGAAGAAGGCCGTCCGGGCGCTCGAGTCCGACATGGCTAGCACGGGGTTGCAGCTAGGCTGGAACGAAAAGCGACCCCTCTTGTCCGTGTAGATCTGCGGGAGCGACCGAGTTCCGCAACCTAATCTGATGACGACCGGCTCGGGCAGGCCCTCGGCGCCTTCGATGATCACTTTGCCAGTAAGGATAATCGGCAGGTACAAGCGATTTGCGCTGCGCTGCTTGATCACGGGCGACTGCGTCTGGTGCGACGGTTGCGACCGCCGAGCCTGACTGCCCGACGACGAACCGTAAGTGTTTCTGGAGGTCCCGTACGTGTTGCTCGACGTGCCGTAGGAACTTCTGGAGGTGCCGTAGCTGCTACTCGACGTGCCGTACGAATTGCTGGAGGTGCTGCGGGTGGTGCTGGAAGTGCTGCGACTGCTGGTGGAGCTTCCGTATGAACTGCTGGAAGAAGAGGAACTGCTCCCCCGCTGTTGCGATTGGCCGAATGCCGTATGGCCCGCAATCGCTAGTGCCACGCTCAGCAGGCATGTTCCCACGAATGTATGTCTACGCATTGTCGAATCGTGCTCCATCGCACCTGCGATCCCCGGGGTGGGCGTGCTTCCAGCCTAGCAGTCCGGCGATCCATGCTCTGCCCGGAGCCGATTCGGCCGGGTTGAATTCTTGGTGCTGGAAAACTGACTTGCACCTGCCGCCACGCCTGGGTGTCCCCTGTGCAGGCTGTGTTGTTGACGTTCAAGGAACGAATTCCGTTGCGGCAAATCGAAAGATTTCCTGAATCATTGCTGATCGTCCGGTTGCGTTGGAGGTCAGCTCCGGCGGATGTCTTGACGTACGGCGCACCGCACCATTTGATCGAGCATATTGCCGCCAATGACTCCACAGAGGACAAGGGTCCGCAGAAAGATGTCTGGCCGGACGGGCCGCTGTGTTCAACCTGGTTCCCGGAACGTGCTACGAGATTCTTCCGGCCCGAGCGGCAAGCCTCATCGGGAAGCCGGGGTCTTGCTAGACGAATCGGCGGAGCGGACTAGCGCGACGCAGCCCCGAGGGACCACTCTTCATCTACGAAACGCCGATTGGCAGGGTATGCTGAATCTTCACGGGTTGCGGTGATTTGGGGACCCAAGGTCTCCAAATATCATTGGGAACAGCATGTTCGATGTGAATCGGGCGTGCCCTATACTGCCTTCGTGCTACGGCCTGACAATTTAGAGGTAGCGCTCCCAAAGCATGCAGGCGATCATCGGCTGGGTGACTATGGGGCTGCCTCTGCTGCCGCGGAACTGGCAATGGGCATGCGCACTGCCTGCGAAGCAGTGGGGAGTCCCCCCTCAGCCGGGTCGATGACTTGGAGTTCGCTCCAGTCGTGTAGCGTCCGCTTGACTGCCTCGGAATACTGGCCGTATGGGAGCGTCCTGAGATACGTCTCGTACAGTTTGGCCGCCTGCTTGAACTCTCCCCGCCGTGAATGCACTTCGGCAAGGATAAGGTGGCACATCGGCCAATTGTCGATTTCGCCAGCATTGTCGATCATCTCGACCATCGCCTCCGCTTTCGATGGCTTGCCGGTCTTAAGGGCCGCAAAACTGTTATACATGCGGAACTTCATGGACCCTGGGGACATCGCCAGATATCGGTCCGTCAGCGACTCCAGCTTGCTCCAGTCCTTTTCTGCGACGGCCATTTCGATCAACGGCAGGTACGGCTTTAGAAATCGATCGTCAATTCCTACGGAGCGCTCGAACGCCTCGCGTGCTCTTTCCGTCTCGCCAACGCCCTGGCGGGCCCTGCCCAGTGCCTCCCAGGCGGCCGCAAACTCTGGATGCAATTCCACTGCTCGCTCAAGGAGGGGAATCGCCGTTGCGTAGTCGGGCGCCTCGACAGACCGGAGGGCTTTCGCTCCTTTCTCGTATGCTTTCCTTGCCTGCTTGGGTGCCGTCAGCGTGGTGAAGCTGACGGAATCCCCGGATGCGCCCTTGATACGGCTCAGAACAATTGTGCCGACATTATTCCGGGTCAGGGGACGCCACATGCCCGGCCAAAGGCGGGTCGACTGATAGCCTGGCAATTCGGCATAAAGCCAGCAATTCGACAGGCTCACTCCGCTCCGCCCTGCGCCAAGTGGGGCACCCAGTCTTCCGAAGAAGGCCCAACCGGCGCTCGCGTCTGACATGGCCTGTATGGGGTTGCAGCTAGGCTGAAACGAAAAACGGCCCCTTCTGTCTGTGTATGCCTGCGGAAGCGACTGGCTGCCACAATCGATCCAAACGACGACTGGCTCGGGCGGTCGCCCAGCACCTTCGATGATCACTCTCCCAGTCAGGATAGTCGGCAGGTACAGGCGATTGGCGCTGCGCTCCTTCAGCCGACGTGCCCGCGTCCGAGACGTCGATGACGACCGCCGGCTCTGACTGCCTGACGAGGAACCGTAGGTGCTGCGGGAAGTCCGATACGTGTTGCGGGAGGTCCCGTAGGAATTGCTGGAAGACGAGGAGCTGCCCCCGCGTTCCTGCGACTGGGCTAGCACCGCCTGACCCGAAATCGCTAGCGCAACGCTCACTAGGCACGTGCCTGCGAATGTATGTCTACGCATAATCGAGTCGCGCTCCGCCTCGCCGACGACGCCCGGGGCGTGTGGGGCTCCAAGCTCGCACCTCAACCATCCATGCGCCCTGCCCCAGAGCCAACGGATGCCGGCCTACGGACTCTCGAGGCTGGAGGATTGACCTGTAGCCTCTGCAATTGCAATGGGTCATCTATACGGATAGTCCTGTTGACGCTTACGCGACGGATTCCGTTGCGGCAAATCGAAAAAGTCTTCAAGTGGCTCGTGAGTGGCAGACCGGGATCCAGCGCGAGGACGTCCTAGCCCTAGGGGGCTCCGAGCGGTTCGCGCAACGTAGCCTGCCCACGTCTACAGCAGGCCAGGCGTAGTGGTTGCACCGCGCCAGCACGTACCCTGCCAGAGTGTTTCGGGCGTCTAGCCTAAACCACGATCGCGCCGATGGCGGCACGGGTCGCCCGAGTGGCCAGTCTGGCGAGCCGCCGCTGGACACTCAGGCGGGTGCGCTCTCGAACACTTCCACGTTGCGTTTCTGAGCGTTGAACTCCACGCCCACCAAATGGATCGGCAGCCCGAGGTGGCGGTACTTGGCCGCGTAGCCCCGCTCCTTGAGCTGCGCCAGCGCCGCGCCGCTACGGTTCTCCTGCCACGCCTTGAACTCAATCAGGTACACGTGCTTACCCGCCTGCACGGCCATGTCCAGCCTTCCGCGGTTACTGCTGCCTTCCACCGTTACGTCGACATCCAGCCCCGAGAGGTAGCTGTAGAACACACTCGCGTAGTAGCCCTCGTAGCGCGCAATTTCATTGCGCGTGTGCCATTCGTAGGGAATGCTGTCGTACAAGGCACGGATACGCCGCTCGAGTCCGGCCAGGTCGCCGCTAGCGAGCAATTCCGCAAGCGCGTCACGGTGTTGTGGCCGCCGGGGGTCTCTGCCGGTCAAATAAGTGAGCAGTGTTGAGTTCAGGCTCTGGCGCACCTCGCGGTTGGGATAGACCAGTCGATAGCACCGCTCGCCGTGGTGCGTTTCTTGGCCCCCAATAGTAAGGTAACCTGTCTGGAACAGCAGCGCCTCCGGAGCGATGTTGTCCACCTCGAACTTGCCGAGATCATCTTCGTTCACGAGCATGCCCTCTATGTCAGCGATCAAGATGTTGCGCTCGACCAAGGTCTCCATCAAGAACCTCGGCGTTCCCGTTTCAAACCACCAAGCCTTGAACTCACGCTTGTCGAATAGGAGTAGGAGGTCGAAGGGGTTGTAGACGCTCTCCGCTCCCCAGTTGTAGCCGTTGTACCAGTCGCGAATCTGCTCGCGATCAAGTCCCTGCAGATGCGGAGTGAAGACCTTGTCCAGATCCTCCTCGGTGTACCCGCAGATGGCCGCATAGCGCTGATCCAGCGTGATGTCATTGAGATTGTTCAGGCCTGAGAACAGGCTCACCTTAGAGAATTTGCTCACGCCAGTGAGGAAAACAAAACGAATATGCTGATCGCATGACTTGATCATCCCGTAGAGCCCGCGCAAATAATCGCTGTTGGCGCGGGCGAGATCCGGATTCTCCAAGGCATCGAGGATCGGCTTGTCATACTCGTCGACCAGCACGCAGACCGGCTTGCCGTTTTCGCTATGCAGAGTGCGGATCAGGTGGCGTAATCGCCACGAGGCAGACGAAAGATGCGGCTGGATGTTTGCGTCACTCTCTATTTCCGCCAACTGCTCTTGGACATGTTCCTCCAATGCACCGGGTAGAGTCGCGTTGAGGCCGGCGAAATCGAGCCGCACGACCGGGTACCGCACCGCCCAGTCCCAGTGATCGTAGGCTTCTAGGCCGACGAATAAGCCTTGGTCGCCCTCAAAGAGATGCTTGAGGGTATCGACGAAGAGGCTCTTGCCGAAGCGGCGCGGACGCGACAGGAAGAAATGCGTTCCCTCCCTGAATAGGCGCAGAGCATAGCCGGTTTTGTCCACGTAATAGCAGTGGCTCTCGCGAATGTTGCGAAAGCTCTGGATGCCGATCGGTAGGACGCGCTTGTCCATGGCTCAGCTTCTAAGGTAGCCCCTTAGGTGTGCCGCTCCGAGCCCCGCGCGGCGACTCTGGGTCGAATTGCAAGCCGTGCCTTCGGGAATTGACGCCGTGCTGAGAATTGTGTCGGCACCACATTCGCCTGCTAGCACAGCCGCGCGTCTCGCTGTCCTACTCCCGACCCCTTGTAGATCTTCTGTCCAGACAATCCAACCGCTCTCAATTCTCCTTGAGCAGCCCGAGCAGTTCGTCAGCGGACATTTTTCCGCTAAGATCTGTGCCCGCAAGGAGGTTGTCGGCGAGATCCCGCTTCGAGCGGTGCAGATCGACGATCTTCTCCTCGATGCTGTCCTTCATGACCAACCGGTAGATGGTCACGGGCCGGGTCTGTCCGATGCGGTGGGCGCGATCGGACGCCTGGTCCTCCACCGCGGGATTCCACCACGGGTCCAAGTGAACGACGTAGTCGGCGGCGGTTAGGTTCAGGCCCTGCCCTCCCGCCCGCAAGCTAATGAGGAACAGGCTGCCCTTGCCTGCCTGGAAGGCATCGACCTCTTGCTTCCGCTTCTTGGATGGGGTGCTGCCGTCCAGATAGCGGTAGTCGATTCCGCGTTGGTCCAGTTCCCTCCGGACAATCTCCAAGTGGCTGACGAACTGACTGAACACCAAGGCTTTGTGCCGGTTCTCCATCAGCTCTTCGACTGTTTCGAGGAATGTCTCCAGCTTGGAGCCCTCGATCTTCGACTCAGGCATGACGAGCGTTGGATGGCAGCAGGCCCGCCGGAGTCTGGTGATCTCAGCAAGGACCCTCAAGTGCTTAGGCGTCTTGGCAACAGCGTCGGGTTCCATCTCCAGCTTCTCAATTGCCCGCTGCCGCATCGCCTCATAGAGCGCCCTCTCCTCGCCGCTCATCTCGATTCGCAGAGTAATCTCAGTTCTGGAGGGAAGCTCGTCAAGCACGGCCGATTTCGTCCGCCGCAGGATGAATGGCTGTATCAAGCGCTTTAGCCGGACCTTCGCGGTCTGGCTGCCAGACTGGTGGATGGGGCTGCCGAAACTCTTCGCGAAGGAATCAGCGCTCCCCAGCAACCCCGGGTTGATGAAGCTGAAAAGGTTGTGGAGTTCGCCAAGATGGTTCTCGATCGGAGTTCCCGTGGTGATCATGCGGAAGTCCCCCGCCAACCTCATCGCCGCGCGCGAGCGCATGGTGTCGCGATTCTTGATGGCTTGGGCCTCGTCGAGGATGATCATTGACCAGTGGACTTCCGACAGATTGTCTGCTTCTTGGTGCAGCAAGCCGTAACTGCAGACGACGACGTCGAAGGGACCCGCGCCCTCCAGCATCTGTCGCCGGTTGCCCGGCCCGAACAGTAGACACTTCAGTGTCGGAGCGAAGCGGTGCGCCTCGTCGATCCAGTTCGGACAGACAGACGTAGGGGCTACGACCAGCGTCGGCCCGGATGGGGCCCGCGAAAGCGCCACCGAAAGCGCCTGAAGCGTCTTGCCGAGGCCCATATCGTCCGCCAGGCATGCTCCGGCCCCCCACTCGGCCAGACGGGTCGCCCACTTGTATCCTTCGACCTGGTAGTCCCGCAGGTCGGCTTGGAGGGTGGAGGGGATCTCTGGGTCCAACGACTGAGCTTCGCGGAAGCGTTGGAGTTGCTTGGTCCAAGCGGCGTCAGAATCCACCGAGCCCGCATCTTCGACGATGGGCTCCAGCGCGTGGGCTCGCGAGGCGTGTAGCCGCAACTGCTTCCCCTGCCGGTTGAGAAGCGCCGCCAGATCCTCCACGCGCTGCCGGAACCGGTCGGTCAGCGCGAGGAACTCGTTGTCCTTCAGAGGCAGAAAGCGTCCAGTGGAGCGATCCATCAGGTCCAACACCTGCCGTAACGTCAGCACGAGTCCCGAATCCAGCTCGACCTTCCCGTCGATTCCGAACCAGTCCCGACTGCGACGGATCTTTAGAGCAAGCCGGGCCGTGGTCGCTCTGTCGTGAATCTTCAGCTTCTCGCCTTCGGGCCAGGCCACCTTGACGGAGTTGCCTAGCAAGCGCAACTCCTCTAACAGCTCCAAGCTCGATTGGGGATCCGGGAGGACCCAAGCCGTGCCGTCCCAAGCTGACGCGGCCAGAGACGGACAAGCAGACACCGCAGCCTCGAACCGTCGAGTCTCCTCCGCCAGGTCGCGATGCGCCCGCGCTCCTTGGCCATCGACATATGCGAACACCGAGACGCCCCCATGGCCCGGGGACAGCGATGGCCCTTCGTCTCCCAGCGGCCTCACGGCCGGCTCGGCCTGAAGGCCGTCCTCGAAGGGTGTCAGGCGGAACTGGGGCGTGGGATCCGCGGCCACTTCCGTCGATCCGATGTCGGCAGCGGCCAGGTCGGAATGTACGGTGACGAGGCTACTGACAGAGTGGATCGCCGGGCCGATCTTGTGACTCATGTCCGACGGGATGCCCAGTCCTTCGGATCCGAGCACTTCGGCAATCTCCCGGTGCTTGCTCTCGAAGACGGATACAACCAAGCGCGTCTCCGACTGGAACTCAATCACGGTATCCCCGGAAACCGGCGGCTCCGGGACAAGCCTCATACGCACTACGCCCCCCTCGGTTGTAACCTGCAGTTGCGGTTCGGACCGGACGATCTCCACCTTCGTGGCAGGCGCGTCTAATCGGTACACATTGGGATGCCCGACGAGAGCTTGGAACGCCGCGTTGTGGTCGAAATAGTACTCCGGGGCGTACCGCAAGTATTGGTAGGTCTTGATCGCTTCGCAGACTTGGAAGTCCTGCTGCGAGAGAAACGCTACCTTTGTCCGACTATGCAACCGCTTGAGCCCAACGGCCCGTCCTTTGGACCACTTCCCGGTCTTGCTCAGCTTCTGTTCAATCGGTTCTATGACCGGACCGCCGTCCGGTAGCGAGACGCGCCAAACCAACCTTGACTCGGAGACGCGTTTGGTGGCAGCGGCGAAAGACTCGGCTGTCATGCGCTCCAGCGCGGCCAAGCCTCGCTCCCACGAGCTGACTGTCACAAGAGAGTCCAGCAATGGAACCGTGCCTAAGGTATCGACCGGTTCGTCATCGGGGAAAAGGTTTTCGCTGGCAGGCCCCACCCGCTGACGAATACGGCGAAGCTCTAGCGCCACCCATCTGTAGCCGGCACGCGCAGCGCGGTTCTCGAGTGCCCTGATCTCCTCGTGAAAAGTTCGGGCAGCGCCATCGTCGCACCAACAGAAAGCGATGTATACAAAGAGTGCATCCAAGGGGATCAGCTCGGAGACGCTCGACCGGTCGATGTTGCCCACCGCTGCCTTGGCGACCTCGACTTTGCCCTCGGCCAAGAGAGTCGCGCACCGCAGCGCTTCGTGCAGCGGAGGGACCTCGCTTTCCCGTAGTGCTTTGTCGACATACTTGTGAGCGGCCGACAAGCGAGGTCTTTCCCCCGTGCTGATCAGTGCGAGCACGTAGAGCGGACCTAGCAACCCTGCCAGAACCACTTCGCGTTTGCGCTCGGACTTCCTGACCATGGCCATTCCGGCTTCGAAGTGGGCGGCCGCGTTCTCGCGTTGCCCCCGAACTGAGCAGAGCCATCCTTGATACAGCTCAGAGCCTGCGGTCGTGTCACCGTGCAGCAACTTCTCAGCCGCCTCGAAATTCCCGCACAGCAGGGCATGTTCAATGGCCAAGGCACGCAACGCTTGCCCGGGCTTAAGCTCACTTGCGGCATCGCCGAGTACGCCCGAAAGGTGATCAGCTGTTAGCAGTTTCTCGTGGGCATCTTGGACCAGTCGATAAATTGCTTGGTAACGAATTAAGGGCTCCCTGGTTTGGAGCCATCCCACATCCGTTGTCTGGCCGAACAGACGTTGCTCCCATGCATATGGTGCGGTGCCAAAGTACCAGCCACCGCCGGACCATTGGTCGCGGAGCAAGAGGAAGCCCTCGACATTGTTGGTGTGAACTGCGAGGCGAAGCTTCGCAAGGATTGCGTCGTAGCTGTAGTTGACACCGTAGAGACTGTTCTCCGGATCCATCTCCGGGCGGAACTCATACAAGACCCGCAAGTGGAGGTCGAGGCGTCCCTCCCGGTGGGCGTTCGTAGTGATGGCTTCGACGATATTGGGGTTGCACTTCATCGTGCTACCCCTGCCTTGCACCAACCCGGCCGTCCGCAGCCGTTTTGCAAGCTGCCTCCAGTTGGGCAGACTGAGCGGTTTGACGGAGACGTTCCGCTTGCTGGCGAGGTTCACCAGGGCCAGCGCCCGTTGTTGGGTCAAGAGATCGTAGTGGACCGACAGCAATTCCAGAACGCTCTGCTCCTCGATGGGCAGCGCTGAGAAGGTTGCTAGCAACGTGTCGGCTAAGGTTTGATTCGCACTCATATCCAATCCGAAACATCATGCGAGAGCGACCGCCGGCGCGGGCTCGAATACTCAATTGATGTCTAGATATTGTGACAGCAGCAGTCGGACGCGACTGATTCTCCGTAATGTCGCCGTGATCCGTGCATGCGTGCATGCGCATCAGTTTGGTAGGAGGCCCGAAACGGGCTACGGTAGTAGCTAAGCCATGGCCAAGCGCCGCCTACCTACCGGTATCCAGACGTTTCGCGAGATCCGCGAGAGCGACTGCTACTACGTAGACAAGACCGGTTACGCGCTGCGGCTGTTCCAAGGTAGCAAGAACTATTTCCTGTCACGTCCACGGCGCTTTGGTAAGAGCCTGTTCTTGGACACATTGAAGGAACTGTTTGAGGGTAGCCAGAGCCTCTTCGTAGGTTTGGAGGCGCATGACCGCTGGGACTGGTCGGTGTGCCATCCGGTTCTGCGCCTCGACTTCGGAGGCCTCAACGCGACCATGCGCGGTGACCTAGACGAACACGTCCAAGAGCACTTGGCCGAAATCGAGAACGACGCAAACATGCCGCCACATCAAACCTCGGCTCCGCTTCGGTTTCGACATCTGATCCGCACCCTGCATCGCAACAGCGGCCAGCGGGTTTGCGTGTTAGTCGACGAGTATGACAAACCGATCCTCGACGCATTGGAGGAACCGGAACTCGCACGTGCCAATCGCGAGTATCTACGCGGGCTGTACGGGATGATCAAATCCTGTGACGCGCACATTCGATTCTCCTTCCTCACCGGCGTGAGCAAATTTTCCAAGGTCAGCCTCTTCTCCGGCCTGAACAATCTCGATGACATCACGCTTGATGAGCGCTATACGGCCATCTGCGGCTACACCGAGGACGACGTGAACTGCGTGTTCGCCGCTGAGTTGCCGGGTCTTGACCGCGAGAAAATTCGCGAATGGTACAACGGCTACAGTTGGGGCGCGGCGGCGGATACAGTCTACAACCCGTTTGATCTCCTGCTCCTATTCGACAAGCGTCAATTCAAGCCATGGTGGTTCGAGACCGGCACGCCTTCGTTTCTGACCAAGCTGTTAACTGAGCGCTGCGTGCCCGCCGACAGACTGGACGGGTTGCGTGCCAGCGAGTCATTGCTCAGCACTTTCGACGTGGGCAGCATCGCCCCGGAGGCGCTGCTGTTCCAGACCGGCTACCTCACGATCGGCGGGCGCGAGCGGGGTGACGACGACATCGAGTACTTTCGCTTGGTGTATCCGAACCGCGAAGTGCGCCAGAGCCTGAACCTGGCTCTGCTGAACCATGTCACCGGGGATCCGAGTCGGCGCGAAAGGCAAAGTCAGGACTTGCAGAGGTTGCTGCGAACGGCGGATTTAGACGGGCTGGAGGCTTGGTTCCGAGCGTTGTTCGCGGGCATTCCATACCACTGGCACAGTCGGAACACGATCGCGGACTACGAGGGCTACTATGCCAGCGTGTTCTACAGCTTCTTCGTCGGGTCGGGTGCAACGGTAACGACAGAAGACAGCGGCAGCACGGGGCGCGCGGACCTAGCCGTGCAAACCGCTGACAGGATTTATTTGTTCGAGTTCAAGGTCTTTGCGCCGTCGCAGCGAGGGGCGGCGTTGCAACAGCTCCAAGATCGCGACTACGCGGCCAAGTACCGCCACCTCGGTCTGCCAGTCCATTTGGTGGGTGTGGAGTTCAACGCCCAGACACGCAACGTGGAAGTCTGCGAGAGCGCCTATGCTTGAGCGGCCAAGGCCGCTCGCTGGACTGCGCCAGAGTGCGGCCGGCTCAGTCACGGGCACGTCAGCAATCCAGTCTGGCCGCCCCGCATTTCGGTGCAAAGCGACTGCTAACGATAGATTTGACGACGGCTGCATTCGAGCGTATCCGAAGTCGACACTGCAGCTGGCATCAACTACGATGACGAATCGCCCGCCTTCGACCCATGGATCGAAGGCGGGCGGAAGCCGCTCAATGGCGGAACTGCCTAGAAGATAAACTTCAGGCCAATCTGGAGGTTGCGCGGGCGGCCAGTGCCGGAGATGATGCCGAAGTTGCGATTCCCAACCTGCGTGTTCGGGAAGTTGAACTGCGGCGTGTTGGTGACGTTGAACGCCTCTAGGCGGAACTGTGCTGAGTACTTCTCGCCGAAGCGGAACTGCTTGTAGGCCGAGAAGTCCCACTGCGCCCGCCCTGGCCCCGTCAGAATGCCCTTGCCAACGTCGCCGAACGTGTAGATCTCGTTCGGCGTAAAGGCTGCCGGGTTCCACCAGCCCGCCGGATCCTGATTCGCTGCATTGACATCCTGCCCCGGAACAACATTCGGCCGGTCGCCACCGCCTATATTGGCCGGGTTGCCACGCACGCTCGGCGTCGCCGGAGTGCCACTGGACACGGTCATGATCGTGCCCGCCGACCAGCCGCCTAGCACGGCGTCCTTCACACCGCCCCAGCCACTGCCGAAGCGCTTGCCGCGGCCCCATGGCAGTTCGTATACGAAGCTGCCTACGAAGCGGTGGCGCTGGTCGGTCGGATTCGAGCCGCGCTCCCGTGTTAGGTCCAGCACGTCCAGCACCAAGCGGGCGCTCTCACCCGGTGCATTGCCGGACCCGGGAATTCCGCGAATATCGCCGATCGCGTGCGACCACTGATACGACACGATGTAGGTCACACCCTGGGAGTAGCGCTTCTCCAACTTGGTGTGGAAGCCGTGATACAAGGTATTCCAGCGGTTGGAGTGGGTATTCTGGCGGCCCAGGGTGATGAAGCACAGGCAGCCATCGAAGAACTCACCCGAGTACGGGTTGCCCGGAAACTCCACATCCCCGCGCACGGCCCACGGTACGAACGTGCGCTTCCACGGGCGGCGCTCGTTCGGTGAGCTGTCGGGCCCAAAGGTCCGGTCCAGCACGGGGTCGTAGACCGATTCGCCCGGACGAGGGGCGCTCTCGTCCCAGCGGCCCATGATGTGATTCATCTTGTTGCCAAAGTAGCCGACCTCCCACAACACGTCGGAAAAGATCGTGTGCTGGATATTGACGTTCCAGTTCTGCGCCATCGGCCAAGGGGGATCCTCATCCCAAGCGGACATTTCCACGCCGCGGGCATTGGACGCCGAGATAGTGCCCGGCGGCAGGCCTTGTCGCATGGACAGGAACGGGTCCGCCCGGCCCGTGGTGAGCGTGGCCTTGAAGTGGAACGGCGGCATGGTCTCCATGAACTCGCCGCCACCTGTGTTGGTGATGTTTCCGTAAAAGATTCCGTAGGCCGCTCGGATCACGGTCTTCTCACTGATGCGGTAGGCCATGCCGAAGCGGGGGCCGAAGTTGTTGTTGTCGCGGTCGATCAATGCACGGTCGGCCCGCGAGTTGCCCTCGTGACCGGCCACGCGGATACGGCCCTGCGACCCTCGAGGGCCGCCGCGCGAGAATAGGCCGACACCGTTCCTCGTCTCGACCCACGGGGCATTGTTCTCGTAACGCAGTCCGAGGTTCAAGGTCAATTTCTCGTTGACCTTCCAATCGTCCTGCACGTAGAAGTGCAGGAATGGAGCCCGCATGTTCATGTAAACCGTGTTCGATCCGAAGATCTCGCGCGGGTAACCCAGCAGGAAATCGCCCAGCGCATCGCCGCCGCCCCGTTCGGTTGGCGAGCGCTCAGTGAAGCGCCCGTCGAAGATGATCGTTCCCATGGTGCGCTGAGGGTTGTCGATGAAGCTCTGCAAGAAGAACAGCTGTGCGCCGAACTTGACAGCGTGGTTGCCCACCGTGAGCGTGTTGTCCGCGGAGAACTGCCGGGTCTGGGACTGGATCAGGTTCGGGCGGAAGGTGTTGGTGCCGATCGGATACCACGGCGACATGGTCATCTCAGAGACACCGCGCAGGTCTTGGTTGAAGCCTTGCAGCCCGATCCGCGCATTGACGTTGTCGGGAATGTCGAGATGCGTTTCGATGTCAGAGTCAATGTAGTTCCAACCCACGCGGAAGTTCGATACCAGAAGCGGACTCCAAACACGATTCCAGCCCAGCACGGTGTTGTTGCTGGTCACGTCGTAAGGCCCGCCTCGAGTCAGCGAGCCGAACTCGGTCGGGGGCAGCCGCGGGGGATTGTTGACGACCTGCTGCTGGCTGCTCCAGCGAGCGAAGATGTTGTCGGTATTGGTCAGGTTGTGGTCCCAGCGGATATCCCACTTGTAAAAGTCTTGGTTACGCGGCGGCTGGAAGGTGAAGTTCCGCGTGAGGCCGTCGCGCTGTGGGTCCGGCCACCAGTTGCGCATGATGTTAGTGACGGGATCGAACCGCTCCGCCGGGATCTGATTGTTCTGGAAGGGCTCGCGGCTCCCATCAGCAAGAGTCAGCGGATCGTGCAGCGTGCGGTCGTACCCGCTGAAGTCTCCGCCCTTCATCGCTGGCGTGGGAACGCCGGCGACATAAGTGGCGGTTTCGCGAACGTCGGTCCATTCGGCATCGCCGAACAGGAATGACTTGTTGCGCTTGATGGGGCCGCCAACCGCGAAGCCGTACTGCTTCCTGCCGAATTGGGGTTTCTCGGCAGCGGGGTTGGAGAAGTATTGGCGGGCGTCGAGCACCTCGTCGCGCATGAAATAAAAGCCTGTGCCATGCAGGTCGTTGGTTCCCGACTTGATCGCGAGCGAGATGATCCCAGCGGAGGAGCGTCCGTACTCGGCGGAGAAGCCGTTCGTGATCACCTTGAACTCCGAAATGGCATCGACATTCGGCTTGACGACTTCCTTCTGGCGACCCTGGGACGCGATCGACTGGTTGTTGTTATCCATGCCGTCCATCAAGAAGCCGACCTCGGAGCCGCGCTGGCCGCCGATCGAGACACCCTGACCGCGCGAGGGCGCAACCCCAGCCGAGATCAGGGCCAGTTGAAGATAGTCCCGACCGTTCAAGGGCAGATCGACGATCTGGCGGTTCTCAATGACGGTGCCGGCCGACGCCTCCGTGGTCTGCAGCAGCGGAGCGGCCGCCTCCACTTCGATAACTTCGGTCACGGCACCGATCTCGAGCGTGATGTCAAGTTGGCGCGTATCTCCAATCGACAGCGAGATGCCGCTGCCTGAATACTGCTTGAAGCCTTCGGATTCGGCGACCACGATGTACTCCCCAATCCTGAGTGGCGGCGAGCGAAAATTGCCCGTCTCGTTGGACTGAGTGCTGTACTCGGTTCCAGTGGCGAGGTGTGCAAAGGTCACGCTCGTGCCCGGTATTACGGCACCCGTGCTGTCGGAAACGGTACCGACAATCAGGGCCGTATCGGCCGCTTGGCCATAGAGCACGCCACTGCACAGCAGCACGGCTAGGAGTGCTAGTAGCGCTTGACGAATATGATTCACTGTCTTGTCCTCCTGATTCTTTCACTCACTCTGCCGAGAGGATCAGTTGCCTCCCCTGTCTAGCCCCTCCTACGACAGGGCGAAAAGGTCGAGGAACCCACCAGCTCGGTGCCGCCAAGATATCACACCGGACGGGGGTGGGCGCAACCCCGCCAATGGGCATTGAAAATGGCACACTTCCGGGGGGTCTCGAGATAGGCACGCGGCTCCCAGGCCCCCGCGCAGGCAGCGGAGCGACCGGAGCGGGGGCCTGGGTGTTCTGGTCGACCCTGTCCGGCAGGAACCGGGGATAATGCCATTTCGCGGTCTGCCATACGTCGTCACGAGTCATGTACCCCCCTGTGACGTAGGGCGACAAACACCCCCTCGATCCGTTCATCGGCCACACGATTCGGCACTCCGGCATGATGGATGTCCAGATAGGGTTCAGCGAGGCTCGAAACCTAGTGCTTTTTGAGCGTGCTGCGCGTGTTGCTTTGTTCCTTCTCTTATCGCTCTCTCAAGGCAAAGCACAGCCTCGCCGCATCGGCCGATCTGTCGCCTCTACAACCGACCTCGTAGCCCTTCGCGTGGACCGCGACAGCAGAGTCGATCCTCGACCAGTTCGAAAGGCAATCAACGCCTATTTCCGGCTCAGAACACTAACGAGCAGGTACTAGCAAATGGACCTAGTGTCGGCCAAGCTCCAGAGGATTCGGCGGCACCACGCTCAATCTGCCTAGCTTTCGGCTGGAGACGCCGATCGGACAATGCCGCCGGAAAAAGAAAGCCCGCCCTCGATGCTTGGATCGAGGACGGGCTGTGACCGCT
>MKWU01004300.1_pt1 | contig 17111 bp, 9 predicted proteins | sample 809101 | NCBI WGS metagenome assembly MKWU01 (sample SAMN05860141, study PRJNA318959) | sponge metagenome | host: Aplysina aerophoba | place: Slovenia: Piran, Adriatic Sea, Gulf of Piran | collected 2013-05-07 | reverse complement strand
CAGGAAGAAGTCCTCCGGCAGTGCCGGCTTGAGCCGCCTCGCGAGACCCCGATCGCGACCCGCCAGGAACTTCTCGCCAGCCTTGAAGACCGTCCGCTCGCCGCATGGCAGGCCGAGGTCGATGCCGCCCGCCAGCGCGCCTCCCGAGCGCTCGCCGAAGCGGCGACGAGGCTCGGCGCCGGTTCCGAGGATGAGCGGCGGCCGACCAGCGTCACGATCCGCCCTGTCACCCTCGCGGACGAGGCGGCAGTCCGGGACTGGTTGCGGGAGCAGGAGGAGCGGCTGCTGAAGGCGGTGCGGAAGGGGCCGGTGGTGCTGGGATGAGGAAGGCAGTTCGAAGCTGGAACCTGTTGGCCCTGCGAGGCGTCAAGGAAGCTCGCGGGTGAAGATCGGCAAAATCGACTTCCCCGAGCCGCTGCTGTCGGCGGTCCGAAACGGCGAACTCGTCGTGTTCGCTGGTGCCGGGGCCTCGATGGGTCCTCCGGCCCGCCTTCCGAACTTCCGCGGTTTGGCCGACAGCATCGCAACGCACACGGGCGAAAGCCGGTCTGACGAAGAGGCCATCGATATGTTCCTTGGTCGGCTCAAGCTGCAGGGCGTGGAGGTCCACAAGCTGGCGGCGGACGCACTAGCCGCGGATTCGCCGACGGAACTTCACCGCAGCCTCCTTGGCCTTTACCGCAGTGCCGACGAGGTCAGAGTGGTCACCACGAACTTCGACCTGCTGTTCGAGGCCGGGGCCGCCGATGTGTTCAAGGTGGGGCCGAAGGTCTTTGAGGCGCCGGCCCTTCCGCTCGGAAACGACTTTGCCGGCATTGTCCACGTTCATGGCTCGGTTCGGTCGCTGAGACAGATGGTGTTGACCGACGACGACTTCGGCCGCGCCTACCTGACCGAAGGTTGGGCGCGGCGCTTCATCGTCGAAGCCTTCCGCAATCACATCGTCCTGTTCGTGGGGTATAGCCACGAAGACGTCGTGCTGAACTACATCGCTCGTGCGCTGCCGCCTGCGGCCTCGAATCTCCGGTACGCGTTGGTTGGAGACCTGAAGGACGATTCAGAGCGATGGCGGCGCTTGGGCGTGGAACCCGTGCCCTACCCGCAGGAAAGAGCCGGCGAGCACGGCGCGCTTTCGACCGGCGTTCGGACCCTGGTCGCCTTCGTGGGTCGAGGAGTCCTGGATTGGCGGAAGGAGATCAGGGAGATCGCGGCGGGCTCGCCGCCCATCGACGAAGAGTCGAGTGAACGGCTGGCCTACGCGCTCAGGGGACCGGAGAACGCCGAGAACGTGCGGTTCTTCACTGAGAGCGCGAGATCGCCGGAGTGGGTCGTCTGGCTTGAGGAGCGTGACTTCCTGGGGGGGTTGTTCGACGACGGTAACTACGGTGAGCGCGAACACCAGTTTGCGTGGTGGCTGGTCTGGCAGTTCGCGGCGAGTGATTCTGACGTGCTCCGGGGTTTGATTGCCAGGAACGGCTACCGCTTGGCCGGCGGTTTCTGGTTTCGGCTCGTGGCGTGGCTCGATAGCGACCACGATTCTCCGGTTGAGGACGGGGTGGTGTCTACCTGGGTCATGCTGCTTCTTGAGAACCTGCCACGGTTCGGAGCGGATGGCGGTTCGCTGCACGCCGTGGCCAAGGTATGCGTGAAGCATGCTCGTTGGCGCGATCTGGCGGCAACGTTCGAAGTGCATCTGGCTCGTGACGTTGCGTCCCTGAGTAACGTGCCGGAAGCAGACGCGGAGTACTGGCTGGAGAAGGTCTGGACAAACGTCGTTCAGCCTTGCCTCGACCGCATCGGAGAGCAGATTCTCGCATCTTCCGTCAGGTGCCTCGAACAGCGCCAGCACCTGCTGGAGGTTTGGCGGCCCGATCTCAATGGCCGGGACTGGAGCATCACCCGACGTCTGGCGATCGAGGAGCACGACTCGAACCTGGAGGGGCGAGAACCGGTTGACGTTGCCATCGACGCCGCGAGGGACGCGCTCGCTTGGCTTACCGTGCGCGACACGCGGGCAGCGCAACACTGGTGCGACCGATGCATCAAGTCGGGCTCCGTCGCACTCCGCCGTCTGGCGGTTTACGGCATCTCGACACAGGGATTCCTGTCCGCCGACGCCTCCATTGACTGGTTGCTGGAGCGAACGGACCTTCACGACCTCGCCCTGCGGCATGAGGTCTTCGGCGCCGTCCGGAAGTTCTACCGTGGTGCCACTGATGAGCGTAGGAAGCGCCTCGTCGAACGGATCATGGAGTTCAAGGGTCGTCCCTCCGACCGGAACGGTGATCAAACAGTCGAGCATGTCGAGTACGAGAAGTTCAAGTGGTTGGTGTGGCTTGAGAATGCAGCGCCAGGCTGTCCGTTGGTTCGGGGTCCGCTGGGCGAGATACGTCGGTTGCACCCTGACTTCTTGCCCAGAGATCATCCCGATTTCGGGATGGGGCCTGCTGAGAGCTACACGGTCGAGTCGCTGAATCCCTGGTCTGCGGAAGAGATGCTGAAGCAGACTCCGGAGCAGTGGGTGGCTGCCTTGCCGGCGGACCTGCCTGACGAGGAGTTCACTCCAGCCGGCCGGTTGGTCGACCGCGCTGGAGGGTTGGCCCAGGAGATCGCGAAAGCCGTGGAACGCGAGCCCCCGTGGGGCCTTGGCGTGGCGAATGCCCTGCTGACGGCCGGCCGACTTGAAGAGAAGTTCTGGCCCGAGCTCCTTCGGGCGCTCGGCGTTGCAGAGCAGGAGGTTCTGGCCGATGTGGTTGGGCTGTTCACGCGTCCAGAGCTTCGGACAGCGTACTTGCGGGAGAGGGCGGAGGTCTTCCGCACGGCTCTCGCGGAGAGGCGATCAGCGTGGCTCGAGGGACTCTTCCCGAGTGTGCTGGCCGCTGCGGCGGTTCTTGCGGAGTTGTCGCGGTCGGCCGAACTTCCTGATGTCGCCGAAGTGCGTCGGCGGGGCTGGATGCACGGAGGCCTCTACCATCCGGCGGCGCCGCTCGCTGAGTTCTGGCTTACTGCGATCGAGGTTCTTCGCAAAGACAGCCGACCGAGTGCTGGCCTTGCCGAGCGCCGTCAGATTCTCGAAGTCCTTTCCGCGGCTGTTGCCGAGGATTCGAATTCCGCCGCGGTCAGCGTGGCAGTCCTCGCGTGTCAGCTCCACTTTCTGCTCGCCGTGGAGGAGGAATGGACCCGTGAGCACCTGCTTCCCTTGTTCGATGCCACGGCGGCGGGCTCGGGCAGGGCCGCTCTTCACGAGGCCGTGTGGGACGGCTTCCTCGTCGCGGGACGGCTAGTCCCCGGCGTGGCCGAGGCGCTGCGACCGGCGTTCCTGGAAGTGGCCAAGTCGGTTGGCGAGTTCTCTGACTGGAAACGAGGCCGGTTCCTTCACTACCTCGCGACAATGATGGTCTACTACGTTGACGACCCCCTGGCGGAGTGGGTGCCGCGCCTGTTCAAGCGGCTCGACGAAGACGGACGGGTTGAGCTCGCCCGGCACATTGGCCGGCATGTGCTGCAGGCAAGCCCCGAAGTTCGGTCGGGCTGCTGGCGGCGTTGGTTGAAGCAGTACTGGCGGAACCGACTCAACGGCGTGCCGGCACCGCTGACTCAGGCGGAGACGGAAGCGATGTTCCATTGGTTATCCGACCTGCGGCCTGTCTTCACTGAGGCTGTGGAGCTGGCGGTTCGAATGCCGGTGTTCCCGCAGCAGCGCGTGCCGTTGGCGTGGTCGAAGCTCCGGGAAGTGTATCCGGGTCCCGAGTATGCGGAGGCTCTCGCGAGGCTGGTGCTTCACTTGAGCGACCACGATCTCGGGATCGACAGGCAGAACAGGAACCGACTGATCGAGCAGCTTCTCAAGGAGGAGCTGCCCGAGGAGACGAACCGCTGCCTCAAGGAGGCGGCAGTCAAGTGGGGGGCTTAGTGGCGAGGCTGCCTGAACACGGCTTGTTTATGCGACGCGAAGGGCTAGCCCAGAGCGAACTGGAGTACAAGGAGGTCCAAATTGACGTGCATTGAGAGTATTCGACTCGACGGCTTTCTGTCGTTCCCACCAGGTTCTCCTTCCTTCGAGCTGCAGCCGCTTAACGTACTGATCGGCCCCAACGGTTCCGGGAAGTCGAACTTCATTGAGGCCTTCGAGCTGCTGGCGGCCGCGCCGCATGACTTCGCAGCTGCCGCTCGCGCGGGCGGCGTTGAGGAGTGGTTGTGGAAAGGGGCTGCCGGCACGGACCAAGCCCGGATCGAGATCGTCCTGGGTTCGGACTCACCGACGCGGAAGGCGCTGCGATACGGGCTGGAGTTCGGCGCGGTAGCGAGGCGAGTGGAAGTTCTGGACGAGATCCTTGAGGAGGTCGAGGCGACGCCCGGCAAGGACGACGTGTTTTTCTACTATCGGTTCCAGCAGGGGCATCCGGCAATCAACGTCAGGCAAGAGGACGGCGACTCCGTAAAGCGATTCCTGCAACGGCAGAACCTGCGGCCGGACCAGTCGGTGTTCGCGCAACGCAAAGACCCGGATCTGTATCCCGAGGTCACCTGGGCGGGCCGTAAGCTCTCTGCTCTCAAGACTTTCCGAAACTGGACGTTTGGGCTGGAAGCGCCTCTTCGTCAGCCTCAGCGTGCCGACCTTCCAGACGACCTCCTGTTGCCGGACAACCGGAATCTCGCCCTTGTGCTGAACTACATCGAGCACGCGGGCGAGCGGCAACTTGAGGAGCGGATGCGGTCCTTCTTTCCGCGGTTTGAGCGTCTAACCACGCGAGTCGCCGGGGGGGCCGTGCAGTTCTACCTGCACGAGACGGGATTCGGCTCGCCGGTGCCGGCAACACGACTCTCGGACGGCACGGTTCGATTCATGGCGTTGCTTGCCACGTTGCTCAATCCCTCCCCGCCGCCTTTGGTCTGCATCGAAGAACCGGAACTGGGCCTCCATCCCGACGCCGTGTCCAGTGTGGGATCAATGCTCGTGGAAGCGTCCGAAGGCATGCAGTTGATCGTCACGACGCATTCGGATGCCCTCGTGTCGGCTTTGTCGGCCCACGCGGGTTCGGTCGTCGTCTGCGAGCGGCCGGGAGCGGGCACGGACATGCGGCGGCTTGATCCGGGGGAACTTGCGACTTGGCTCGACGAGTACACGCTTGGGGACGTTTGGCGCATGGGCGCTCTCGGCGGAAACCCATGACTCGCATTGTTGTCTTCATGGAGGGTGGCGGAGAGAAGAAGGAAGGAAAGGCGGCGCTCCGCAAAGGGATGGACGCTTTCCTGAATAGCGCCAAGGCCGTTGCGCGGCGGAAGTCGCTGCGCTGGCGCGTCGTTGCTTGCGGTTCCCGGAACCAGGCGTACCGCCAGTTCAGGGCGGCGGTTGCGGCGCGAACGGGGGACCTGCCGTTTCTCTTGGTGGACTCGGAAGACGGCGTGATGCGGAGCCCACGTGCTCACTTGACGGCGAGGGACGGGTGGGACCGACTGGACGACGTGGCCGAGGACTTGATCCAGTTGATGGTACGAACGATGGAGACGTGGTTGATTGCGGATCTGGAAGCCGTCCAGGCCTACTACGGTCGGAACTTCAAGGCCAACTCGCTACCGCGACACCGGGACCTGGAACAGGTGCCAAAACAGGACGTCAGTTCGGGACTGGAACGAGCCACGGCGCAGACACAGAAGGGCAGGTACCACAAGATCACCCACGCCAGCGAGTTGTTGGCCAGGATCGACCCCGAGAAGGTCAAAGTTCGTTGTTGGCACTGCGAGCGCCTGTTCGACACGCTGATCTCGGAGATTGAGGCCGCGTGATGGCGAAGGCTCTCGAACCGACACTGCGCAAGCAACTGGAGAAGGCCGTTCGGTCCGCCCGCTCCGAAGGCGAAGTCGGTGCACGCGCCGCGTTGCGGGCGCTGGCGGTCGGTGCGGCGCGGCCGCATGAGTCGATGTCGGCGGATGAGCGCGGGTTACGGCGGCGGCTTCGCGCCCACGGTCGGCAGTTGGGCGACGCGCTGGACCGGGAGAGTGGGGACCAGGACATCGGCAGGCTCGTCCACGAGGTCGCGTACGAGCACTGGCACCGGATGCTGTTCGCGCGGTTCCTGGCGGAGAACGGGTTGCTGGTGGAGCCCCGGTCCCGGGTTTCGGTTTCACTGGACGAGTGTGCGGAACTGGCGCGGGAAGCGGGTGCCACGGATGGCTGGCAGGTTGCCGAGGGGTTCGCGGCCGAGATGCTCCCTCAGATCTTCCGGCCCGACGACCCCGCCCTTGCGGTGACGCTCGCGCCGGAGACGCGGCAGGCTCTGGAGCGGCTGGGGGGGGGGCCGCCGGCGGGGGGGGTTACGGGGGGCGGCGGCCCCGGGCGGGCGGACCCATGCCGGCGGGCGTGTTCACGGCGAGCGACGCGCTGGGCTGGACGTACCAGTTCTGGCAGGCGGACCGGAAGGACGAGGTGAACCGGTCGGGCGCCAAGATCGGCGCGGACGAACTGCCGGCGGTGACCCAGTTGTTCACCGAGAACTACATGGTCCGGTTCCTGTTCCACAACACCATCGGCGCTTGGCGGGCCGGCAAGGTGCTGGAGCAACGGCCCGAGGTGGTCCAGGACGCCGCGAGCGAAGCGGAACTCGCGGATGCGATGGACATTGCGCCGAGAGGCGGCCTCGACGGCTACGGCTTCGAGTACCTGCGATTCGTCCGCGAGCCGGCCAGCGACGACGGCGAGGATGGGGCCCAGGACTCGACCGGCCCTTGGCGGCCGGCCGCCGGAGTTTTCGGCCGCTGGCCCCGCCGGGCGGCGGACCTTCGGGTGCTGGACCCGTGCTGCGGCAGCGGGCACTTCCTGGTCGAGGGCCTCGAACTCCTGGTGCGGCTCCGGATGGAAGAGGAGGGACTCGGAATCGAGGAGGCCGTTCGCGCGGTGCTGCGGAACAACCTGTTCGGTCTTGAGATCGACCCGCGCTGCACCCAGATCGCTGCCTTCAACCTCGCGCTGACGGCATGGCGGATCGTTGGCCGCCCCATCGAGTTGCCTTCGCTCCAGATTGCGTGCTCCGGTCTTGCCCCGAGCGCCTCGAAGGACGACTGGCTGAGGCTTGCCGAGGGCGACCAGCGCCTTGAAGGCACGCTCGACCTGCTCCACGACCTCTTCAGGCAGGCGCCGGTTCTCGGTTCGTTGATCGACCCGACGGGGGTCGGCGAGGAACTGTTCCAGGCGGACTACGCGACGGCGGAGCGGGCTCTGAGCCGGGCGGTCGCCCAGGAGGACGCCGGCGACGACATGCGTGAGCGGGCGGTCGCGGCGCAGGGGATATCCCGCGCCGCCAGGCTGCTGGCTGGCGAGTACGACCTCGCGATCACGAACGTGCCGTATCTGGCGCGGGGAAAGCAAGCCGCGAGCCTGCAGAACTTCGCGCTCAAGAGCCATCCGGACGCCAAGGCCGACCTGGCGGCGATCTTCGTCTCAAGAATCTTCCGGTGGCTCGGGCCCGCTGGCGTTCAGGCGGTCGTCGCGCCGCAGAACTGGCTGTTTCTGACCAGCTACAGGAAGCTGCGCGAGCGGCTGCTCTCCGACCGGACGTGGCGGTTCGTGGCACGGTTGGGACCCGGCGCGTTCGAGACGATCGGTGGGCATGTGGTGAATGTGGCCATGGCGGTGCTGTCGGCCGAGGGTCCGGACGACGACTGGCGTATGGCTGGCATCGACGTGTCGGCGCCGCGCGGCGAGAAGCCGATTCGGGCGCGGGAGAAGGGGCAGTTGCTGCGGGCTGCAGGGGCGTCGGTCTCGCTGGTTCCGCAGACTCAGCAGCGTTGCAATCCCGATGCCGTGATCAGGCTCCGCGACTACGGTGGGTCAGCCCAGAGTCTTCTAGGTGAGCAGGCCCTTGGTCTTGCAGGAATACTGAACGGCGATTCCCTCCGATTCCGTCGGATGGTCTGGGAGTTCCATCCCGTTCCTCTGGAGTGGGTCCTGCAACAGACGAGCGTTGACAAACCCGAGTTCTTCGGTGGGCATTCGGGAGTGATCTACTTCGACGAGGAGAACGGCCATCTGCGGGAAGATGCGCTTGTCCGAAGAGAGAGACTCCACGATTCTGACCGCCGGGGCAATGCGGCGTGGGGACGAACCGGAGTCGGCATCAGTCAGATGACGACATTGCCCGCGACTCTCTACTCGGGTGCCAAGTTCGATTCCAACGTGGCGGTGATTCTTCCAAAGGAGGATGCTCTTGTCCCGCCAGTCTGGTGCTACTGCTCCGCGCCCGAGTACGCCCGCGCCGTGAGGGAGATTGACCAGAAACTGAACGTGACCAACGCCACGTTGGTCAAGGTCCCGTTCGATCTCGGTCACTGGCAGAAGATCGCCTCCGAGAAGTACCCGAACGGCCTCCCCGAGCCCTACTCTGACGACCCGACGCAGTGGCTCTTCCACGGCCACCCCTGCGGCTCGGTCGTCTGGGACGAGGAGACGAAGTGGACCGCCCACGGCCCGCTCCGCACGGACGCCTCCGTGCTCCAGGTCGCCGTCGCGCGGCTCCTCGGCTACCGCTGGCCGGCGGAACTCGACGCGGGGATGCGTCTGGCGCCGGAATCCAGAGAGTGGGCCGGGCGGTGCCGGGAGCTGCATGACTTCGCCGACGCGGATGGCATCGTCTGCCTTCAGGCCGCGGCCGGGGAACTGCCGGCGGCCGACCGGCTGCGGAGCCTTCTGTCAGCCGCCTACGGCGAGGAGTGGTTCGACGGTAAGGAGCGGCAGCTCCTCACCGCTGCCGTCAACGGCAGGAAGCCGCCCGGGACCCTGAACGAGTGGCTCCGCGACCGGTTCTTCGCCGAGCACTGCAAGCTGTTCCACAACCGGCCCTTCGTCTGGCACCTCTGGGACGGCCGCAAGGACGGCTTCCACGCCCTCGTCAACTGCCACCGCCTGTGCGGGCCGGACGGCGAGGGGCGGCGTACTCTGGAAACGCTCGCGTACCGGCATCTAGGCGAGTGGATAGACCGCCAGCGCGCGGCGCAGAGCCAAGGCGAGGAGGGTGCCGACGCCCGGCTCGCCGCGGCCTTGGACCTCCAGCGCCAGTTGGAACTCATCCTGAAGGGTGAACCCCCGTACGACCTCTTCGTCCGCTGGCGGCCGCTCCACGAGCAACACATCGGCTGGGCGCCGAGCCTCGACGACGGCGTGAGGCTCAACATCCGCCCCTTCATGCGTGCGGAACTCCAGGCCGGCGGCCGCAAGGGCGCCGGGATCCTCCGCACGAGGCCGAACATCACCTGGAAGAAGGATCGCGGCAAGGAACCAGAGAGCCTCCGACCGAGAGAAGCCTTCCCCTGGTTCTACTCCTGCCCCGGACTGGGCGCCGACGCCGACCGCACGGACTATAAGGCGTCGCCGGAGGCGGAGTTCGATGGCAGCCGTTGGAACGACCTCCACTACACGCGTGGTGCTAAGGAGGCGGCGCATGCGAAACGCGAGCCTTGCGAGCGATGAACACTTGGGATTGGGAAAGCCACCTGATGGGCACCGATAGCAGGCAGTGGGAGGTCGGGCGATGACTGGAGACTTCGTGGGTTCGCGGTGGTGGCGGTTCGACTTCCATACCCATACGCCGGCCTCACCGGACTACGGGAAAGGACCGAACCAGCAGCAGCATCTCGGCGTGTCCCCACGAGACTGGCTTCTCGACTACATGCGAGCCGGGATCGACTGCGTGGCGACTACGGACCACAACTCTGGCGGTTGGATCGAGCCGCTGCAAGCTGCCTATCGGGACCTTGAGGAGGAAGGCTCGGACGAGTTCCGCCCACTCGTCGTGTTTCCGGGCACTGAGATCACGGTTCACGGTGGTTACCACCTGCTGGCCATCCTGGATCCCGGGAGGACTGGGGACGACATCGTCTCTCTTCTGGGTGCTCTTGGGATTCCAGCTAGCGAGCAGGGGACCTCGGATGCGGCTTCCGGCAGGCCGCTGGTCGAAGCGGCGAAGATAGTCACTGAGAACGGCGGACTGGCTGTTCCGGCCCACGTTGACGGCCCGGCAGGAGTCTTTCAGGACCGGGACGGAGAGCCTGCCTTGAGGGGCGGGAGCCTGCAGGAGCTTCTCGACTGCGAGAACATACTCGCGATGGAAGTGAAGGACCCGGGCTTCCAGGTGCCCAGCGCGTATTCAGCAAGCCGCACACGGTGGGCGCAAGTGCTTGGATCGGACAGCCACCATCCGGCCGGTGCCGGCGCGGGTCACGCGCCCGGTGGGCGCTACACCTGGGTCAAGATGGGGACCCCTTCGCTCGCCGGGCTTCGCTTGGCGTTGCTCGACCGGGCGCCTCTTTCCATCTTGAGGAGTGACGAAGCGGAGGACGATCCGAATCGGCACGCTCGCCTCTATATCGAGGAGGTTCAGCTCAGCGAGGGACAGTACGCCGGGCGCGGCACGTCGCTGAGAACGGGGTTCAGCCCATGGCTGTCCGCGATTATCGGCGGCCGCGGCAGCGGCAAGTCGACCCTGATCGAAATGATGCGTCTCGGTCTACGTCGAGAAACGGATCATCCAGACACGATAAGCGAAGAACTCAAGCACTTTCGGGAGGTTCCGCAGTCCCGCGGAGAGCAAGGTGCGCTTACTGAGCAGACAGAGATCGTCGTCACGCTCACCAAGGAAGACGAGAAGTTCCGAGTCAGATGGCGGCAGGACGGCGAGGGTGACAGCGTAATCGAGCAACGGACGAACGGTTCTTGGTTGCCGAGTCCTGGCGAGGTCTCCAGTCGCTTTCCGGTGAGGATTCTGAGCCAGAAGCAGGTCTTCTCTATGGCTGGGAATCCCGGTTCGCTGCTGCGCCTGATCGATGAATCGCCCGAAGTTGCCAAGCGCGAGTGGGACGCGCGGTACGAGGAGGTCAGCACCCGCTTCCTGAGTCTCCGCAGCGAAGCGCGGGCGTTGGCCGCGCGGCTCGGAGACCGTCAGCGCATTGAAGGTGACCTTGCCGACGTCAAGCGGCAGTTGGCGGTCTTTGAGGAAGGCGGGCATCGAGATCTCCTGGTCCAGTACCGACGACTCGTCCGGCAACGCCGCGCGATGGAAGAACGAAGAGCTGAGTTGGTAGGTGCAGTCGAGGCGGTTCGGAACCTCTCGCAGCGAATCGGGCCATCGGATTTGCCTGAAGCTGACTTCGCTGGCGGCACCCAGGCCGAGGCCGAGGCGGTTGGTCTTCTTCGCGATGCTGCATCTAGCCAGGAAGAGCTTCGCTCCGGCATCCGTCGACTCGCAGATGCCGCAGCCGAGAGCCAGGAAGAGTGGGAGAGCAGCCTGGCGACCTCGGACTGGGCGTCCTTGGAGCGCGAGACTCACCAAGCGTACGAGGCCTTGGTGGAGCGGCTGAAGGGCGAGGGCGTCTCCGACCCGTCCGGCTACGGAGTTCTCGTGCACGAACGCCAGCAGTTGGAGGCCCAACTCGCGGATCTTGCTGCCGTTGAAGAAGAACGGCAAAAGGCGATGTCCGATGCGCGGTGCACGCTGGAAGAGGTCGCGGGACTTCGCAGTGAGCTGTCTGACCGGCGAACGCGGTTTCTCGCAGACGTTCTCGATGACAACGAGTTCGTGCAGATAGAGGTTCGTCCCTACGGGGAAACGCCGCGGGACGCCGAACCCGCGTTTCGGAAGGTTCTAGTCCGCCTGGATGGCCGTCTACCGGAAGATATTCTGTCGACGGACCGAAAAAGGGGATTCCTGGCGGAACTCTACCGAAGCCTGCCCGACGATCTGGAGAAACGAAGAGAGGTACTCACGACCCGGGTCGCGGGAATCAAGGAGGAGCTCCTCACGATGCGGGCGACGGGCCAGGAGGGTCAGCGCAGCAGGTGGTTGAGGAATCACTTGCGGGAGTTGTCGCCTGAGCAGATGGACCACCTGGAACTCTGGTGGCCCGAAGACGAACTCCGGGTCGAGTACCGGCGCGCCGGTGAGGCGGCGTTCACGCCGATTAGCCAGGGGTCGCCGGGCCAGAAGTCTGCGGCCATGCTGGCTTTCCTGTTGTCCCACGGCGAGGAGCCAATCATCCTGGACCAACCGGAAGATGACCTTGACAACCGGTTGGTCTCGGATTTAGTCGTCGCGCAACTGCGGGAGGGCAAGCGCGCCAGACAGGTGATCGTTGCGACTCACAACCCGAATATCGTCGTCAACGGGGATGCCGAAATGGTCGTTTCGATGGAACATGGAGGCGGCCAGTGCCACGTGCTCTCCGACAGGAGTGGTTGTCTGCAAGACAGCGAGGTGCGGAGGGAGGTTTGCACGGTGATGGAGGGCGGCCAGGAAGCGTTCGAGAGCCGGTATCGCCGGTTGCGCGAGGAGCCTGCCGGTGCCTGAGAGTGCCGCCCGCCTCTTGGAGAGGATTCGCCTTGGCGAAGACAGCCTGTTGGAGTGGCCGGGTTGCCGTGCCGAAGGGGCAGCGTGACCGCGGTTGTGGGCATGATCCGCCGCAGAAGCGAGGAACACTCGGGGCGTCTTCCCGTGTACGGGGTCTTCAATGACGCGGCACTGCACCTGCGGATCTTCGCCGTCAGGCCGCCGGAGGATTGAGGAAGTTGCTGCGCGTCACGATTGCTCCGATCGGACTCAGGCCGCGTTCCGCCCCCAACGCAGGTGCGGACGCCATCGATCTCCGGGCGTTTTCGTCGCGTCACGGTCGCTCAGGGCGGCGAGTTCCAGATCGGCGAAGGCTCTCTACGCGGGTGACGTTTCCGAACTCAGGAGGTGTGACTATTTGAGCAAGCTGCAGCAACCCAACGGCGACGACTACCCGGCGGCGGCCCGAAAGCACCTGAAGGACTCAGCGGCTCTGCTGGCGCAAGGCCGGTCCGACGGCTCGGCCTACCTTTCCGGGTACGTCGTGGAGTGCGCTCTCAAGACTCTGCTCCAGTTGGAGCAGGGTCGCGCGCCTTGGACGCATGCTCTTGAAGACTTGGCGAAGCACGTAGCCAGCTTGACCGCGCGGGCGGATGTCGTCGTGGGCCGCCGCTGCGTGGTCGTCGCGGCCCTCCTCAAACAGGCAGATATCTTGAAGTGGAGGCCCGGAATGCGCTACTGCGATGAGGCAACGCCGGGCCAGGACGCCGCGACTTGGCACCGGGAGGCTGGCGACGTGTACTCCAAGGTAATCGGCGCGCTCTTTCTGGACGGGAGGATCTGATGCTGCACCTCGACGAGGCCCACGAACGATTGATCGAGAATCTGGCGACGTTCCTGTGCGGGAAGACCAACTCCTGGCGTGTTCTCCTCGTTCTGGATGTTCTGGCGAGCCATCGACTGGTGCTCTGGTGTCCCCCGACGCGGCGAGAGGCTGCTCGCCGGGATCTGGATCGTCGGCTGAGGGAGGCGGGGGGGGCCTACTGGTCCGGCCACATCCTTGAGGGACAGGGGCCAAGCGAGATCCCGGACGGTGCCTGGCAACGTGAGGCTTGGGGTCAGGCGCGCCGAGTAGGCGATGGTGCGGTGAATCTCCGCGTGCTGGACCGGCATCTGGCCAAGGCGGGTTGGTTCGATGCCCCGGCGGATCCGCCGTGGCGCCTCGGCAGGAGCCGGAAGAGTGGCGCGGCGGTCTGTGCGTTCTACTCCTTCAAGGGAGGCGTGGGCCGGTCCACGGCCTTAGCCGCTGCGGCGCTCCAGTTCGCGGCCCGCGGCGATCGGGTGGCCGTTCTGGATGCAGATCTCGATTCCCCAGGCGTCGGCTCCCTGCTGCACGGCCACGACGGCGCAGTTGCCGACGTGGGTCTGGTGGACTATCTCCTGGAGGCGCCCCTGGTCGGCGGCGCGCGGGGGTGCCGCCTGACTGACTACCATCACCGATGTCCTCCCGACCTTCACGGCGGTCGAGGCGAGATCCTCGTCTTTCCGGCTGGACGAATGAACCGTCGCTACATCGAGAAGCTGGCGCGGCTCGACTATGGAGCAAACAGCACGGAGCGCTCTCGGCACCCATTTGTCGCGCTGCTGGAGCAGATACGAACAGAGCTGGATCCGCGGTGGATCCTGGTCGATGCACGCGCGGGCCTGGGTGAAGTATCCGGGTTTCTGACCGGAGGCCTCTGCCATGTCTATGTCCTGTTTGGGACCTTGGCGGAGGCCAGTTGGCGTGGTCTGGGGCTTGTACTCGATCGGCTCGGGGGCCAGCGACTGCGTTCACTGGGCTCGCAGTGCGAGTGTTTCGTCGCTGCGGCGATGATCCCGCGCCTGCAGGAGGAACGCTACGAGCGCTCGGTCGCTGCCTTCACGGATCGGGCCAGCGATGTGTTCAGCGCCTCCTACTACGCCGAATCGGGCGAGCGAGACTCGGCCTGGACGGTGGACGATGTGGCGAACAGCAGTGACGCGCCGCATGTACCGACGAGTCTTCCCTACGACCCACGCCTGGCGCTCTTCGCGGGACTGGAGGAAGTCGCTTCGAGCGTGCTGCTCCAGTCGGGATCTCCCTACGAGGAGCTCGCCGATCGCATGCGAATGAGTTCGGAGCAGCTCAGGGAGGCAGGCCGATGACCACCCGGCATCTTACGAAGGCTGCTTGCGCCGGTTTGCGCGCCGATCTCCGGGACCTGGGCTACGGGCAGGCGGAATCGGAGGCAGCGACCTTGTTTGCACAGCGCTTGTACCCCGTTCCTCAGCACCTGCGGGCCCTCGACCCGACGGTTGTCCTTGTCGTCGGCGCCAGAGGAGCCGGGAAGAGCCAGTTGTTTCGCGCCTTCTTCAAGGAAGACGCCGAAGGCCTGGGGCCGGCCATTCTGGGCCGCGTCACCGCGGAGATGTGGACGGCGCCGGCGCGGGAGCGCTCCACCTGGATCAATGGGTATCCTGCCGGAATCGGCTTTCCCGATTCCGATGCCTTGACCCGTGAGATCGATTCAGAAGAGCGGGCGAAGGAGCTCTGGCGTCTGATGCTGGTGCGGCGCCTCCGGAATCATCTGGACCCGGAGCGGTTGAGCCGACTTCGGCCGGTGCTCGAACCGATGGCTGCCGACTTGAGGGAGGTGTTCGAGGGGGCTAGCGTGCTGGCTGCGAATCCGACCGCGGCTCTGGACGAACTGGAGAGCCGGCTGGAGCGAGAGGACCGCTGGCTCTTCGTCGGCTACGACGAGCTCGATACCTTGGGAGGCTTCGATTGGGACCTCAACTCGCGTCTGGTTCGTGGACTGGTTGCCTTCTGGTCGGACTACAGCCGTAGATGGCAACGGATTCGCGCGAAAGTCTTCCTTCGCTCCGATCTGTTTCGCCGCCACGCCGGTATGGCGACAGCCGACTTCGCCAAGTTGGCCGCGAATCGCGTGGAGTTGAGTTGGCCGCACGCTGCGATTCTTGGAATGCTGGTGAAGCGCATCGCGAACACTTCGGCTGGCTTGGCGGAGTACTGCCGGCAGGCCAAGGTCGAGTTCGATCGCGACGATCGGCTCGGTCTCATCCCCCGTGTCGACAACTCCGAGCAGGCTCGGCCGCTCATCGAACGAATGGCCGGTGAGTTCATGGGCGCCAACCGGAAGAAGGGGCTGGTCAGAAACTGGGTGTTCGACCACCTGAGGGACGGAGTCGGGGCGGTTTCTCCGAGGAATTTCGTTCGCCTGTTCGAGCTTGCCGCTGGCAAGGAGTCGGCGAATCAGACACTGCGGCCGCCGAGGCTGCTGCATCCGACGGCACTGCGTCAGGCTCTGGAGGATGTGTCGGACGATCACGTAAGGCAGGGTGTGACCGGTGAGTGGCCGTGGCTCGATGGAGTGCGCCGGCGTCTCCGTCTGGACCCACTGGCGCCGTGGACTCGTCATCGGATAGTCGCGTTGCTCGACTCGGACGAGGTGGATGGCTGGGCGGCCGCCGGGGCAGGGGACGTGCGCCCGCCGGAGGAGGACCCTGTAGCCCTCCTGGAGTACTTGGTCGAACTCGGCATTCTGCGCCGCCGTGCGGACGACCGGCTCGACGTGCCGGACCCCTACCTGTACGGATTGGGCCTGCGCCGGAAGGGCGGCGTAAAGGTCGGCAGACGGTCAAAGAGGAGCCGGCGATGAGCGGCGACCTCCGAGGAAGCGGAACTTTGGCTCGCGTTTCTCCCCGCCCGGCGGTAGGAGACTGAGTGACCGCTCCGGGCAACGCGTCTACTTCCGCACCCGCCGCCGACACGATCCTTGGCCGTCTCATCGTCGCCTTCCGCGACAAGGCCCGCCCGCTGGACGGTAACGAGCGGCCGGCCGCAGTCCTCTGGCCGGATCCGGACGAGGAGTGGCGCCCCCTGGTCGGCGCCCTGCGGGAACGAGTGCCGGAGTTCTTGGCCCTCGGCGCGTACGACGAGGCTGCCCGAAGCGGCCCGGCGATCTGGCTGCGCGCGGTCGTCGACAGAGAGCTCGGTGAGGCGGCGCCGGTGGGACGAACGCCGGTGCTGTATCTACCCGCGGTCTCGCGCCAGCAGCTTCGCGCTGGCGACGACTGCCCGGAGCGTCTGAAGCCCTTGGTCGAGCTGCTCTACCGTGGCACGGTCTGGGCTCATCCGAACGGGCGGGAGTGGACCGTTCGGGCGTTCCTGAGTTCCCCGAAGTCCCTTGGCTTGGACGTCGCGGACGATCGCGGCACCAGGCAGGCCACGCTGCAGGCCCTGCCGGAGGTCGCCGTCGCGCCGCTCGGCCGGCTGGGAAGCAGGCGGCTGGATGCGGACTACTTCCACCGTGTACTGAGTCCCGACCCGCTGCGCGACGTGCTTCAGTGGCTGGGCGAAGGTGACGCAATGCGGTCCCGGCTCGGCCCGGAGCGGTGGGGCGCGTTCCGCAGCCTTTGCCGCGACGAACTCGACTTCGACCCGCAGACGGCCCCGGACGTCGCGGCGGGCGAACGGCTGGTTTCGGGGGAGGGCGAGTGGGAGAGGGTCTGGGAACGGTTCCTCGAGGCGCCCGGGAGCTATCCCCGCGTGGCGGACGTGCTGGCGCGAAGCCGGCCCTCGGGCGTGCTGCCGCTTGAGCCGGAACGCTGGCCCGATGTCACCGCCGGTGCGGAGAAGGCCCGGCGCCGCGCGCTGGGCGAGATGCCGGGACTGAGCCACGCCGAAGCCTGCCGGCGGGTCGCCGAGCTGGAGAAGGGGCACGGCGGCCGCCGCGGCTGGGTCTGGGCGCGTCT
>MKWU01004298.1_pt1 | contig 17113 bp, 15 predicted proteins | sample 809101 | NCBI WGS metagenome assembly MKWU01 (sample SAMN05860141, study PRJNA318959) | sponge metagenome | host: Aplysina aerophoba | place: Slovenia: Piran, Adriatic Sea, Gulf of Piran | collected 2013-05-07 | reverse complement strand
AGGTCACGGTTTCCGGCCAGGGTTTCCACCAGGTTTTCGGCCCGGAATACTTCGGGTTGGCAGTCCGCTTCGATCCCGCATTTTCGCAGCGCGCCTGCCGTGGCCCGGCCTACCGCGGCGACGCGAACTCCGCCCAGGGCCCTGGCGTCCAGGCCCTGTTCGACCAAACGCGAGAAAAACGCCTTCACTGCGTTACCGCTGGTGAATACCACGTAATCGAATCCGGAAAGATCGGACAGCGCGGCATCGGCTTCCGACCAGTCATCGGGCGCTTCGATCCGTATCAGCGGGGTTTCGACCGGCTCCGCGCCTTGCCGGACGAGCGATTCCGACAGTTCGCCGGCCTGTTCCCTGGCGCGCGTGACCAGCACCCGGACCCCGAAAAGCGGTTTCGATTCGAACCAGTCGAGCTGCGAACGCAGCGACACGACTTCGCCCACGACGATCAGTACGGGCGGGGTGAAGGAAGCCGGCCTGGCCCTGGATACGATATCGTCCAAAGTGCCGACGAGGGTCCTTTGCTCCGGCGTGGTGCCCCACTGGATCAGCGCGATGGGCGTGTCCTTCGGCCGCCCGTGTTCGATCAACCGTTCCACGATGAAGGGCAGGTTCCGCGCACCCATGTAGAAGATCAACGTGCCGATCCGTTTGGCGAAAGCCTCCCAGTCGAGATCCGTCCGGGACTTGTCCGGCGATTCGTGGCCGGTGACCACGGTCATCGTCGAGGTGATCTCACGATGGGTCACCGGTATGCCGGCGTAGGCCGGGACCGCGACGGCCGCCGTGACGCCGGGAACGACCTCGAATGGGATTCCGTGGCGTTGCAGGTGCAGTCCTTCTTCGCCACCCCGGCCGAACACGAATGGGTCGCCGCCCTTCAACCGGACCACGGTCTTCCCGGCCTTGCTGTGACGCACCAGCAGGTTGTTGATCTCCTCCTGCCGCCCGGGACGCCAGGGAACGCGGATGCGCTCGGCCTGTGAAGGCGCCTCCGCCACCAGCCGGTCATCGGCGAGGAAATCGGCAACGACGACGTCGGCCCGGCGCACGCATTCCAGGCCCTTCACGGTAATCAGTCCGGGATCGCCGGGGCCCGCGCCCACCAGGTAAACGATTCCGGCGGACCGCGGGGCGGATACGCGCTTGTTCGGGGATTCGCCGTTCATTGGGATTCCGTGGTCCGCCTGGTCGGCCTGGTCCGCCTGGACTGCGTGTTACCTTCGGCCTGCTCGGCCTGCTCGGCCTGCTCGGCCTGCTCGGCCTGCTCGGCCTGCTCGGCCCGCGCCATCACCTTTTCCGCCAGCCGGCGGCCCAGTTCGGGTCCTTCTTCCGGCAGTCCCCGCAAGCCGTGGCGCGCGATCCAGCTGCCGTCATCGGCGGCCAGCACGGCGTCCAATTCCAGGTAATCGTTCCGGATTCTCCCCCAAGCGCCGACCGGGGTATGGCAACCGCCGCCTATACGATAAAGAAAAGACCGCTCCGCCATCACCGCCTGCCTGGCCGGGAGGTCCTCGATTCGCCTTGCCGCTTCCAGGGTGGGATGATCGTCCTTACGGGTTTCAATCGCGAGCGCCGCCTGGCCGACGGCCGGCATGCAGACCTCCGGCGGCAATATCTCGGATATGCGTTCATTCCAGCCCAGTCGCTGCAACCCAGCCACGGCCAGCACGATGGCGTCCGGACCGTCGGGTTCGTCCAGTTTCTTCAACCTGGTGTCGATATTCCCGCGAATGCCCGAAAAGCGCAGATCCGGCCGGTAATGTTGAAGCTGCGACCTCCGCCTCGGACTCCCCGTGGCGACCAGGGCGCCCGATGGGAGTTCGTCGAGGCCGGCGCCGTCGCTGCTGATCAGGGCGTCCCGCGCGTCCACGCGCTCCGGCACCGCGGCGATCGCCAATCCATCGGGAAGGGACGTAGGCAGGTCCTTGAGACTGTGTACGGCCATGTCGATCTCACCCGATACAAGGGCGCGTTCCAGCTCCTTGACGAAGACGCCCTCGCCGCCCAAGGTGTCCAGGGAGGCGCTCCTGTCCGCATCGCCCTTCGTCTTGAGGACGCGAACCTGCACGGACAGGCCGTCCTGGCCCGTTTCCAGGTCCCTGGCCACCGAATGGGCCTGGACGAGGGCCAGCCTGCTGCCGCGGGTGCCTATGATCAATGAAGAAGCCATGGAATGGGATCGACGTCCCGGACGCCTGGACTCGCCGCGCTATTCGTTCCCGGCGCCGTTCTTTTCGTTCCTGTGTTCGTCGAGTCCGAATAGATGGCGCAGGCTGTAGAGGTGGTAGTCCTTGTGCTCCGGATCGGAAGTGTTTCTGAGCTGGACCGTCGGTTGATGAAGCAGCTTGTTTACGATGGCGCGGGTCATCTTGTCCACGGTCTCGCGGTCCTCTTCGGAAAGATGACCGAGTTGCGCGAAGGCGCGGCCGACTTCCTGGTGCCGGACGTCGTCCGCGAAGTGGCGGAGTTGGGCAATGGTGGGCGTGATGGAGAGATTCTGGTACCACGCGAGCAACCGTTCTACCTCCGTCTCGACGATCGCCTCCACCTTCTCCGCTTCCACCTTACGCGCCTCTGCGTTGTCGTCCACCACCGATTGCAGGTCGTCCATGTCGTAAAGGATCACGTTATAGAGATCACGCACGCGGGGGTCGATATCACGCGGCGCGGCGATGTCGATCAGGAAAATGGGCCGGTTATGACGATCGTGCATGATGTCGATCATCCGGTCCCTTCCCAGCACCGGTTCGGTGGCGCCGGTGGAACTGATGACGATATCGACGTCGGAGATCATCTGCAGTCCGTCGTGCAGGGAAACGGCGATCCCGTCGAAGCGGTGGGCCAGGTCGGCGGCCCGGTCATAGGTCCTGTTGGCGACGATGAGCCGCTTCACGCCCTGGTCGACGAGGTATTCCGCGGTGCGTTCGCCGGTCTCTCCCGCCCCGATCAACATGGCCGTATGCTGCCGCAGGTCCTTGAAGATCTTCCGCGCGAGTTCGACCGCCACGGAACTGACGGAAACCGAGCCCGCCCCGATCTCCGTCGTCTCCCGCACCTGCTTGCCCACGGCCAGCGCCTTCTCGAACAACCGGTTGAGGACCAGTCCCGTGGTCTTCGTGTTCAGCGATTGCATGTAGGCCTCTCTGACCTGGCCGAGGATCTGCTGTTCCCCGACGACCATCGAGTCCAGGCTGGAAACGACCCGGAACAGGTGCCGGATGACCGCCTCGTCCCTCCGGTGATAGAGGTAAGGAGACAGTACGCCTTCGTCCACGCCGTGGATCTCGTGGAACCACGCTTCGATCGGACCGGGATCGGTATGTTCCTCATCGGTGGTCGCGTACATTTCGCTGCGGTTGCACGTGGAAAGCAGTACCGCTTCCAAAATGCCGGTCGAAGTCTTCACGAAGGAAAGGGCCTTATCCTGGAGCGACTTCGTCAGCACCGCCTGGTCGCGTACATCCACAGGCGCGGTATGGTGACTCAGTCCGACGAGTGTAAGATGCATGACTCCACCCTGTCGCGTGCTTCTTCCGCGCGTCCGGCGCGTATGAGATCGAGGAGGTCGGAATCTACCAGGGACGTCCACAACCTCGCGCGCGTTTCGATTTCGTCGGGGTGCCTGTCCTTCATCCGGGGACGGAACTCCCCCAGCAGGTCGAGCAGGACGGCGTACTCGGCCCCGAATGCCTCTTCCAGCTGCCCACGGATCTTCTTCGCCAGCGCGGGGCTCTTGCCTCCCGTGGATATGGCGATGCACAGGTCGCCCTGCCGAACGATGGATGGCACGATGTACCTGCACAGTGCGGGCACGTCCACCACGTTGACCATGACGCCCTCCGTCTCGGCGTCCACGTAGACCCGCTCGTTGACTTCCGCGGAGTCGGTCGCGGAGATGACCAGCCTGAAATCCCGGACGTCGCCGGGTTCGTACCGCCTCGCGAGCCAGCGCAATTCGTCCCGCTCCGCCCGGTCGCGCAGTTCCTCCGTCAGATCGGGGCTGATCACGGTTACAACCCCTCCGCATGCGAGCAGCGATTCAGCCTTTTCAGCCGCAATCGCGCCGCCGCCCACCACCAGGCACGGCTGTCCTTCGATGTCAACGAAAGCGGGGTAGTATTTCTTCATGGCCTTACTTCCATCTTCACCCGATCGGTCACCGCATCTCTCGTTGGCATAAGGCTCCGGATCTTTCACCGGATCGGTCACCGCATCTCTCACCGGAGCCGGTCGCCGGATCAGTCGAATATATGCAGGTTGGTCCATAGTCCGGCGCCGAGATAGGCCAGCAGCACGGACGCGAACCCGGCCATGGAAATGATGGCCGCCCTTTCGCCCTGCCAGCCCGCGGTATAGCGCGTAATCAGCTGGGATGTGTAGATTACCCAGGTCAGCATCACGCACAGTACTTTCGGATCCAGCAGCCAGGGCATTATCGAATCCCACGCGGCCGTCGCCCACCAGATCCCCGTTGCGATACCCGCGGACAGGAATACCCAGCCGATGAGCGTTGCCTTCAGGTTCATCTCGTCCAGCATGCCCAGCGCGGGCAGCCGCGAAAACACCAGGCCCACGCGCCGGTGGTGGATGTAGTACATCTGCATGACGTACAGCAGCCCGGTGATGAACGTGAAGGAAAACGCCGCGTATGCAAGGAAGCTCGCCGTTACGTGGAAATTGAACCATGGGCTCTGGAGGAGTGGCGGCAACGGATCGACGGGGCTCATGAACGCCGTGGAGGCCGTTTGCGCCGCCAGGATCAGGGGCAGGACGAACACCCCCAGCGACCGGTCGTGGAAACGGCGCTCCAGGAACAGGTAGACCACGGCGATGAGCCATGCGAAGAAGCTCATCGACTCGTGGAGGCCGACGAAAGGCGCGTGGCTGGATTCGACGGCGCGGGCGATCAGAAAGGCGCTGTGGCAGGCCAGCGCCAGCACCAGGCACAGGCTGGCGTAGAACCCGGACCTGGGCTGCTTCGTCCAGAAATGACGGAAGTAGATCACCGTGGCGACCGCGTAACCCGCCAGAATCAATCCATGCAGAATATAAATGCCCAAGAATGCAGCCTCGAAGTGATACCGCCTCGATAATTCAGACCCGACAAGATACCGTAAAATACCGTCCTATCATGTATTTATCAAGTCGAAAGGGGTGCGGGCAGCGACCGCTTGCGTCGCGCCCCGCCGTCCGCGCGGGCCACGCCCCCTCCGTCCGCACCCACTTGCGTCGCACCCGTTCGCTTCGCAGGCGCCTGGATCGCCTCGACGGGCCGCCTAGTCCACGTTTCTCACTTGTGCCAGTATATCCATGCCCACGCTTCGGCTCCACGCCTCCATGACCCGCGCGAACAGCGGGCCGGGCTTGCCGTCGCCGATGGGCGTGTTGTTGATGCGCGTACAAGGCGCGAGACAATACGGCGTACTCGTCAGCCACGCCTCGTCGGCATTGACTGCGTCGTAGGGCTGGAGATCCTTCTCGACCCAGTCCAGCCCCAGGCCGGGCGCCAGTTCCCGCAGCGTGACCAGACTCACGCCTTCGAGGATGTTCCGGCTGGTGGGCGTATAGATCGTATCGTTTTCCACCACGACGAAGTTGGCCCCCGAACACTCGGTGAGGTTGCCGTCCAGGTCGAGCAGCAGCGAGGTGGCGGCGGGGTCGACGGACTGCGTCTGCCTGTCGGCCAGCCAGTAGTGCAGGCGCGAGCGGTTTTTCGTCTTGGGATCGACGCACTGGGGCGGTACGTGCCGGATGGAGGGCGTGACCACGTGGACGCCCTGCTCGAAGAAGGGGCGCCACACGGAGAAGGGCAGCGGAAAGGAGTGGATGCACAGAGTAGGCGAAAGGCGCACCGGCTTGCCGGCGCTGCCCGCGTAGATCTGGTTTTCTCCGGGGGTGACGAAGTGGACGACGCCCAGGTCCTGCTCCGGGCCGATCAGCCTGCGGTTGGTCTCGATCAGGCTTCGCGTGCGTTCGACCAGGCCATCGTGGTCCGTATCCAGCTCGAACCCGGCGTATTTGCACGACCGAAGAAGCCGCCGCACATGCTCTTCCAGGCGGAACGGCGCATGCCCGAAAGTCCGGGTCATTTCGGTCACGGTGGCGCCCAGGACAATCCCCAGGTCATAGATGTTCAGATGGGCCTCGGAAGCGGGGACGAATCCATCGTTGAGATAGACGACCGGTTCATTCATAACGCGTTTTTCTCCTGTGTAAAAACCGTAACTCGCGGGTCTTCAGGGCAACGGGTCCGCGCCGGAGGGCGCCTTTCGTCCGCCGCGCCGGATGGCGCCTTTCGTTCGCCGCGCATGGCATTCACGTTGTCTTTCGTCCACAGCGCCCCGCATTCACGTCGCAATCGAAATACAAACTACACCCTCGGCCGTTAAAATTAAACCGCGAATGCAAAAACCGCCGGTTCACGGTCGCGCGGGCAGCCGTAACAGGCCGTAACCTGGTATCGAAACGGGTATTGTCGGGCATGTCCCAACTGTTCCCGACGTGCGGTCAACAGTCTTTTCTCTTTTGTTGGATCATAGTATTACGTATAAAGAACGTTCCAGTCCTGTCTTGACTCATCGTACACCCCTGGCTGTCAAGCGTCGGTTTCTCATGGCACCCACTGAACACATGGAAAGCACGGACAGCGCCGGATCGCATCGCGCAGGCTTCGTCGCCCTTGTCGGGAAGCCGAACGTGGGCAAGTCCACCCTGATGAACGCGTTCCTTCAGCACAGGCTTTCCATCGTCACTCCCAGGCCCCAGACCACCCGTCAACGAGTGCTGGGCATTCTGACGAAGGATACCTGCCAGGTCCTGATCCTGGATACGCCCGGGTTGCTCGAACCCGGCTACCGGCTCCAGGAGTACATGCTTCAGTCTGCGATCCATACGCTGCACGACTCCGATGCGGCCGTGGCCATCGTCGACGCTACCCGTTTCGAACACGATCTCGACGACCGCGTCATCGGGTTCCTCGAGCATAGCCGCGGACCGGTGATCCTGGCCATAAACAAGATCGACAGGGCATCCAGAACTTCCCTGCTTCCCATGATCGACCGGGCCGCAGTCCGTTTCCCCTTTGCCGAGATCGTGCCCGTGTCCGCCCTCAAGGGAGACGGCCTCGACCCCCTGCTCTCCGCCGTCATCCGCCTGCTCCCACCCGGGCCGGCACTGTATCCCGCCGACATGCTCACCGATCAGCCGGAGCGTTTCTTCGTGGGTGAAATCATCCGGGAGCACCTGTTCCTGGCCCTGCACGAGGAACTGCCCTACGCGTCGGCCGTAATCGTGGAGGAATTCACGGACCGGCCCAACGGCACGGCCTTCATACAGGCGGGTATCATTATCGAGCGGACATCCCAGAAGGGCATCATCATCGGCAGGAACGGCCGCATGCTGAAACGCATCGGCACGTCCGCGAGGAAGGCGATCGTCGAATTCCTCGACCGTCCCGTCTATCTCGACCTGCGGGTCAAGGTCAGGCCGTCCTGGCGAAAGAAAGAACAGGATCTGAAGCGTCTGGGCTACACCACGAGGTGAGCGTCCGGGCTACACCACGAGGTGAGCGTCGCCAAGGTGAGTTTCACCAAGGCGAGCGTCGCCGCAGGGACCTTAAACCGATCCCCGCATCCCTGTGCCAAGTCTCTTGCCGGCGAGCCCGGCATACCGTCCCAGGTCCTCCCACAACGCCTCCAGCGGCCGGAGTTCGTTCCAGGATTGGACCGCCTGCCGGTCGTATCCTTCGATCAGGGACAGAATCCGTACGCACCACTGCACGGGCAGGACAATCTGGTATACGGCCATCTTCTCGAAGGCGTGGGGATCGGCGCTTTTTTCGCAGTAAACCGCGATCGACTCTTCCCGCAAACCCGACGCCAGCGCCGCGCTTTCCGGATGACAGAAAAAACCGGCGATCTCGTAAAAAGGGTCCATGATCCCCGCGTGTTCCCAGTCAACCAGCCCGACGCCGTCCCGTTCCGCCTTGATCACGTTGGCCGGCCGTAAGTCTCCATGACACAGACGGGGCGGAGCATCCGCCCATAACGCGGGCCGCAGGTCCGCCATGGCCAGGCACCGCCTCAGGTCGAGCAACCTTTCCACGGCCAGGTGGAAAGGCGGATCGTTCATGGCGGGCGACGCGGACATGGCTCGCATAGTCCCGTCCATATACGCGAGGCAGTCGCCGGGACGGGATGGACCCGCCGGTGTGGCCAATAGCAGATCGCCGGGATCCCGAACGGCATGCACTGCGACCGCGATCCCGATGAGCAGGGCCAGGTCCTCCCTGTTCATGCTTGCGGGTTCCACCGCCGACCCCGGTAGTTTATCGTAGATCAGCACGGGGGCGTTCAAGCCGGCGGCCATGGGATCCGCAAAAACGGCATTCGGCACTTCTTCCAGGCTGGAAAGCCGGGTCAACGCCGCGAACTCCCGTTCGAGGCGCCGCGCGCGATCGCCCGGATATACCTTGAGGAGGTAGATGCCGGCGGATGTATCTACTTCGTATATACGGTTGTTGAATCCGCCCGCCAGAGACCGGACTCGTCGTGGGTCCATGGCGAACCCGTGCCCGTCCTCGGCCAGCCGCCGGAGGTAGTGCGTAACGGCCGCCATGTCCGCCGATTCACCTTCACGGAGCGGCGGCGTTCCCCGATCGTTCCTGGATTCAGTCATCATCAAGCGATACATGGGTCGATACATGACCGGCTGTTCCCTCCTGGCCTTTTCCGATTGCCCGCGGGTTTTCCCGTCCGTATCTTCATTACTCGGAACCCGTCATCCGGCGCACCCCGGAACACAGGTTGCCAAGTGTCCCGTTCCACGCCCGGCTCATCCCTTATACCGGTGTGATGCAAGATGAAACCCCTTTGCCGGCTCCGGTTTGCCGCAAAGAACCTGTCCCGGTACCGGTCGCTTCTGTCGCTCAGACCGGCCGCCGCGTCGATCTCCGTCCTGCTGCTGACGACCCTGGGTTGCGGAAGCGCCTTCCAGCATATCAACGTCCTCAGCGAGTCGGATGAAATAGCGCTCGGCCGCGAGTTTTCGAGAGAAATCGAAAGAGAGATCAAACTGTTCACGGACCCGGAGGTGGTCCGCTACGTCGACGAGCTGGGGCAGACCCTCGTCCGGCATTCCAAACGGTCCAATATACCATACTACATAAAAGTCGTGGATACGGATGATGTCAACGCCTTTGCCCTTCCCGGCGGCTTTCTCTACGTCAATCGGGGCCTCATCTCCATAGCGGACACCGAATCGGAACTGGCGGCGGTGATCTCCCACGAAATCGGGCACGTGGTGGGACGTCACGGCGCCAAGGCCCTGACCCGGCAACTCGGGCTGGAGCTCATACTGGGCATGATATCGGGAAGGAACCCCACCGGCGTCCAGCGCGTCGCGTCGCAACTGGCGGGAATCGGCGGTATCTTCTCCATGTTGCACTACTCGCGGGAAGCGGAACGGGAAGCGGACGCCCTCGCGGTCGAGAATCTCCGGGAAGCCGGCTACGATCCCGATGGCGTCGCGGCGTTCTTCGGGAAGTTCCTGGAAATCAACGACCGTGAACCCGGCGCGCTGGCCCTGCTGTTCTCGACCCATCCGCCGAGCAGGGAACGCATCGATCAGACCCGGAAGCAGATCGCCGGACTGCCGGTCCTGGACGGACTGATTACCGATTCGGAACGGTTTCATCAGATCAAGAGCCAGCTGCCGCCGCTTAAGAAGAACCCGCTGGACAATGAAGAACCCGCTGGACAATGAAGTGCCAGCAGGACAGTGAAGTGCCGGCTGGACAACAAGGAATAAACGCAACCGCTCCGCACGCACCGATCAGCCCATGCCGCCATCAAACCTCGAAAAAAGCCCTGGCCTCCTCCTGCGCGGGGGGACCGTCGTGGACCCGTCGCAGGATCTGAACCGGGTATGCGATGTCTCCATTCGCGGCGGTTCGATTTCGGCCGTAGGCGACGGCCTGCCGGTGGAGGGCCGCCGCGTCGTCGACGTATCCGGCCGCTACGTCTTTCCCGGACTGGTCGACCTGCACGCCCACATCTGCTGGGGATTCACCGACATCGGCCTGGTGCCGGACGACGTCTGTCCCTCCACCGGGGTGACCGCTATCGTAGACGCCGGAAGCTCGAGCTGGCCCAGCCAGGAGGCCTTCCGCCGCAACGTGGCGGAGCCGTCCAGGACCCGGGTTTTCGGCTTCTCCAACATCTCGAGCGTGGGCATCCCGACGGCGGGCACCCCCGAACTGGCCAGCCTGCGGTTCGTGGACGTGGACCGTTCCGTGACCGCCGTAGCCGGTAACCGGGACCTGATGACCGGTATCAAGGTAAGACAGGGCCGGCACCTGGTGGGCGACAACGGCGTCGAACCGACGCGCCTGGCGGTAGAGGCGGCCGAACAGCTCGGCGTCCCGGTCATGGTTCACGTGGGCAATACGCCCTGCCCACTCGGCGGCATCATGGACCTGCTCCGGCCGGGCGACATCATCACGCACGCCTATCACGGCCATCCCCACGGCATTCTGGACGACCACGGGGCCGTTTGGGAGGACGTCATCGAGGGACGGTCCCGGGGCATCCTGATGGACGTGGGTCACGGCGCCGGCAGTTTCAGCTTCGACGTGGCCAAAGCGGCCTTCGAGCGGGGGTTCTTCCCGGACGCCATCAGCACGGACCTGTACACCGTAAACGTCAACGGACCGGTTTTCGACTTGCCGACCACCATGTCCAAGATGCTTAACCTGGGCATGCCCCTCACGGACATCGTGGAGAGTACGACCTCCATACCGGCCGCGGCGATCGGGCGCACCGGACTCGGCACGCTCCGTCCGGGCGCGTCGGCCGACGTGGCGGTCTTCGTAATGGAGGAGGGCGATTTCGAATTCACCGATTCGCACGGGGAACGCCGGACATGGCCGCGGCGCCTGACCTGTGAAATGACCCTGCTGGACGGGGAGATCGTATTCGACCGGGAAATATCCGCACGTCCGTCATTGGAAGTCAACAACGGGGAAAATGCGTAATGAAAACCAGATACTGGGTCGGCGGTTGTCTATCCGCGATCATTCTGCTCGCCGTAATCGCAGGCGCAACCTACTATTTTCTCCTCCAGGCGAGCGATGAACTGGTCGAGACTTACACGAGCCCGGAGCCCCGCGATTTCTCCCGCGCAGAGACGGACACAGAGACGGTCCGGGAAGAAGCGCTGACGGTAATCGAACGGTTCAGGGATTTCATCATTGCCCTTGAGACGGGCGAAGATACCGGGAGCTTTTCGATGTCAGCGGACGATATCAATGCCCTCCTCGAGCAAGAGGATCTGTTCAAAGAAATTCACGGGATGGCGCGCGTGGATATCCAGGATGACAAGCTTCAGGCCGAGATCAGCGTACCCCTCGGCATGTTCAACGATCGATTCGAAGGCAAGTTCCTGAACGGTACCGGCGAACTCGCCATCGAGATGAAGGACGACCGGCTGGAGGTCACCATCGACCGGCTGGAGGTCGGCGGCAGAGACATTCCTGCTGAATTCATGAATGAAATCCGCAAAAACAACCTGTTGGAAACCCTGTACCGGGAGCCGGCTCTGGATCGATTTCTACATATGGTGAAGGACGTGAAGATCGAAGACGGCCGGCTCGTCATCCAACCCAGGTAGGATCCGGACCCTCGCGTCGGGGAAACTACGCCATGCCCATCCTCCTCGCCATTGCCCTGCACGCGGAAGCGCGGCCCGTGATCGAGCGATTCCGATTGAAGCAGGACGCATCCTTCGACCTGCCCGTTTTCCGGCGGGACGAAGTCTGGCTTACCGTGACCGGCACGGGACGCATGAAGTCCGCCATCGCGACCGCCTGCCTGGCCACCCGGATTGAAAGAGATGAGCGAACGGTCATCTTCAACCTCGGCGTCGCCGGCCATACGCAGAAGGCGGGGGAGGGACCCGTCAAGGCCGGGGACCGGTTCCTCGCGAGCAAGATCACGGAGCAAAGCACCGGCCGATCCTTCTATCCGGACCTGCTGGCGAGGACGTCGCTCGCGGAATCCGCGGTCACGACTGTGGAACGTCCCCTGGACCGGGCGGACGCCGGCGCCGTCGAGCCGGGCCTGGCCGACATGGAAGCAGCCGGATTCTTCCAGGCGGCGGCGACCTTCCTTCCGCCCCACCGGATCGGCTGCGTCAAGGTCGTTTCCGACCACCTGGAAACGCGGCGCTTCGACAAGGACTGGATAAGTGAACTGATCGCGGGTTCCCTGGCCGAATTCGAAGCGGCGATCGCGGCTTACAGGACGATCTCCGACGGGGGACCGGACGTGTTGACCGACGCGGACGCGCGGGTCGTGGAAGACATCCGCGACCGGCTGCGACTGACGGCAAGCCGGCACCGGATGCTGTCCGACCTGGTGCGGTCTTACAAGCTACACACCGGCTCGGACCTGCCCGACCTCACGCGGTTTTACCACGTCTCCGTCAAGACGAAACAGGAAGGCGATGCAGAATTTGAACGACTACGCGGCATCCTCTCGGTGGAATAACTTCTCCCACCTCTATATCGAGCGCGGCGCAGAAGAATACCCGCTCACCCGGCGCATCCGGGATCGTTTTTCGAAAGCCCGCGTGGTGGAGATCGACGACTACAAGGCGGTCTTCGCCCGGCCGCGTCAGCGGTTCCAGGCACAGAAGGAGAGCATGAAACTGATCCTGGCCGTGAAGAAGGACCGGTTCCTGTACGAAGGATCGGCGAATAGCCAGAACTTCAGCTTCGAGGATTTCTACTACAACACGCTCATGTTCAATTGCGTGTACAACTGCGACTACTGCTACCTGCAGGGGATGTATCCTTCGGCGAATATCGTGGTTTTCGTGAACCTGGAGGACTACTTTGAGGCGACGCGCAGGGCCATACGCGGGAAGTCCAACCCCTCGCAGCCGTTTTACCTGTGCATCTCGTACGACACCGACCTGCTCGCTTTCGAGTCGGTCGTGCCTTATTGCCGCGCCTGGATTGAATTCGCCCGCGAGGAGCCGGACCTGCTCGTGGAAATCCGTACCAAGAGCGCCGCGTATCGCGCCATCGGGGACCTGCCGCCTTCAGAACGCGTCGTCCTGGCATGGACCCTGTCCCCCGAACCGGTCGCCGCACGCTTCGAACACGGGACGGCGCCGCTCAAACAGAGGCTGGACGCCGCCCGGTCGGCCATTGACGACGGCTGGCAGGTCCGTCTCTGCTTCGACCCGGTCCTCGCCGTTCCGTCCTGGGAGTCCGTTTACGGAGACCTGGTCGAAGAGGTCGTTCGGCGGATCGAGCCGGCCGCCGTTCGCGACGTGACCGTGGGCGTCTTCCGTTTATCGAAGAGCCACTATCAGCGCATGAGACGTCTGCGGCGGGATACGCCGCTTCTGTACGACGATTACGTTCAGGAGGGCACGACCGTGACCTACACGGCCGAACGGCGGGGGGAAATGACTGCCTTCATGCGCCGGCGCCTGGGTGACCACTTCGAAAAGGAGCGGATCGTCACATGGACGTAGCACTGGTTACCGGCGCTTCTTCAGGAATCGGCCTGGCCATCGCCGCGCGCCTGGTCGAGTCGGACTACGACGTATACGGGTATGCCCGCGACCACGGGAAGACCTCCTTCCGCCACGCCCGGTTCAAGCCGGTCGAATGCGACGTCACAGATACCCGGATGCTGCTGGAACGCACCGGGGAGCTGCTCAAGGAGACAGGAGGGCTGAAGGTCCTGGTCAACAACGCCGGCGTGGGGTTCTTCGGCCCGCATGCCACCATGGCGCCCGGGCGAATAGAACGCATGGTGCGGACCAACCTGATCGCGCCCATGGTCCTGACCCGGGCGGCCCTGCGGCACCTGGAGGCCTCGCGGGGGTATGTCGTCAACATCGCTTCCACCGCCGCGTTGAATCCCGGTCCCTTCGGCGCGGCCTACGGCGCCACGAAGGCCGGCCTCCACCAGTTCGGCCAGGCGCTCTTCAGCGAGGTGCGGAAGAGCGGCGTCCGGGTGGTGACCCTGTACCCGGACATGACCCGGACACCGTTTTACGACGGGGCCGACTTCGAACCCGGCGAGGAACCCGGCGCGCACATCACGCCCGAGTGCGTGGCCGGCGCCGTCGCGCAGGCCGTGGACCAGCGGGAGGGGACGGTGATCACGCAGATCGTCATCAGGCCGCAGCGGACGCAGGTCGTCCGCAAGGGAAAGCCGCTGCGGGAGAAGGATTAAGCGTCCGCCGGCTCGCGAAGCGGAAGGGGCCGGCCCGTGAAACCGCGCAAACGAAACCGCGCGAACGAAATCCCCTGGCCCGGTGTTTTGGCACATGAACGAATTGCCCATCCGGAAGCTCATTTGCGAAAGGAACATCCATGCCTTACATATCCTCCCTCCACGTCTATCCCATCAAGTCCTGCGCCGGACAGGAAGTAAAACGGGCGGAGCTTGACGCCCGGGGGATCCGGTATGACCGGTCGTGGATCGTCGTCGGCAGTGGCGGCGGAATGCTCACCCAGCGCGACACGCCCGCCCTGGCGCTCGTTCGGCCTGCCGTGGAAAACGGCGGGCTGGTCCTTTCGGCGCCGGGGATGGAGGACCTCGCGGTGCCGCGAACCGAGGAGGGCCATATCCGGAACGTGGAAGTATGGGGAGATGCCTGCGACGGGATCGACCAGGGCGACGACGCGGCGGACTGGTTCCGCTCGTACCTGGACACTGCCAGCCGCCTGCTGTATTTCAAACCGGGCTTCGTGCGTCCCGTAGACCCGGATTTCGCGGCCCGGCCAGGCGACCAGGTGGGCTTCGCGGACGGCTTTCCGCTGTTGATGATCTCCGAAGCCTCCCTGGCGGACCTGAATGCGCGGCTCGCATCGCCTGTCCGCATGAACCGCTTCAGGCCCAATGTCGTCGTGGCAGACTGTCCGCCCTACGCGGAGGACACGTGGAAGCACGTTCGCGCCGGGGACCTGGATCTCGACCTGGTAAAACCCTGTGGCCGGTGCGCCACGATCCTGGTGGAGCAGGAGAGCGGGACGCCGGGCAAGGAACCGCTGCGCACGCTGGCGACCTACCGAAAGCTCGGTCGGCCGTCACCGTCTTTCGGCCATAACGCCGTGCACCGGTCGCCCGGCGTTTTGGAAGCGGGCATGGCCATTCAGATTCTCGACATGCGACTGAGCGCATAGAGATCAAGGAGGAGGACCCTTTGAGTCAGCGTGTATTTGCCATGCCGGCCGGCCGTTGCGATCTGGGCTTCGCACGGATCGATATCACCCCGCCCGAGGGGATATACCACCGCAGCTGGGGCGCGGCGAAGCATGACGCGTCCACGGGCGCGCACCGGGAACTGACCGCTTCCGCGCTGGTATTCGCGGACCCCGGTTCGGGGGTGGAACACGCCCTCGTCGTCCTCGAACTGGGCTGGCTGCAGGCCGTCGACCTGCAGCGTCTTTCGGATACCGTCTCTTCCGGTTCGGGCCTGCCCGCCGAACGCGTCGTCATTACCTTCTCCCATACCCACGCCGCGGGCAACTACGATCCGGATCGACTGGAGCACGAGGGCGGCGCGCTGATCCCGGGATACCTGGACGAACTCGGCAAGGGACTGGCCGGCCTCGTGGAAGAGGGCAGGGCCGCCGTGCAGCCGGTCGACCTGGCCTTCGGGCTCGGCCGCTGCGACCTGGCGTTCAATCGGGACTACTGGGACGCGGAAAACCGGCTGTATGCCTGCGGGACCAACCCGGAAAGAGCCGCCGACGACACGGTCGTGGTCACGCGCGCCAGCGACCGGGAAGGCGGGTTGGTCGTCACCCTCGTCAACTATGGCTGCCATCCCACGACCCTGGCCTGGGACAATACGCTGATCAGCCCCGACTACCCCGGCGCCATGCGGGAGGTCGTGGAACGGGAAACCGGCGCGCCCTGCGTGTTCCTGCTGGGCGCAAGCGGCGATCTCGGACCGCGGTACGGGTTCGTGGGCGAAACGGCGGCGGCGGACCGGAACGGCCTTCAGCTGGGCTATGCCGCGCTTTCGGCCATGGAGTCCCTGCTGCCTGACGGCACCGAGATGCGCTACGACGGTCCCGTGATATCGGGCGCCACCATTGGGGTCTGGCGACACAGCCCCATGGATGCCGGACGCGCCCGGCGGCTCAAAACCTTCGACTCCGCCGTGATGACGTTGGACCTGCCCCTGCTGGACCTGCCCACGCAGTCGGAACTGGACCGGCAGCTCGCCGAATGGATGTCCCGCGAAGAAAACGCCAGGCGGGACGGGCGAAACCGGGAAGCCGCCGACTGTCGCGCCCGTATTGAACGGGTTCGGCGGACCATGCGTCGCGTCGAAAGCATTCCGCCGGACAGAACTTCCGCCCCCTACGGCGTCACGCTCTGGCGCATCGGCGAAAGCGTCCTCGTACTGGTCAGCGGCGAACCCTACAGCGTGTTCCAGCGCGAACTCAGGGCGCGCTTTCCGGCTACCGCCATCGTCGTGGTCGTCCTGTGCAACAGGGGAACGGGCGGTTACCTGCTGCCCGCGGATGACTACGGAAAGGGCCTCTACCAGGAAGAGGCCGCGTCGATCGGACCGGGCGGACTCGAAGCGGCGACCGAAGCGATTGCGCGGCAGCTTGCGGCCTGGGGCCTGAAGTAGGCGGGAGCGCGGCCCCCGAGGATGTCGACGGCCAGGACGGGGTACGACCAATCGGAACCAGGAACAGGATGCAGATCAGACTGAAGCGGCACCATGGCAGCAGGCAACAAGACAGGAGCGGCAACATGGCAGCAGGCAACACGGCGGAAGGCAACATGGCGGAAGGCAATAGGGCAACAGGCAACATGCGCATCGGGCTCATCGGGCTCGGAACGGTGTGCGAATACGTGCATTACCCGGGGTTCTCCCGTATTCCAGGCGTGGAAATCGCCGGGCTGTGCGAGGTGGACGGTGATCTGTTGGCCCGCAGACAGGCACAGTGGGGCGTCGCGGATGGTTTCACGGACGTGGACCGGTTCCTGGCCACCGTCAAACCGGACGCCGTGGCCGTCGCCGTGCCGAACGTGTACCACCGCGATATCGTGCTCAGATCCGTCGAGGC
>MKWU01004297.1_pt1 | contig 17114 bp, 17 predicted proteins | sample 809101 | NCBI WGS metagenome assembly MKWU01 (sample SAMN05860141, study PRJNA318959) | sponge metagenome | host: Aplysina aerophoba | place: Slovenia: Piran, Adriatic Sea, Gulf of Piran | collected 2013-05-07 | reverse complement strand
GGGTCAGCCGCATCTGCACCCGGGACACCGACTTCCACCGGTTCCCCCTCGTCATTTCGACCGGAGCCGTGCGCAGCACGGCGGACCCACTCTCGTCATTTCGACCGGAGCCGTGCGCAGCACGGCGGACCCACTCTCGTCATTTCGACCGGAGCCGTGCGCAGCACGGCGTAGTGGAGAAACCTCCCTGCCAAGGAGGGCGAGGAGGTTTCTCCACTGCGCGCCTCCGGCGCTCCCGTCGAAATGACGGGGGAGGTTGTCCATGGGGCAGGGAGTTTTCTCCACTGCGCGCCTCCGGCGCTCCGGTCGAAATGACGGGGGGAGGTTGCCCATGGGGCAGGGAGGTTTCTCCACTGCGCGCCTGCGGCGCTCCGGTCGAAATGACGGGGGAGGTTGCCCATGGGGCAGGGAGGTTTCTCCACTGCGCGCCTCCGGCGCTCCGGTCGAAATGACGGGGGGAGGTTGCCCGTGGGGCAGGGAGGTTTCTCCACTGCGCGCCTCCGGCGCTCCGGTCGAAATGACGGGGTGGCGCCGCCCCCTCACGCCGGGACGTAGCGGTCGCGCTTCATGCCTTCGAGGTTGGCGCCTTCGATGCGGATCAGCCGCGTGGTGTCCTCGCGCCGGGGCGAGTGCAGGTCGCCCTCGTTGTAGCAGGCGGCCATGCCGGGCTCGAGGTCGTAGACCCGGACCGCCTCGACCACGCCGGGCGCGTCGCCCTCAGGCGCCTTGAGCTTGCGCCACTCGGTCATCTCGGTCACGCCTGCGGCCTGGCCGTAGATCGCCCAGGACGGGCCATGGTCGTGCGGGTTGCTGCCCTTCGCCCCCTCATAGACATGGGCCAGGATGCAGAACCCGTAATCGGGGTCCTCGTAGAGGATCTTGCGCGGTGCATCGTTGTCGGGGCCGAGATGGGCGGCGACGAACGCCTCGTCCCCGAGCGCCGCCTCGACATGCCTGCGCACCCTCTCGCGGCCCTCCGGCCCGTTGTCGGCATCGATCGCCGCGTGGCAGTCTGCGGCAAGCTGTTCGAGCGTGTAGGTCATGGTCCGGTCTCCGGGCGAATCCGAATCCGCCCGCATTATATCCGGAGCGGCAGGGGAGGCGAGCGATGAGGGTGAGACGGGTAGTCACCGGTCACGACGGGACCGGCAAGTCGGTGGCGATCGTCGACGACTTCGCGGCCAATGCGACGTCGCGGCGGCCGGGCCACGATTCGCGGCTGATCTGGACCACCGACGGCGAGACCCCGCCGAACGGGGGCAACGAGGACGCGGGCGCGCGCGCGGTCGGGCGCCCGCCGCCCGGCGGCGGCACCATCTTCCGCGTGCTCGAGCTGCAGCCCGACCAGGAGCTCGAGATGCACCGCACCGCGACCATCGACTACGTGGTGATGATCGAGGGCGAGATGAACCTGGTGCTGGACGACTCGGAGATCGCGCTGCGTCCCGGCGACTGCCTGGTGCAGCGCGGCACCAGCCACGCCTGGCGCAACACCGGCAAGGGCCCGTGCCGCTTCGCCGCGGTGCTGGTCGACGCGCCGGGGTAGCTATCGTCATTTCGACCGGAGCCGTGCGCCAGCACGGCGGAGTGGAGAAACCTCGTCCCCATGGGGCAGGGAGGTTTCTCCACTTTGCGCTTCGCGCTCCGGTCGAAATGACGGGGGGAGGTTGCCCATGGGGCAGGGAGGTTTCTCCACTGCGCGCTTCGCGCTCCGGTCGAAATGACGGAGGGGTGGCTGGGGCGGGGAACGACGACACCACGGGGGCGCAGCACGGCGGCCCCACCCCGTCATTTCGACCGGAGCCGTGCGCCAGCACGGCGGAGTGGGGAACCCGCGTCCCCATGGGGCAGGGAGGTTTCCCCACTCCGCGCCTCCGGCGCTCCGGTCGAAATGACGAGGGGTGGGGCGCGTATCGAAACCCGCCCCCGGCATTGGCCCGCCCCGCGCGCGGTGGCATCATGCCGGCGCGGCGCGGTCCGCCGCTGTGAGGGGAGGAGTGCCGATGGCGGGCGCGAACCGTGGCTATGCCGACTTGCAGGACCATCTGGACGCGCTGGATGCGGCCGGGCTGCTGCTGACCGTCGACGAGCCGGTCAACAAGGACACCGAGATGGTGCCGCTGGTCCGCTGGCAGTTCCGCGGCGGGCTGGACGAGGAAGAGCGCCGCGCCTTCCTGTTCCGCAACGTCACCGACAGCCTGGAGCGGCGCTACGACATTCCCGTGGTGATCGGCGCGCTGGCCGCCAACCGGGCGGTCTACGGCATCGGCATGCGGGCCGCGATCGCCGACATCCCGGCGCGCTGGGACCGCGCCATCGCCCGGCCCGTGCCGCCGCGCCGGGTCAACGCGGCGCCCTGCCAGGAGGTGGTGGTCGCGGGCGACGACCTCAAGGGCGAGGGCAACGGGCTCGACGCCCTGCCGATCCCGATCTCCACCCCCGGCTTCGACAGCGCGCCGACCCTGGCGGCGACCAACGTGATCACCCGCGATCCCGAGACCGGCGTGCAGAACATGGGGACCTACCGCGCCGCGCTCAAGGCGCCTGACCGGCTGGTGGTCCGCATGGCGACCCGGGTGGGCGGCGCCGGCGGCTACGTCCACTGGAAGAAGCACAAGGCGAAGGGCGAGACGCTGCCTTGCGCCATCGTGCTGGGCTGCCCGCCATTTGTCGCCTTCATGGGGCCGCAGAAGCTCGCCATCGACGTGGACGAGTTCGATATCGCCGGCGGGCTCGCCGGCGAGCCGATCAACGTGGTGCGCGCCAAGACGGGGGATCTTCTGGTCCCCGCCGCGGCCGCGCCGGGGATCGAGGGGGGGATCGAGACCGCGAAGCCGGGGGCCGGGGGGGGGGGGCGGGGGAGCCGATCAACGTGGTGCGCGCCAAGACGGTGGATCTTCTGGTCCCGGCCGAGGCCGAGCTGGTGATCGAGGGCGAGATCGACACCGGCATGCTGGAGCCCGAGGGGCCGTTCGGCGAGAGCCACGGCCATGTCGCGCTCGAAGAGTTCAACATGCCGATGCGGGTCACCGCGATCACCCGCAAGGCGAGCCCGGTCATCCCGTCCTATATCAGCCAGGTCGCTCCGTCCGAATCGAGCGTCATCAAGCGGGTCGCCTACGAGCCGCTGTTCCTCGGCCATCTGCGCGATGCGCTCGGCGTCAAGGCGGTCACCGGGGTCGCGCTGCACGAGAAGCTGACCGGGCTGCTCAGGGTGACCATCGTCACCCTGGAGCGCGGCGCGCCGCGCACCGAGGTGTGGCGCGCGCTCTACGGCGCGGCCAGCTTCAAGGGCGATTGCAGCAAGATCTGCATCGCGGTCAACGACGACATCGACCCCGACAACGCGGACGCGCTGCTGTGGGCGATGGCCTATCGCCACAACCCGGTCGAGGACGTGGTGACGCTGCCGCATCGCGGCCAGGGCCACGGGCCCAAGCGCGAGCACGCCGGCGAGGAGGATTCGACGCTGCTGATCGACGCCACGATGAAGTCGCCGATGCCGCCGCTCGCGCTGCCGGGGCGCGACTACATGGAGGGCGCGAAGGCGCTGTGGGACCGGCTCGGCCTGCCGAAGCTCAAGCCCGAATCGCCGTGGCACGGCTATTCGCTCGGCGACTGGTCGGAGGGCTGGGAGCAGGCGGCGCGCCGCGCGGCGGACGGGCATTATCTGGAGAACGGACGGCGCACCCTGCAACGCCAGCGCCCCGGGCTGGTGCCCGAGACCTCGGTGCGCGACGTGGAGGGGGACGGCTAGTGCCGCGTTCCTGCCGCGTCCTCATTTCGACCGGAGCCGTGCGCGGCACGGCGGCCCACCTCGTCATTTCGACCGGAGCGCCGAAGGCGCGAAGTGGAGAAACCTCCCTGCCCATGGGGACGAGGTTTCTCCACTCCGCCGTGCCGCGCACGGCTCCGGTCGAAATGACGACTTCGCAACCCGGACACTAGCGGAGAAAACCCGATGGCCGCGGATGGAAGCCTGCGCGAGTCGCTGACCGGGAAGGCGGCGGCGATGGTGCCGGTGCTGCTGGATCGCCAGAAGGAGGCGGACGCGCTGCGCCGGATGCCCGATGCGACGCACCGGGATTTCCTCGACGCCGGGTTCTACCGGATCTTCCAGCCCCGGCGCTATGGCGGGCTGGAATGCGAGAACCGGACGATCATCGACATCGCCGTCCAGCTCGGCCGCGGCTGCGGGTCGAGCGCCTGGGTGTTCACCAACCTGGTCGCCCACAGCCTGGTGCTGTCGATGAACTGCGTCGAGGCGCAGGACGACGTCTGGGGCGACAACCCGGAAGCCCTGATCGCGTCCGGCCTCTCGGTCACCGGCGCGACGGCCACGCCGGTCGACGACGGCGTGCTGCTCGACGGGATGTGGAGCTTTTCCAGCGGCGTCGACTTCGCCGACTATCTCCATCTCCAGGTCTTCGTGCCGCGCGAGGACGGCCCGCCCGAGCCCCGCTTCGCGCTGGTGCCGAAGGGCTCGTTCGAGATCGTCGACGACTGGAACGCGACCGGGCTGCTGGCGACCGGCAGCAAGTCGGTGCGGCTGAAAGAGGTGTTCGTGCCGAACTACCGGACCGTCGCCGCCGGCGTGCTGTCCGGCGGCAAGGGGCTCAGCCGGCACATCAACGCGGCGCCGCTCTACCAGATCTCCATCTGGTCGTCCGGCACCCAGATCTTCCCCGCCCCCGCGGTCGGCATCGCGCGCGGCGCGCTCGACTATGTCGAGAACGAGTTCCGCGACCGGGTGGGCGTGGTCGGGGTCAAGCTCGCCGAGCTGCCGACCGCCCAGGCCCGCGTCGCCGAGGCCAATGCCGAGATCGACGCGGCGCTCGCGCTGCTCCTCCAGGTCAGCGTCGAGGCCAACGAGTTCGCCGAGCGCGACATCCACCCGGAGCTCGAACAGCGCGCCCGCTGGCGGCTCAACAACGCCTATGCGACCCAGCTCTCGATCCGCGCCGTCGAACGCCTCTACCCGCTGCTCGGCGCGCGCGGGCTGGATGCGGCCAACCCGTTCATGCGCGCCTGGCGCGACGTGCACGCGGTGGGGCAGCAGATCACCCAGGCCTGGGACATGCAGGCGACCAATGCCGGGCGCATCCGCTTCGGCCTGCCCTCGGTCGACCCGCGGCTCTGAGATGGCCCGATGACGCGGACGATCGCCTTTCTCGCCGCCCTCTGGCTCGCTTTGCCGGCCGGGGCGGCGGACAAATTCGTCTTCGGCACCAACTGGAGGGCCGAGGCCGAGCATGGCGGGTTCTACCAGGCGCTGGCCGAGGGCCGCTATGTGCGCTACGGGCTGGAGGTGACGATCCGCGAGGGCGGGCCGCAGGTGAACCAGAACCAGCTGCTCGCCGCGGGCGTGCTCGATGCGGCGATGATCAGCAACAACGCCGAGGCGCTCAACTTCCTGAAGCACAACATCCCGATGGTCACCGTGGCGGCGTTCTTCCAGAAGGACCCGCAGGTGCTGCTGACCCATCCCGGCTCGCCGATCCGCGCGATCCCCGAGATGAAGGGCCGGCCGATCATGATCTCGGCCGATGCGCGCGACACCTGGTGGCGCTATTTCGAGCTGCGCTTCGGCTTCGACGAGAGCCAGATCCGGCGCTACACCTTCAACATCGCGCCGTTCCTGGTGAACCCGGACGCGATCCAGCAGGGCTATGTCACCTCGGAGCCCTTCATGGCGCTGAGGGAAGGGGTCAGGCCAAAGGTTTTCCTGATCGCCGATACCGGCTGGCCCGCCTACTCCACCCTGGTGACGGTGTCGAAGGAGCTCGCGGAGAAGCGGCCGTCCGTGGTGCAGCGCTTTCTCAACGCCTCCATCGAGGGCTGGTACAGCTATCTCCACGGCGACCCGACCCCAGGTAATCTTTTGATAAAAAAGACCAATCCTGAGATGCCAAAGGCGCTGATCGGCTACGGGATCGCCAGCATGAAGGAGCACGGCATCGTCGAATCGGGCGATGCGCTGACGCTCGGCATCGGCGCGATGACCGAAGACCGGCTGCGCGCGTTCTTCGATGCGATGGTCCGCGCCGGGGTGTACCCTCGGGAGATGGACCACATGGCCGCCTTCGACCTCGGTTTCGTCAACAAGGGCCACGGTATCGGGATGCGGCGATGACATCGCGGCGCGCACTCGCCCTGCCGGTCGCGGCCGCGTCGGTGCTTGCGCTGGTCCTCGCGCTCGGCGGCTGCGGCGGGGCCGGCCCGGCCAGCGAGGCGCCCGCGCTTGCGCTCGCCTGCCAGACCAGGGACTGCGTCTGTGTCGCGGCGGCGACATCGCCCTTCGCCGCGCGGCGCGGGACCGGGCCGCTGTGGCGCGCCGACGGCGACGCCTACTGCCCCGAGGGGTTCGCGCTCGAGCCGGTGGAGGACTGACCCCGGCTGCGCTCCCCGACCAGCCCGGCGGACCCGTACTCGGCCGGCCGCGCGCCGGCGAGCGGGATCTCCGGTGCCATCTTGCCCTCGGTGCGGACGCCGAACAGGGCCGCCGGGAGCGCCTTCCAGGGATGCGCGGCGAGGTCTTCGACCGCCGTCGCCTCGTAGCCGCAATGGGCCATGCAGTCGGCGCATTTCTCGTAATTGCCGGTGCCGTACGAGTCCCAGTCGGTCTCCTCCATCAGCGCCCGGAAGCTCGGCGCGTAGCCCTCGCCGAGCAGATAGCAGGGGCGCTGCCAGCCGAACACGTTGCGCGTCGGGTTGCCCCAGGGCGTGCAGCGATAGGTCCGGTTGCCGGCCAGGAATTCGAGATAGAGCGCCGAGTGGTTGAGCGGCCATCGGCGCCCGCGCCCGCGGGCGAAGACGGCGCGGAACAGCGCCTTGGTCTTCCGCCGGTTGAGGAAGTGCTGCTGGTCCGGCGCGCGCTCATAGGCGTAGCCCGGCGAGACCGTGATGCCGTCGACCCCGAGCGTGGCCACGCTGTCGAAGAAATCCGCGACCTCGCCGGACCCCATTCCGTCGAACAGCGTGCAGTTGACCGAGACCCGGAACCCCCGCGCCCTGGCCGCGCCGATCGCCGCGACCGCGACGTCGTGGACGCCCGCGCGGCACACCGAGCGGTCGTGCACCGCGCGGGGACCGTCGAGGTGGATGGAAAAGGAGAAGAACGGTCCCGGCTCGAACAGGTCGAGCTTCTTCTCCAGAAGCAGCGCGTTGGTGCACAGATAGACATAGCGCCGGCGCGCCACGATGGCGTCCACGATGCGGTCGATCTCGCGGTGGATCAGCGGCTCGCCGCCGGCGATCGAGACCACCGGGGCGCCGCATTCCTCGACCGCGCCGACCGCCTCGGCGACGCTCATCCGCCGGTCGAGGATCGAATCGGGGTAGTCGATCTTGCCGCAGCCGGCGCAGGCGAGGTTGCAGCGGAACAGCGGCTCCAGCATCAGGACCAGCGGGTAGCGCCGGACGCCCGCCAGCCGCTGCTTCAGGATATAGGCGCCGATGCGGAGCTGTTGGGAGAGGGCAACGCCCATGCGGTACTCTCGTCGACGGGGCCGGCGGCGATTATCCTGCGTTGCGCGCGCGGTGTCCATGGCCGCCCGCCCGGGCTAGGATGAGGCTCCACCAATGGAGGCGCGATTGAGCCGCGCGATCCGCTCCTTCGCCCGGGTCCTGGTCCCGGGCGTGCTTGCAGCCATGCTCGCCGCCCCGGCCGCGGCCGACCGCTCCGACCCGGTCAGGATCGTCGAGGCGTTCCACGCCACCCTGCTCGGGGCGATGAAGAACGCCCGCTCGCTGGGCTATGCCGGGCGGCACCGGCTGCTCGCGCCGGCCATCGGCAAGACCTTCCATCTCCGGCTGATGAGCCGGCTGGTGGCCGGGCGGCGCCAGTGGAAGGGGTTCTCCGGGCCCCAGAAGAACAGCTTTGTCGACGCCTTCTCCGGCCTCGTCGCGGCGACCTACGCGCATCGCTTCGACGGCTGGTCCGGCCAGAGCTTCCGGACCCTGGGCAGCACCGAGCTGCGCCCCAAGACCGTGCTGGTCAAGACCGAGCTGGTGTCGCCGGGCAAGGCGCCGACCAGGCTCAACTACGTGCTGCGCCGCCTGCGCGACGGCTGGCACGCGGTCGACGTCTACCTCAGGGGCGCGATCAGCGAGGTGGCGACCAAGCGGTCCGAGTACGCCGGTATTCTGCGCCGGGAGGGCGTGGACGCGCTGGTCGGGCGGATCCGGGAGACCACCGCCGCGCTGGCGGCGGAGGCGGGAAACAGGTCCTAACGCCTCAGCAGCAGGCCGCCGATCGCGCCCGAGAGGCCGGCGCGGGCGAAGTCCCGGCGGGACAGCGCGACCCGGCGGGGCAGCGGGGCGCCGGCCCGGCGCCGCGCCGCCCGCCGGGCCGCCGGGGCGGCGCGCGGGCGGTCGGGGAGGCGGACGATGATTGCGGTCTCCATCGCCAGCCGGCGGCTCTTCACCGCGCCGGGCAGCAGGCGGGCGCGCGCCATGAGCGCGTCGACGCCGTCCAGCATGCGGTCGATCACCGCGCGCAGCGCCGGGCCGGAGCGCTCCGCGGCGAGCGCCTCGACGCCGGTCCCCGCCGCCGCCAGCCAGGGTTCGGGCAGATAGACCCGGTCGAGCGCGCGGTAGTCGTCCCGGCAGTCCTGCAAGTGGTTGAGCACCTGGAGCGCGTTGCAGAGCGGGTCCGAGACCGCCCAGGTCGCGCGGTCCTCGCCGTGCAGGTCGAGCACGTAGCGCCCGACCGGGGCGGCCGACAGGTTGCAATACCCCATCAGGTCGTCCCAGGAGGCGTAGCGCCGCCTGGTCGCGTCCTGCCTGAAGGCGGCGATGATGTCGAGCACGTGGCGCGGCCCGAGCCCGGTGGCCGCGAGGCTGTCGCGCATCCGCGCCGCGCTCGCCGGGACCGGCCCGCCGGCGCTCTCCCCGGCGACCGCGGCGGCGAAGACATCCAGCCGGCGCAGCTTTTCGGCGGGCGCCAGGCCGGGGTTGTCGGCGATGTCGTCGGTGGTCCTGGCGATCGCGTAATAGGCCGCGACATGCGGGCGCAGCCGGGCCGGCAGGAGCCACGAGCCGACCGGAAAATTCTCGTCGCGCGATCCCTTGCCCGACGGCGTCTCCAGCGCGTCCGGAGCGGCGGGGTCAGCCATCGCCCCGGCCCGTCCCTCCGGCCATCCGTGCGACCCGCCGGCGCAAGCCATCGACCCCCGCGACCCGGACCCTACCCGGCCCGCTCGTGGTCGATCTGCAGCCTCGCGAGGAAGGGCACCATGGGGTGGACGCCGAGCGCGCGCATGCGCTCCATGTCGAGCGCCGCCAGCGCCTCGGTCTCGTCGGCGCCGAGCCCCGCCGCCGCGGCGTAGCCGACGGGGTCGCCGACATAGCGCGCCCGCTCGCTCGCGCTGTTCGACAGCAGGTGCAGGATGCGGGTGAGCGCGACGCGTTCGGCGTGGACCGGCGGGGAGTGCGGCGCGCCGGCGGGTTCGCCCCGGGGGGCGAACCAGCCGAGCGAGCCGTAGATGTGGTGCCAGCTCGGGTCGAGTTGGACCACGTCGGGCACCCGTTCGCCGATCGCGCCCGCGCCGATCGCCCAGCAGCGCAGCTCGACATTGCCGGTCGCGTCGAGCCGCCGCTCGTCGAAGGAGAGCAGCGCGCGGAGCTGGCCGCGGCCGAGCGGCTCCAGCAGCGCCTTGTCGAATTCGAGGTCGGGCTCGGAATAGCGCTCGGTGCCCGGGAAATGCGACATCCCGCCGCTCGCGATCACCACCGCGCGCACGTCGATCGCCGCCAGCGCCCGGGCCAGCGCCTGGCCGAAGGCGTAGCAGCGCTCCATCGAGGGCTGCGGCGGCACATAGGCGTTGACGTAGAGCGGCACGATCGGCGCGTCGACACCGAGATGGGCGAGCGGGATGCCGAAGGCGTAGTCGATCTCGGCGGTCGAGGTGAAGGCGGGGTCGAACCCCTCGGACTGGAGGTGGCGGATCACCCCGTGCGCGGTGGCGCTCGCCACCTCGTGGCGGAACTCGCGCCCGGCGAAGGAGCCCCGGACCTCGGCGCCGGTATGCAGCGCGAAGGCCGGCGTGCAGTGGAGGAAGAACTGGTTGACGTGGTCGTTGGCGATGACGATCCAGACATCGGGTTCGAGCGCCGCCAGCGCCTCGCCGATCCGCCCGGCGACCGCGCGCACCCGCGCCACCGTGTCGGGGTCCTCGGTCTCCGGCATGGTGAAGAACTGCGGCGCATGGGGAACGAACGCCCCGCCCAGCACATGCGACGTCATGGCTCCGCCTCCCGGATGTCGCTCAGGCGGCGGAGTCTAGGACGTGTCGGTTTGGGATGGAAGCGCGGCGCAGCCCCCGTCATTTCGACCGGAGCGCGAAGGCGCGTCCCCCTCACGTCATTTCGACCGGAGCGCGAAGCGCGTCCCCCTCACGTCATTTCGACCGGAGCGCCGAAGCGCGTCCCCCTCACGTCATTTCGACCGGAGCGCGAAGCGCGGAGTGGAGAAACCTCCCTGCCAGTGGGGACGAGGTTTCTCCACTCCGCCGTGCTGCGCACGGCTACGCCCCGGATCAAGTCCGGGGTCCGTCGAAATGACGAGGGGGTGCGGCCCCCTCACTCCGTCACCGAGAACCCGACCGCGCCCAGGCGCTGCACCGTGTTGCGGACGTAGTCGCCGACCGAGAGCGCCTCGGCCGCCGTCGCTCCGCCGGCCATGACGATCCAGCCGGCCTCCCGCGGCTCCCCCCGCGCGGGCCCCCCGCCCCCCCCGCCGCCCCCCCGGCCATGACGATCCAGCCGGCCTCCAGCGGCTCGCCGGCGGCGGTCGACAGCCGCGCGGCGGCGACCAGCGAGCGCGCCGGGTTGCCGAGGATGGCGGCCGAGGAGCCGATCTGGCGCGGCCTGCCGTCGATCTCCAGGATCATGCCGAGATTGGTGAGGTCGGCGTCGACCGACTGCCAGGCGCCGACCACGATGCCCGACGAGGAGCAGTTGTCGGCCACCACGTCGGCGAGCGAGAACTTGAAGTCGCGGTAGCGCGAATCGATGATCTCGATCGCCGGCGCCACCGCCTCGACGGCGGCCATCGCCTCGGCCGCGGTGACCGGGGCTTCGAGCGGCCGGTTCAGCAGGAAGGCGATCTCGGGCTCGGCCCTCGGGTGGACGTAATCCGCCATCGAGATCGAATCGCCGTCCTCGACGATCATCCCGTCGGTAAGCCTGCCCCAGATCATGTCCGAGATGCCCATCTGGACCATCTTGGCGCGGCTGGTGAAGCCCATCTTGACGCCGATCCGCTTCTCCCCGCGCTCAACGCGGCGCAGGATCGAGGCGGCCTGGATGTCGTAGCCCTGCTCGGGCGTGATCTCGGTTGTCTCGGAGATCTGCGGGATCGCCTCGGCCTTGCTCGCGGCGGTGTCGACGGCCTCGGCGAGCGGGGCGATTGCAACATCGGTCATGGATCAGGCCTCCTTGCGGGCGGCGTCGCGGGCGTTGGCGAGGTCGAGCGCCACGTCGACGATCATGTCTTCCTGGCCGCCCACCATGCGCCGGCGGCCGAGCTCGACCAAGATGTCCCTCGTGTCGATGCCGTAGGTCTGGGACGCGGTCTCGGCGTGGCGCAGGAAGCTCGAATAGGACCCGGTATAGCCGAGCGCGAGGGTCTCGCGGTCGACCCGGACCGGGCGGTCCTGCAGAGGGCGGACCAGCTCCTCGGCCGCGTCCATCAGCGCCCAGAGGTCGCAGCCGTGGTTGAGCCCGGCGCGGTCGGCGACGGCGACGAACACTTCGAGCGGGGTGTTGCCGGCGCCCGCCCCCATCCCGGCGAGCGAGGCGTCGACCCGGGTCACGCCGTATTCCAGCGCGATGATGGTGTTGGCGACGCCAAGGCTCAGATTGTGGTGGGCGTGGATGCCGAGCTGGGTCTCCGGCCTGAGCCCGTCGCGGAAGGCGGCGAAGCGGTCGGCGGTGTCGCCCATCAGCAGCGCGCCGCCCGAATCGGTGACATAGACGCAGTGCGCGCCATAGGCCTCCATCAGCTTCGCCTGCTCGACCAGCCGATCCGCCGGGATCATGTGCGCCATCATCAGGAAGCCCGCGACATCCATGCCGATCCCGCGGGCGTACTCGATATGCTGCCTGGCGATGTCGGCCTCGGTGCAGTGGGTGGCGATGCGGACCGACCGGGCGCCGGCATCGAACGCGTCCTTGAGGTCGGTGACGGTGCCGATCCCGGGGATCAGCAGGGTCGCGATCTTCGCGTGCTCGACGGCGTCCGCCGCGACCTCGATATATTCGATGTCCGAATGGGCGGCGAAGCCGTAGTTGAACGACATGCCGGCGAGCCCGTCGCCATGGCTCACCTCGATCGCGTCGACCCTGGCCGCGTCGAGCGCCTTGCAGATGGCCGTCACGTGGTGCAGGCCGTACTGGTGGCGGATCGCGTGCATGCCGTCGCGCAGCGTCACGTCCTGGATATAGATCTTCTTTTCCGTGTCGAGAGCCATCGCGGGTCTCCCTGCTGTGCTGTGTCAGAAATCAGCGTGCGGTCGCGTCCACTTCGTCATTTCGACGGCCCCCATCGTCATTTCGACCGGAGCCGTGCGGAGCACGGCGCACCCCCCCTCGTCATTTCGACCGGAGCCGTGCGCAGCACGGCGGTTCCCCTCGTCATTTCGACCGGAGCCGTGCGCCAGCACGGCGCACCCCCCCTCGTCATTTCGACCGGAGCCGTGCGCCAGCACGGCGGAGTGGAGAAACCTCGTCCCCATGGGGCAGGGAGGTTTCTCCACTGCGCGCCTTCGGCGCTCCGGTCGAAATGACGGGAAGAGCGGGGCAGGGAGGTTTCTCCACTGCGCGCCTTCGGCGCTCCGGTCGAAATGACGAGCGGGGAGCCCGCCTTGCCCATGGGTGTTCCGGCCATCCACCTTGCGCAACCGGGACATCACGCCGCGCGGCGCTCGACCAGGCGTTCGGCGGTCTTGAGCGCGGCCGAGGTCATGATGTCGAGATTGCCGGCATAGGCCGGCAGGTAGTGGCCCGCGCCCTCGACTTCGAGGAACACCGAGGACTTGATGCCGGTGAACTCGCCGAGCCCGGGGATGCGCAGCGGGTTGTTGGAGCCGAAGCGCTCGAACTGCACGTCCTGCTTGAGCCGGTAGCCCGGCACATAGGCCTGCACCTCGGCGACCATGTCTTCGATCGACCGCACGATGGCGTCGGTGTCGCCGTCCTCGCTGAGCACGTAGATGGTGTCGCGCATCAGCAGCGGCGGCTCGGCCGGGTTGAGCACGATGATCGCCTTGCCGCGCCCGGCGCCGCCCACCACCTCGATCCCCTTGGACGTGGTCTCGGTGAACTCGTCGATATTGGCGCGCGTCCCGGGCCCGGCCGATTTGGAGGAGATGGAAGCGACGATCTCGCCGTAGTGAACCCTGGCCACCCGGTCGACCGCATGCACGATGGGGATGGTCGCCTGGCCGCCGCAGGAGACCATGTTGATGTTGGGCGCATCGAGATGCTCGTCCAGGTTGACCACCGGCACGACATAGGGGCCGATGGCGGCGGGCGTCAGGTCGACGATTGTCTTGCCGTGCTCCAGGCAGATCGCCGCGTTGGCGGCGTGCGCGCCCGCCGAGGTGGCGTCGAAGACGATCTCGATATCGGCCCATTCGGCCATCCGCGTCAGGCCTTCGAGCCCCTCATGGGTGGTGGCGACGCCCCGCTTGCGGGCGCGGGCGAGGCCGTCGGAATCGGGGTCGATGCCGACCAGCGCGCCCATCTCGAGCACCTCCGAGGTCTCGAGGATCTTGATCATCAAGTCGGTGCCGATATTGCCGGAACCGACGATCGCAACCCGGGTCTTCATGGTCGTCCTCCTCAGGCGGCGAAGGCGGCCCGGACCGAGCCCAGCCCCTCGATGCGCGCCTCCATCACGTCGCCCGCCGCGACCGGCGCCATCGGCCCGAGCGCGCCGGTCATGATGACATCGCCCTCCTGGAGCGGCGTTCCGACCTCGACCATCTTGCGGGCGAGCCAGAGCGCGGCGTTGAGCGGGTTGCCGAGGCAGGCGACGCCGGCGCCGATCGAGACCTGGTCGCCCCTGTTCTCCATCACCATGCCACATTCGCGCAAGTTCAGGTCGTCGAGCATCACCGGCCGCGTGCCGAGCACGAACAGGCCCGACGAGGCGTTGTCGGCCACGGTATCGACGATCTTGATGTTCCAGCCGGCGATGCGCGAGCCCACCACCTCGATGGCGGGCAGCGCGTAGGCCACCGAATCGATCAAATCGACCAAAGTGAGCTGCTCGCGGTCGAGCGCGGCGTGCAAGGTGAGCGCCACCTCGGCCTCGCAGCGCGGCTGGAGCACGCTGCCGGGCGCGATCTCCTCGCCGTCGGCGATGCACATGTCGGCGAACAGCATGCCGTAATCCGGCTGGTCGACGCCGAGCTGAAGCTGCACCGCCTTCGCGGTGAGCCCGATCTTGCGCCCGACGATGCGCCTTCCCTGGTTCACCCAGTGCGCCGTGTTGGTCTGCTGCACCCGATAGGCGGCGTCCACGTCGCCGTCGGGCAGCGCGTCGCGCACCGGCTCGATGGGCGCGCCGTCCTCCCACGCCTTGCGGATGCCGGCGGCCGCCCTGGCTATCGCGTCTTCGCTCATTCCCCGTCCCCTACAGCTTGACGCAGATATTTTTCTGCTCGGAATAGAAGTTGAGCGCGTGCTGGCCGCCCTCGCGCCCGATGCCGCTCAACCCCATGCCGCCGAACGGCGTGCGCAAATCGCGCAGGAACCAGCAATTGACCCAGTTGATCCCGGCCTCCATCGCCTGGCTCACCCGGTGGCCGCGCGACAGGTCGGTGGTCCAGACCACCGAGGCCAGCCCGTACTCGGTGTCGTTGGCCATGGCGATGGCCTCGTCCTCGTCGTCGAACGGGGTGATGTGGCAGACCGGGCCGAAGATCTCCTCCTTCTGGACCCGCGAGTCCTCGGAGAGCCCGGTGAAGATGGTGGGCTCGACGAAGGCGCCCGCGTCGCGCTCGTCGCCGAAGGCGGGGATTCCGCCGCCGGTCACCGTCTCGGCGCCGAGCTCGCCCGCCAGCGCGTAATAGGCGGTCACTTTGTCGCGGTGCTCGCGGCTGATCAGCGAGCCCATCTGGGTCGCCGAGTCCTCGGGCCGGCCGATGACCATGGCCTCGCCGCGCGCCTTCAGCGCATCGACGAAGCGCGCATGGATCGCGCGCTCGACATAGACCCGTTCCGAGCTCAGGCAGACCTGGCCGGTATTGGCGAAGACCGAGCGCGCGGTGCCGTCGATCGCCGCGTCGAAATCGGAATCGGCGAACACGATGGCCGGGTTCTTGCCGCCGAGCTCGAAGGAGAGCGCCTTGATGTTGCCCGACGCGGCTTTCATGATCTCGCGCCCGGTCGCGGTCTCGCCGGTAAACGTGATCGCGTGGATGCCGTCATGGCGGGTGATGAACTCGCCCGCCGAATCGGGGCCGAATCCGTGCACCACGTTGAACGCGCCGTCGGGAATTCCGGCCGATTTCATCACCTCGGCCAGCAGCGTCGCCGTCGTCGGCGTCTCCTCGGACGGCTTCAGGATCACCGCGTTGCCCGACGCCATCGCCGGCGCCAGCTTCCAGGTCGACAGCAGCAGCGGCAGGTTCCAGGGCGAGATCACGCCCACCACCCCGTGCGGCTGGCGCACCGAGTAGTTCACCGCGCCGCGCCCGTCCGGCGTCTCCTGCATGTAGGCCTCGGTACCGACCGACTTGATGAGGTCGGCGAAGATGCGGAAATTCGCAGCCCCCCGCGGGATGTCGAGATGGCCGGCGAGCGATCTGGGCTTCCCGGTATCGGCGCATTCGGCGTCGACGAACTCGTCGAACCGGGCCTCGATCCCGTCCGCCACCGCGTAGAGCAGGTTGCAGCGCTGTTCCGTCGTCAGCCGGCCCCATGCGCCGTAATAGGCGTCTTGGGCGGCGTCCACGGCGCGGTCGACGATCGCCCGGTCGGCCTCGTGCACCAGCGCGATCAGCGTGCCGTCGACCGGGGTGACGTTCTCGAACGTATTGCCCGACGCGACGAATTCGCCGCCGACGAAATTCCTGAGCTCGCGCAGATTGCCCTCGGCCACCGCCATCCTCCCCCGATGTCGCGCCGCAGAATAGCCAGAACCGCCCGGTCCCGAAACACGCACGCCCGCGTCATTTCGACCGGAGCGCCGGAGGCGCGAAGTGGAGAAACCTCCCTGCCCCATGGGCAACGCCCCCCTCGTCATTTCGACCGGAGCGCGAAGCGCGAAGTGGAGAAACCTCCCAGCCCCATGGGGACGAGGGTTCTCCACTCCGCCCTGCTCCCGCCCGGGCCGCCGCACGGCTCCGGTGGAAATGGCGGGTGGGGGCGCGCCTTCGGCGCTCCGGTCGAAATGACGGGTGGAGCGTGGGCAGGGAGGTTTCTCCACTACGCCGTGCTGCGCACGGCTCCGGTCGAAATGACGAGGTGGGGGCGCGCCTTCGGCGCTCCGGTCGAAATGACGAGGTGGAGCGTGGGGCAGGGAGGTTTCTCCACTCCGCGGTGCTGACGCACGGCTCCGGTCGAAATGACGCGCCTACCCGATCTCGAACACCGCCTCGATCTCGACCGGGAAGCCGCGCGGGAGCTCGGCGACGCCGATCGCGGTGCGCGCGTGGGCCTCGGGGAACAGGGCGTGGAACAGGTCGGAGGCGCCGTCGATCACCGCGAACTGGCGCTCGAAGCCGGGCGATGAGTTGACGTAGCCGTTGACCTTGACCACGCGGCGGACCCGGTCGAGCGAGCCCAGATGGCGCGCCACCGAGGCGAGGATGTTGAGCGCCGTCTTGCTGGCCGCGTCATGGGCCTCGGCCTCGGAGACTTCCGCGTCGACCTTGCCCCGCATCGCCGCGCCGAGGCTCGCCGCCGGCGGGGGGCCGGAGACGAACAGCAGGCGCCCCGCCCGCCGGCGAGGGGGGGGACGCGCACAAGGACCCCGCGCGTCCCGGCCGAGCCGGTCACCGGGTCCCACGGCCCGCCATAGGACATGGCGGCGTTGATGTTGACCGAGAACGCGCCGAAATCCGGCCCCGGCGCCTCCGGCAGCCACCAGCCCATGCCGGTGC
>MKWU01004296.1_pt1 | contig 17114 bp, 14 predicted proteins | sample 809101 | NCBI WGS metagenome assembly MKWU01 (sample SAMN05860141, study PRJNA318959) | sponge metagenome | host: Aplysina aerophoba | place: Slovenia: Piran, Adriatic Sea, Gulf of Piran | collected 2013-05-07 | reverse complement strand
CCCTTTCCAGCAAGGTGTGTCTCAGACGTTCAACCACGGCTCGCCGTGCTTCGCACGACGCATCGCCGTCCTCGGCTCCCCGCCCAACCGCCCCCCCCCCCCCCCCCCCCCCCAACCCGCCTCCCCCCCCGCCTCCACCGCCCCCCCCCCTGCCACTCGCTCAGAACGCGTCTCCCTCCGAGGCTTCGCCGCCAATCTGCGCCGCGACCTTCGCCGCCTTCCGCCCCGACAGCTCCCCCTTGTCGAGAAATGTCTTCAGACTGCGCTCGCCCAGTTCGATGCCGCGCGCCTTCAGCACCTCGTGCATCTGGGCCACCGTCACGCCCCTGGCCCGCTGCTCGAGCATGCGCTCTCGCAAGCGGTCCAGCACGTCCTTCAGCGTGAGCTTAGGCGGCGCCAGCTTCGCAAGGTCTGTATCGATGGCCTCGAAATCGATATCCGATTCGTTGTAGCGCCTGACCACCATGATTCCTCCGTCCGCAATGTTGAGCGAATTCAGCGTGTTCCGCATGATTCCCCGGCCCCTCCATCGCGTCAAGACCGGCATCGCTCTCGTTCGATTGCGCGCCCTACCGTCCTCCCGCAGCGTCTCGATCCAGCACGAGGCTCCCGTCCTAGCGTCCATTCCCTTGACCTTCAGCGCGTGTTCGTGTAGGCAGCTTCTCACACCTATGCACTAAAGTGCCGGTCGCCGGGATGCATAGCCCCTTATATAGACAGTCCTGGTGCGGTCGATATCGTCGATCATGGTAACCGCCTGATCCTGATGAAGAACTTGGCACCGACAGCAACCAAGTCCGGTCCGGTCTCAAGCCGGGAGCCGGTGCTCGACTGCACTGTTTGCGCAAGCCGCGCCTTTCTGGGGGGCGCGCCATGGTAGCGACCCTCGCCCAGGCGGCGTCTGCCGCGTACTACCTGGAGAGCCAGCGCTCGTTCCGCCATCCCAACGAGTACTACACGGCCGGAGAGGAACCGGACGGGGTGTGGTTCAACCCCAGGGGACTGCTCGGCCTCGAGAACGGCGGCAAGGTCGACAGCAGCGACTTCCACCGGCTCTATAACGGCTTCTCCCCGGACGGCTCCCAAAAACTCACCAGGAACGCGGGCAGCGAGAACCGCTCGGCCGGTCTGGACATGACCTTCTCGGCCGACAAGAGCGTGTCAGCGCTCTGGGCCGTCGCCGATCCCGAGTTGCGGTCCCGGATCGAGGACGCGCACAACGCCGCCGCCCGGGTGGCGCTTGAGGAGACGGTGCTCCGCTACTGCTCCTATACCCGGATCCGTGACCGGGAAGGACGGATCAGGGTGCTGCCCGCCGATATCCCGGTGGCGATGTTCCAGCACGGCACCAGCCGGGAGAACGACCCGCAGCTCCATACCCACTGCGTGATCTTCAATGCGGCCCGCACGCAGGAGGACGGCAAGTGGCGGGCGATGCACCAGTACCCGGCCTACAGCTGGGCCAAGGCTGCCGGCGCCGTCTACCGCAACGCGCTCGCCTGGAACCTCCGCGAGCGTCTCGGCGTACGGATTGAACAGTACGGTCCGGATGCCGGGTTCACCCGGATCGAGGGTATGCCGGAGGACCTGCAGGTCTTCTGGTCGAAGCGGCGCAAGACGATCGTCGCCAAGGCCGGCGAGCTGGGCATTCCGGCTCGCGGCAATGCCTCGCGCCTTGCCGGCGTCAACAAGCTGACCAGGGCCGGCAAGTCCCACGACAACGATCCCGAGATTCGCCACGGGCGCTGGCGGGAGGAGGCGCAGGGCTTCGCCGAGCGCGAGGCGCTGATTGCGGCCGTTACCGGCAACGAAGTGGAGACGAGCCGCGAGGCCATTCGGGAGCTGACCGCCCGGCTCGACGATCTTCCCGAACACCTGGCCCGGGAGGAGGCCGTGTTCCGGCGTCCTGACATGGTCGAGGCGGCGGCGAACGTGGCGGCCGGCCTGATCGGCCCCGAGGCGCTGAAGACCGCCATCGAGCGGCTCCGCCGCAACCCCGAGATCGAGAGGCTCGAGCCCAAGAAGCCGACCGCAGAGTCGCTGGCCGGCATGGCCCATACCGAGGTCTATTCCACCCGCCACAACCTCGGGCTCGAACAGGCCGTGAAGGACATGGCGTCGTCCATGGCCGCCGATACCGGTTGCGAGCTGCCGGAAGCAGCCGTCAGAAAAAAGGTGAGGACCCTCTTGGCTGACGGTTATCCGCTGAGCCAGGAGCAGTCGCTGGCCATTCGTCATGCCACCGTGCAGGGCGGACGGGTGGCCGTGATCGAGGGCGCCGCGGGCTCGGGCAAGACCACCACACTCCGGCCCATCACCGATCTTCACAGGGAGCACGGCTACGAGATCGTGCCGACGGCAGTCGCATGGCGTACCGCGGTGGCGCTCGGCGACGACTGCGACGCCCGCCCCTACTGCGTGGACAAGCTTCTCAAGCTCGCGGCGAAGGGGCAGCTGGAAATCGGCCGCAACACGCTGATCGTCGTGGACGAGGCGGGGATGCTGTCGACCCGCCAGGCGCACCACATCCTGCAGCTCTCCGAGCGCCATGGGGCCAAGGTGGTGTTCGCCGGCGACACCCGGCAGCAGCAGCCGGTCGAGGCGGGACCGGGGTTGCGGCTGATCCGCGACGTCGCGGGCAGCGTCCGCGTGGACCGCATCAGGCGCCAGAAAGCGGACCTCGAGGACGTGCTGGTCCACGTCCACAAGGAGACGCCGGAGCAGGTGCGGTTCAGGGCTGGGCTCACGAGTCCGCAGGAGCGGGACGCTATCCTCGCCCACTACGAGGCGATGGACAGGAAACCCTTATTCACGCCCTGGCAGGTAGCGGTGTCGGAAGCGCTCAGGGACGGCGAGGCCGCGCAGGCGATCGAGGCGTGGCATCTGCGCAACCGGCTTCATCTCCACTACGACGAGGAGAAGACGCTGACCGGTCTGGTCGACGACTGGGCGCGGCTCGTGAAGGCCGAGCCGGAGAAATCCGCCGTGGTGCTCGCGCGCACGAAGGCGGAAGCCCGGGCATTGTCGTGGCTCATGCGGGAGCGCGTGCTCGGAGGAAGGACGGACATTAGGCGCGCCGTGATCGAGGTCAGCCGGGATCTGGACGGGCGGGTGACGGAGCCGCTTGAGATCGCCGTTGGCGACCGTCTCCGCATCGGCGCCACGCAGTGGGAGAAGCAGCTCTTCAACGGCACCGTCGTCACTGTCGAGGATCTGGAGGTGAGGCACGAGGAAGGCGCGGCGGTCACGCGCAAGGCCCGCAACCGGCTTGCCGGTGGTCGCGCCGGGCGGGATTCGGAGCCGGACAGGGGCGACCCCGAGTCGGAGAAATCAGTCCATATCACCGCGCGCACCGACGACGGCAGGCGCGTGCAGTTCCGCCATGACGAGATCCGCGACTTCCACGACAACATCCGCCTCGACTACGGCTATGCCACGACCATCGCCTCCGCGCAGGGATTGACGGTGGACCGGGCATTCCTGCTGGCGGACGACCGGCCCTCGCGGGAGACGATCTACCCGGCCGCCACTCGCCACCGCGAGGGGATCGACGTCTATGTCAACCGCTCTCCCATCGTCTTCGACATCGCCGACAGCCGCCCCGAGGACCAGGAGGATATGCCGGTCACCGACAGCGAGGTGCGGGCCTATCTGGCCGAGCGCTGGTCGCGGTCCCGGCCCAAGGAGGCGGCGCTCGATTACGTCGCGCACGGCGAATGGCGGGATGCGAGAGAACGGGCGCGGCTCGCAACGAAGCGTGTATCGCTGCCCGGAGCGCGGCTCGGGCGCGGCGGCACTGCAGACGGCGGGACCCCGACTGCGGGTACCGGGCATGACGATCCTGGCGAACGAGCAGGACAGGCAGCCGCAGCGCAGGCGCCGGCGAACGACAACGCCATCGTGCGCGTTGCCCGGGAAATCCGTCACGCCGTCAACGGCTGGCGTCACGGCGCCGCCGTCGACGCCTTCGAGGCGGAGCGCGCCGAGGTCATGGCGGCATGGGACGAGCTTCGTCGGCGCGCGCGCGCCGAGGGCGATGCGGTGGCGCTGAGCCCGACCTTCCGCGAGACGCTGGACAGGCACGGCGCGCTGATGAAGCAGGCGGCATCATTCCGCCGTCGTCCGCAGGTGTTCGAGCGCCTGCTGGCCGAGCGTGCCGGGATCGGCGAAGGCGAAATCGAGGAGCTCCGCAAGCAGCACGCGCGCGCGGGCAAATACCTGCGGTCCGTGACGGCCAGGGCCGCTCACCGGACGCGGCAGGTCGCGAAGCGCCAAGACGCGCCGCGCGAAGAACAGGGAGTCGTGGAGGCCCTCGCAGCCGAGGCTGTCGCAACCGGGATCGCCGCTCCCGCCGTCGAGCCCGCTCCCGAAGAGGCCCTGCCGCCCAGGCCCTCCGAAGCGCCCGCGCCCGGCCCGGAGCGCGACGCCCCGCCCGACTGGCGGACGCTCTACAGGGAGCTGCAGCGGGACTGGAACGATCTCGTCGCACGCTCCGAAGACGCTCGCGCCGGAGAACCCGACCTTCCGCTGCTTCTGATGGACGGGTACGACGCGCTGATCCGCCGCGTCCGCGCGCTTGCGGAGCATCCCGATCTGTCCGGGCGCGCGCGCAACGTGCTGGACGAACTTCTCGAGTTCCATGACGACGAGACCGCCGCGCAAGAGACCGCCGGGGACTATCTGGCGGCGGCGGAGCGGCATGTCGAGGCGTACAAGGTGCTTGAGCGGCAGGCCGGCGAGCGAGGAATTCCCGTTGCCCGTCTCGACGCATGGCCCGAATGGCGCGAGGCGGCCGAGCTGCTGGCGGCCACCGGCAAGGCCGTTCTCGCCAACGAGGACAGGTACGGCGCCTGGCTCGACGCGATGACGATCGGCAGGGAGCGCGCGCGGCTCACGGTCGAGCAGCTGCGCAACCGGCTCGACGAGAATCGCACTCGCGCGGTAGAGCGGGAAGTGCGGCAGTCACGGCGCGAGCCCACGCCCGGGCAGGAGAAAGGATTCGCGCACACGCTCGACGAGTCCCGCAAGCCTCGAACTCAGCGCGGGCGAAAGGGGGAAGAAGAAAAACCGGGATTCGCTCACAAGCTCGACAGGCCGCCCGCCAAGCCCCTGGACCCGAGCGAGCGCCAGAAAGGATTCGCCCATATTCTGGACGATGCCGAGAAGCTCAGAAAGCTGCGCGAGAAGGCGGAGGAGCGGGACAGCAAGCTCGCGAGCCACATGCGGAGAAGCCGGGGCCTCAGCATGTAGGCCCCGGCCCTGCATGTCTCAGGGTCACCGCTCTTCCGTCGCCTCACAGTTCGATTGGACCGGACAACCCGAGCGCCTCCGCGCCCTTGCCCGCCCTGGCGCTCGCCTCCTTGTGGGCCACATCATCCCTAGCGTCTTGTAGCCGTCCTTTTCTAAGTGGTTCAAGCCCTGCACAGCGGTCCTGATCTTTCCGATCGAGGCTACCACTGCGGTCGTCCTCCGATGATCCCGTGCGCGCATCGGGGAAATTGCACGTTCATGCCGAAGGGATGGGGGTTTTGCTGCGCAAGAATAGAAGGCGGACAAACGCTGCCAGTGCGATGTAAGATTGATTTGCTTGGGCACTTGCACTATACACATTTCGGTGACAACTAGGCAACGATACGGTTACAGCACGGCGCGGGGGCGCTCAAGACTTGCTCCACTTTACTCCTGCACGTAAATGCCTTACCCCGTGCCACGGGCGAGCGTTCGTGACCAGATCCCCCAGCCGTCTCTACCAGACGCGCGCTCAAAGAACCCCTAAATCACATGTTACATCCATTACATGCTCCTCAATCAGCACGAGTGAAGAACATGAAGACTATCCACGCTAGATGTGTCCAAGAGTGCGCCATATTTCCTCTTTCCATACAGTGTCCAGACTTCGGCAGATGACCTAATGAAGCCCCCTCTGACAATTAAGGATCTTCAAACGGAAGCGGCTGTTTTCGCCGACATCGAATCTACCCATAATGAGCCGCGCTTGTATGGTATCACCGATGGCAAAGCGGTGGGCACCTATCTGGAACATAAATTCCGAGCGGTACTTAGCACGCAGTACACTTACGATCAGGGAAACGCGGCGAAGGGAGTTGACTTTCCAGGCCTCAACGTGGATATGAAGGTTACGAGCATCAGGCACCCTCAATCATCCTCTCCCTTTAAGTCCGCCCGTCAGAAGGTGCGAGGTCTTGGCTACTCTCTTCTTGTTTTTGTCTACGAGAAAACGGACGATCACCTCAAGCGAGTTGGAAGGCTTGATATTTTGCACACCATTTTTGTAGACAAGTCTCGCACCGCAGACTATCAGACTACCCGAGGGCTTCTGGAAATAATTGAGCGCTCCGGCAATGCAGATGATCTAGTCGCGTTTATGACTGAACGAAATCTCCCAATAGATGACATTCAAGCCATGCAGCTTGCAGATGAGCTTATGGAAACACCACCGAATCTGGGATATCTAACCATTTCCAATGCGCTCCAGTGGAGACTTCAGTATAAACGAGTGATTGAACACGCAGGCGCCGTCACCGGACTTAAGCGAGTGCGCTAGATATGGCTGCAAGGGCGCGAAAAATGCGAGAATTTGGTGACTACCAAACTCCTGATGTCCTGTCTCGAGCGGTATGTGAGCTATTACGTGATTTAGGAGCATCTCCCAAATCGATAGTTGAGCCCACTTGTGGAACCGGTGCATTTCTCCGAGCTTCTTTGGATGTATTTCCAGAGTGTGTGACGCCTCTCGGCTTTGATATAAACCCAGCTTACGTGCGCATCGCTAGGACAGCGACCCGGGCAAGAGTGCACTGCAGGGACTTTTTTCAGATGGATTGGCGCGTTACGTTAGACGACCTGCCTGAACCCATCCTCGTTGTGGGTAATCCACCATGGGTTACTAATGCTGCCGTGAGCACATGGGGTGGTACAAACGTACCAATAAAATCAAATAATATCCAACGCCTAGCAGGTCTCGACGCAATTACGGGCAAGAGCAACTTCGATATATCCGAGTGGATGATGTTGCGCCTGCTGGAGTGTCTAACAGGACGATCAGCCGTACTTGCGATGCTCTGCAAGACGCTGGTTGCGCGTAAAGTCCTTCAGCAAGTGTGGACCCAGAAGTTTTCGATCAGAGAGGCCGCCATTTACTCCATCAGCGCGGCTGAACACTTCAACGCTGCGGTCGACGCATGCTTGCTTGTGTGCACCCTAGAGCCCGGCGCGGCGTCTCAGCAGTGCTCAGTGTATGCGGATCTTGGAGCCGTCAAGCCCAACTCTACAGTCGCGTTACACGATGGACGGCTAGTTGCAGATCGCAATGGCATAACCAAGTATGGGCACCTGTATGGTCGCTCTCCTGTCAAATGGCGCTCAGGCGTCAAGCATGACTGCTCTCGGATCATGGAGTTAAGGCCAAAGGGAAATAACACATTTATGAACGGATTCGGTGACATAGTTGAACTAGAGCAGACCTTCCTGTATCCGATGCTCAAGAGTTCTGAGGTGGCGAAGCAGCAGCCTACCCCGTCTCGATACATGCTAGTTCCTCAGAGGTGTGTGGGTGACGATACCTCGATCATAAGACTTCAAGCTCCCCGAACGTGGGAGTATCTTCAAGCTCACGCGAACCGTCTTGACAAGAGAGCAAGCATAATTTATCGCAAGCGACCAAGATTTTCAGTTTTTGGCGTGGGACCGTATAGTTTTTCACCTTGGAAGGTAGCTATTTCGGGCTTTTACAAACACCTCGACTTTTGTTGCGTGGGCCCCATAGGAGCTAAGCCCGTGGTGCTGGACGACACGTGCTATTTTTTACCATGCCATACCGAGAAAGACGCGCAGTTGCTACAAAGACTTCTTAATTCGGTCGCGGCCAAGTCATTCTTTCAGTCCTTCATTTTTTGGGATGCTAAACGACCTATTACGGGAAGTCTTCTTGATACGTTGGATCTCTTAGCGTTAGCCGCGGAATGTGGAGTGTCGGAACCAACGTTTCTATTTGCACCGACAAAGTTGCCGCTACTTGATTTGCGGAAATAGAGTGAAGATTAGCCTCGGGCAATTGCGTTCAGTATTCGGTCCCGAACCTCTTAGCATGTCGGAACGGTGTATGTTCATCCCCTGCTTGTCGAAGCCTAGGTTTTGGGCTTACGAACTTAGTCTCCGCGTCCCTGTTCTGGCAACATCAGAGGCGCTTGCGAGACCGAGGGGTGCTCTAGAGTAAGGGCCAGAAGGGTGAGGCGGACACTTCTCAACCATATGGTTGTTGCTCGAATGATGCAACAGGAGATGGGAACCGTTAAAAAAGCAGCCGGAGACGTTCTCAAGGAGTTAGGCTATTATTGGTCGTCGGGTTCAATGGAGGCAGTATTGATGCCTTTGGCATTAAAGCATGTGTGGTAGTATCTGCGGTACAGGCCTTCGCGTCATTTCTGGCGCACCTAAAGGAGCCTTGGATGTGGGCAGAAACTACCATGGATGGCATCTGACGTTGAGAGCGAACGCGAGTTTTCTCCTTAGTTGTCATATCAACCGGATATATTAGCCTTACTTCTCGATGCTTAGGCGAAATTATCCGGAGTGGCAAGAAGATGAGAAATGCGCTGCAAACATGCAGAAAGGAATATGTATTGTTTGAAGATGGTAGCCGCCGAACGTCTAGCAAATAATCAGATTCAAAGGGGGATGGGAGCCAACAAAAAAGACGCCAGCTGCCAATGAACCCAAGAAGAAGTAAAGTAGTTGCGTGCGCTCAATGGATTATCTATCGCAATCGGTCGCCTAGTTGTCAAGTTATAGACGTGGAAAGAAGTGCGGAGGGGTTGCTCGGTAAGTGGCTCACGGCTGCATTGAGAGCTTTGCGAGTCGGGACTGTCCGACGAGGAGCCGGCAACGCTTGGCCGTTTAGTGGGCAACTCGTTTGTTCCGTATTCCAATAGAGTCGAGCGGTGGCTTCCGCTTGTATCGGCACAGCGTATCAAGTGCAGTCGACGGCCCCGCAGGGAAGTCGGATCAATTTTCTCACGGGTCGGTTGTTGGGCTCCCTCGGGGTTGTTATCGGGGTTGTCTGCGGCAATCGGCCAGGCAGACGGATTTCCAGGCGGCTTGGCCAAGCAGGGGGTCGGAAGACGCTGGGGCAAGCCTTTAGTGGAGCATGCCTCCGCATGCCCAGACTGCACACCGTGCGCTAGGGCGCCGCAGGTGTCTTTACATTTCGGCCGTCAGGCCGGCGCGAAGTGGTGATTGCGCTCGAAGGGGATGTGGCAGTTCGGTCGAACTTGCGCTCGAGTCTCTCTCCCGACTCCCAGGGGTGCGCCGGTTGAGCGGCCAAGGCGGCGCCGCTCGATCGCCACCAAGAGCGCGAGTCAGCTCTCGCCGCAGGCCATGGGGGTATCGTTGAGGCGATCGAGCTTGCGGCGGATGGCCGCGTTCATGGCGTCAAGGGAGAAGAAGAGGTCTCGTGTGGCCCGGCGCCAGCGGGATGCGCGGCTGGTCCCCCTTGACGCTTGCCGCGCAGCCCCTTATCGGTAGCCCGGCCCTTGCGCACAGGCTGCACTGCGATCCCGTATTGGAGCGTGAACTCTTGTTAGCACAGGATGAGTCGGATATCCTCAAGATCGGGATCGTCCCCGCCAAACTTGAGGTTGTCGATGATCCATCGCCGAATAGTGCTGCCCAAGTACTCGAGCGCACGCCGGTGAACCATGGTCCACTGTTGGATCGTCTAGTCTGGCCCCGCCTCACTGTAGATCAAGTTCGAATGCGCAAGCACCGCGAAGAAGATCTCCACGTCCGTCTCGGTACGGCCGGCGCGAAGGGCGAGCGTCTTGCCGAAGAAGTCCGCCATTCCGTACAGCGCCGCCTCATAGTCGAAGTGCATCTGCACGGATCCGCCGCCGCAACAGCCCTGGCGCACTTTCGGGCGCGCAAAACTCTTGTTGGCTGGGTTATAATCCATTTCAAGAAGCGGCCAGTCTCTGAATGGAAGGTGGAAAGAAGCTAAGCCGCGGGAACTAACCCTTCCCACTAGAGGAACATATGACCGAAAACATCAATCGAAGACAACTACTAACTGTAGGCACAGCTTTTGCGGCTACTGCTGGAGTTCTTCTTGATCCAGGTGACGCGCGCTCGCAAACTGAGCCTTCAACACTCGGCTTTAGGCAATTGTATACTAGCAGGGCCGTTTACCGCGAACCTCACGTAGTGCCATTCGGGCTAGATATGACGTGGATGGACCAAGAAGGATTACAAACTCTAATCGACAATTCGCAAGAGGTTACGGATCATGAAACTATTTCTGCTATCAACCTCGTCAGTGCTCTGCTGCAGGTCTCTCGACAGGCCGACAATCTCGATCTTGTTGAGGTCGCGCGCAATACAGAAGCGTTCGATGCTGACATTTTGGAGAAGGCAGGAAACATCCTGATGCACTTCCCCGATCGGCAGCCATACCAGCATAATCTCGGAAGGAGATTGCCGCTTAGAACAGGTATACGCTCCTACAAAGATGAACCAAAGCAAGCGGTTCTTATCGAGTCAGACGGCGACCAGTTCGTGCTGTCGCCAATTGTAGCCAGCACGTGCTCGTTTCTTGATTGGATTGAGGATACCTTCTTTAGCTAAACACGTCGCGTGATGGTGCACGCATGAAACGATGGATTATGGCCATGAGCGCGAACTCCATCCAGAAGAGGCGTATACGTCTCTACAGGTGTATTCTATTGATGCGTACTGTTGCAGTTCCACTAGTCTCTGCCGTTCTTGGCGCATTGGCCGTTGCTGGCACAACCTATTTCGTGTCTCAGAATCTTCTTATTAAGGAACAACGAGTCGCGCAAGCAGCCGACGCCTATGCCGACTACTTGTCTTATGTGTCCGAGAAAGCGGTGCGCCTCGCCTTTGAATCCAAGGGACAAGCGACGAACGATGTTGACATCGCGCTAACAGAGATAGAGCAAAAGTTGGTTGCAGCAAAAACCCGTATTGGCATCTTTGGATCTCAAGAAGTAGTTGTCAAATTGGGCGCATTCTCAGATACTGGTGGCGACCTCTTTAGCGAGCAAGGATGCATAGAATTTACGTTTGCATTAATTGCAATGCGGAAACACCTAACTGGCGAGATGCCGAACGAGATGTTTATCAATTCTATGAAGAAGACTGTGTACGACAATACAGACGACTGCTAGGGCACTACTTAGGATCGATCATGAAGGTACCGTGTTATGCCGGTATAGAGTCGATCTGGCTTTGGCGCTGGTATCGTAATCGTAACTAATCCACCCAGTGGTAGGGACGGGTAGAAGGATGCGGCGAACATCGGGTTGTCGTGACACTCCCCCTCCCGGATTAGCCTCTTGCAACAATGGCGGCGGACCAGCGGCGGTGTGTGGGAGCGCTCCCCCTAAAGTATGGGAGTTATATACGCAAGTGACCAGCGGGCCGGCTAAGTTGCTGGCCTACTGGCGCTTTGATTCATCGGGCCTCCGGACTTCGATGATCCCCCGTCCGAGAGCCCGCCGGATGCCTTCCTCGATCGAGGTCCGGGCAACGTCGGTCGGGTTCGATCCGTAAGCTCCGGTATCTACCAAGTCCTGCAAATAGGCATGCGTGGCCGGCGGAAGCCGTGGCTGGATGGATTTGTTTTCGGCCATACCTGAAATCTAATCCCAATCTGATTGGATTACAATTGGCCTGCAGCATCCAGCCGAATTGGTATAGTATGTCCCATGGAAAGAGGGCGGTCGGGTTGCCCCGACCGCCCTCCCGTTCTCAGAGGACTTAGCCTACTTCTTCGGCTTCGTCCTTCGAATGGTCTCAACGACGGCAGTTGCCTTCCGCCGTTGCGCCGCCTTGACCGGGATGAACTTCCCGGTCCTGGCGTCGCGACCAATCTTCCTCGTGTTGGCCATACTGGCCTCCTTTCGCGAGAAAGGTGGAAACAGCCACCCGCTCCGAGACGCTCCATGCGCCTCGGGCCATATTGAGACGCAGGACGCACGGGTTGGACGGCGACTCCCAAGAAGAAATCTACCCGATTTTGGTGGTGGAGTCCCGAAACAAGCCCCTAGCTACTTGGACTTAGGCGGCTTCCCCAGCGAGGCAGCTACGTCACGCCGCTCGCGATCCTTGAGATAGTCCCAATCGCCGTCATCCTTCGGCGGCGTGCTCAGTAGAGCCCGCGCCACGTTCTCCGGCGTGTCGGGGATCGGCGCCGGCATCGGCTTTTCGACCGGGCGGCCTCGGCTGCGCTTATTGGTCGTGTCCGTCATGCCCTACCTCCCATGAGACCGAATCGGGAACTTGACTAGATATCGCAGGCTGAGGTAATTTGCCCGCAATATCGGCCACCAAGCACAAGAGGCCGGGAGCCACCCCGACCTCTTGCTGATGTGGTGGCCCCGCGTAACCATAGGAGGGCGCGGGACGACTCGCCGACACGGGGATTCTACCCCTTTCCCGTGAGCCGTCAACTGTGTCCTCCATTCGATAGAAGGAGTGGAGCCGATGACGGCATTGAAAGTGCGTTGGGTAGAATGCCAAAAGGGCTGGTGCAGCTTTGAAGGAGTTGACCTAGAGGATGTAACAGCTCATGGCGTTTACATCATCTGGTACAACGGAAATCCTGGCCGTGTAGTACGCCTCGGTCAGGGAGACATCGCTGATCGTCTCAAGAAACACCGCCGGGACAAAAAAATCCTCGCCTACCAAGAGCAAGGCCTCTTGGTTACATGGGCAAAGGTACCGGCACGTGATCGTGACGGTGTGGAGAGGTATCTTGCTGATCACTACCCTCCACTAATCGGAGATGCGTTCCCGGACGTTGAGCCGATTGCTGTGAACTCTCCGTGGTCTTAGCTTCCATGCCAGCCAAGATTGCATCGATCGTCTCGTTCAGTTTCATATACTGATACCAAGCCCAGGGCGGCTCGCTGCCGCCTTGGAGCTTTTCGCGTGCCCACTGCTGCACGTCGATCAATTTGTCCTTCATGCCACGCCTCCCCGAACAAGGTCCGCATTGCGGAGCCGCTTGCCGACCATACCCTGAGCGATGTGCGACATCTGGTCAATGGTGTCGCGCTCGCGGTCGTTGTGCCGACCGGCAAACTCCCCGACGTAGCGGTCCAGATGCTTGGCGCTCATATGGTGGTAAGTGCCGTGGTAGCCGCGCTTCAGCATGGACCAGAACGACTCCATGCCGTTGGTGTGGGCTTGCTCCCGGACGTACTCGCCGACGCTATGGCAAACCGCCTCATGGTTGAAGGGCATGCCACGGTACGCGGTAGCCTCATCCGTGTAGACGGTAGCGCCAGGAGCCGCACGGGAGCCGACGAAGCCGTGTAGCGTGCCCTTGGTGGTGTCGGGAACGGATCGCGCTGACGGCGTTGGTGGCGCGGTCCTTGGCGCCAGCAACAGCCGTCTTGCCAACAGCGCCGCGACCCGCCCGCAGCTTCTTCGCGGAGTGCTTGTTCTTCTCTTTGCCGCCGATGTAGGTCTCGTCTACCTCGACCGGCCCGGCCATCAGCTCGTTCTTCTTCGCCCAAGTCTCGCGGATGCGGTGCGCCAGATGCCACGCTGATTTCTGCGTGATGCCCAGGTCCCGATGCAGCTTCATGCTGGCCTGACCCTTCAAGCCCGTGGTCAGCAGATAGGTCGCGACGGCCCACACCTGCAATCCCAGCTTCGATGACTGCATGACCGTGCCGGTTTTGACCGAGAACCACTTGCGGCAGTCCCTGCAACGGTAGGGCATGGTCTTGTGCTTGGTGCCGTCTTGGACGTTCACGGAGCCGCAGTGCGGACAGTGAGCGCCATCCGGCCAGCGAACCTTCGTGAACCACCGCTCTGCCGCCTCGTCATCCGGGAACGTGCGCATGACCTCGACCAGCGACATGCCTTCGCGGTAGTGCTTGCCGGGTGCCTTGTAAGCCATGATCGCCTCCATCCAATAACGGAAATATAGTGACCATGGAGGCGACTGTCAAGCGGTTTTGGTCACTTTCGTATATAATCCCCTAAAGTATGGTAGAGTGCCAGGCCGAAGACCCAAGATCAGTTCGCCCCTCTCAAAGATCTTGGCGGCTGCGCCAAATGCTGGGAAGTTTGTTTGTCAGGCTGCTACATTCCCCTATGTGTCTTTCGCAAGACAGCTGAGATGGAGGGCTTTTCCACCCGAGTGGAAGCTGTTGGGGGGCAACCGGAACATCCTTGAGCTCGCGTTGCCCATGAGGCTTCCGTTGGCTGCGCTGGACCGCGTGCTGACCGCGTCGCCCAAGAACGCCGGAGTCGACACGGCGGCAACGCTTTTGCGAATGTGAAGTGTGCACCGGGCAAATGGGCAGTTGTCGCTCCTCGGCCGGTCACGCGATGACGAATTCCGACCATTGCTCCATGAGCGCCCGCCTCCGGTCGAAGAGATCGGTCCGCCGATACGCGGCCTCCACCCGGTCAGAGTTCACATGCGCCAGGGCGAGCTCGCAAACCTCGCGGGGCACATCGGTGCACTCCGCCGCCCAGTCCCGAAACGACGACCGGAATCCGTGCGGCACCGCATCGATCCCCAGTTCCCGGATGAGCTTGGAGACCGTGCCACCATGAATCGCGCGGGCGCGCTGAGACGGAAAGATCAGACCCGAGCCGTCTGCCAACTCACGCGCCTCACGCAGAATCTCCAGCGCTCGCGCCGACAGTGGAACACGGTGCTCACGCGTTGCCTTCATCCGCTGCGCCGGTATCGTCCATGTCGCTGTGGCGAAATCGATCTCGTCCCATGTCGCGAAGCGAACCTCGCCGGACCTGCACGCCGTCAGCACCAGAAACTCGAAGGCGAGCACCGCAGGCCGGTACGCATCCGATGTTCTCACCCTAGCGAGCGCGGCCCCGACCTCCCGGAACGGCAGGGCGCGCTGATGCTGGCGAACGCTGCCGCCCTTGGGCAGTGCGGCGGCAATGGCGTCGCCGGCGGGGTTGTCGTTTCTATGGCCCTGCGCCACGGCCCACTTCATCACCGCCCCGATACGCTGGCGCACGCGGCGCATGGTCTCGGTCTTCGTGTGCCAGTGCGGGATGAGCACCGCCATCACGTCTGCGGTGGTGATCTCGTCGACGCCCTTGCGGCCGAGCTTCGGCAAGGCGTAGTCCCTGAGGCTCGCCCGCCACTGCATCTCGCTCTTGCCGCCATCCTTCCAGCCCTCGCGATGGATGGCGATCACGGTATCGGCCGCCTGCGCGAAGGTTGGTATCTCCGGCCTGCGCCTGAGGGTCTTCGGATCACCGCCGGCCCTCGCGATCTTGCGGTACTCGAATGCGGTCTGCCGGGCTTCGGCCAGGGTGACGTAGGGGAAGCCGCCGAGCCCGATATCGCGACGGTTTCCGTTGACGGTTCCGCGCCAGATCCATTGCTTGGAGATCGACGCCCGTTTTCGGGACTTGTAGACACGCAGCCTGAGGCCGTGCTGATCGCCATAGACGCCTGGTCGGCTGACGGTTCGAACGAAGGCGGCGTTGAGGCGTCCTGGCTTGGCGGCATTCGAGGCAGCGGTATAGTTCGATACCATGGATACTCCACCCACATTACGTCCCACATTCAGGTGAATAATAGGACAGAACGGTTTGGAATGCAAAGGTCGAGTTAACTATTAATTCACTGATAATACGCTATTTATTGGAACAACGTGGAATAGGTGGGAACCTCTGGCAACGGACGCTCGCTCCGCTCGCTTGGCTCCGCGCTTCGCGCGCGGCGCGGTCGCGCCGTCCGGGCCTGACGGCCCGGCCCCGCCCTCATGTAGCGTCCCGCCGGAGGCGGGCGGAATCAAGGTGCCGGCGGTAGGGCAGACCACAATCACCGCCGATCTGTGGCCGCACCCGCTCACGGCGGCCGGGCGCGAGACGGTGCCGGCCGTGGTGCCGCCGGGCGCCACGCTGGCCGACCTGGTGGGCGACATGCTGCCCGGCGATATCGAGCTCGACGCCACGATCGACGGCCGGGCGGTGCCGCGCGCGGCGTGGCACGAGACCCGCCTCGGCGAGGGCCAGATCGTGACCCTGCGCGCCGTGGTCGCCGGCGGCGACGACGACAAGAATCCCTTCCGCATCCTCTTGCAGCTCGCCGTGATCGTCGCCACGATCTTCGTGCCGACGCTCTTTCCTGCCCTCGGCAATCTCGGCCAGGCCGCCATCGGCGCCGCCATCGCGATCGGCGGCGGCCTCATTATCAACGCAATTGCGCCCCTGCCCTTGCCGGACCAGTCCCGCCCCTTGCAGGCGGAGCCGCTTTACAGCCTCACCGGCGGCGCCAACCGCGCGCGCCCCTATGAGCCGCTGCTCCTGGTGCTCGGCACCCACCGCGTCTTTCCCGACCTCGGCGCCGCCGGCTATACCGAGCTGGAGGGCGATGACCAGTACCTCAATCAGATATTCAACTTCGGCCTCGGCCAGCTTGAGATCGACGAGCTCAAGATCGGCGAGACCCCGCTCGACAGCTTCGAGGAGGTGCGCCAGGAATTCAGCGACGCGCGCGGGCGCATCGGCCTGGTGGCCGGCAACGTCGACACCACCGCCGGCGCGGCGCTCGACGACACCGAATTCGTGATCCGCCAGACCGGGGCGGAGACCGACCGCATCGGCATCGATATCGCCGGGCAGCTCTTCCGCCTCGACAAGCAGGGCCGGCCGCAGGAGCAGGCCGTCACCCTGGAGGTCCAATGGGAGCCGGCGGGCGGCGGCCCCGGCGAGCAGCGCACCGTCGAGCTCGCGAACGACAGCCAGGGCGGCTTCCGCCAGACCCTCAATTACGATCTCGGCCGCGAGGACCAATGGACCGTGCGCGTGCGCCGCACCACCGAGCCCTCGGACGAGGAGCGCGTCTTCGACGATCTCGCCTGGACCGCGCTGCGCTCCTACCAGCCGGACGAGGCCGACTATGGCGCGCAGACCCGCCTCGGCGTGCGCATCCGCGCCTCGGGCCAGCTCACCGGCCGGCTCGATCGGGTCTCGGCCATCGTCCGCCAGAAGGTGCCGATATGGGACGGCGCGGCCTGGACCGCGCCGGTGCCCTCCTCCAATCCGGCCTACATCTTCCGCTGGTATGCGCAGGGCAT
>MKWU01004294.1_pt1 | contig 17118 bp, 16 predicted proteins | sample 809101 | NCBI WGS metagenome assembly MKWU01 (sample SAMN05860141, study PRJNA318959) | sponge metagenome | host: Aplysina aerophoba | place: Slovenia: Piran, Adriatic Sea, Gulf of Piran | collected 2013-05-07 | reverse complement strand
TGCCGACCTGCCGCTGGGCTGGCGCGACGACGATGCGGCGGCAATGCTGCGCGGCGCCGCCCACGGGCAGCCGGTCGCGAACGGCTACAGCGGGCATGCCCCGCCGTACTACGGAGCGCTTGCGCACGGTCTGCGGGCGGGGCGCGGCGACGTGGTCGGATGGCTGGCCGAGATCGGCGTGCGCCACGTGAGGGTGGATCGGACCCGACCGGGCGCACGGCGGCTGGAGGCCGCCGTGGCCGCCGTGCCGGGGCTGCGGCTCGACGCGCACACGGCCTCCGAGGCTCTGTACACGTTCGTCCGAAAGCCCACCGCCCCGCCCCCGCCCCGGCTCGGTGAGCGCCTGCCGGTCGTGGGCGCGGCGGCGAGCGAGAACGAGGCGCTGGTCGACTACGCCATCGACCGGGTCCACGGCCCGCGCTGGACGACCGGTCCGCAGGCACCGGGACAGTGGCTCCGGCTCGAGCTCGATGCCTCGCGCGCGGTGGCCGGGGTCGTCCTCTGGGGCAGTCTCGGCATGGAGTTCCCCCGCCGGCTGCGGGTGGAGACGTCGCGGAACGGCCGCACCTGGGAGGTAGCCTGGGAGGGTGCCACCGAGCTCCCGGCCCTGCGCGGCGCCCTCCGCGATCCGCGAGCCCCGCTGACGATTACGTTCGCAGCCGCTCCGGCCCGCTATGTCGCCCTGCGACAGACGGGGCGCGACCCGTCCTTCGCGTGGTCGGTGACGGAGGTCGACGTGCACGGCCCTCCCCCGCTCGGTTTGCCCGATCACAGGTGAGCGGACCGAACGCCTACCGGGAGGGAATCGCGGAAGGAAGGAGATGGTCGGGGCGAGAGGATTTGAACCTCCGACCCCTCGGTCCCGAACCGAGTGCTCTACCAGGCTGAGCCACGCCCCGACCCCGCCATTGTATCGTACGTAGCGGCCGCGCGCCGCTGCCGCCCGGGCGTTCCACACCCGGCGCATCCGCACCGCCGCGCCGCATGGGCCGCGTGCGCGCTCCGCTCTACGGCCCGGACGCCTCGCCCGGACCTCTCCCCTCCGGTGGGACGATGCCGTAGGGCCGGGCCCAGCCGAGGCCTGCGAGGGTGCCGGAGGCGGGCCGGTACTCGCAGCCGACCCAGCCTCCGAAGCCGAGGTCGTCGATGAGGTCGAGCAGATAGGGGTAGTTGACCTCCTGTGCGCGGTCCGGCTCGTTCCGGCCCGGCACGCCGCCGACCTGGAAGTGCGCGATGACGTCGATGTTCGCCCGGACCGTCGCCGCGAGCGCGCCCTCCATTATCTGCATATGGTAGAAGTCATACTGTAGAAAGACGTTGTCCGCCCCCACCCGATCGAGGATCCGGCGCGCCTGCGCGGATCCGGTCAGGAAGTAGCCCGGGTTGTCCCGCGTGTTGAGCGGCTCGATGAGGAGCCGCATGCCCGACGGGGCCTCTGCCGCCGCCCACTTGAGGTTGGCGACGAAGGTGTCCTCGGCGGCGACCGCGTCGCTGCATCCGGCCAGACAGTGGAGCTGCGGGCACCCGGCCGCCGCGGCGTACTCGAACGCCCGCGCGAGCCCTGCGCGAAACTGCGCCTCGCCGCCCGGCACGGCTCCGTTCGCGGGGGCCACGTTCATCAACGCCGGCGCCAGCCCGTGAGCGCGCACCCGCTCCGCGACGTTCTCCTTCGACTCGCCGTACGGATCCTGAATCTCGACGCCCGCGAAGCCGGCGCCAGCGGCCTGCTCGAAGCGGTCGAGCAGGGGCCACTCGTTGAACATCAGCGTCACGCTCGCGGCGAGCTTCGGCATCGTCGTGTGACCGCCTCCGCGCGGCGGCGCAGATCGTATCATCGTGATCCGTGCCGGACTCCCCTACCCCCTTCGACGCCGTGCTGCTGGTCGGGTTCGGCGGACCGCAGCAACGAGCCGACATCCGTCCCTTCCTGCGCAACGTTCTCCGGGGGCGTCAGGTGCCGACGGCGCGCATCGAGACCGTGGCGCGGCACTACGAGCTGTTCGACGGCCGGTCGCCGCTGACGGAGATCAGCCGACGGCAGGCCGCGGGCCTCCGGGAGCGCTTGTCCGCCGACGGCCCCGACCTGCCGGTCTTCCTGGGAATGCGGAACTGGCATCCCTTTCTCGACGACGTGCTCTCGGAGATGGCCGAGGCCGGGGTCGAGCGCGCGCTCGGCGTCATCCTGGCCGCCCACCGCAGCTACTCGAGCTGCGGGCAGTACCGCCAGAACGTCGCCGACGCACGACGCGCGCTCGGGGAGCGGGGACATGCCGACGTCGAGGTGTTCTTCGCACCAGGCTGGCACACGCACCCGGGTTTCGTTGCTGCCAACGCGGCGCAGATCGAGAACGCCCGCGCGTCGCTGCCGGAGAGCCTGCGCCGCGACGCCCGCATCGTCTTCACGGCGCACAGCATTCCCCGGTCGATGACCGGCTGCGCGCGGTACGTGGCCGAGCTCGAGGAGAGCGCCGGTCTCGTGGCCACCGCCCTCGGCGCGTCGGACTGGGAGATCGTCTACCAGAGCCGGAGCGGACGACCGACCGATCCCTGGCTGGAGCCTGACGTCTGCGACTACCTGCGCGCGGAGCGGGGCCGAGGGTTGCAGGCCGCCCTGCTCGCACCGCTGGGGTTCGTTGCCGACCACATCGAGGTGCTGTTCGACCTCGACAGGGAAGCGGCCGCGACGTGCCGCGAGGTGGGCCTCACGATGCGCCGGGCGTCGGCGGTCAACGATCACCCGGCGTTCCTCGATGCGCTGGCCGACGTGATCCGGAGCGCGTGCGCGCGCTTCGGCGGCGGGCGGCCGCTGCCGCTGGTTCCCCCGCTGCCGCCCGAGCGCAGCGAGGGACCGCCCCCGGAGCGGTGAACGGCCGCCGCTGCCGTCGACCGGCCCGGCGACGCCCGCTCTCCGGAACGCTTCCCGTCAGGCCACCGGACTGGCCGCGCAGTGGCGGTCGAAGGCGGTGGTCAGCTCGCGCGCGATCGCACCCGCCTCCTGGTTCTCGATCTGGTGGCGCTCCATCATGTAGATGATCTTGCCGTCGCGCATCAGGGCGATCGACGGCGAGGAGGGCGGATACCCGGCGAAGTAGCTGCGGGCGCGCTCCGTGGCCTCGATGTCGGCGCCCGCGAACACCGTGGCGACGACGTCGGGTCGCGTTTCGTGCCCGAGCGCGGCGGCGACGCCGGGCCGCGCCTTGCCGGCCGCACAACCGCAGACCGAGTTGACCACGACCATCAACGTCCCCGGCGTCTTCGTTACGGCCTCGTCGACCTCGGCGGCCGTCCGCAACTCCTTGACGCCGAGCCGCGTCAACTCCTCGCGCATCGGGGCGATGAAGAACTCTGGATACACGCCTCCGCTCCTTTCCAGCACTCTGGTTGGCACCCGGGTGCGGCCGCACGCCGCTCCCATCGTCACCCAAGCGTAGCATGCGGCCGCAGGCTGCGGGCGGCCAGGCGGCGGTTGAAGACCCCCAGGATCCCCAGCGCGATGCCCCACTGCGCCACGCACGTGCCGACGCTGTACATCCGAATGGGGTTCCACCAGCCCGCGGGATCGATCACCACCGCCGCCTGGTAGATCCACCAGCCGAACATCACCGCGAACTCGATGGGAACCAGGTACTTGAGCACCCACGCCCAAAGCGGACGGCCGCGCTGCCGGCTCCCGGGGCGCTCGACCAGGTCGGCCCGGAACCGGTCGACGTCGTAGCGGATCGCCGCCACCGCGATGAAGAGCCCGCTGATCATCAGAGCGAGCCCCCAGACCCAGTCCTGGTTCTCGAACACCTGCAGGCTGACCGCCGACGGCAGCCCCATCACTACGCCGACCGCCATGACGAGCCGCACGGCGCGGGCCCGCGTCGCCCCCGCATCCATCAGCGCCCGTGCCGCCAGCTCCACCATCGCGATCAGGGACGACACGGCGGCGCAGGACAGGGCCAGGAAGAAGAGCGGCAGAAAGATGGTGCCGGCCGGCATGCGGGCGAACACCTCGGGAATCCAGATGAACGTCAGCCCCAGGTTGCCGGCCGCGAGCGCGTCGCGGGCTTCCGCGACGGGCAGGATGGCGAAGGCGGCCGGCAGTATCGCCATGCCCGCGAGCAGCGACGCGACGTTGTTGCCGATGCCGATCGAGACGGCGTTGGTGACGACGTCCTCGCCCTCCCGCACGTAGATCGCGTAGCAGAAGGCGAGGCCCCAGCCGGCGCCAGTCGACCACGCCGACTGCGTCAGCGCCTCGAGCCACGTCCGGTAGTTGGCGAGCAGCGCGAGATCCGGAACGAACAGGTACGCGAGTCCGCGACCGGCGCCGGGCAGCGTGACGGCGCGCGCGACCGCCAGCAGCAGCAGCACGAAGAGCGCCGGCATGATGATCCGGTTGGCTCGCTCGATGCCGCGCGTCACGCCCGCCGCGACGACAGTGCCGGTGATGGTGATGGCGATCGCGTGGAACAGCACCGGTTGCCAGACGGACGCGCTGTACTGCTCCCAGTACGCCGCCGTATCGACGCCGGCGAGGTCGCCGGTGAGCGCGGCGAGCACGTACTTCAGCGCCCATCCGGTGACGACCGAGTAATAGAACATGATCATCACGGTCGTCACGACGACGAACCCGCCCATCCACGCGGTTCGGCGGCCGATCAGTGCGCTGAACGCGCCGATGGGGCCGCGGCGCGCCCCCCGGCCGAGGCCGAACTCGGCGATGAGCAGGGGGATGGACCAGAGGAACAGCGCCAGCAGCCAGGGGATGAGGAAGGAGCCGCCGCCGTTCTCCGCGGCGACGCGCGGGAAGCGCCAGAGGTTCCCGGTCCCCACGGCCATGCCGATCCCGGCCAGGATGACGCCCCAGCGCGACGTGAAGAGGTCCGATGCCGCGGGCGGTCGGACAGCCATGCCGCAGTATAGATCCGGACGGTCTGCCGTCGCCCGGTACGGCAAACATTGACTCGCTGCGTATCAATGCCTACACTTGATCCAGCGCAAGCTTAGGCCGGTGCCGCGCGTCAACGGCACGGGCACAGGAAGGTGCATGAGCGAGATCCTCTTCATCAGCACGGTGTCGCGGCGGCTCGGCCTGCACCCGCAGACCCTTCGCAAGTACGAGCGTCTCGGTCTCGTGCGTCCCGATCGGACGGTCGGCAGCATGCGGCTCTACTCCCCCGCGGAGATCGACCGCCTGCGCTTCATCAAGCGCCTCGTCGAGGAGCGCGGCATCAACCTCGCCGGCGTGCGGCATCTGCTCTCCGTCGCCGAATCGGTGGAGCGCATCCGGCCACTGGCGACGGGAGCGGCCCTCGGGCGGCGCGGTGGACGGGAGCGCCTGCAGCGGGAGCTCGACCGCCTGTACGACGTCGTCGGTCTGCCGTGAGGATGTGACGACGGATGGAGTTCCAGGACTACTACGCGACGCTGGGGGTCGGCCGGGGCGCGTCGGCGGACGAGGTGAAGACCGCGTTCCGCAAGCTCGCGCGCAAGCACCACCCCGACGTCAACCCGGACGACCGGTCGGCCGAGCGCCGCTTCAAGGAGATCAGCGAGGCCTACGAGGTTCTGGGCGATCCGGAGACCCGCCGGAAGTACGACGCGCTCGGCGCCAACTGGAAACAGTACGAGCAGGCGCAGTCCGCGGGGCGGAACCCGTTCGCGGGACGGCATCCGTTCGCGGGGCGGAACCCGTTCGCGGGCGGGGGGCCCTTCGCGGGACGGAACCCGTTTGCGGGCGGGGCCTTCGCGGGGCGGGCCGTGCGGGGGGGGGGGCGGGCCGGCCGCGCCCAGCGGGGGCCGGCACGCGCACGGCGAGGACGGGTTGCCGTTCTCCGAGTTCTTCGAGACCTTCTTCGGTGGTGTGCCGCCCGCGGGTAGTGCCGCCGGCGGGGCGGGGCGCATGCCGGCCGGCCGCGGGCGGACCGTGGAGCAACCGCTCGAGCTGACGCTGGAGGAGGCGTTCGCGGGTGTCACGCGGCGTCTCGTCCCGGCGACCGGTGACCGGCGGAGCGCCGTCGACGTCCGGATCCCACCGGGGGTGGCGGACGGTTCCCGGGTCCGGGTCGCAGGTCGGGGCGGACCCGGTCCGGCCCGGGCGGGCGACCTCATGCTGCGCGTCCGCATCGCGTCGCATCCTGTATTCACGCGCCGCGGACACGACCTGTCGACGCGGTGCTCCCTGCCCCTGACGACGGCGGTGCTGGGCGGCGAGGCCCGCATCTCCGCCATCGACGGAGGATCCGTGCGCCTCAAGGTACCGCCGGGGACGCAGCAGGGACAGGCGTTTCGGATCCGGGGCCGCGGCATGCCCCTGCCGCCCCCCGGCGAGGGCCGCGGGGATCTCTATGCGACGGCGCACGTCGAGCTGCCCCGGCGCTTGACCGCCGAGGCGCGGCGACACTTCGAGGCGCTGGCGGCGCTGGCGAAGGACGACGAGGTCGACCCGCCGCTGCCTCCGCGCGCGACTCCGCCGGAGGCGTGAGGTTGCCATGAACATCAACCGACTGACCGAGAAGGCGCAGGAGGCCGTCGTCGGCGCACAGCAGCTCGCCGACCGGGCGGGCCATCCCGAAATCGAGCCGGAGCATCTGCTCTCGGCGCTGGTCGAGCAGGACGACGGCGTGGTGCCGGCGCTCGTCCGTACCCTGGATGTCGACCCGGCGACCCTGGCCTCGGCGGTGCGCGCCGAGCTGGCCGGCCTGCCGTCCGCGGTCGGCGGCGCGGCGCCGGCCCCTTCGGCGAGGCTGCGCGGCGTCCTCACGGTCGCGAGTGACGAGGCGGAGCGGCTCAAGGACGACTACGTCAGCACCGAGCACCTCTTCGCGGCGGTATTGGCGGAAGGAGGGTCGGCGCCCGCGGCGCGCCTGCTCGCCGAGCGCGGGGTGACGCGCGACGGCCTGTACCGGGCCCTCACGGCCGTGCGAGGCTCGCAGCGCGTCACCGATCCGCATCCCGAGGGCAAGTACCAGGCCCTGGAGCGGTACGCGCGCGATCTGACCGAGCTCGCGCGGGGCGGACGGCTCGATCCGGTGATCGGACGTGACGAGGAGATCCGCCGCGCCGTCCAGGTGCTCTCGCGCCGCACCAAGAACAACCCCGTGCTCATCGGCGATCCGGGCGTCGGGAAGACCGCCATCGTCGAGGGGCTGGCGCAGCGCATCGTGCGCGGCGACGTCCCGGAGGGCCTGAAGGACAAGCGCCTGATCGCCCTCGACATGGGGGCGCTGGTGGCGGGGGCGAAGTACCGGGGCGAGTTCGAGGAGCGCCTCAAGGCGGTCCTCAAGGAGGTGACCGACGCCGAGGGTCGCATCGTTCTCTTCATCGACGAGCTGCACACGGTCGTCGGGGCGGGTGCGGCCGAGGGCTCGATAGACGCCTCGAACATGCTCAAGCCGCTGCTGGCGCGCGGCGCCCTGCACACGATAGGCGCGACGACGCTCGACGAGTACCGCAGGTACATCGAGAAGGACGCGGCGCTCGAGAGGCGCTTCCAGCCGCTGGTGGTGGCCGAGCCTACCGTGGAGGACACCGTGAGCATCCTGCGCGGCCTCCGCGAGCGATATGAGATTCACCACGGCGTCCGGTTCAAGGACGCCGCTCTGGTGTCGGCCGCCGTGCTCTCCAACCGCTACATCAGCGACCGCTTCCTGCCCGACAAGGCGATCGATCTCATCGACGAGGCGGCCGCGAAGCTGCGCACCGAGATCGACTCGCTGCCGGTCGAGCTCGACGAGGTGGAGCGCCGCCTGATGCAGCTCGAGATCGAGCGGGAGGCGTTGCGCAAGGAGACCGACCCGGGCTCCCGCGCCCGTCTCGAGCGACTCGAGCGGGAGCTGGCGGACCGCAAGGAGGAGCGCCACCGGCTGCGCACCCAGTGGGAGCACGAGAAGGCGGAAATTCAGGGCGGGCGCAGCCTCCAGAGCGAGCTCGAGTCGCTGCGGCACGAGGTCGAGAAGGCGCAGCGGGCGGGCGACTACGCGCGCGCGTCCGAGCTCCAGTACGGCCGCATCCCCGAGCTCGAGCAGGAGCTCCGCGCGGGGCGCGAGGGGGCCGAGGCGTCCGCGCCGCGCATGCTCAAGGAAGAGGTGGACGAGCACGACATCGCAGCCGTTGTCAGCAAGTGGACGCACATCCCGGTCGCCAGGCTGGTGGAGGGCGAGATCGAGAAGCTCGTGCACATGGAGGACCGGTTGCGGCGCCGCGTCGTCGGCCAGGACGACGCCGTCGTCGCGGTAGCCAATGCCGTTCGCCGCGCGCGGGCCGGCCTGCAGGATCCGAACCGTCCGCTCGGGAGCTTCCTCTTCCTGGGACCGACCGGGGTGGGCAAGACGGAGCTGGCGCGAGCGCTCGCGGAGTTCCTGTTCGACGACGAGCGGGCGATGGCCCGCGTCGACATGTCGGAGTACCAGGAGAAGCACACCGTGTCGCGGCTCGTGGGGGCCCCGCCCGGCTACGTCGGCCACGACGAGGCCGGGCAGCTCACCGAGGCGGTGCGCCGGCGTCCCTACACCGTGGTGCTCTTCGACGAGGTGGAGAAGGCGCACCCCGACGTGTTGCACGTCCTGCTGCAGCTCCTCGACGACGGCCGCCTGACGGACGGTCGAGGTCGCACCGTCGACTTCCGCAACGTGCTCGTCATCATGACCTCGAATCTGGGCAGCGACCTGATCGCCGGACGGAGCGGCGCAGGGGATCCGGACGAGGCGACGCGGCGGCAGGTCGACGCGGTCGTGCGCGGCCATTTCCGGCCGGAATTCCTCAACCGGGTCGACGAGATCCTCTTCTTCCACGCGCTCGACCGACGGCACCTGATGGAGATTGCCCGGATCCAGCTCGCCACGCTGGCGCGCCGGCTCGCCGACCGGAACGTGACCGTCGAGCTGACCGACGAGGCCACGCGGCAGCTCGTCGACGAGGGGTTCGATGCCGCCTACGGGGCGCGGCCGCTGCGGCGCACGATTCAGCGGCGCGTGCTCGATCCGCTCGCGGCGCGGCTACTCGCGGGGGAATTCGGGGAGGGTGACAGCGTGCTGGTCGACGGAGACGAGACGGGACTCACGTTCCGCGCGCTGCGCCAGGCGGCCGAGCCCGACAACGCCCTGTCAGCCGCGTGAGCGCCGCGGCGCTCGGCCCCGTCCAGCGCTGCAAGCGCAGGAGTTGCGCGCCAGCGACACTCCCAACGCGCGCGCCAGCCGCGTGAGCGCCGCGGCGCCCGGCTCCCGGTCCAGCGCCGCAAGCGCGGGAGTCTCGCGCCAGCGAACTCCCAACGCGCCAGCCGGGGCGCGCGACGTCAGGGCGTGCGGTCGGCGGCGGCGAATCCTTCCCGGTTGTGCGAGCCGTCGCAGAACGGCTTGGACGCGGCGTGGCCGCACCGGCAGAGCGCGAAGGGGCGCCGCTCGATCGGAAACGCGTTGCCGTCCGCGTCCACCACCTGCACGTCGTCTCCGTCGACGACGTAGGGCCCGTTGTCTCGAATGCGAATCGTCACGCTCACTGCTCACCCCATTCTCTGCATCGACGCAAGGAAGTCGGCATTCGATTTCGTCTTGCCCATCTTGTCGAGGAGCAACTCCATCGCCTCCACCGGCGACAGCGGGTTGAGGACCTTGCGAAGCACCCATACCCGGTTGAGATCCTCCTTCGACAGCAACAGCTCTTCCTTGCGCGTGCCGCTCTTCTGGATGTCGATCGCCGGAAACACCCGCTTGTCGACGAGCTTGCGATCGAGGTGGATCTCCATGTTGCCGGTGCCCTTGAACTCCTCGAAGATGACGTCGTCCATCCGCGACCCGGTATCGACGAGCGCCGTGGCCATGATGGTCAGCGAGCCGCCCTCCTCGATGTTGCGCGCGGCTCCGAAGAAGCGCTTCGGCTTCTGTAGAGCGTTCGAGTCGAGCCCGCCCGAGAGCACCTTCCCCGAGGGAGGGATGACGGTGTTGTAGGCGCGGGCGAGGCGCGTAATCGAGTCGAGCAGGATGAAGACGTCCTTGCGGTGCTCGACGAGGCGCTTCGCCTTCTCGATGACCATCTCGGCTACCTGCACGTGGCGTTGCGCCGGCTCGTCGAAGGTGGACGAGATGACCTCCCCGTCGACCGAGCGCTGCATGTCGGTCACCTCCTCGGGCCGCTCGTCGATGAGCAGCACGATGAGATAGACCTCCGAGTGGTTGCGCGCGATCGACTGCGCGATGTTCTGCAGCAGCATCGTCTTGCCGGTCCGCGGCGCCGCCACGATCAGGCCGCGCTGCCCCTTCCCGATGGGTGTCATCAGGTCCATGACGCGCGCCGAGAGATTGCCGCCGTCGGTCTCGAGCTGGGCGCGCTCGAGCGGATAGAGCGGCGTGAGATTCTCGAAGAAGATCTTGTCGCGCGCCTGGTCGGGCGACTCGAAGTTGACCGCCTCGACCTTGATGAGCGCGAAGTAGCGCTCGCCTTCCTTCGGCGGCCGAATCTGCCCCGATACCGTATCGCCCGTCTGCAGGTCGAACTTCCGGATCTGGGACGGCGAGACGTAGATGTCGTCCGGACCCGGCAGGTAGTTGTAGTCGGGAGCGCGAAGGAATCCGAACCCGTCCGGCAGCACTTCGAGAACGCCCTCGGAGAAGATGAACCCGCTCTGCTCGGTCTGCGCCTTCAGGATCTGGAAGATCAGCTCCTGCTTGCGCATGCCGGTCGCCCCGGCCACGTGCAGGTCCTTGGCGACCTGGGTGAGCCGGGCGATGCTCATGTCCTTGAGCTCGCCGATGTTGAGGGTGTCCTTGGCGCGCCGCGGGGGCGGCTTGGGCGCATCCGTCGGCGGGGCTTCCGCGGTGGCCGCGGTGTCCGGGGCAGGCCGTGCGGGGGTGGTACGTCTGCTGTTGGTTGGCATGTGCTGACCGGTCTTTTCGACTACGGGTTGGTTGTTGGGGCCTTGCGGCCAGGGTCGTCAGGGGGAGCGAGCCGAGCCCCGCTCGGCCGTCAGCCGCGAGATGCGGTAGTCAACTTGGGCGCGTGACTGAAACGCGATGCAAGGCTGGAGGATTCCGTCGACGCCGTCTGGCACCTGAGCATAGGCATACCGTCGGGGCGTGTCAACCTCCGGCCGGCGGCGCGCCGACCCCGCCCGCGCGGCCGGGCGGGGTCGGATCGGGGTCATCGCCGTAGTCGGCCGGGGACTCCCCGATCGCCACGATGCTGCAGTGCAGGGTCGTCGCGATACCGAGGGCGCGGGCCCGCTCGACCAGCCGGCGGCTCTCCGCGCCGGGGTTCACCCAGAGGGTCGGTATTCCCTTCGCGGCGATCTCGTCGACGAGCTTCTCGCCGATCTCGGGCGGCACGTAGAGGGTGGCCAGATCGATCGGCCCGGGCGCCTCCCGTACCGTTGCGTGAACGGGCAGCCCTTCAATCAGTCGCTCTCCCGCCGTCTCGACGCCGCCCGGTCGGCGGTTGACGGGAAGCACCTTGAAGCCGCGCCGCCGAAAGGCGCGCACCGCCTTGTTGCCGAACTTGCGCCGGTCGGACGAGGCGCCGATGACTGCCACCACCTTCATGAGTGGAGTATAGAATCGCCGGCGTGTCGCGTCATGCGGCCGTGATCGCGGGCGTCTGCGCATTGACGTTCCTCGCCGGCCTCGGGTGCCCCGCGGTGACCGATTCGGACGAGGCGTTCTATGCCCAGGCCGCCCGCGAGATGGTCGACCGCGGCGACTGGCTCACTCCCTATTACAACGGCGAGGTCCGGTTCGAGAAGCCGGTCCTGTACTACTGGCTGGCGGCGGCGGCCTACGCGGCGACCGGCGTCTCCCCCGCCGCCGCGAGGCTGCCCTCCGCGCTGGCCGGCATCGGCCTCGCGCTGCTTGCCTGGGCCTGCGCCCGCCGCTGGTACGACGACCGGACGGCGCTGCTCGCCGGCGTCGTCACGGCCACGAGCTTCGGCTATGTCGCGATGGCTCGCCATGCGCTGCCCGATCTGCCCCTCGCCTTCTTCGTCACGCTGGCCACCTGGGGGGCGGTGGTCGGGCTGCGCGTCGAGCCGCGCGGCGTCGGGGAGCATCCCGCCGCGGACCGCTGGCTGATCGCGGCCGGGGCCGGCGCCGCGGCTGCGTTCCTGATCAAGGGTCCGGTCGGGATCGTGTTGCCGGCCGTGGTCGTCGTGCCGGTGGCGGCGTGGACCTGGCTTCGCGGCCGGCGCCCGGTCGCGACCCGCGGCGCTCTCCTGGCGGCCGTCGCCGTTTTCGTGGTACTCGCGGCCCCGTGGTACGCCGCGATGGCGGTCGAGCATGGTCCTGCCTACGTGGAGCGTTTCTTCGTCGGGGAGAACCTCGACCGCTTCGCCACGGCGCGCTACAACGACCCGCGGCCGCTCTGGTACTACCTGCCGGTCGTTGCCGGCGGCCTGCTGCCGTGGACGCCGTTCACGGTTCTGTGGCTGCCGGCGCTCGCCCGGGCGTGGCGCGAGCGCCGGTCCGGCGGCGCGGACCTCCGACTGGCGCTGTGGGCACTCGCGCCGCTCGCCTTCTACACGATCTCCGTCGGCAAGCAGCCGCGGTACGTGCTTCCGGTGCTGCCGCCGCTCGCGGTGCTGCTCGCCGCGGCCATGCGCCGCGCCGCGGGCGCGGGCGCGCAGACGCGCGGACTCCTGACCGGTGCGGCGGTCGCCGCCGGGCTGCTGGTCGCCCTCGCGGCCGAGCGTCTCCACGCCGTCCGCCCGCTCCTCGTGGAGCGGAGCGGCCCGTGGGTCGCCGCTCTGGCCGCGGCGTCGTTCGTTCTCGGGGCGGCGATCGTGGCGGCGGCCCTGGTTGCGCACCGGGACCGCGCGCCGACCGCCCGGCGAGGCGGTCTCGTGCCGGCTCTCGTCGCGGCGGCCTCCGTGCTCCTGGCGGTCGGCACCTACAGCGTCGTTCTCGCGACGCCGCGGGAGGCGCCGGTCGAACGGATGGCGGCGCTGGTAAGGGAGGCGCGCGGCGCCGGCGAGCCCTACTGCCGCTACCGGGTGTTCACGCGGAACCTGGTCTTCTACGCCGGGGCGCCGGCCGTGACGCCCTTCGGCTTCGACGCCGTCCGCGACTTCCTGCGCGGCTCGGACCGCGCGCTCTGCGTGCTGCTCGAGCCCGACGCGGCCGAGCTCGAGGCCGAGGGACTGCCCCTCGAGCGTCTCGGCGCCGTCTCCTATCTCGACACCGGCAGCCTGACCGTCGAGGCGCTGCTCGATCCGGACCCCGAGCGCCACCTCCGGCGGGTCGTCCTGGTCGCCAACCGGCCTCCTCCGGAACCATCCCCGAGGGGTCGCGATGCCCACGCTCGCTGACGCGCTCGGCTGCGACCTCCACTGCGCCTACCCGATCCTCGAGACGATCCGCCGGCTCCACGCCCGCGACGTCTGGTTGGAGGTCGTCACCTGTTCGTCCCGGGCTTCAACGATTCCGAGGCGGAGATCGACCGCCTGACCGGCTTCCTGGCCGGGATCGGCGCTTCGACGGGCAGGCCGCCGGGCCCTACGGACCCCCGCCGCCGTGCGCGCCGTTCTGACCGGGCGGCGCGCGGCGTCCGGATTCCGTAGGATCGAGAGAGTGTCTGTCGATGCGGGATCCCCCGCCGTGCCGCCCGGGGCGCCGGTCTCCGACCGTGGCGTCGCCGACGGCCTCTACCATCCCCTGGATCCGCGGTCCGTGGCGGCGGCACGCATCGCCGGCGCCATCGGGGCCGCCGCCGTGGTGCTGCCGGCCCTGCTGGCCGTCCTTGCCGCGGCCATCGCCGTCCCGCTCGGCCTGGCCGGGGCGCTCATGGCGCTCGCCGTCTGGGCCGCGGCCTCCGCCCTGCTCGCCGGCTGGTGCTACGCATGGCCCGGCGTGCGCTACCGCCGCCTGCGGTACCGTCTGGACCGGCAGGGGTTCACCATTCGGCGCGGCGTCGTCTGGCGATCGGTGACCTCGGTCCCGAAGTCGCGCGTGCAGCACACCGACGTCTCGCAGGGCCCGCTGCAGCGCGCGTTCGACCTCGCCACGCTCGTCGTCCATACCGCGGGCACGCAGGACTCGTCGGTGTCGCTCGGCGGGTTGACGCATGGAGTGGCCCTGCGCATCCGCGACTACCTGATCGACGCCGGACCCACCGGTGGCGGGGACGAGCGTGGCGACTGAAGAGCGCCGGCTGCACCCGCTCTCCTGGCTCTTCGCGGCGGCGCAGGTCGCCAAGGGCTTTATCGTGCCCGCCCTGGTGGTGCTCTTCGCCTCCGGCGAGTCGTACGAGCTCTGGGCGCTCGCGTTCGTCGTTCCCGTCGCCGTCGGGGCGATAGTGCAGTACTCGGTCTTCCGGTACCGCCTCGCGGCCGACGAGATCGTGGTCCGCGACGGCCTGCTCACCCGGACGGAGCGGCACATTCCCTACGCGCGCATTCAGAACGTCGACCTGGTTCAGAACCCGCTCCACCGCCTCCTCGGGGTGGCGCTCGTGCGCGTCGAGACGGCGAGCGGGTCCAGGCCGGAGGCGGTCATGCGCGTACTCTCGCTCGGCGCGGTAGACGAGATGCGCGCCGCTGTCGTCGCGGGCCGCGGCAGCCCCGCCGCGATGCGCCCCCGGGGCGACGCTCCGGCCGACGCAGGGACGGGCCTGCTTCTCCACGTCGGGGTCGGCGAGCTCGTGAAGCTGGGCACGATCTCCAACCGCGGTCTGGTGGTCGTCGGCGCCGTGGCGGGGCTGTGGTGGCAGCGCGCAAGCTTCGGCCCCGACCTCGGCGACTGGGCCGCTCCGTTGATCGAGTCCGCGCTCGCCCGGCTTCCGGGGCTGGCCGCCGGGCCGCCGCTGGTCCGGGCGGTCCTGGCCGGCACCGTCCTCCTGCTGGCCGCCGTGGCCCTGTTGCGCCTCTTCTCGATCGGTTGGTACGTGCTGCAGCTCTACGACTTCACGCTGCGGCGGCGCGGTCCGGATCTCGCGGCCGCCTACGGGCTCCTCACGCGGGTGTCGCGCACGATTCCGACGTCGCGGGTCCAGTCGCTGCGCGCGACCGAGACTCCCCTGCATCGCTGGTTCGGCCGGCAGTCGGTGGAGCTGCGGACCGCCGGAGGCGGCGCCGGTTCGGACACCGGTGCCGATCTCGACGGCGCTGGCGGCGGCGCATCGGCGGAGAAGCAATGGCTGGCGCCCCTGGTCGAGACCGGCCGCGTCCCCGCCCTCATCGAGGCGGTGCTGCCCGATGCGGGGCTCGACCGCGTGCGCTGGGAGACGCTGCCCCACCGCGCGTGGCGGCGCGTCTTCGTGCGCTCGGTCGCGGTGGCGGTGCTGCCCCCGACCCTGGCTGCCGCCCTCGTGCTCTCCCCCTGGATGCTCCTGCTCGCCGTGCCGGGCGGTCTCGCGGCGGCTGCGCACGCGCGCCTCACGGTGCGGCACACGGCCTATGCGCTGGCGCCGTGGGGAGTCCTCTCCCGGCTCGGCTGGTGGAACCGGACGCTGACCCTCGTGCGCTACGCCCGGATCCAGACCGTCGCCCTCTGCGAGTCGCCGTTCGATCGGCGTCACCGCACGGCGTCGGTGCGGATCGACACCGCGGGCGCCGCCGCGGGCCGCTACACCATCCGCATTCCGTATCTGGATCGCGAGACCGCGGCCATCGTGTCGCGGCGGCTCCACGACGAAGCGGCGCACCGTTCCTTCCGCTGGTGATCCGGATCGCCGGGCGGCCGGTCACGCCTCCGGCGGGAAGATCTTGCCCGGATTGAGGATTCCGTGCGGATCGAACGCGTGCTTCAGCCGGCGGTGCAGCGCGATCGCCTCGGGCGAGAGCTCCAGGCCGAGGTAGGGTGCCTTGGTGAAGCCGATCCCGTGCTCCCCGCTGATCGAGCCTTCGAGGGCGAGCACCGCCTCGAAGAGCCGACGCTCCGCATCACGCGCCCGGGCGAGGGCCGCGGCGTCGGCCGGATCGAGCAGGATGTTGACGTGGATGTTGCCGTCGCCGACGTGCCCGAAGCACGCCATCCGCAGGCCGGACGCCGCGCGGAGCGACGCGACCGCGCGGAACAGCTCCGGCACCCGCGCCCGCGGCACCACCACGTCGTGATTGATCTTGAGCGGCGCCAGCCGGCGCAGCGCAGGCGACAGGTCGCGGCGCACGCGCCACAGCGCCTCGCGCTCCTCACCGTCGCGGGCTGTTCGCAGGTCGCTCGCGCCGGCCGACCGGCATACGGCCAGCACGCCGGGGAGGTCCGCGTCGACCGCCGCGGGCGAGCCGTCCACCTCGATCAGCAGGAGCACGGCGGCCCCGGGCGGGGCCGGGGGCTCGGCACCGGACGCGGCGATCGCCGCGAGGCATTCGCCGTCGATGATCTCGATCGCCGCGGGCACGATGCCGTCGGCCACCATCCCGAGCACGGCGTTCACCGCCGTGTCCACGTCGGGGAACACGGCCCGCAGGGTCCGGGCCGCGGCCGGCCTGGGTACGAGTCGCAGCGTCACCTCGGTCAGGATGGCCAGCGTGCCCTCGGATCCGACCAGCAACTGGGTCAGGTCGTAGCCGACGACGTTCTTGACGGACTTGCCGCCGGTGCGGATGACCTCTCCGGTCGGCAGTACCGCCTCGAGGCCCAGCACGTAGTGCCGCGTCGTGCCGTACTTGAACGCGCGCGGGCCCCCGGCGCACTCCGCCACGTTGCCGCCGATGGCCGACCGGTGGAGGCTGGCGGGGTCGGGTGGATAGAACAGGCCGAGCGCCTCGACCGCCGCCTGCACCGCCGCCGTCACCACGTTCGGCTGGACGACGGCGAGCAGATTCGGGGGGTCGATCTCGAGAATGCGGTCGAAACGATCGAGGGCCAGCACGACGCCCCCCGCGGTCGGGACGGCCCCGCCCGTGTAGCCGGTGCCGGCGCCCCGCGGGGTCAGGGGGACGCGCGCGTCGTGGCAGAGCCGGGCGAGCGCGGAGACCTCGGCCGTCGTCCCCGGTCGGATCACCACGTCGGCCGGCCGCCCGCGCTCGAGCGCGTCCATGCCGTAGGCGGCCCGGCTCTCCTCGTCGCGCAGGCCGTGGGCGGCGCCGCCGATCCGTGCCGCGGCGGACGCCAGGCGGTCGGCGTTCATCCGAGCGCAGCGGCGAAACGGAGCAGACGCGTCACGCCGGCCTCGAGGCGGGCGAGCGACGTCGCATACGAGAGGCGCAGG
>MKWU01004293.1_pt1 | contig 17121 bp, 16 predicted proteins | sample 809101 | NCBI WGS metagenome assembly MKWU01 (sample SAMN05860141, study PRJNA318959) | sponge metagenome | host: Aplysina aerophoba | place: Slovenia: Piran, Adriatic Sea, Gulf of Piran | collected 2013-05-07 | reverse complement strand
TGACTCCCTCGTTGATGTACTTGTCGAAGGCGGCTTGCTGCTCGTCGGTCATGATGGCGCCGCCTTCTGCCGAAATGATGTCTTCGATCTGTTCGAGCGAAGCGTTTTCGGGAATGACGGGCAGACGCATGGGTTTGCCGTCCGGTCCGGGGCAGTCTTCGTAGACAAGGGGTTTACTCATGGGTGTTGTCTCCTTTCAACAACATTGTTCGACGGTTACGGGTTTTATGCAATCGCAGAGAGCGGTCCAGGTCGGCTCGTGAGACGCTATCGGAGTAAATGACACGGTCGCCGTCGAGAGTGTTTTTCCGGCAGCGGAAGAGAAGATTGCGATCGAAAGACGCTTCGTCGTGCCAGCCGATTTCCGGGCCGAGATCCATCGTCCGGGTCGAGCACGTGGAAAACACGCTGTGCAGGGTGCGCTCGGCACGCGTGAGGAACAACTCCTCGTCGGGATAGGCCAAGTGGTTGACGTAGAGGGCACCGCCGCCAGCAAGACGGGAGCGAGCGAGGCGGTAGAACTCGGCGGTGAGTAAATGCCGGGGCATCGAGCGCGGATTGGAGAAGGCGTCCACGACGATCGCGTCCCAGCCTCCGGGATCGTCGCGCAGGAAGGCGCGGGCGTCGATGCCGGCGAATGCGCCGGCTGTTCCCTCCGGAACGCCGAGAAACTGAGCCGCGATCTTCTCCTGTTCGGGATCAATGTCAACGAAGGTGAGATCGAGCTTGCAGGGCGCGCCCTGTCCGAGGGTCATGCCGGCCGCTCCGAGAACGAGCACGCGCAGTTCGCCGGCGCCGCACAGTGTGCGCTCCAGCAGCTCGGCGTACTCCCATCCCTGGCCGTCGGGGTCATGCCGCGAAGCGAGCTGGTTGTTGACCACGAGCGCGCGGGCGTCGTCGTCGATCGCGACGATGCGGTAGTCGGCGTAGGCGTTGCGGGAGACGTATTCGGTGGCCTCGATCCACAGATCGAGGGACGGCCAGCAAGCGGCGAAGAGCAGGGCGAAAACAGGCACGTTACGGTGCGATACGAGCAGTGCGGCCACGGCCGCTGCGGCGACGACGGAGAAGACGGCGGCTGCCAGCCCCAAGGTGGGCAACAGCAGGAAGGTGGCCGTCAGGGCTCCGGTGACGTTGCCGACCGTCGAGAGGGCAAAGACTCCGCCGGCGCGTTCGGAAGCATCGAGGGGTGCGGCGCAGGCATGAGCGAGCAGCACGCATTCGGCGAGCAGCCAGCCGACCGGAGCGATGCCGACGACGGCATAGGCGAAGGTCTCGAGCAGCGGAGCGGCCGGCAAGGAGAAGGCGAGCAGCACGCCGGGCTCCGACAGCCAGAAGGACGACCAGAGGGCGGCGGCAGCCAGGCGGCGCGCCAGGCGCGGGCGAGGATCGCCCAGCCGCGCGAGCCGGCCTCCACGGCGGTAGCCGCCAGCCAGCGCGGCGAGGTAGACGGCCAATAGAACCGAGGTCACGTCGACCGAGGAACCGGCCCAGGGCGTCAAGCGCCGCAGGGCGAGGATCTCGGTTCCGAGCGATGCCCAGCCTTCGGCCAACAGGACGAAGCCCAGGGTGTAGGGAGAGAGAGTGCGATTCATCGGTCCAGGTTGACGGCTTCACGTGCGCGGGTTACGGTTCGCTTGGCGTAGTCGGCGGGATCGCGCTTATCGGTGCGAGATTCGGCGAGCTGTTTCTCAAGTTCTTCGGGGGGAACGCCACTGCGAATCTGGTCCTTGGTCCAGGCCCAATCACGTCCCGAGGGCGAAGCGTCACCGCCCGAACGATGAGGGGATGGGTTCTTGGATTGAGGATGGGATGATTCATCCAGGGGCAGGAAAAGTCGGTCAGGCCAGTCGGACTTGACGCTGTGATCGGCGGATGTCGAGCTCATCGTGATCCAGGTGTTCTTCCCTCGATGCTTGAAGCCGGGCAGCCGCAGGACGCGCGAAACATCGGTGACGGCGGGGTCGCCGCCGTAGCGGATGGCGAGGCCGCGCATCAGCGACTCGGCTTCGTAGGGTGTGAAGGAATCAGGCTTGACGTTCCAGATCAATTGGTAGCGATCGGGCGACGTGTTGATGATGTAGGAAGCTGAGGGCAGCTTGCCGCTGAAGCTGTCTGTGAGAACTTCTCTGAGTTTCGATGGGCCGTCCTCGTCGAGGTCGAGATAGACGCGGCGGACTTCATGAACGTCATCCTTGGTGCGAGAGGTAGAGCCGGGATGCAGCGGATTCATGCCGATGTAGATGTCGTAGCCGTGGCTGTTGGAATAGCGAAGCCACTTCTGTATTTGCTTAGAAGCGGCTTGTTTCGCGTTCCAAATGCGCTGCTGGGTCTTCTTGTCTGTGTCGCGGGACACCAGCACCAACGCAACCAGGTCGTCAGGGTTGAACATATCGTTGATGAAATCGACAGGTTTCATGGCGGGCTTCAGAAGCGGTATACGATACCGGCGTGGAACTGGCTTCGAGACAGGGGGTTGTCGGTGAAGATGCGGAAGTAGCGAAACGCAACGTCGAAGCCGACTCTGCGGGTGGCGGCAAGATGGATACCGCCTGTGGCGGTGAGCATCATGCGTGTGGGTGATGAAGCGGGAGAGGAAGCAGCTACCTGTTTCGAAGCGATGGTGGCAGCGGGTTGCGGAGAGATACGGCCGGCTCCGCCGCCGATCTCGAAGAACGGGGTGATTACGTTCTGTACAGGCATCGTGATGCGAGAGCCGAAGAACCCGAAGTCACAAAGGTTGCGAACGGTGCCGGCCTCGGAGAAAAGATCGAGGTAGTCGGTAAGCCGGACACCGAAGCCGCCGCTGGCGGTCAGGTCGTATTGATCGCTGAAAAGCGTCGTGCCGGCTTGGGCCTTGATGAAGCCACGGCCACTGTTCTGAGCGGACAGTGATGAGGAGATGAGAAGCGCCAAGGCTGTGAGCGTGGCGAAGCGGGCGAGAGAGGGTTGCAAGGTTGAAGGTGTCATTGAAGAGAGGGTTGGCCTTTCGTGGTCATGGGTTGATGGAGCGTGAGCCGGAAGGGTTCGGGTTGCTGGTTGCTTGCATAAGCCGCTGGGATAGCCAGGTGGAGTATCTGGCGGCGTAGGCGACCGTATTCTTCTGGCGAAGCTGCTCTTGGAGTGCGGATGCTATGCGGAGCGCACCGTTGAAACCCCCGTACTGTGCAAGTGCTCGATTGTTGTTGGATTCGATTGCCTTGTGGACTGCGGCTAGATCGGCTTCGATCTGAGAGCTGCTTCTGGTCATTTGCGGCAATTTCATCCAGCTTGAAAACACTCGGCTCACACGAGATTCGAGCCGAGTGTTGTAGCTGGCATGAACGATAAACAAGGCAAAGCCGAGGCGATCCAGGTCCGACCAGAGAGGGTCATGCTCACGGCGCCAATTCCGGACTCCCTTGGGGGAGCTCTCTTCGGAGTCGGTATAGATGAACCAGGCTTGTTTGCTGTGAGGATCGAGGGCGATGGGGTGCTTGTTGGCGAACAGTCGCACGGTGTGTCCGGTGGCGTTGTTCCAGACACGACGGGGAAGGTGAGCGTGGTCGATGCCAAGCTCATCGAAACAGGCGACTTTCTCGTGTTCGGTGGGAAGCCAGGGAAGATGCGGATGTTCGAGAACGTAGTCGAGAGCGAGCAAGCGCCGGAATGTGAGGGGCCAGCTTGCTTGGCGGCGGTGACGGATGTCTCCGGCGTCGATCAGGCGGTAGACGGTCTTGTTAGTGATGCGAGAAAGTAATCCGCAGTTGTTGAGATTTTTCTCAACAATGAGCTGACGGGTTGTTAAATGGCGAATCGTTCGAGTCATTGACTTGCGATCAGCTCCGGTGGTTTCATCAATGTCGACTCCTTTGAAAAAGAGAAGTTGTGAGCGGAGAAAGCAACCGGAATGGAGCGCGGCAACCGCAAGCCATTCGGCAAGATCGGCTGGCAGATCCAGCGAATCTGCCAGCTTCGCAGCGCGATCTTTCAGGTGAGGAAAGGTCATAGCTCGAAGAGTTCCTCGTCACGGTTAGCACCGCCTTTGCTTCCGCTGCCGCTCTTGGGCTCGCGTATTCCCAGGGCTGAAGAAATGCGACGTTGGGCGGAGCCGCCGTTGGCGTAGAGCTTGAATCCTGCTGAGAGCTTTGATTGGAGGCTGCCGCTGCGGTAGTTGTCGCTGGTGACTTCAACATCGACACGGCCGAGATTGCCTTGCTCGTCTCGGTATTCGATACGGGCGTCGGGGTAGTGGATTTTGCCGCTGTCATCGACCGGCAGGTTCATCTGCTTGGCGGCATCGATCTTTGCGTCAAAGGCGGCTTCGTCGCCGTCTTTGGCTCGTGTTCGTTCGGCCGTTTTCGAAACCTGGCTCTTCAATTCGTAGTCGAGCTGTACGCGCTTGACGCGGGAACCGGACTTCTGCAGCTTCGCGATCTCACTGCGAGCAGCGCGGTAGACGGTGGAATCGTGGCGAAGCTCGGAAGGCTTGGCAAGGCCGCTCCAATAGCGTTGCTCCTGGTTCTCGCGGTTTCCCCATGCTTTGCGCCGGCCTTGCTGTGTGGCGAAGAGGACCTTGAAGGACTTGCCGCTTTTGAGGCGAACGGTATGTTCGCGGAGCAATCCTTCTTGCTTGAGGGCGTCGATGCCTTTGCGGGCGGCGAAAGCGTTGCCGCCGAAGCGCTGTTCGACCAGATCGCGAACGCTGACGACGCGGTAGGTGGCAACGTCGTCCAGCGCCTGGCGCTTACGTTGATGAATGTCGATGCGGTCGCGGGTGCGGTTGCGACGAGGGGGCTGCTGACGTGGTGAGCGGTTCTTGGAACGGGGTGAACGCTGAGGTTGCTGGATTGACTTGGGCTTGTCGAGTGTACGGCTGCGATCGCCTTGTGAGTCGGGGGTGCGGGGTACGACTTTTAAGCGAACGGGGCCCGCTTGATTGGAGCGAGCCCCGTTGCGTGATTCTATATCTCGGCCTCGCATGAATCACTTTCCATGGCTTCGGCATAATGGCTGTCCCGCATGACGAGGCATGGAAGGCACCAGTTGTCGAGTCAGCTCGAACCCTGCTTCTCTGAACCGAGCGGACTTTGATGATTCATCACGAGGACGCTTGAGCGACCTCCTTTCCGTCGAAGTTGTCAGATTCTTCGAGCAAAACAATCCTGTCGTCTTGTGTGAAAAACGCACAAGCTGAGCAAAGGTAATCTTCGACCCAACAGCAGGGAAATCCGTCTTGCTGGATGCAGGCGTCCCAATCCGTACAGCCGCACATGCGGCAGCGTTGGACGTTCATTCAAGTTCTCCCTTGCGCTCGCGCTGCAGTCTCTGAGCGAGCTCTTCATCGTGTGATTCACCGGCAGCGAGTCGCTTGTCCATTAGCTTGAGTTTGCCTCCCACGTCGCCGAGGCCGGCGCGTCGAGCGAGCCAGTAGATGAAGGCGTACAGGGTAACGATGGCGGTCATCAGGTAGAGGCTGACGTTCCAGATGTAGTGAGCGAAGAGCAGCTCGGCATACGGCTCCAGGTACTTGAGCCGCTCTCCAACGAGAAGGATGGCGATCACCCAGAAGATCAGGCTCAGTCCGGTTGCGATCCGCCAGGGCATCGGTTCAGCTTCCTCGCGCCAGCTCCTCGATGGCTTGCTGGAGATCTCCCGTTCGCTGGATCGCGGCGGCGCGCTTCTCTTCCTCGATGGGGTTGGACGTGAACATCCAGTAGCTGCGCCGGTCCACGTTCAGGGTGAGCACTTCGCGGTCGTTGGGATTGCGGGTGTAGACTTCGCGCTTGGGGACCAGGCTGCGGATGAGCGACGTTTCGGCTTCCGACAATTGCAGACTCGCGGCGGCTTCGTAGGAAAGGTCGCGGATCGACAGAAACAGGCGGTTGGGGATCGACTCGATCAATGCGCCGGTAGCCGCTCCGCCGACAACGTCGGTGACGGATTGAGTTGCGAGGATGAGGGCGGCGTTGCGCTTGCGCCAGGTCCGCGCGGCCTCGGCGAGATAGTTCGCCGTGGCGGGTTCGGCGAGGAAGCGCCACGCCTCATCGACAACGAGAATCTTGAGCCGCGTGGTTTCCTCGGGCCGCTCGAGCTCCAGCCTCAAGCGCTCCAGGCAGTAGGACAGCGCGGCGGACACCAAGTCCGGAAAATCCTTCGCGCCGGTCAGATCGACAACCTGCCAGTCGGAACCGTCGATCTCCTTGTCCAGGCCGGGTACATCGAAGATTTTTCCCCACTGTCCCGCTCCCATCCAGCGGGTCATGGCGGCCTTCATTCGCGGCGGCAGGGTTTCGACCAGCGAGCTCATGCGGCGCTGTTCCGCAGCGATGCCGTACACGTCCTCGACGCGGGCGCGGATGTCGGTCGTGTCGTCGCCGGTGGTGTTATAGCCTCCGAGCTTGAGCAACTGCGTAATCCAGCCGGTGAGAAACTCGTAGGTCTGTTCACCTTCGGGAAGGGTGAACGGCCGCAACGGCGTACTGTCTCCGGCGCCGTCAAGCCGCAGGTAGCTTCCTCCGAGCATGCCCGTGAGGTGCCGGTAGCTGCCGCCGAGGTCGAGGATCGAGACGCGCGGGTTGTAGCGCAGCGCGTGAACCAGAAGGAAGTTGAGCAGGAAGCTCTTGCCGGCTCCGGTGCTGCCGAGTACGAGCGAATGGCCGACGTCTGTGCCGGCGAATAGATCGTAGTCGTAGAGGGTTCCGCAACGGGTTTCGAACGTTGCCAGCGCCGGCGCTTCCAGGTGGTCCGACTCCGGTTCGCCTCGACCGGGCGCGAAGATGGCGGAGCAGCAAAGCGCGGTTCCGGCCGAGACGGGCATCCTCCGCAACTGCCGGCTGGCTGCTTGCCCGGGCAGCCGGGCGAACCAGGTGGAGAGCTGGCCGTAGCCTTCGCGCAGGATCTTGATGTCGCGGCCGGTGAAGATCTTGACGACCGAGGAATCGAGCTCTTCGAGCTGCTGCAAGTCGGGGGCATGAATGGAGAGAGAAGCCGCCAGCTTGCCCCAGGGGATGCCGTCGGTCTGCAGCTCGACCAGCGCATCGCCCAGCGCGGCCGACTCCGCCGCCGCCGCCGAATCGACCAGGGCCGCTTCGGTTCCCTCGGTACCTCGGGCGTGCGCCATCATCGAGTAGCGCGAGGAAAAGAAGTGCTTCTGCGCGGAACGGATGATGCCCCGCGCCTTGCCGATCGACAAGCCTTGCCATTCCCAAACGTAGGTCCAGGTGGCGCGGAGCGTGAGCAGCTCCCACAGGATGTTGGCGGTCGCCTTCGGCGGAGGTTCGAGGATCGAATAGATGGCGAGGGGTTCGTCGTCGAGCGTCAGGTGGCGTCGGTAACCGTCGAGGTGGGAAAGGCCCCAGGCCCAATGCAAGGCGCCTCCTTCATGAACCGGCGCCACGGTTCCCGGCCGGTTGATCATGTCGCCGAGTACGGCGGTGGCTTGCTTCTCTTCCAGCACCGTGCTCGGGCATACGTCCGTAACCAGGCCGCGGCTGGCATCGACGATGCGCTGCAGCCGTTCCGACGCGCGTGCGATCGATTCCTGCAGGTAGAGCCGCTGGGCCTTGCCGTTGGTGGTGAGCCGCTTCAACCAGGAAGAGGCGACTCCGCCTTTCTGCCGGGCTTCCTGCAGTCGCGTGTCGAGAGTCCAGGCGGCGTAGAAGCGAAGCTCTCCGGAGCGCCGCACGATCTCATCCGCCCGGGATTCGAAGATCGCGCCCGGCAGGCGTTCGTTGCCGATCGCGGCGACCGCATCGGAGCGGACCGGTCTGCGGGTGACGATCAGCGAGAATCGCACGTCCTCATCGAGCTGGCCGAGCAGCCGCATCCAGGAGGCGAGGACATGATCGAGGTCTTCGGGCGCTCTGCCGGCGATGCCGCAGGGGTGAAGCTCGGCCAGCGTGACCAGTCCTCCGGGACGGGTGAGCAAGGTTCGCTTGTCCACCCAGCCCCAATAGGGCAGCTCTTCGGCCAGCGAGCCGGCTTGCTCGTATCGCTGCCGTGAGGATTGGGTGATGGGAGTCATGAGGTTCGTGGGTTGCTGCTAATGATCTCGATCTCCACCTCGGCCGCAGGCCGCTTCGCGGGATCGTAGCGGGGTTTGGCGCTGGCGGAGGCCCGTACGACCTGCATCATGTGAGGATCGTGACGGGTTCCCAGCCAGCCGATCGTGTAGCCGGTCAGAAAGATCAGAAGTCCAGGTAGAAAGGTGTTGAGGAGGTTGAAGGTAATCGCACCGAACATGGCCGCAAGAATGAAAGCCCTCCGCTCACAGCCGAGGACCGTGAGTGGGCGGGCCAGGGACCGGCAGGCTTGCCAGGATCGCTTTCCGTAGACAGCCGACATGAAGGGCTCGGCGCCTCAGAAGAGCCAGTCGATGAAGTTGGCGGCGCCGAGGGTCATGCCGAGGCCGAAGATGATGCCAGCCAGGGCGCGCTTCGAGCCGCCTTCCCCGAAGGCGAACATCAAGCCGCCGATGACGATGGCGATCAGACTCAGGCCGCGAGCGATCACGCCGGTAAAGGCAGTTTGCAGGGTAGTCACGGCATCGACCCAGGGGCCGGTGGTTGTCGCCAACAGCGGCGCGGCATGCAGAAAGACCAGCACGGCAAGTGCGGCAGTTCTGCCGGCTGCTGCCTTGTGTTGGGGTAGGAATCTCACGAGGACCTCCTGTCAAATACTGGCATCGAAAAGAGGCGCTCTCAAGCGCCGCAAGGCGCAGCCGTGTGGAACAGTTCTCCACTTTTCCACAGATCGGTTAGAGTCGTGCGCGCGGCCTTCAGGATGAACTTCAGGAAAACCATACATACAGGGAAACGCCACCAAAGTGACGCAGGAAACGCCACCAAAGTGACGTGGAAAGCGTCACCAAAGTGACGTGGAAAGCGTCACCAAAGTGACGTGAGAATGCGCCACCAAAGTGACGTGAGAATGCGCCACCAAAGTGACGTGAGAATGCGCCACCAAAGTGACGTGAGAATGCGCCACCAAAGTGACGTGAGAATGCGCCACCAAAGGGGCGCACGGACCGAATAAACGGTTCAAATCGTCAGAGGGAATCTGGTGCTGCTGCGAGCGCGAGTGATCATGCGCTCCATCCACTCCACATCGGAGGCTCTGCCGGGACTGAGGTACAGACCCTTCTCCCGTACCTCGACCACGGGACTTGGTGGTCTGTGCTTCAGGACCTTTTCAAGGCTCATCTGAAACTTGACCCGGAATGCCCGCGGCCGGCCGTAGTCTGCGCCGAACTGATTCTCGAGCAGGTGCCAGGGGACGGTCGTCTCCTGCTTGAGCACGTACAGGCGGCAGGACAGCCAAGCGTAGAGATCGAGCATGAGAGGCGATCTGCGGAGCTTGTGGACGATTCGGGATTCCAGCGGGACGACAGAATCGCCGGTCATCATGAAGAAGCCTGGGCTCAAGGTGATCAGCACTCCGTCCTCGGAGCGCATCCACTCATCAGCCACCAGAAGGTTGCTGATCGACTCCGAATCCCGCCTCACGTCGTGAATCTGGTACAGGGTCCCGCAGAGCCTACGTAGCTGTTCCTGAATGGCCTCGATCCTCGGTCCACTACTAACGACTTGCATCTTGTCGAGGAACTTGCTCCAACTCGCGCCCAGCTTGAACTCCCTCTCCTTTGAGCGGACGCGTTCGGTCGTCACGTACAGCAGGACGAGACGGGCATAGACCCCATAGGGCAGCCCGACCGAAGGGGAGGCCATCAGCGTCAGCCGCTGCCCGCCGTTGCGTCGCGTGAACTCGACGCCGTCGACCTGACGGTGTGGCAGTGTCATGTTGACGAGGTAGCGAGGCATGAAAAGCGTTTCCTTGTAGGGGGAGTATTTATCGCAGGAGTGCGAGGAGAACTGGAAACTGACGCCGTTGATCAGGTTGTGCCGTGAATGTAGAGCTATTTCGCTTGAGACCGCCTGGAGCAGCTTGCTGGCATTGGGGGGCGGCTTGGAAGCGTCTTTCTCGGGCCGAAGGACGATGCGGCCCTTTGGGTCGATCCCTACGGGATGTTGTTGATATAGAAACTCGATATCGGGATCGGAAAGGGTTCGCTTGAGGTTGGAAACGGCTCGGTAGTAGGCGATCTCCGCGTCTTCACGGGTTCTCCGGTCGTAAGGCACGGCAGCAGCTCCTTGAGCTGCTCCGCATCGAGCCTATATATAAGTCGTTGTCGTAGAACTCCTCGGGCACGATCTTATCGCCGGAAACGGTCTACAAACAAGCACTGTACTCCTCACCTCTGTCGATATGGAGATCGCCGACCCAATTCTACGACGACCGAAACGAGGTCATGGAGACCCCCTGCGGCGGCATACGATGGATCGGCAATCACAAAGAGATGGTCAAGTGCGGGTCGGCCGAGACGCAGAACCACCGGCAGCGGAACGTCATGCAGGATAATAAAGGCTGATGCATCCGAATATCCTCTATAACGATCGGATCTGCAAGGCGGACCAAAAGGTCCTGACGCCGGGACAGATCGGCTTGCTATCGGGGTGGGGAGTGTTCACCACCCTCCGGATCTACGGCGGTGTTCCATTCGCTTTCGAACGCCACTGGCAGCGGCTTGCCCGGGACGCCGAACGGCTGCATGTCGAGTTGCCGATGTCGTCGGACGTGGCGCGAACGAATCTCCTGCGTCTCATCGGGGCCAATGACGCCAGAGAAGCGAGCATGCGCCTCTGCATTGTCCGGAATCAAGGCGGCTATTGGGCCGGCCCGGGATCAGGCAATGCCTCGGACCTCATTGCCTTGACGAACGACTTGCAAGGCTGGGATCCCCCCGTCGCCCTGGACGTCGCCCGGCACTGCCGGCACGCCGCCGCATCCTTCACCGGCACGAAGACTCTTTCCTGAGCGTGGAATCTCACTCTCGCGGAGACGGCTCGCCGCAACGGCTACACGGAAGTCATTCTTCTCAATGAGCGCGGCGAAGTGGCTGAATGCACCTCGGCGAACATTTTCGCGGCCAAGGACGAAATCACCTACACCCCGCCGCTTTCGTCGGGGCCGCTGCCGGGCGTCACTCGGGCCATCATGCTTGAGGAGTTGGACCCGCAGGTCGAAGAGAAGGTTCTTCGAATCGAAGATCTTGTCGAGGCCGACGAAGTCTTCATTACGTCCACGACGCGTGAGCTGCTGCCCGTCAACCGCATACAAGACCGCCTGATTGCGCCGTCCGACCGAACCTCCTGGCCGGTCATGGAAAGACTCCAGGAAGCGCTCTCGTCCTACATCCGCCGCTATACGGAAGCCGTTCGCAGGCAAGCCGCCTGACGGGCAACTCGGTGAGCGGGACTTTGATCGAAGCTCTTGAAATCCGCCCGGAGAATCCCTAGAATGGACTGCTCGCAGGAACCTGATCGAGCCAGTAAACGGATATGGACAAGAGGCGTCGGGAGCGTTACCGAAAGAAACTCGAACAGAAGCAATGCGAGTTACAGGCACTTGTCTTGTGTACTGGAGAGGCGGGTCGCGCGACGGACATCGATTTTTCGAAAGATTCAGCAGAGCGAGCCGCGAACTCGTACGCAAAGGAGTTTCTGTTCCGGCAGAGCGATGCCGAGCGTACCCAGCTTCAACTCGTTCAACAAGCGCTTTCCCGGATCGCATCGGTGGATTTCGGACTTTGCCAGTCCTGCGACGAGATAATCGACAAGAAGCGCTTGGACGCCGTTCCTTGGACACGCTTCTGCCGAGATTGTCAAGAAGCCGAAGAGCATCGCAGGTTTGATCCGCAGGAAATCGAACTGTAACAACGAAGCGCCAAATTGTTATTGGAAGAGAGTTTGAACCTTCTCGCGTAGATACACGAGCTTCCGGTCGATCCTCGAAGCGGCTTCTTGCGCGAAGCCGCTAAAGGCGTGGTTCGCCGTCTTCATACCCGATCAATGCCGGCTGTGTGAACAGCCGCTGATGAGTTTCTCCCCGGCGCCCGTCTGTGCCGGTTGCCTCGAGGCGTTGCGGCCGCTTCCCGATGTTCGTGCCTGCGAACTGTGCGGCATGCCCTTTGAAGAAGCCGCTGTTCTGCAAGGAACAACTCGCTGCGGAGCTTGTCTCGCTGAGACGCCTGCTTTCAACCGCGCCCGTAGTTTCGGCGTATACGAGGGCACACTGCGCCGACTGATTCATCTCTTGAAATACGAGCGGATGCAGCCGCTCGCGAAACCGCTCGCGGACGAGATGGCGGTGACCATGGAATCGCTTCCGGCCCCGGATCTCCTGGTGCCCGTTCCGCTCTTTCGCACCCGGCGGTGGCGGCGTGGATTCAACCAGGCACTCACGCTGACCAGAGGTCTCGCTCGGCGGACAGGCATTCCGCTTGACAAGCAGGCACTACGTCGAAGGCGTGACACGCAGCCGCAGGCCGGTCTTTCGTATGCTGAAAGACGACGGAACGTCGCCGGGGCGTTCGTCGTGAGCCAACGAGGCCGCGTCGCGGGTAAGGTGATCCTCGTTATTGACGATGTGATGACCACCGGCGCGACGCTCGACGCTTGCGCCCGAAGCCTCAAGACGGCCGGCGCGAAGTCGGTGTACGCTCTGACAGTCGCCAGGGCGAAGCGGCGTTTGCATCCCGTGGACAAGAAGCGCGCGGTCGGTGAAAGCTAAGAGACGGGCATCATGACGAACGGAAACCTGCTCGGCAGCCCTGTTCTCGTATTGAATGCCAGCTACGAGCCCATCCATGTGTGCGTGGCCCGTCGTGCCCTTATCTTGCTCCTGAAGGGAGTTGCTGCGGCAGAGGAATTGTCCAACGATGAAGTACACTCACCCTCGAAGGTTGTACCGGTTCCGTCGGTCATTCGTCTGCTTGAGTACCGGCGCATTCCGCGCCAGACGAGAGCCCTGTCACGGAAGAACATTCTGCTCCGCGATCGTTACACGTGCCAGTACTGCGGCGCTGTTTTCTCGGTGAGCGAACTGACTCTGGATCACGTCACGCCGCGGTCCCGGGGCGGCAAGAGCAGTTGGGAGAACCTCGTGACCTCCTGCCGCCGCTGCAACAACCACAAGGGAGACCGCCTGCCTGATGAGGCGAAGATGGAACTGAGTCGGCGGCCTCGGCCGTTCAACTTGCACACCAGCCGCAGCCTCATGCGATTGCTCGGCAATCATCAGGAAACTTGGCGGAAGTATCTCTTCTACTAGCTGCGTCTTCGAGTTCATTTCGTGAACACAACCTGAATATTCCAGTCGAGAAAGTCGATAATGGAACTATGCGCCGCTCCGAGGCGATCACCCAGCGCAGAGCGGAATTCGCGTTCACTCTGCAGGCTCCTCTGAGAAGCCGACCGCCGGGACGCCTCCAGTCGTTCGCTCTTTCCCTTGTTCTCCATATTGGATTGGTGACGCTGCTCGTCACGATAGACATACCTCGCAGACCGGCAGATCTTCAGTTGACACCGGACGCACTGCTTGCTGACGAGCGATACAAGGTCACTCTGTACACGCCCAAATCCGACCTTCCCTCTGTCTTGCCGCTCAACGAAATAGACCGCCGTGACGGATTGGAGCGGGCTCGGCATCGCTTCCGGCAGAAGATCGTCGCCGATGATCCTGACCCGCAAAGCTCGCGTCAGAAGGTCGTCGGCCTGGCGCCGGATATCGAAATCCAACGGGATATCCGTTCGCCGAATCTGCTCGCGTGGAATGCGCCGAAAGTGAACCGGCCGCATTTCCGGATGGAACCAATACGAGCGAAGGCGCCCGATCGGGAAGCATTGAGCGCGGTGGAGGCGCCCAGGATCGAAGTGCGGCGCCAAACGGCTCCGTCTATGCTCGCTGGGCCAGGGCCTCGTCTGCGGTTTCAGCAGGAGAAGAAGTCCGAACCGGCTCCTGCGCGCGAAGCGCTCGCCCCCCGTCAGGCGCCCGAGCTTCAGGCCATCGTCAAGAAGGCCGATCTGGCCTCCCTCAATCGGCAACCGAGACTGCGCTACTGGACTCCGGAAGCGGGCTCCCTCACTGCTCCAGAGCGGCAGGCAATCCGGGTAGAAGCGCCTCCCGAAATCGGAGTCCGACAGGAGGCTCTTGACCTCGGCCAAGTCATGTCCTCGCCCCGTCTGCGGTATTGGACTTCCGGGAACAACCCCGAAGTACCGGGACCCAAAGCCATCGCGGCGGTCAACACACCCCTGATCGACACTGAGATGTCCGGAGCGGCTCAGGTTGGTTCATTGCTGCAACAGCCACGCATGCGCTATCAGAATTGGGATGAAAAACCGTCAGCGCCGAAGCGGGGAGCGCTGACCCCAGGTACAGATGCGCCAAAAATGGATCGCACCGACGGTTTGGGCGGCGACGGCACGGGCGGCGTCGTTGCCGGACTCCTGGCCCGCAATTCGCTCGCCGAGGCATTGAAGGATCAAGGTTTCTCGGCTGGCGCGGAGGCCGCTGGCCGCCGACGACCGCTGGAGCACTCCGATAACGGAACAGGCGGAACCCGGGTCGGTCCCGGCAACGACGGGCCGGCCGCACTCGTCATCGGCCTTGACCCCGATCCGAACGCGGCACCGTCGATCCCTTTGGGCTCTCGGCGTGGTCGATTTTCCGCAGCTCCGGATGGGGGTCCTGGTGGCGGTGACTTGGTGGTTGGCGCAGGAAACGGAGCATTCCTGCGAGCGCCGAATCTATCCATTGTCGGGGGTTCATCCTCACAACCGGGCTCTGTCGTGCAACGGGATGGGAGCGCCGGCTTCGGCCCTGTCAAGCCCAGCTCGAGGAATTCGGGCAACGACGCCGACGCTCTGGGAATGTTTGAGAGGAAATGGAATGTTCGCGAACTCGGCGCACCGCCCGTGATCGATCCCGAGCAAGTACCGGTTCGATCCAAGCGGGCTGATGTACTGTTTCTTGACCGGCAGGTGTTCGTGTTGGCGATCAATACTCCGAACGTTACGAGCTACAGCGGAAGTTGGGTGATCCGCTTTGCCGAACGCGCTCTGAACGGAAAAAAGCGACGCGATGCAACCCGGTTCGGCAAAGAGAATGACGAAGAGCCGGAAGACAACTCCCAGGGCCGCCTCAGCGCTCCCGAGCCCCGTCTCAAGGTCGACCCCAAGTACATCCGAGCGGCCGTTGACGAGCGTGTCGAGGGGACCGTCACCCTTTACGCCGTAATCCAGAGGGACGGCAGGGTCAGAGACATCGAAGTGGTGGAAAGCCTCGACGATCGGCTCGACGGCAGCGCGATGGCCGCGCTCGCCCAATGGCAGTTTCATCCGGCCACGAAACTCGGCGTTCCTGTCGAAGTCGACGTCCTCATTGACATTCCATTCCGTCTTGCTCCCCCGGAAACAAGATCCATCCAGCGCTTCTGAGCGCGGCTCCGCATTATCACCCCGCATGCACAAGCCGAAATGGCTTCTCATCGACGCCGACGATACGTTGTGGGAGAACAACGTCTACTACGAAGACGCCTTCGAGAAGTTCGTTGACCTGCTCGACCACTCCAATCTCACGGCCCGGCAAGTGCGGGAGGTCCTGGACGAGATCGACAGCATCCGCGTCAACGGCTACGGCGCGGTCAACTTCGGGCGCAACATGCGAGCTTGCTATCGGACACTGGTGGAGAAACCCGTCACGGAACAAGACCTTGATGAGGTCATGCGGCTGGCTCACGAGATTCTCGACAAGCCGATTCAGTTGCTCGAAGGGGTCACGGAGACTCTCACCTACCTGACCGAGCGCTATCACCTGACGCTTTTCAGCAAGGGTCACCCAGAGGAGCAACAGGCCAAGGTGGAAAGATCGGGTGTCGCCGGTTATTTCCACTCCTGTCGCATCGTGCGCGAGAAACACGCTGCGGCCTACCTGCAGGTCGTATTCGAACACGGTATGAAGGCCGACTACACCTGGATGGTCGGCAACAGCCCCAAGTCGGATATCAATCCTGCTTTGCAGGCAGGTCTGGGGGCCGTCCTCGTCCCGCACGAAATGACCTGGAGCTTCGAGCACGAGGAAGTCCCGGCAACGTCGCCCCGATTTCAGATCGTCGAGCGGTTCTCCGACTTGCAGCGGATCTTCTGAGGTATGCACGGCCTGTTTTTTTCACCACCCGGAGGCGGGCGAAGAGGTCCGCGACGGCCTCGTCAGAAGCGTTCAACACCCGGATCGCTGCGTCTCAACTCAAGCAGGTGGGGAATCGGCTATCCCGGTCACATTGTCGGCGGCTGCCAGTAAACTCCTCCGGCTCGCTCCCTGTTCCCGACTGCGTTGAGTTCGCTTAGTCCCCTTACGCTGCATCCTGGCTGAGCATAGACCGGGACTGACACCCTCGGAGCCGGCTCCGAGGGTGTCACGCGCGCCCATGCTACTCTGAGGTCTTTCGTACGATCCCTCCCCTCAATGTCGTTCATTCAGACCCGTTACAACCTCACCGAGACCGATCTTGAAAAGTACCTCGGAGAGGCGCTTTTCAAGGGCGGGGACTATGCGGACCTCTACTTCGAATACCTGAGCTCGACCTCGGCAAGTCTCGATGAATCGATCATCAAGAGTGCTTCCCAGGGCGTGTCGGTCGGTTGCGGCGTGCGGGTCATCAGCGGAGAGAAAACCGGCTATGCCTACACCAACGACCTCGCGCCCGAGAAGCTGATCCATGCCGCGCGAACGGCCGCGCAGATCGCGGCCGGCCCGACCACGGCGAAGGTTGCCGGGCTTGAAGAACCGCAAGGAAACCAGAACCTCTACCCCGTCGTCTTGGCGCCGAGCGATGTCGAGTTCTCGCAAAAAGTGGCCCTGTTGAGGGCCGCCGACGAAGCGGCGCGCGCTTATGACGAACGTGTATTCCAAGTCGAGGCGAGCTACCGGGATTCGGTGCGCCATGTGTTGATCGCGAATTCCGAAAGCGTGATTCGCAGCGACACCCAACCGCTTACGCGAATGGATGTCTCGGTGATCGCCCGCGAGGGAGAAAGGCTCGAGCGCGGTCACGACGGCACCGGAGGGCGTGTTGGGCTGGACTACTTTCAGACCGAGCGCACTCCCCAGGACCTGGCGCATGAGGCGGCGCGTCAGGCCGTGCTGCAGATTGGGGCTGAAGAAGCGCCGGCCGGCGAGATGCCGGTCGTGCTGGGACCGGGTTGGCCGGGCATTCTGCTGCACGAAGCCGTGGGTCACGGG
>MKWU01004292.1_pt1 | contig 17126 bp, 12 predicted proteins | sample 809101 | NCBI WGS metagenome assembly MKWU01 (sample SAMN05860141, study PRJNA318959) | sponge metagenome | host: Aplysina aerophoba | place: Slovenia: Piran, Adriatic Sea, Gulf of Piran | collected 2013-05-07 | reverse complement strand
CGAATCCTTCGCCGTCACCGTGATGGTGGCCGTGCCCTCGGAGTTGGCGATCACCGTGACGGCGGTGAGCGCGGTCGTTGCGCCGTCGATGGCGGCCGACACCGCCGCTATTGAGGTGTCGGACGATGACGCCTGGGTTACGGTCACCGCATCGCCGTCGGGGTCGCTGAACACCCCCGACATGGAGATGGTGCGGCTGTCCTCGGCTTCCAGCCCGCTCACGTCGGCGATGGCCGTCGCCACGGTTGGCGCGGCCTTCACCTTTACCGTGAAACTATCCTCGACCGAGCCGCCCTTGCCGTCATCGGCCGTGACCGTGACGGTCGCCGTTCCCCGCGCCTGGGCCGAAACCGTCAGCGTCGAGTAGTCGGATGCAACCGACACCGTGACCACGTTCTCGTTCGACGAACTCGCCGTGACCGTCAGGTCGTCGCCGTCGCCGTCAGCGAATACGCCAGACAGGGATGCCTCATGCGCCCCGCTCTCGTTGACGATGGTCGCGTCGGCGACAGCGGCGGAGACCGTGGGTGCGTTGTTGGCCGGTCCGGCCACCGACACGCCGAAGGCGTCGCTGACGCTGTTGCCGTCGGCGTCCCGGGCGGTGACCGTGATGGTGGCCGTACCCTCAGCCACTCCTGCCACCGTCAGTTTGGAATGGTCGGCTGCTACGGCGACCGTGACCTTGCCGTCATCCGACGATGCGGCGGTGATGGTCAGCGCGTCCCCGTCGGCGTCGCTGAACACTTCCGACAGGGAGACATCTTGCGTCGCCTCAACCTCCAACTCGCTCACGTCGGCGATGGGCGACGCCACCACCGGCGCGGCCTTCACCTTCACCGTGAAACTATCCTCGACCGAGCCGCCGTTGCCGTCAGATGCCGTCACCGTGACGGTCGCGGTGCCACGATTCCTGGCCGTTGCCGTCAGCGTAGAGTAGTCGGCGGATACCGACACCGTGGCCATGTTCTCGTCCGACGAGCTAGCCGTGACCGTCAGCGCGTCCCCGTCGGCGTCCCTGAACACGCCCGATAGCGAGACCCCATGCGTGCCGCTCTCGTTGACGATGGTCGCATCTGCGATGGCGGAGGCCACCGCCGGGGCGTCGTTGGTCGGCAAGGTCACTGTCACCGTGTAGGTCTTCTGCGCTCCCGACTGGGCCACCGCCGCCACGATGAGTGTGTTCTCGCCGGCCTCCAGCGCGACCGCCGGTCCCGTTTCGCCGCTCCGCACCGCCTCAAGATTCGAACCGGCGCCCGTCCTCATCGTCGTGCCGGGCTCCGCCGCCGTCGGCGCCAGACGCACGTGCGTCGTCCCGTGCGGCGCCGTCACCGCGTAGTCCGTCGTCTCCGCCTCGAACGCGCCGATGTCCAACGCCGACCACGGCCCGCCGGCCCCCGCCGCGCCCTCGACCGTCAGCGCGCTCAAGTCCGCCTCGTCGTTCAGGATGACCACCGAAGCCTCGCCGTAAGCGATGCGCGCGCCCAACGACGGGTTCGAGACCGCGAAGCGGAAGTTCTCGTCGCTGTCCGACACCGTGTCGTTGACGATCGGCACGAACACGAGCTTCCGCGTCTCGCCCGGCGCGAAGGTCAGCGTGCCTGCCGTCGTCGTGTAGTCGGATGGCGCCGTCGCCGCGGGACTGTTGGTGATCTTGATCCATCTATCCAACCCGCCGCCGTTGGGCCTCCACTGCGGCTTGTACTGAGTGGATACTGTTCCGTCCTTCGTCGTGTAGTCCACCGTGAACGGGTAGGACACCGCGCTGCGCAGGTACACGACGAAGTGCGCTCCCGCGTCGCGGTCCTCGTGGACCGCGAAGTCGGGAGGACCCGTCACGTAGATTTGCGCCAGCTGGGCGCTGTCGATGATCGTGACCTGCGCCGAGTACGGGTCGCCCAACTGCACCCCCGACGGCAGGAAGGGCCCGCTGATCGCCACCGAGAACGTCTCGTTGTCGCCGTCGGCGTCCCGCGTCGTCCGGATGGTGGCCGTGCCCGTCGTCTGGCCGGCCGGGATGTCGATGTTGAAGGACCCGCCAAGTCGACTGCTGGTACTGAGTTCCTCGTAGTCGCCCGGCTCCGCCGTGCCCTGCAGCTGATAGAGCGGGATGCGCACCGCCTGCGGCAGCGGATCCGTCAGCGTCGCTGTGATCGTCACCGGGGAGCCCTCCTCGACCAGGGGCGTGGCGGAGACCGAGACCTTGAGCTCCGTGATGGTCACCTCGACCGAGGACGGGTCGCCGTACGACAGCCCGGGCATCTGAAACGACCCTTCCCCGGTCAGCGCCACCGTGAAGGTCTCGTCGTCCTTGTCCCCATCGCGGATCGTCTGCACGATGCCCGTGCCGCTCGTCTCGCCGGCGGGGATGATGATTTGTTGCAGCGGCACGTAGTCGTCGTCACCGCCGATATCTCCCGTGCCGTAGTTCTCCCTGGTCTCCGCCGTGCCCGGCGTCGTCCACAGCAAGATCTTCCGATCCCGCGACACCGCAGCAGTCACCGTCGCTGTGATCGTCACCGGGGAGCCCTCCCTGACCGAGCTCGGCGAGGCCGAGAGCGATACTTCGGGACAATCCGGCAAAGAACGGACAGCATTGGGGCTCACGCCGATCAAGTCTCTCACCGTCAAGATTGACCTTCTCTGGGCCATGGCCGAGGTCAGGCAGGTCAGGCGGTTCTGGCCCATCGATAGATTGGTCAACGCGCCAAGGTCGCGGAACGCTCTTGTTGGAAAGCCCGTGAGGGAATTCTTGTCCAGGGAGAGAAGAGCCAAGGATGAGAGGCCGTCGAAGACGTTGGCGGGCAGTATGTACAGGGAATTGTCGCGCATATTGAGACCCACCAAGGAGGAGAGACCGTTGAAGACGTTCCCTCGGAGGCTGCTCAACGAATTCTCGCTCAAATTGAGACCTGTCAAGGAGGTGAGGCCGGCAAAGGCCTCCACATGCATGCTCGTCAGCGAATTGGTGCCCAGATGGAGAATCTGCAAGGAGGGGACACCGTTGAACGCCTTCGCTGGCACGCTGGTCAGGGAATTGCGGGTCAAATAGAGCCCTTCCAAGGAGGGGAGGCCGTTGAGCGCATCCGTTGGCACACTGGTCAGGGAATTATCGCTCAAATCGAGAACTCGCAAGGAGGGGAGGCCGTTGAAGGCGTCCGCTGGCAGGCTGGCCAAGGAATTATCGCTCAAATCGAGGGTTTCCAAGGAGGAAAGGCCGTTGAACACGTTCGCCGGCAGGCTGGTCAGCGAATTGCCGCTCAAATCGAGCCTTTCCAAGGAGGAAAGGCCGTCGAACACGTTCGCCGGCAGGCTGGCCAAGGAATTGCCGTCCAAATCGAGGGTTTCCAAGGAGGAAAGGTCGTTGAACACGTTCGCCGGCAGGCTGGCCAAGGAATTGCCGCCCAAATCGAGACTTTGCAAGGAGGAAAAGCCCCGCAAATCTATCTCCCGCAAGCCAGTCAGAACATCAGCGGCATCGACACTCAGTGATACAACATCATCACTCAGTGAAGTCGATGCGACGTCTGCACAATCGGATTCGGCGACCCGTGGCATAATCGCGGTAATCACGGCAGGCGTGCGCCCGCAGATGCCGCTGACCATCACGGGTCGATTGAGTAACTCGAACGCCTTATAGGACGCGCGCTCCCGGATCGGATCGCTGTTTGGCATCCGGTAGTTCACCGTCACCGGCTGACCAGCATCCACCGGCTCAGTGAGGTTCAGGCTCACCACCACGCCGCTGATCGATACGGGGTTGCTGCCGGCCAGACGCACTGTCGTGCCGTCCACACTTACCGTGAAGGCCGAGGCCGGCGGAACGGAGTTCTCGTTCAGCAACACGTCGTAGGTGAGCTTCAGGGTCGTGTCGTTCGCTGTCGCGGTGGACAGCAACGGTCGTCCGGGCCTCACCGTGCCCGTACCGCGTCGCCAAAATTGGCTGGTGGCGCCGGCGCTCTTGGCGCGCACTCGCAACCGGTAGATCGTGTCGGCGGACAGACCCGAAATCGTCTGCGAAGGTATCGCACCGTCGCGGGCGACCGCCACCCATGCGGTGACGGGGTCACTGCCCGAGGCCGCCACGTCGTCGCCGACACTTCCCGTCGCCGCCGAGGTGTAATGCACGTCGTAGCCGTCCACACCGCCCGCAGGCGCGTCCCATTCGAGGAACATCTCGTTCAGAGCGCTGGCACGTACGACCGTCAGATTATTCGGCGTTCCAGGTGGAGTCACAAAAGACACTTCTGGCGAAGCCGGACCCCAGCCGGCAGAGTTCCTAGCCGACACCCTCACGCTGTATCTCGTCCCTGGTGTCAGACCGGTAATATACTCGTTGGAGTAGGACCCAGGGTAGTCGACGTGGCGCCAATCAGGAGGATTCGAGGTGTACTCCACTCGGTAGTTCTCAATCGCCGCACCATTGTTCGCCGGAGCTGTCCAATCCACCCTCGCTTCAGTGGAATAGGTCTCTGCATCTGTCACCACTGGGGCCACTGGCGCATCCGGTGGCGACACCTGCGCCTGCGCTGGCGAGGAAACCAAGAGCAAAATCAGGCCCGCAAGCAGCGAGACGATTGGAAGAGGCAAACGCAGCAACGGGGGGGGGGGTTGAGAGGGGCATGGCCGCCCTCATCTTACGGCCCGCTCTGCTGACATTGGTACTTGCGTTGAACATGGCGTTCTGTCCTCACATTCTAATGACCCTGGACTTGGCGCAGTGCTGAGTGCGACACCTTGCGTTGAGTAGAAGTCCCTACCCTTGGTCGCAGCATAGCGGTGGGACTGGGCCGATGCGTGGCGTTCGGGCTCGCCTACTCGCCAACTACCGAACCCGAGCATTGCTCTACGCCGGCAAACCCAACTGGGCGCTACTCGACACCCTCACCCCACGTCTACGCGCAGGCTCAAACGAGAAGCGTGAGATCGGCCTGACACGGGGCCGGAGCAGCTAGTCTGAGGGCGGTGAGCGGGAACGAGGCAGGTACGCAGCAGCGGGAGGCGGATCGAGTTCTTGCCCCGGTGCCTGAGGACTGGAACCGGGCTTTGGCGGTGGTGGCCCATCCCGACGACCTCGAATATGGGGCGTCGGCGGCTGTCGCCCGCTGGACCGCCATGGGCAAAGACGTCCGTTACGTGTTGGCCACACGGGGCGAGGCCGGTATCGATTCCATGCATCCCGGCGAGGCTGGTCCGCTGCGCTCAACAGAGCAGGTGTCTGCCGCTGCCGCCGTCGGAGTCTCGGTGGTGGAGTTCCTCGATCACCCCGACGGCCTGGTAGTCAATGGGATCGAACTGCGGCGGGACCTGGCCGCGGCCATTCGGCGCCACCAGCCGGAGGTGATCATCGGATCGAACTTCCGCGACCGCTGGGGCGAGTCCGGTCCCTGGAACCACGTCGATCATCGGGAACTCGGCAGGGCCCTGCCCGACGCCGTTCGCGACGCCGCCAATCGCTGGCTGTTCCCCGAAGCGGGAGAGCCGTGGGACGGGGTGCGCTGGATCGCTTTCGCATCCTCTCCCGTGCCGACGCATGGAGTCGACGTGACCGATCATCTCGCCGCCGGGGTGGACTCGTTGCTCTCTCACCGCGTCTACATCGAGAGCCTCGGCGACCCGCACTTCGATCCCGACTCTTTCCTGAGCGACAACTGCCGACAGGTCGGCGAGACGCTCGGCGTACAGTTCGGAGTCGCCTTCGAACTGATCCCAATGTGACCACCCAAGTGCATAACTTTGCGGGCATACAACTTGCACGTTGTATGCCCGCTCCATTAGAGTCCCGGTGTGTGGGAAGTCATCTACATCAACCACTTCGAGGAATGGTGGCTCCGGCTGCCCGAACACGACCAGAGGCGAGTGCTCGTCCGTGTCGAGGCTCTGAAGGCGTCTGGTCCCGAACTCGGCCGTCCGACCGTCGACACGGTCATCGGCAACCGACATTCGAATATGAAGGAACTGAGAGCCGGCACCATACGAATACTGTTTGCATTCGATCCTGGTCGCAGGGCAGTGCTCCTGCTTGGCGGCGACAAACGAGGTCGCAAGCAGTGGTACAGGAAGACAATCCCGCTGGCCGATACTCTCTACGACGAGTACCTGTCAACGCTCGGAACGGAGGTTTGATCCGATGACCGCCAAGAACTTTGACGATCTTGCGGCGCCCCTTTACTCCGCCGAAGAGGGTAAAGCCCTCATCGAGGAGTGTCGGCAAGAGCACCGGGCGGAGGTTTTTGCCTACCGCATCGGAGAACTGCGCCGAGAACTCGGCATAGACCAAGCCGAGTTGGCCGAACGGCTCGGAATGAGTCAGGCAGGTGTTTCAAAACTGGAGCGATCAACCGACCCCAAGCTATCCACACTCATGAAACTCGCCGCTGCACTTGGCGCGTCTCTCCATATCGAAATAGCCGCCCAAGACCACGCCATCGCCCTCAACCAAACCCCCAAGACAACATCGCATAGACCGGCATAAGAAAACGGCACTTGAGACATCGTGCCAGTGGCGGTCCGATGTGTCCAACCCGTCGACCAGCACTGTGCCGCTGGTCGCGCGGGGTGTGGGCGCGGAGGGACTCGAACCCCCGACTTCTTCCTTGTAAGGGAAGCGCTCTAACCAACTGAGCTACGCGCCCTGAATGGCAAGGATACGGGGCAATTCAGAGAATCTGGCTCAAGAACAGCTTGGTGCGCTCTTCAGTCGGGTTCGTGAAGAAGTGCTCCGGTGGGCCGACCTCGACGATCTCGCCGTCGGCCATGAACACCACACGGTCAGCGACCTCCCGGGCGAAACCCATTTCGTGGGTTACGCAGATCATGGTCATGCCCTCGGTGGCAAGGTCCTTCATCGTGTCGAGAACTTCCTTGATCATCTCCGGGTCGAGCGCCGAGGTGGGCTCGTCGAAGAGCATCACCTTGGGCTTCATCGCCAGAGAACGGGCGATGGCGACTCGCTGTTGCTGACCGCCGGAGAGCTGGCCCGGATACTTCCGTGCCTGATCCGGGATCTTCACCCGCTCGAGCAACTCCATCGCGGTCGCATCCGCTTCCGCTCTGGAAATATTGCGAACATTGCGCGGCGCCAGGGTGATGTTCTCGAGCACCGACAGGTGCGGGAACAGGTTGAAACTTTGGAACACCATGCCCGTCTCACGGCGGATCCCCTGGATTGCCCGAATGTCGTCGGACAGCTCGACTCCGTCTACCACAATCGAGCCGCGGTCGTGTCGCTCCAAGCGGTTGATGCAGCGGATAAGCGTGGACTTGCCAGAGCCCGAAGGCCCGATGACCACCACCACCTCCTGCTCCCCGACTGACATATTTATGTTGCTCAGAGCCTGAAAGTCACCAAAGAACTTGTCGACTCCGCGCAGGCTGATGATCGTGTCGCCTTTGCCGAGGACCTCGGTTGCGTCTGCGTTGACTTCTGTGTCGCTCATCTCACTCCGACTCCTAGTCGCTCTTCGACTCTACGGCTCTCTTTGGACATGGTGTAGGCGAACGCCCAATATCCGAGGGCGACGAAGGGATACGTCACCGCCACCAGCCCCTGCCCCAAGAACTCCGGCTGGGCGTTGGCCACCGCAGAGGTCTCCAGGAAATCCAGCAGCCCGATGATCGTAAGCAACGAAGTGTCCTTGAACAACGAAATGAACTGGCCTACCAGGGCCGGGATCACCGCGCGCAGCGCCTGGGGAAGGACGATCAGCCGTTGGATCTTGCCGGCGGACATCCCAGAAGCCTGCGCGGCTTCAACCTGACCACGAGGCACCGCCTGGAGACCACCACGGACGATCTCGGCAATGTACGCGGCTGAGAACGCGGTGATGACGATCATGACTCGGGTCAACGGGCCGGGAATGTCGAGGTCGATCGGGAACAGCAGGGGAAGCATCAGCCAGGAGAACAGCAACAATGAAATCAGCGGCACGCCGCGCACAAACTCGATGAAGATCACCGATGCGCTCTTGATCACCGGCAGATCCGACTGGCGTCCCAGGGCCAGCAGGATGCCCACCGGGAGTCCGGTGCTGATGCCGATCACAGTCACGAAGAGCGTGAGGTGCAAACCTCCCCAATCGTCCCAACCGAAGCCTCCCAAGTCGACGGACGTCAACCCGTACCACACACCGCAGAAGACGACGGCTGCCGCGACCCGCGAGGCAAGGATCCCCCCGACCCGCCGCTTGAACGGATACGGAATGTGCCAACGCCGCACCCGGCGTGACGCCCCGATCGTTTCAGGCGCCCCGACTCCCCTTTCATCTGCATAACGCCGAACCTCCACCAGCGTCCACGCGCCGAACAACCCGCCCACGGTCAAGGCGCCCAGACCTCCAGTCCCGGCGAGGACCAGCAGCGACAGCAGACCGAGCAACCCAGCGAAGAAGAGTCCGCGCGTTCGCATCGCGGGGTTGAACCTGCGGCCCAGTTCACGGCTGATGAAGAACGCCACGAAGACGGTGGCCAGACCCACGAACGGCGGCACGGTCCGGGCGAAGGACAAGAAAAAGATCAACACCGCAATGATCGCCCAGAACCTGCGCAACAGATCAGGCCAAGAGTGGGGTTCGGTGGGCAGACCCTTTTCTTCCGCGACTGCCTGCGCCGACCGCCACAACACCCCAGAACCGATTCCCAAAGACCCCATCAGCAGGTACCCCGACACCCAGGATCGCCACAACTCGTCGCGGGGGAACTGACCGACCATGAACAGCGCGAGGTTGCGGCGGATGATCAGGAAATCCGAAGAGAACAGCCAGCCCAGTGTTCGAACCAACGCGAAAGCAATGGCGAAGATGAACACAGCGGTGATAAGCGAGTTGTACCAGTTGTTGAACAGGTTCTGCTTGATCCAGTCTCCCGGTGACAAGCGGTGGCTCGGTGGAAGTTCGCTCACCTCGGAAACCTCGTCGTGGACTCCCGAACCAGAATTGGTAACCGACATCACACACCTCTCAACTGGAGGCGACGGTTCACCAGGTTGCCTATCGCCGACAGGATCAATGAGAAGGCCAAGTAGATCACCATGAGAATCAACAGGAGCTGCGGCGCGGGTTGGGACTGCCCGAACAGGTTGGAGATGATCGAAGTGGTCTCAGCGAAACCGATCGCCACGGCCAATGACGAGTTCTTGGTGTAGTTGAGGAACTGGTTGATCAACGGCGGGAAGGCGATCCGGAAAGCCTGAGGCAGGATCACGAACCGGTACCGTTGCAATCCGTTCAGGGCCAGAGCATGGGAGGCCTCCACCTGCCCTCGATGCACGGCCAGGATGCTGCCCCGAACAATCTCGGCGATATGGGAGGCCGTGTAGATCACCAGCGCCAGCATCACCGCCACATAGGGCATCTGCATCCGGAAGCCGCCCGACCAGATCCGATCCTCGACGGTGGTCTTGGAGAACTCGAACGGCCCTCCAAGCACCAGGAAGAAAACCACGCACAGGCCGACCAGGGTCGCCACCGACCACAGCGCCCGACGATGCGGAGCACCCGTGTTGTTGAAGACCCGAGTCCGCCACACCCAGACCCCCGCGGCTGCCACGATGCTGCCCACGACGAGCAGCCGGTAGGCCGCGAAGTTGTCCAGACCGACAATCGATGGAAACGCGAACCGGTTGTTGCTGAAGATCATCCAGCCGCCGAAGGGTCGCCAAGCTGCTTCCGCGGTCGGACTCGCCCCGATTGGGAAATTGAGGAAGACGGCTCCCCACAAGAACACGATCACCAACAGGGGCGGGATGTTCCTGAAGAACTCGACGTATCCGGTTGCCAGCTTCCGCAACAGCCAGTTGGTCGACAGGCGTGCTATACCGATGAAGGTCCCGAACAGCACAGAAAGAGGAATCCCCAACAGGATTATCAAAAACGTGTTCTTGACCCCCTGCTGCAGGGCGTCGCGGATCCCGGCGTTCGAACTCAACGGGTTGTCAGCGATGGAGATTCCCGACGGCTGGTCCAGGAAATCGAAGGTCAGTTCGAGGCCGATATCGTCGGTTCGGTCCCTGAAATTGCTCCACAGCCAGGAGCCGACCACGACGATGAGGCCGAAGACCAGAACCTGAGCGGCCAACGAGAGAACGTTCAGGTCGCGCCATGGAGGTGGACGGTCGGAGGTGTCTCGCCCGGTGACCCTGTCGACAATGAAACGACTAGCGAGACCAGCCGCCGCCACCACCACCAGGGCGATCACCAACAACAGCAGCCTGCCGAGCATCTGTTCCTCTCGCCCCTCTCTGCGCCTTCGGCTATCCCAGCGGATTCACTGGTGACCCGAACAGTAACCCGCAACATTCGCCGAGCGGAGCATTTCAGAGAATATTCCTGACGCGCAAGACGGTCCCGGCGACCCTCGAACCTCGGTGAGGGCCGACCGGGACTGTCTTGTCGATTTTTCGGCGAATGCCGCTGTGCTGGCGGCTTCGTCGATCAATCAAACCAGTGGCTCACAAGACCAACGGCTTACCGGAATGGCGGAACGTACATGAGGCCACCGTCGGTCCACAGGGCGTTCCGCTCGCGCTCAAGTCCGAGCGGCGCGAGGTTGCGCTCATAGATCTCGCCGTAGTTCCCTACTTGGCTGATGATCTGAGAGGCGAAGTCGTCTGGAATACCGAGCCCGAATTCGGTGACCTCTCCTTCGATCTCAAGACCGAGGAACCGCCGGATGTTGGAGTCCTCGGTGTCGGCGAAGCTGGAAATGTTGCTTGAGGTGATGCCGTACTCTTCGGCCTGCACCGTGGCCATGGTGGCCCAGTTCACGACCTGTGCCCACTCGGTGTCGCCGTCGGCCACCACCGGACCCAGGGGCTCCTTGGAGATGATGTCGCTGAGGATGCGCGTCGGGATGCCGAGTGTGGCAGAGAACGCTGCCAAGCCGGAGGAATCAGTCGTCCAGACTTCACACTGTCCGGCAACGAAGGCTGGTTGGAGCTCATCGTTGGACTGGAACTCGACAGCGGTGAAGGGGATGCCCCTATCTCCGAACACTGCGTTGAGGTTCAACAGCGTGGTTGTGCCTTGGAGCACACAGATACTGGCGTTGGACATGTCTTCCACAGACTGGATCGAGCTGTCACCGTGAACCATGAAACCCTGGCCGTCGTAGAATGTCGTGAACATGAAGTTAGCCTGCTCGTTGCCGTCACGGCTGGCCGTCCAAGTGGTGTTGCGGATCAGCACGTCGATCTCGCCGGCCTGCAGAGTCGGGAAGCGCTGGGTGGAGTCGAGGGGCGTGTAGCTCACGGCGTCAGCATCGCCGAGCACGGCGGCTGCCACGACTCGACAGAAATCAACATCAAAGCCGGTGTTGTTGCCGTCTGCATCGATGTTGCCGAACCCCGGAAGCGTGGCGTTGACACCGCAGTTGAGCTCACCGCGAGCGACTACCGCGGCGAGACGCCCGCCTTCCTCCTCGGCCTCTTCGGCCATGTCGTTGGCGGCGGGCGCCGTGGTGTCCTCGGTGGCGGTGGCGGCGGTCGTGGTCGGTGCGGGCTCTGCGGCATCGCCGCTGTCGTCGCCGCAAGCGGCTGCGATCACGACGATGGCCAACAGTGCTGCGAGCAGACGCAGCAAATTACGGTTCTTGTTCATGGATTGTTCCCTCCTGAAATGACCTGACCCGCATGGTGGCGCGCAACATCGGGTCGCGGCCTGGGTCATGGTCGGGCACAATCTAGCGGATGTGGCAAAGACCACAACCGCAAAGTTGCGACCTTCGTCAGCAGTTTGTGTCTGAGCCTCGCCGTACCGACAGCAAGTGGGGTATCAGCGCCGGGGGCGCAGCGACGGGCGACCTCTGGGCATGTTGGTCGATCACCGCCAGTTCTCGATCCTCTGCGTCGGCCACGACCACTCCGACCTCACGACAGACGAGCAGGGCACCCAAGTAGTCCCAGACGTGAAGCGAACCGGCGAAGTCGACGAATCCGGCGAAACGCCCGTCGGCTACTGCACACAGTTCCAGAGCGCACGAACCCATGGTGCGGAACTGCCACCAACCCGCCTGAGCGGGGGGCACTCCGTTCACCGCAACGACCGCTTCGGAGAACTCGACTGCTGTGGGCGCCGCGAGCGCAGCACCGTCGAGGGTCGCGCCCCGGCCGCGGACCGCGGTGTAGCGCCGGTTGCTGGGATGGTCATGCACAACGGCCACCCAGGGGCCGTCTTCGTCGACCACGCACAGGCTCGTCGCGAACCAGGGAAGCGGCAGCGAAGCGTTGGTCGAGCCGTCGACGGGGTCGACGACGGCCACCAGCCCCGTGCCGGGCCCGAGGCCGCTCTCCTCGCTGAGGACAGCGATATCGGTGGCGCCGAGCACGCCGAGCACCGCTTCGTCGGCGACAAGGTCTGGAACGTACTGGTCGTGGCGCAGACCCGACTTGCCCCAGTCGCGCTGGTCTGCGAAGGCGTCGACCACCGCGTCGGCAGCTTCGTTCAGGACCGCGAGCACCGCCTCAGCGTTCATCTCGTCAGCGTTCATCTCGTCAGCGTTCATCTAAGCCTCGCTCCCCGCGCCGGCGGCGCACAATCAGACAGACTCGTACGGTCCAACGAACAACATTTCAGACAATACGGTCGATCACCCACACGATACGCGCCGAGTCATGGCAAGCTAGTCGCAATGGCGATAATAGACTTGCAGGGATTCGTTGCCGATCTCAAGGACCACGTCCACGAACACGGGTTCCACGTCCACGACGAACGGCACTTCATCGAGACTTACACCAACCGTCAGATATGGGAAGTCGACCTGCACCCCGACCGGGCATGCGACGGCCCGCTCGACATGCACATCGCACTCGAGGCTGGTTCGCGGGCGCTGATCATGTTCGAGGACGAACTGCTCAGCCTCGACGTCGGAGAGGAGGCATCCGATGACATCCGCCTGCCGCTGACGATCAGCTTCGCCCTGCCACCGCTGCCCTCCGCGCCCGACCTTCTGATTCTGGCCACCGACCTCGCCGGTATCGGCACCACCGATCTGCCGCTCGAGGTGAGTGCCCTCGACAGCTTCGGGGCGGTCACCGACGCACCGGTGCGCGCCATCAGCATCGTTGCGCGGGTCCCGGTCGAGTTGGCGAGGATCTTCTATGGACGAGACGTGTTGTGCGACGTGCTCGACCGCTGCTCGAAGGTCGCCGAATTCCTGCTCGACCGCGCGCCAGCCTGGATCGACGAACCCTGAGGCAACCTCGGCCGTTCAACCAGCGGCCGCCGCGAACCCCTTGTCGAGGTCCGCGATGATGTCTTCGATCGACTCCAGTCCCACCGACAGCCTCACCAGCCCCGGGGTGACGCCTGTGGACTCCTGCTCTTGGGGGGTCAACTGGGAGTGGGTGGTGGCTGCAGGCTGGATCACGAGGCTGCGGGTGTCGCCGATGTTGGCCAGGTGGCTGTGAAGCTCGAGGGCCTCGACGAACTTCTTGCCCGCTTCGAGACCGCCCTTGATCACGAAGGCGGGGACCGAGCCGTATCCCTTCCCGCCGCCGAGTTCGTTGGCAATGTCGTGCCAGGGCGAGTCGGGCAGTCCGGCGTAGGCGACAGACTCCACCTGGTCGTGGGAGGCGAGATAGTCGACGACTGCGTTCGAGTTGGAGAAGTGGCGTTCCATCCGCAGGCTCAGCGTCTCTAGGCCCTGCAGCAGCAGGAACGAATTGAACGGCGCGATCGCCGCACCGATGTCGCGCAGAAGTTGCACCCGGGCCTTGATGATGTAGGAACCGGGGCCGAGTGCAGGCCAGTAGGCCAGGCCGTGGTAGCTGGGATCGGGCTCGGTGAACATCGGATGCTTGCCGGACGCCCCGAAATCGAAACTGCCACCGTCGACGATCACACCGGCGATTGCGGTGCCGTGCCCGCCGATGAACTTCGTCGCCGAGTGGACGACGATGTCTGCGCCGTGCTCAAGCGGACGGATCAGGTACGGGGTGGCCACAGTGTTGTCGACGATGAGCGGCAGGTTGTTTGCATGGGCGATGTCTGCGACCTTGGCGATGTCGACCACGTTGTTCTTCGGGTTGCCGATCGACTCGCAGTAGTACGCCTTGGTGTTGGGCTGTGTGGCTGCCTGCCAGGCGTCGGGGTCATCGGCGTCGTCGATGAAGGTGCAGGTGATTCCCATCTTCGGCAGCGTGTAGTGGAACAGGTTGTAGGTGCCGCCGTAGAGGGCTGCGGCCGACACGATGTGGTCGCCAGACTCGGCCAGATTCAGGATCGCCAGGGTTTCTGCCGCCTGGCCGGACGACAGCGCAAGCGCCCCGGGGATTCCGACTGCGGTGTCTGTGCCGCCTTCGAGGCTGGCTAGGCGGGCTTCGACCACGGCTTGGGTCGGGTTCATGATCCGGGTGTAGATGTTGCCTATCTCGGCTAGGGCGAACAGGTTCTTGGCGTGGTCGGAATCACGGAACTGGTAGGCCGTCGTCTGATAGATAGGAACGGCGCGGGCACCAGTGGCCGGGTCGGCCTGCTGCCCCGCGTGGATCTGGCGGGTCTCGAAACCCCAGTCGTTGCTCATGGATGCACCTTTCGTGGCTCGGTCCTCGTCCCTTCGTTGCGGAGACGGCGGACATCGCCGGTCGTGACTTCACCGGCGTCCACCGCAGCCTACACCAATAACCGACAAGATCGGTCGGATTTGCTTGCAGCCCCTGGCGCGGCGGGTCCTCCCGGTGTCTCGGCTGGGAATCAACTGAGGCGCTCCGCGATCGGCAAAGTCGGCACCGGACGGGTGGGAGAACACCTCTCAAGAGGGTGGCATAGCGCAGCTTTAGATTGGTACTTAATGACATGCTGTGGTACATTCGATACATGAATGGGATACACACAGTCGTAGTGGGAGATCGGGGACGAATCGTCGTTCCGGCGGAGGTCCGCGAGAACGAGCAACTGACCGAGGGGACACCGCTGGTGATGCTGACCACATCGGGGGGGCTGGTGCTGATGACCCGGGATCAACTGCTTCAACGGGTGCGGGGGGAGTTGAAGGGCCTCGATCTCGTCGGTGAGCTTCTGGCCGACCGCAGGCGTGCATCAAAACGGGAGGACCACGCGTGAGCATCGTCCTCGATGCCTCGGCCATCCTGGCGTTCCTCCAGGGAGAGGACGGTGCCGCAGAAGTGGCTGTGGCCTTGGAAGCCGGTTCAATATGCGGTGCCGCGAACTGGTCCGAGGTAGCCCAGAAGGTGCTCGGCGCCGCCCGCGACTGGGATCTGGCGCGTGCGCTGCTGCAAAGCTACGACCTCGGTATCGAACCCGTCGTTGCGGCCGACGCCGAGTGGGCCGCCCGCCGCTGGACACGAAGCGAAGGGCTGTCACTGGCAGACCGACTGTGTCTGGCGCTCGCCGACCGTGTCGATGCCGATGTGCTGACCGCCGACCGGCACTGGGGATCGTCTGGCTCGATCAGACAGATCCGCTGAGCCACCGAAGGTCAACAACCCCTGGCCGGGTCGATCGGGATCTTGGCCTTGGCTCTGTTTCTCGCGACATCACATGGTGGGCTCGGTGGGGATCGAACCCACGACCGAAGGATTATGAGTCCTCTGCTCTGACCACTGAGCTACGAGCCCAACGAGACACTACCGCAGCAAACACACCGAACCGCGAAGCCGACCGCACACCGCGGGCGAGGACGCTGTTCGAGGACGGGTCCGTCTCAGGCAATGGCATCCCCTCGCGCTAACGTCGGCCGCAGGGACGCAACACCGGACCCGATAGCAAGTGCGAGGTTGGCAATGGCTCCAGATACTGACGACACCCGTGTCGGTTCGTCTTACGACGACTTCTCGTGGACATCGTTCTACTCAGAATTCGCAAACAGGCTGCTGACGTACCGCCATGACCGGCCGGCGCTGCTCGCGGCGATCGATCAACTGCCGGCGGAGCGGGTCAGTTACCTCACCGACCGATTCGCCGACGGCTCGTCGGGTCGGATGCGAGACATCTGCCCCTTCACAACGATGGGCGCCTTCAATCGGCGGTTGACTGATGCCAACCGCCGGACGACCGCCCTCAAATTGGCAGAGTTCCTCGGAATGGAGCGCGAGCCACTCAGGTCTTTCGCCGGAATCCCGATTCTGGACAATCGTGCCAGTTGGTTCTTCCCGTATGAAGGTCTGCGTGACGACGATCACATTGACGCGCTCTGGCAAGTGTTCGCAGATGCCATCGCCTACGCCGACGGGCCCGACAAGCCCAACCGCGCCTCGCTCATCGACTCCTTCAACGACGCGGTGGGTCGCAAGCACGTGCGCCGGAAACTCACGATGGGCCTCTACTGGATCAGGCCGTGGACTTTCGTTCCCTTGGACTGGTACTCGCGAGAGTTCATCGGCGAGTGGTTGGACGTCGATGTTTCGCGGGTGCCAGCGGGTGAGACATACCTGGACCTGTGCGACGAACTGCTGGAGATGTTCAACGACGAGAGTATGCCGGTTCACTCGTTCCCCGAACTTTCTCTCGGTGCGTGGGAGGAGGACGAATCTGAGGAGGAATCCGATGACGAACCAGAGGACGAAACAGAGGACGAACCTGACGCCACCGCTGACAACACCGACGAGAGCCCCCCGTCTGAGGAGCCTGTGCGGCCCTATTCGGTGGATGACGTCATCGCCGAGGGCTGCTTCTTGGACCGGAGCAGGCTGGAGGCGATCCTGGATCGATGGCGGGTCAAGAAGAACTTGATCCTTCAGGGGCCGCCGGGCACCGGTAAGACTTGGCTGGCGAAGAGGCTCGCCTTCGCCCTCATCGGATACCGGTCATTGCAGCGGGTGCGCCCTGTGCAGTTCCACCCGAACCTGTCATATGAGGACTTCGTGAGAGGCTGGCGGCCGAGCGGCGACAGCGAAGGACGGCTCAAACTGCTGGACGGACCGTTTCTGCGTGCGGTCGAGGATGCCGCGAACGACCCCGCACGAGACCATGTGGTCGTGATCGAAGAGATCAATCGGGGGAATCCGGCCCAGATATTCGGGGAGATGCTCACTTTGCTGGAGGCCGATAAACGCAATGCCGACGAAGCGTTGGAGCTCAGCTATCCCCGACGCAGCGGCGAGCGGGTGCATATTCCAGGCAATCTCTTCGTGGTCGGCACCATGAACATCGCTGACCGATCGCTCGCCCTAGTCG
>MKWU01004289.1_pt1 | contig 17134 bp, 12 predicted proteins | sample 809101 | NCBI WGS metagenome assembly MKWU01 (sample SAMN05860141, study PRJNA318959) | sponge metagenome | host: Aplysina aerophoba | place: Slovenia: Piran, Adriatic Sea, Gulf of Piran | collected 2013-05-07 | reverse complement strand
GAAGTCGCGTCCCTGATCAGGTACAGCGGAAATTCGATCCGCCTGGCTCGGTGCAAGCATTTGATGTCCGGACCGGTAAGCGGCGTTGGATTTTTTTCACCATTCCCCAGTCTGCAGATGCCGTCGGTGCCGATACTTGGGAAGACGAATCTTGGCGACATGCTGGGCACGCAAATGTCTGGGGTCTCATGTCAGTCGACGAAGCACGCGGCTTGCTGTATGTACCAACAAGTACGCCGAGTAGCGACTATTGGGGTGGCCATCGCAAGGGGGCAAACCTGTTCGCGGATTCGCTGGTTTGCCTCGACGCACGGACCGGTGAGCGTCGCTGGCACTTTCAAGCCGTTCACCATGGCCTCTGGGACTACGATTTCGGCTCACCTCCGAATCTAGTGACAATCACCGTTGAAGGCCGCGAAATCGATGCGGTGGCACAGATATCAAAGCAGGGATTCACCTATGTGTTTGATCGCGTCAGTGGTGAGCCTGTATGGCCAATTATTGAACGTCCAGTCGATACCAAGACGGACGTACCGGGTGAAGAGGTGTACCCGACGCAGCCGATTCCCACGAAGCCACCTCCGTTCAGTCGACAAGGTGTGTCGTTGGACGATGCCAACGACCTAACGCCGGAAATACATGCGCTTGCACTCAAGGAAATGAAGCGATTTCGATTAGGACCGCTCTACACGCCGCCGAGTCTGCAAGGCACACTGCAACTTCCGGGAGCGATTGGCGGCGCGACTTGGGGTGGGGCTGCTTTCGATTCAGAAACTGGTATTTTGTATATACGTGCATCCGAGCGAGTTGACACGAATCAACTTTGCAAGAACAACGACGACAATCCTGAAGTAGATGTACCGTACAGCAATAATTGCCCGTACGGGGCGACTCGGGTCATGTACGAAGGCACTAGCAAAGCTAAGCCCGTGGAAGTACCAGTCAGTCCACTCGGTCCGATACCGTTGATTAAGCCGCCATATGCACACTTGACTGCGATCGATTTGAATAGCGGTGAAATCGTTTGGAAAGTACCGTTCGGTGAAGGTAGCGAGGAGATTAGGTCGCATCCATTGCTGCAAGATGTCGAACTACCGGAGAGATTAGGTACTCACGGTATGGCAGGTGCGATTGTTACCGCAGGTGGCTTGGTATTGATAGGCGGTGGTGCTAGCTATCTGTATGCCTTTGACAAAGCGACCGGTGACGAGATTTGGCGCGGCGCAACCCATGATCCGATCAATGGCAACCCAATTACGTACCGTACAAAGTCGGGTAAGCAATTCGTTGTTGTGGCAGTAGGTGCGGGTAGCGAAGCTCAGTTGATCGCATTTGCTAGCGGCGACTAACTCGAACTCGATCGGTTACTTGCTTTACGACTCTTCAGAGCTTCTTGTGAACTCGGTGAGCATCGTGGTAGCTAATGCACACATAGCACGTGGTAGCCACAAGACACGGCAGTTTTGTATATTTATGTGGACGATTACGTAGTCACGACGAGGGTAGGAAGTTCGAGTGGAATTCTGGAATTGGACTGTGTCGGATGCGACTCGCAGTAGAGAGTTTGCTCGGAAGGCGGAAGCGCTAGGTTGGGACGGAATCGGCGCTGGGGATTCTCAAAGTCTCACAGGAGATCCTTACGTGTTTCTCGCTCTTGCGGCTACCGTCACGGAGCATCTGAAACTAGCGACTTCAGTAACCAATCCAGTCACGCGTCACGCAGCCGCCACGGCATCTTCGGCATTCGCGCTACAGAGTTTATCAGGTGGTCGGATGTCAGTGGGTATCGGCCGCGGAGATAGTGCTTTGGCACACCTTGGCAGAGCTCCAGCCAGACTCCGTTGGTTCGAGAGATACGTTGAACAGCTACAGGCCTATCTATCAGGCGATCCTGTACCATTTGACGAATTTGGCATTCCCGATGAGGCTGCACCTCCAGCGACACGTTTAGCTCTCGCCGATGCGCCAGCGACAAGCACTATTCGCTGGGCCGACGATTTACCTAAGGTGAACATAGAGATTGCCGCTACCGGCCCTCGCGTAATCGAAATCGCCGCTCGTCATGCTGATCGGGTCATGTTAGCTGTTGGTGCAAACCCGGAACGGATCGCATGGGGCATCAATATTGCGCGCAAAGCAGCTCAAGCTGCGGGACGAGATGTTGGAAGCATCTCCTTTGGCGCTTACGTTAACGTCACTTGTCATCCCGACGTAGCTGAGGGGCGCGAACTTGGTCGAGGTTCGACTGGACTCTTCGCGCGTTTTTCGTCGATGTATGGAGAAGTAGCGGGTCCGGCGAACGACGATGAGAAAAACGTCTTTCGACGCTTGCATCAACGATATGACATGAATGCACACGGCCATCAGGGCGGTAAGCAGACGACAGAACTTACTGATGAATTCATGAATGGATACGCAATTGTCGGTAGTGCTCACCATTGTGTAGAGCGACTTCTCGAACTGAGTGAACTTGGCATCGAGAAATTTGGTGTAATTGGTCCAGATTTTGTTGCTCAAACGCCGGATGCCTTAGCGGCATCAGATCGCTTCATCTCAGAAGTTGCGCCTGCTCTGCGCCGCACACAAAAATAGGCATAACGGGTATTCGCTTGGATGTGAGTTTCCCACAAATCCCTTTCAGCATCAAGCTTGGCTATTGCCAACAAATGGATTCGACCCATGAGTGATCCGACTCTGCGCTACGAGGTTAACGATAAGCCATCGCCACTTCTAGCTTTTGGAATTGCCGGGCAATTTGCGTCACTTGCAATCACATCCGTGGTGATACCTCCGGTGGTATTGGTCAGCCTCGGTGGCGGAACGGAAGCCTACCTCGCTTGGGCTGTTTTCGCAGCAGTTGTAGTGAGCGGCATCTCAACCATCGTTCAAAGTCTGCGAGTTGGCCGCATCGGTGCTGGGTATATCTTGGTGATGGGGAGTACTCCTGCCTATTTACCTGTCTGTGTAGCTGCTCTCGAATCAGGCGGTCCGGCGATGCTTGCTACATTGATCATCATTTCGTCGTTCGTGCAGTTCATCCTGGGGTGGAAAATGGCTGCGCTAAGACGGATATTCACACCGACAGTGGCTGGCACTGTTTTACTGTTGATCCCCGTCAGTCTTGCACCCTTGATTATTCGCAAAATGGCGGACGTGCCAGAATCGGCCGACCCATTAGCCGCGCCTGTAACAGCGACCGTTGCGTTGCTCACCATCGTGCTGCTAGCTCTTAGATTTGATGGTGCGTTGCGGTTGTGGGCATTGGGTATTGGACTAGTTATCGGATGTGTGGTTGGACATTGGTTCGGTATTTACGACATAGAGCGTATCGTGGATGCATCGTGGATAGGATTTCCCGACCTCGCGGGCTGGCCGGGACTAGACCTGAGTTTTGGAACCACGTTCTGGGCATTGCTACCTGGATTCTTGATTATCACGCTAGTGGGAGCAATGGACACGTTAGGCGACAGCATTGCCATTCAACGGGCATCGTGGCGCAAACCGCGAGCTATCGACTTTCGCTCAGTCCAAGGTGCGATTAACGCCGATGGTTTAGGGAACTTCCTGTCAGGATGTGGCGGTACCGTGCCGAACACCACCTACGGCAGCAGTATCGCAATAGCAGAATTGACAGGTGTTGCCGCTAGGCGAGTGGGAATGTTCGTAGGTTTAACTTTCGTGGCACTTGCGCTTCTACCCAAACTGCTCGCGGTAATCGTAGCGATTCCGGGTCCCGTAGCGGCAGCCTATCTCGCCGTGGTGATATCCTTGCTAGGTATGTTCGGCGTGAAAATTCTGGTTGCAGACGGTCTGGACTATAGAAAGAGTCTGATTGTTGGATTGGGTTTTTGGGTTGGGCTTGCGGGCCAATTCGACTTGCTTTTTCCACAATACATAACTGGCTTCGCGGGAGAGTTGCTAGGGAACGGAATGACCGCTGGCGGCCTGACTGTCGTGTTTCTATCGTCAGTATTGGGTTTAATTTCGCCGAGACCGCGCCGGCTGCGAACGATGCTTGATGACGGTGCCTTAACTGCAACGGATGCATTTATGAGGCAGTTCGCATCAAGAACGCGAGTCAGCGAGGAGATGACACATCGCTGTCGTGCAGTCGTAGAGGAGACAGTACACACATTGATTGCGAATGGATCAGACCGACGCTTACTTGTGGTGGCCCGGCGCGATGGTAGTGCCATCGAATTAGAGTTCGTCGCGAGTAGCGGTGAAGCCAACCTTGAAGACATGCTTGCCGTAGGCGATGTGGTCGATCTACCGGATGAATCGGCTGCGGCACTCAAGTTGCTGCGGCATTACGCGTCTGAAGTGAGCCATCGACAGTATTTCGGAACCGATATAGTTACCGTTCATGTCGAGCGAAAGCCACCGAATCTAGCCGATCAATCTTCAGCCGAGGAGAAATAAACTAGCTGCTACGTTGCCAACCAAGTCTCAGTTAAGGGATTCACTTCGATTCGAGAAGCCGGTAAGGCGATACAGCCAGATTACGTAGATTGCCAGATGGAAGCTGGAGTGGTACGAGGAATCCGCTGGGCGTTTATTGAAGAGCACATCTAAGATCAAGATGCGATTTTGGAATCCCTGGATTTCTAGATTACAGATTGACCATGGCAGCCGAATTACCTAGGATCGAAACCGAAATCGTTGAGGTACCTAAACTGAATCACCTATATGGCGTGCGAGGTTGTGGAGAAACCCCGATTGTCGCCGCACTTGCCGCAGTCGGTAATGCGGTGAGTCGAGCCCTTGACATGCGTATCACGGAACTTCCTATGTCGTCTCCCAAGATTTTGGGAGCACCATCGGAGGGGTAGAACATAAGGTCAGTTACCTCTCCTGAGGTTTTTATTAGGTTTCTAGAACCCGTCAGCCCGTAAAAGGACTGACGGGTTTCTTTTTAAATCACTTTGGAGTCCATTGTTTGTTGCTGATACTGTGTCAAGGATTTACCATTCTTTCGTCGTCCAAACAGAGTTGAAAATGTTTTCTCGTGTTTTAATCGCTAATCGCGGTGAAATCGCTATCCGTATCGCTCGAGCTGCTAAAGCACTTGGGATTGATTCACTCGGAGTCTATGCAGAGTTGGATAAGGACTCTTTGCATACTCGATACCCGAATAACAGTGTGCAACTACCAAGAGATGCTAGTTCTGACGCAGTCGGGAGCTATCTGAACCAAGAGAATCTGATCCGGATTGCAACTGAAAACGACTGTGATTGTCTCCATCCTGGATACGGTTTTCTGTCAGAAAATGCCGATTTTGCAGAACGATGTGCTGAATCAGGTATCACGTTCGTCGGTCCAACACCTGCTCAGTTAAGACTGTTCGGCGACAAGGTTCAAGCAAGAAAATATGCTGCAGGACTCGGTATACCCACGATCCCGGGAAGTGTTGCTGCAAGCAATCGTGTAGACGACTTGATAGATACCGCCGAAGCCATCGGATATCCAGTGATGCTAAAGGCCGTCGCGGGTGGTGGCGGACGAGGGATGAGGACCGTGAATGATCGGTCCGAGTTAGAAAGGGTATTTGACAGTTGCTCACGGGAAGCAGAAGCTGCATTTGGCAATGGTGATTTATTCCTCGAAAAACTCGTCGTGAATGCTCGCCACATAGAGGTACAGGTGTTCGGCGATACAGACGGTAATCTAGTCCATCTCTACGAGCGTGAATGCTCACTTCAAATACGAAATCAGAAAGTCATCGAATTTGCCCCTGCCCCGAATCTCGATGAAGACACTCGAGAGTTTATTTTTTTGAACGCACTCGTGCTTGGTTCAGCCGAAGAATATCTAAATGCTGGTACGTTCGAGTTTTTGCTGGATGTAGATACCGGAGAGCACTACTTCATTGAATGCAATCCGCGGATTCAGGTCGAGCATACGGTAACAGAACAGATTACAGGGATGGATCTCGTTCAGCTTCAGTTTCAGTTGGCATCTGGCATAACGCTGGTTGAGCTGGGAATTCACACGCAGACTGACGTAGAGAAACCTAGAGGATTCAGTGTTCAGTCAAGAGTGGTCACTAAAGGTAGCGGCACACTTCACTCATATAGAGAACCCTCTGGTCCTGGCATTCGAGTAGATGCCAACGGGTACACAGGATACGAAGTACCGGCGTCATTTGACCCATTGATTGCGAAAGTAGTGACATCTGTGACCGCCAATGAATCTTTTGAGGCACTAGTCGACAAGGCGCATGCTGCAATCAGCGAGTATCAAATTGAAGGCGCGCCCACGAATCTAGACGAGCTTCAGATGATTCTCTCGACTCCCAGCATTCGGAACGGAGACTTCACGACTTCTACGCTCGGAGATGGGCAAGCTATATTAAATGGGGAGTTCCCAACCAAAAATAACGTGCTGGATCTTCTTTCTCGTAAACAAGCAATTCAAGGTAGAACGTCCACTGGATCAAAGGTTACTCCTAAGCCGAAACTCTCTCTCACCGAAAACCAGGTTGCGGTAGTTTGCCCTATGGAAAGTACTGTTCAGCAGGTACACATCTCTCAAGGGGATCCGGTGTCCATTGGACAGACTCTGTTGACTGTAAACGCAATGAAAATGGAAACTCAGGTTCAATCACCCTGCACAGGAGTTCTTGAAGAAATACAGTCATTCAAGGAAGGGGACGTGATTGGTGCTTCACAGGTGGTGGCGGCGGTCAGACCTTCTGACCTGGTCACTGTCTCTGACCAAGTGATCCGAGAGCAATCTTGGTCACCATTACTCGAGCAAGTGGATCAACTCAAAAGTTTGGCTTTACAACGCCTTCAGCCAAATTCAGAAGATCCGGGCGTTGTTAGACAACGAAGTCGAGGCAAACTGACATGTAGAGAACGTATCGATTTGCTTCTTGATGAGGGATCCTTCCATGAAATTGGCAGTGTGACAGGCTTTGCTTCTTACGACGAAGACGGGAACGTGCTCGATTTCACGCCTGCTAATCATGTAGGTGGATGGGGAAGTATGGAAACCCGAACGGTCATTGTCTGTGCGGATGACTTTACGTCTCGAGGTGGACATGCGGACGGTGCGGTAGGGGCGAAGAGTTCACATCTAGACCGACTCTCCATTGAAATGCGCGCACCTTCCATTCGGTTGCTCGATGGTTCCTCTGGCGGAGGAAGCGTTGCGGCCATGGTGCCGAAGCAGAAGAAAGACGGCGAGAGCGAAGCGAAAGAGAGTTCTGGTGCGATTAAGGCAGGTAGACCAAGAGTAGCGGGCGGTGGAGGCTCGTATCTCCCCGGCCATCTTGGTAGCGCAATGTTCGCGCAGCAACTCTCAACAGTACCTGTCGTCAATATGTTGCTAGGTAGTGTCGTAGGCATTGGTGCTGCAAAGGCCGTACTCGGCCACTTTTCAGTCATGGTTCGCGAAATCTCACAGCTATTCGTAGCCGGACCACCCGTTGTGAGCCACGCCATGGGCTATGACATTACCAAAGAAGACCTTGGTGATTGGCGAGTTCACTGTACCAACGGATCTGTGGACAATCTAGCTGAATCAGAGCAGGATGCTATCAGACAGGTTCGGCAGTTTCTCTCTTACTTGCCAAGCAGCGTCTTTGAAACTCCTCCTGTACACAAGATAAACGCAGGAGATCCAGCTAATAGAAGGGAAGAAGAGCTACTCACCATAGTCCCGCGAAAACGCACGACGACTTTCGACATTAGAAAAGCAATCAGATTAATGGCAGATCAAGGATCGTTCTTTGAAATCGGTGGTCTTTGGGGAACTGATCAAGTTACAGGATTTTCTCGATTTAACGGCTATCCTGTGGGAGTGATCGCTTCAGACAGTCAACATGAAAATGGCGGTGCTCTAACTGCTGATGGATGTAAGAAACTGACGAGATTTCTTGATGTTTGTGACGTCTTTCATCTTCCCGTGGTAAATCTCATTGACAATCCGGGTTTTGCAGTCGGTCTTGAGCACGAAACGCTCGGTACGATTCGTGCCGGTGGAGAATGGATGATCGCTTTTTCACAGGTCCAGGTCCCTATATTTTCGGTACTAATGCGACGTAGCTTTGGTGTCGCAGGCAATAACTACGCCACACCACGATCCGCTCCGTCGATGCGGGTAGCTTGGCCCTCGGCAGATGTTGGCGGAATTCCCCCAGAGGGTGGGATTGAGGCCGCTTATAAGCGTCAATTAGCGGAAGCGGCGGATCCAGTTGCACTCCGAGCAGAGATCGAAGCAAGGATTGAAAGCGCGAGAGGTCCTTTGGGACCACTTTCAAGATTCCAAATAGAGGAAATGATCGATCCGCGCGATACTAGAAAATACATTTGTGATTGGGTAGTAATGGCGTATCGAATCATCTCACAAAGCGATAGGCTAGGACAGAGAGCGCTTCAATTTAGACCCTAAGAGATTGTCCCTTTCCCAACCCCAGTGAGTTTTCTTGGTGCAATTTACACCATTGAGAGCACTATTTCTTCTAGTACGCAAAGTACCATATAAGATAATGTTCTACGCAGTTACACTCTTCATGGCTCACACAGGAGACAACCTTGAGACCTATTTCTGCTGATTCACACGTAGTTGAAGCTGACGAAGTCTTTACCGGCCTAGCTGATCGTTTTGGAAACGACGCACCTCGAATCATGCATCGTGGAACCAATGACGATGCAATCATCATTCCCAATAAGGGAAAAGGTGGCATTCGTAAGAGAATAGGCATCGCTGGCTTAAGGCGTCGCGAAGGTGCGGAGATTCATCGGAAACCCGGTAGAAAACCGGATGTGGACGATCTCGGTGACTCTGCAGTAGTGAAGATTATGGCGCAAGGCTATGACGGCATAAGAGAAGGCATTCGGGAAGGGTCGAAACGATACATTGACCAAGAGGAAGATGGCGTTGAAGCAGAATTTCTCTATCCCGGGTTTTTCGGGTTGTTCAGCTTCGAGAACTATGAGCTGTTGGTTGCCTGCCAAAAGAACTACAACGATTGGTTGCACGATTATGCGTCAAGCGGAAATGGTCGTCTCTTTGGGTTAGCTGCGATTCCAATTCAAGATCCCGAAGCGGCAGTTACCGAACTTGAAAGAGTGATCAAGCTAGGATACAGAGGTGGCTGTATCCCTTGTACCGCACCCCCTGAGGTTCCATATCGTGATATGGTCTATGAGCCAGTTTGGGCTCTTGCTGAGGAAGCAAGATTCCCTCTTTCAATGCATGTAGGTACCAATGCGTACACACCTGCACCTTATCGACCCAACCCTAAGTTACAAGATTCGGTTGGAAGCTACGCGCAGTCTCAGATTGCCGTTCAAAGATCCCTAATTGACTTTATTGTTCACGGTGTCGCGAGTCGGCATCCAAAACTTCCATTTGTTGTAGCAGAGTTCAATGGTGGCTGGATCGCTCATTGGTTAGATCGAGTGGATCAGGGCATGCAACGAGAAGCACGGTTTAAGCATTCCGAATTGAAAGGTGAACGTCCTCACGATATATGGGATCGACAGTTCTACGCAACGATCGAAGATGATCGCCCCGCTATTCTGACACGGGAACTCATTGGCGTTGATAACCTGATGTGGGGTTCTGATTACCCGCATGTAGATTCGACTTGGCCATGTTCTCTACAAGTCATTGAAGAAATGTTCGAGGGTGTTTCGGCTGAAGATCGCGAGAAAATCACGCGAACAAATGCGGAGAAACTTTATGGTTTATCGAACTAGCAACGTGCGATTAAGAACGAACTAAACCGAGCTTAAAGTTTGCCGGTTGAGATGGCTTCAATACAAAGCTTTTTTATTCAAAGGGTTATTCTGTATTTCTAAGTCCCAGTGGTACTTTAATCTCTGGGGTAGGCCAGCGACCGAGTAATTCTGTGTGCCATGACTCTCAATGGCAATGCTCGCGAGCGTCGTTGCGATTTCACATGTTTGCCGCCACGTGTGGCCTTGTATTCGGCCGTGTATTAAGCCAACTCGAAAAGCATCGCCGCAACCTGTCGGATCGATCTGTCTTTCCGGTTTAACAGCGCTGATAACGACTTCTTGCCCGGATCGTCTGAGGGCAACTCCTTCGTTTCCTAAAGTACGAAAGACTAACGGCAAACTGTCAGTGTCATTCACTCGTTCGTTCAAAAGTGCAAATTCGTGTTGATTGAGCACAAGCACGCTTGATTGTGCTGCCAGCTCTTGCGTTTCTACGAGCGAAAAGTCATTCAGGCATTGGCCTGGATCCGTAAGGAACGGAATGTCGTACTCTTGACAAAGTGAGATTGCAGTCAACATATTTGCACCAACATCTGGTGCGATGATTGCACAGTCAATTTCAGCCGAGTTATCAGAAACAAACCCTGTCAGTAGTTCTGAGTACCGTTCGGATCTTGAAGGACCTGGATAGAAGGTGGTAAATTGGTTTCCATCTTTATCAGTCACGATAAAGCATGTCGACGAGAATTGGTAGTCGTGGATGGAGATTAACCCATCTTGACACATGCCTAGTTGCTTGAGATGTTTTTCATATTCGGCGTTTAGCTCCCGTCCAACCAATGCGAATGGGAGCGCACGGTGACCAAGTTTCTGTAATCCGACCGCGATGTTCATTGCACAGCCGCCAAAACTCTGCTTTAGATCGCTAAGCGATAGAGAGAGGTTTAGTGCTTCTGACTTTGAGAGGTTCTCGAATGAAGATTCGTACCTGCCGATATAGTCAACTGCAAGTGTTCCTACTACAAGGACAGTAGCCACGATCTAGTGAGTTGAGATTCTTACTCTGGTGTAGGAGGCTCGTTTGTTTCCTGACCGATGATCAAAATTCTGCCATCAGGATCTTGAATTTCAATTTCTTTGAGACCGTAGAACCTGACTTTGAAATCTGTGCATTGCACACCTTTCGCATCAATTTGTTGCTTTAGGAGTACTACATCATCGGTGTAGTAATAGAAGACTGTGTCGGTAAGAGGTTTCCCATTCTTTGCCTGTGGTGCATCGTAGTAGGAAGGACTACAGAGCATTAAATGAATAGAGTCCAACTTTAACGACGCAAACCCAGAATTGCCGATGGAGTTGTCAAACGACAAAATCTCAAAACCCAGAACTTCTGAATAGAAACGAGCTGACTCTCCGACATCATTACAAACGAGCATTGGAGTCATGCTACTGAAGCCCAACCCTTTACCCATCTAGCTTGTTGCGTGCGTAACTTAGCTTTCTATACGTACGTTGCCATTGCTTGTACCGTTCAGAATTCTTTAAGCGCCACTCTCGTGAGTATCCAACGAGCTTTTCTTTGTTATCCATGTAATACTGCCGCTGATATTCGTCGTAATGCTCTCTGTTTTCTGTCTGCCATTTTTTTGCTCTGTCAATGTGCTCATCTGCGGTCCTTTTGTAATAACGTTTGCGGTACTGTTTGTATGGTGCCGTATTCTGATATTCAAGAATCTGCCGTACCTGCGCCGCCTTCGCACACTCTGCAGAACAGTATTTGTACCGCCCTACCAGGGATTTATCGAACCACTTGCCACACTCCAAACACTCTGCCATAACTGGTTTAGTCATAGTCCCATCTCTTCCAGTTTCTGCGCCAGGTGGTCTAGGTTTTTCATTTGTTTGCCTTCTTGTGTCGCTTTATCAACTTCTTGCTACACAACTTCAAGTGTTTTTTCCATCATCTTGAGTATCGAAAGTGCCAGTCAATTTTTATGCCGCGGTTTGTTTCAGTTTGGGAAACGGATAGCTCTGTGATTCGTAAGGGAACGGGTCATCAAATCCAATCAGTTCCCTCATCATTTCGGGGTCATCACAGTCTTGCCAATCCTGGTCGCGCATCGTCAGTTTCATGTTCTCCTGCGGCAATACCGAATGATGTCGATAGTAAGCCACGGCATTCAACCTTAAACCAGGTGTCTTTTTTGGATAAGCGCCGTGCCAGGTGCTACCAGGCCAGATTATGACTGAGCCTGCTGGACATTCTGCTGCGACTGCTCGATCTTTGGCGAATGGGTGATTAGGGTGAGAGTTGGACTTGTGAGATCCAGGGACATACGCTAGTGCGCCATCTTCCTTGGTGTATTCGGTTAAGCACCAGGTCGCATTTGCGGTAAGTGCTGTATGACCCCAAGGTAATGGATTCGCACCTTGGTCACAATGTAAGCCTAAATGTTCTCCATAGCCATAATCTCCTTGCCACTTGACAAAAGAATTGGTGCTACTGTATCGCCAGCTTCGTTGCTTTTGTTTGGCATGAGCACCCATCATATGACCAATCAATGCATCTACCACAGGGTTCAGGAATAGATCTCGGAAACATCGATCTAGTTGTAGGAGTTGCTGAATCAACGTCTGCGTTGGTTCTGGCGTATTTTCCCCTGCGGTAAACGCACTTTCTCGGCTTGAGGACCAATCCAGAGAACCTTGTGGTCCATCTTCAAGTGAAATTGGGCACCCGCCAGAAAGTTCTGTGAACTTGCTCAACAATACTTCTGTGCAACGTCCTAGAAGATCATCGGTAATTCCTGTAACTGACGCAGGTACGATTGTTAATCCCTCAGTCTCAAGATCCAATGCGTACTTTTCGAGATTGCGATTCTGAACTTCTTCACTAAGGTAGGTAGACATACAAGACTGATTCCTGTGGCTTTGAGTAGCGATTTAAATGGTCGGTAGATTGTAAGTGAAGATGGAGGTAAATCGGATCTGAATCAATTCATCGTCCGTAGTGAAAAATCGAGTAATCCTTGCTATTCCGTTAAACTATTGCGATCTTTTCATTTGGTAGACCACATGACTCTATCCATTTCCCAAGAAGACCTTGATTCCTATAAATCCGAAGGCTACGCGGTTTTACCAAGTGTTCTGTCAGAAGACGATTTGGAAATGCTCAGACTGGAGTGTGCTTATTTCGTGGGATTTACAGATTCATGGTTGATCGAAAAAGGCATTAGTGTCTTTGGAATCACGCACCTAGGTAAGAGGTATTTCATATCAAGTCGATATCGTTATAGCCAAACTATGTGGTCGTTCCTATTTGGAGAACTCATGGCAAAAGTCACCTCTGCTTTTTTGGGTTCTGAAGTCTTCCTCTTCAACGAGCAGTGGGTAGTGAAAGGTGCGAATGAAGGGATGCAATTTGCCTGGCACCAAGACTCTGGCTACGTCAAGTTTCGAGACCCAGGGACTAAGCACGACCCGTATTTGACTTGCTGGATTGCACTGGACGATATGTCCTCCGAAAATGGAACCATTTCGGTGATGCCGCACTCCACCTTATCCACTCATAACCGCATCATTGATCACAAAGTAGAAAAAGGTACGAATGATCTCGTAGGCTACGATGGTGATGAAACTGGTATTCAGATTGACGTACCTGCTGGTAGTATCGCAGTGTTCTCCAGCACCTCGCTGCACCGCAGTAATGCTAACCACACCAGCAAGCAGCGGCGGGCATACCTTGCGCAGTACACAGCGAAGCCGCTTTACACGGCGAATGGAAAACTGTGGAATCAGGCAGTACCTTTCCTGGCGAACGGTGAATGTATCTATGACAAAGATGCGGACTTGAAGGAAGTGCAAGAAAAAATCAGGCAAAAACAACAGATTGACTGGAAACAGAAGTGAGTCTCAAACCTATGCCCCTGATGTTCCCATTTTTGTACTGATTTCAATTCTCAGAATTGCAGTGTTTTGTGACGCTCACCACTAAGGATTTCTAGATGCCCGGTCCATTGAATGGTGTTAAAGTTCTCGATTTAACAGCTATCTATTCTGGTCCTATCTGTGCTTCCATCCTAGGTGATCATGGTGCGGATGTGGTAAAGGTAGAACCCCCGGACGGCGATACGATGCGAGGTCCAGGAAGAGCAGCAATCAACGGTGTTCCCGGACCCTTCGCGATGCTGAATCGAAACAAGCGTTCACTCGTCATCGATTTGCGTAACGAAGAAGGGAAGAGCGCTTTTAAGCGGTTGCTACCTAATGCAGACGTCGTAGTCGAGAATTTTCGTCCTGGAGTTCTTGAGCGTATGGGTTTCGGTTGGGAAGTCATGCATGAAATCAATCCAATGCTGATCTATTGCTCAATTACAGGGTTAGGGAATAAAGGTCCGTATTCCAATCGTCGCGTATACGACGCTGTAGTACAAGCCATTTCTGGTTTTGCGACTCTTCAGGCAGATCCGAAGTTAGATCGACCTGAGTTAATTAACACATTGATATGCGACAAGATCACCGCAATAACGGCGGCCCAAAACATATGCTCGGCACTGTATGCACGAGAACAAACAGGTGAAGGTCAGCACGTACAGGTCTCGATGTTGGATTCGGCTTTGTTCTTTCTATGGCCAGACAGCATGGCGAATTACACGTTTGTCGGTCGAGAAGTTGATATGGGACATGTCGCGTCTCACCGCTATTTCGTTCGTGAGACTAAAGACGGATACGTGATCACAATGCCTGTTAAACGCGGCGAATGGCAGGGTCTTTTCACAGCTTTAGAACTTGATAACCTGCTCTTGGATGATCCTAGATTCAATAGTCCGATGGCGCGTCGCAGGAATAGTGCGATGTTTCAGACCATGCTGAACGATGCGTATAAGAATTTCACAACAGCTGAGTTAGTCAAAAGGCTGGATGAGAATCAAGTACCGTATGCGGAAGTGAATTCAAGAGCAGAAATCGTTGAAGATCCGCAAATCAACGCTATGGGTGCACTACTGGAATTTGAACATCCCTACGGTGGGCTCATGCGCCAACCGCGACCTCCTGGATTGTTCAGCGATACAAAAACCGGAATATTCCGAACCTCACCAGATTTAGGTGAACATTCTGTCGAAGTGCTTGCCCAATATGGATTTACAGAGGAAGAAATTGCTGACTTGGTGAACCAGAACGTAGTTCACACGGACGACTATTAGAGAGTAATTTCACACTTAAATCAGTACATTCGTTCGAGATCGTCCCAGAATTGAGGATAGGTCTTGCCAACACACTCCGGGTTTTCGATGGCACACCCCGATGTTGCCGTCGCTAGTACTCCGAATGACATAGCCATCCGATGGTCATCGTAAGTACTGAAGGTAGTAGCTTTTGGCTTGCCGGGCTTAATTGACAGATAGTCGTTTCCGTATTCCACTTCGATTCCAGCTTTTGTGAGTTCTCGAGCGGGACATGCGATTCGATCGCATTCTTTCTTCGGTAATGTATCCAAGCCAGTAATTCGTATAGGTCCAGGCAGATATGGTGCTATTCCCATAAGTGTGGTTGCGGCGTCTGGCATCTGAAACATGTCTACTTCCGTCAATGGTTGTAGTAGCTCTGTCCCTTCAATGACAGTAGTGTCCAACGTCTGTGATACGGTAGCTCCGAGTTGTTCACAAACTTTCAAGAACATCACATCGCCTTGCAGACTTCGAGTGCCAAGATTCGAAACCTGAACCTTGGACCGATGTAGAGTCGCGAGTGCTGCGTGATACGACATCGCCGATGCGTCACCTTCGACCAAAAACTCACCGGTAGCATACGGTGTTGGCTGGATCTTAAATTGATCCTGCGAATCTTGTACTTCCACTCCGTGATTTAACATCGACGCAAGCGTTAGTCCTACATAGGAGGCGCTAGGTAGTTTTCCATCCAGAAATATAGTCAGTCCTTGCTCCAGACCAGGAGCGATTAGTAATAAAGCTGATAGGTACTGACTGGAAGTTCCGACGTTGAGTCGCACCTTATTGAATTGAATTGGTCCCTTGATTTTGATAGGTAATTTGCCACCGTTCGACTCGACTTCACAACCTAGATCTACTAATGCATTGAGTAAGTCGTTGTTCGGCCTCGCTGCCAATGACCGATGGCCGATTAAGTGGGTGGTTCCTGCCCTGAGACCTGCTAACGCACAGAGTAATCTGAGAGATACACCACTCATTCTGGCATCAAGAACGACATCACTCGACCAATCCATGTGACTGGGGTCGATTAGTGTCCTGCCACTGGGATCCGTTTCTACTTTTACACCGAGACGCCGAAGAGCATCTGTCATTGCATCCACATCATCGCATATTGGCACGCCAGTCAACTGACTCGAACCTTGGGTGAGCGCAGCAATGAGCATCTCTCTAAGTGCGATTGATTTGCTCCCTGGAAGCCGGATTTCTATATCAAACGGTTGTTGAATGGGTTGGATTAGCTTAGGTGCTGTGGTCATCTGAATCAGAGCTACCTTTCTCCCTTAAAATTAGTGGCAACCCTTTTTGTCATATTTTCGGAGTTTTCTATGCCCAACGGCAATACCGCGCCAGATCTTGAAGCCGACTTGAACAATCTGGCTATGAGTTCAGAAGCAGAACCGCTTCTGGCAGCCGTGAAAGATTTTATTGATAGCGAAATTGAACCCATGACGGAAGCCTTTCAGGAAGCCGCTGGTGAACATGGTGATCGTTGGAGTCTGTCACCACGTCAAGAGGAAATCCTCGGTGGTCTCAAAGCAAAGGCCAAGCAACGTGGCTTATGGAATTTTTTCCTACCAGACGCAGATACTGGTGAAGGTCTAAAAAATCTTGATTACGCATACATCGCAACTGAGTTAGGCAAGAATCCAATCGCATCGGAATGCCTGAATTGCAGTGCACCCGATACGGGCAATATGGAAGTACTCGAAAAGTACGGTTCGCCCGAGCAAAAAGAGAAGTGGCTAAAGCCACTACTGAATGGCGAGATTCGTTCAGCCTATGGCATGACCGAACCTAATCTGGCTTCCTCTGATGCAAAACAAATTGGTACCCGAGCTGTTCTCGAAGGTGACGAGTGGGTGATCAACGGCGAGAAGTTCTATATCTCTGGAGCTGGCGATAAGCGCTGTAAGATAATGATTTGTATGGTGAAAACCTCGCCAAATGCAGCCTCTCACCTTCAGCAGAGTCAAATCCTCGTGCCCCTTGATACGCCAGGTGTAAACATCATTGAGCCGATGAGTGTCTTCGGTCACGACGACGCTCCACATGGGCATATGCACATCATGCTTGAGGACGTAAGAGTACCTAAAGAGAACATGATTCTCGGAGAGGGAAGAGGCTTCGAAATATCACAGGGTAGGTTAGGACCAGGACGGATTCACCACTGCATGCGTTCGATCGGTCAGGCAGAACGTGCGTTGGATTTGT
>MKWU01004287.1_pt1 | contig 17138 bp, 20 predicted proteins | sample 809101 | NCBI WGS metagenome assembly MKWU01 (sample SAMN05860141, study PRJNA318959) | sponge metagenome | host: Aplysina aerophoba | place: Slovenia: Piran, Adriatic Sea, Gulf of Piran | collected 2013-05-07 | reverse complement strand
CTCGGCGCCGCCGGTGAGGTCGAGGTGGAGGTCATACGAGACGTCGCTCACGCGCTCGGCGCGGGCGGTCGCCTCTTCCTGCGTCAGGCTGTCGCGCACGGCGACCGGCTCGGTAGTCATCGGTCCCCCTCGGAGCAAGCGTGGACATGCGCCGACGCTGAGTCGGCGCGTCGACTATCGAGTATACCGAGCGCCACGGGACGGGCGACGCCGCCGCCATCCACTCATTGGTGTGCAGCTCTGGTTCGGGCCCCCGCCCTGCGGGGTATCCCCGCATCAAGGCAAGCCGAGGGCGACGCCCTCGGCTCACCGACCCAGCCACACGGCGGTCTGATCCCCTCGCCCCCGTCTGCGGGGGAGAGGGTGAGGGTGAGGGGTCCGTGCACGCCGGCCTTCTCCAGGCCGTCCCCGACTCTCACCCGCAGCCTGCCAGACCCTCACCCCAACCCTCTCCCGCAAGCGGGAGAGGGGGCTGGATTCGGATGGAGAGACGGACGGGGGAGAGCCCCGGCTACATCTCCTCGTGCTTCTCGCCCGAAAGGAAGCCCTGGGGGTCATCCTCGAAGCTGAGGCGGCAGCCGCGGCCGCAGAAGTAGTACGTCTTGCCCTGGTACTCGTACGAGCCGCCCGGCGGATCCTTCGTGTCGACGTCCATGCCGCAACACGGGTCGGTCGCGACGCTGCCGCCACCGCTCAGAAAGTCGAGAACCTTGCTGACCATGGTGAGTGTCCTTTACGTCTCCGCACCGCCTGGCGGCGGCTCCTCGGGCCGGGTCTCGCCGCCGCCGCGCCACACCCGCACGCCGGCCGTGACGAGCATCGCCACGGCGAGCCCGAACCACGTGAGAGCGTACTCCATATGGGGCGTCGTGTTCCTGTAGCCCTCGTACAGCGTGACGGGCCGCTCGGGCGGCGCGCTGCGCGGCAGGAACTCGACCAGCTCGCCGGCCGTCGCCCGCCACGACACGACCTCGTACGGCAACAGCTCGGCGATCGAGGCGACATCGAAGCGCGTCCACGTACCGTCGGCCCCCTGTGTCGCGCGCAGGCTGCGGCCGACCCGGATGAGCCCGTCGAGGCCCTCGTCCTCGTCGGCGAGGATCGCGAGCACGGCCTCACGCTCGTCGGCCGGGTACCACCCACGGTTCACGAGCACGGCCGGGCTGCCGTCGGCCGGCAGCAGCGGCACCACGACCTCCTCGCCGCGACGCCCGTAGCGGGTGCGGTTCGCGATCACCTGCAGCCGGTCGTAGTCCCACTCGCCCTCGAAGGCGAGCCGCCGGTAGTCGAGGTCCTCGTCGGGCATGGCGAACGCCTCGGCGGGCGCGAGGGGCGTGGCGGCGATCCGCGCGTCGAGCTCGCGCTCGAGGTCCTGCTTGTAGCCGTTGCGCATGAACTGCCACGTGCCGAGCCCGGATAGCACGACGGCCCCCACCACCGCGAGGGCGAGTAGCAGCGCCGCCGAGCCGGTTACTCGCATACCTCGATGCTACCGCGACGGGCGCTGACCGCGATCCATCGCCCCGGCCGAGGCGCGCCATGGTTCGGCGAAGAGCCCGCTTCGAACCTCGGGTATCTGGCTGGTAGTCTGGTTTGGTACCGAAGGGAACAGTCATCCGGCGTGGCCGGATCGCGACCAGTATGAACGCGCAAGTAACCTTTTCGCGTGACGATATCGCCTCGTTCTGTCGTGAGCACGGCATCAAGCGGCTTGCCGTATATGGCTCGGCGCTTCGCGACGATTTCGGCCCAGGCAGCGACGTCGACGTTCTCGTGGAGTTCGAGCCGGATCGCGTTCCGGGGCTCCTGGGCGTGGCCGGCCTGGAGATCGAGCTGTCCCGGCTGTTCTCGGGACGCAAGATCGATCTCCGCACTCCCGAGGATCTGAGCCGCTACTTCCGCCAGAGTGTGCTGGAGACCGCGGAGGTCCAGTACGAACGCCGCTGACGAGTTCCGGCTACGTCACATGCTCGACGCGGCACGGGAGGCCGTCTCGTTCGCCAGCGGTCGCGCCCGCGCGGACCTCGACGACGATCGGCAGCTGGTGCTGGCCCTGGTCAAGGATGTGGAGATAGTCGGAGAGGCGGCGAATGCCGTCGACGAGGCCACACGCGCGGAGCTGCCGCACATCCCGTGGCAAGAGATCGTCGCGATGCGGAACCGCCTCGTGCACGCCTACTTCGAAATCAACCTCGACATCGTCTGGCAGACCGTCCGGCAGGACCTGCCCATGCTGATCGCGGAGCTCGAATTGGCCGTGCGACCGGACGCAGACAATAGCTGAGCGTCGAGGGCGGCCGGCACGTCAGCCGAGTGCGCGAATGATGATGGCCGTAGCGATGGCGATGGCCGTGAGAATCGTGCTGGCGGCCGCGCCCACGGCCGCCAGCAGGGTCGAGCGGAGACGCTCGATGTCGGCCCGCGTCAACGCAACATCGGACTTCGTCGCCAGGTGCTCGTGGGCGCCCTCGAGCCGTGCAACACGCTCGCTGAGCGTTCCCGCCGGTGTCGCCATATACCCGCTCCGCCGTCGAGTGTACGAGATAACGGAGGCGCTGCGGACATTTCCACGTATCGGATTTGTTATACCCGGCCAAGGTCGGCCAGCCGACGCCGACGGAACATCGCTCTCGGCCCGATTGTGGCCACCGGACGCGTGCGCGCCCGGCGGCCTGGACCCTAGTTGAACATCAGCACCGTGCGGGCCACCTCGCCCGCCTTCATCGCGCGGAACGCCTCGTTCACGTCCTCGAGGGCGCCACGACGGGTGATCATCTCGTCAAGCAGCAGCTTGCCCTGCAGGTACCAGTCGATGTACGCGGGCATGTCGATGCGGAAGCGGTTCGAGCCCATGCTCGAACCCTGCAGCGTCTTGCCACCGAGCAGCGAGGGGCCGTCGATCTCCACCTTCTGGCCCTGCGGGATCATGCCGACGATCGTCGCGGTGCCGCCGCGCCGGATCGACTCGTAGGCCTGCTCCGCGGCAGCCTTCAGGCCGATCGCCTCGAAGCTGTAGTCGACCCCGCCCGGGACGATGCCCTGGATGGCCTGCACCGGGTCGCGCGAGGAGGCGTCGACGGAGTGCGTCGCGCCGAGTTCGCGCGCGGTGGCGAGCTTCGACTCGTGGATGTCGACGGCGATGATGGTGCGAGCGCCGCCGATGCGCGCGCCCTGGATCGCGGCCAGCCCGACGCCGCCCGCGCCGAACACCGCGACCGTCGAGCCGGGCTCGATGGCAGCGGTGTTGAGCACCGCGCCGAGGCCCGTCGTCACGCCGCAGCCGATCAGCGCGGCGCGGTCGAACTCGATGTCCTTCTCGATCTTCACCAGCGCGTTCTGGTGGACCAGCATCTCCTCGGCGTACGTCGCGAGGCCGGCGAACTGCTGCACGCGGCCGCCCTTCCACGACAGTGCGGGCGCCTCGCCCAGCCCGCGCACCGGTCGTCGCGAGCACAGGAACGGCTCGCCGCGGGGGGCGGGGCCGCACCGGCCCCGGGAGAGGGGGAGGCACGAGGCGACGCGGGCCGCCGGCGAGGCAGCGCTCGGACGTGCCGCAGAAGATCGAGAGACACGCGATGACGCGGTCGCCCGGCTCGAACTCGGTGACCTGCTCGCCGACTGCCTCGACGACTCCCGCCGCCTCGTGGCCCAGCACGGCGGGCGTGGGCATGACGTAGAGCCCGTCGTAGAAGTGGACGTCGGAGTGGCACACGCCGCTGGCGGCTGTGCGGACGACGACCTCCTCAGGACGCGGCTCGTCGCGGTCGATGTCCTCGATGGTCAGGTTCTCATGCGCGGCGTGGAAGACGGCGGCCTTCATCGGTTCCTCCTCGTGGCCCCGCGTGTCCCGGCGAGGCGTCGCGCGCATGTTCACGCACACCGCGAAGCGGTGTCTACCGCGTAAGGGGTCGGCGTCCAGTCCCTCCCCCCGGCGAGGGAGATGGAGCCGAATCTGATCCCCTCGCCCCCGTCCGCATGTCTGGGTCGGCAAGCCGCGGGCTGCGCCCGCGGTTTGCCTCGACGCGGCGATACCCCGCGGGAGGGGGGGGAGCGGGTGAGGGTGAGGGCGGCGCGAGGTGCGGGCAGCCATCGAGGAGCCCGCAGACCCTCACCCCCCGCCCTCTCCCGCAAGCGGGCGAGGGGGCCGGATCTGATCCCCCCTCTTCCGTCCGCATGTCTGGGTTGTCGAGCCGCGGGCACAGCCAGCGGCTTGCCTCGACACGGGGATACCCCGCAGGAGGGGGAGCGGCTGAGGGGGTCTGCGGGGTGTGAGGAGGCGGGGTCCGGCGCGGCAGCGCCGGGGGCGCCTACTCCTTGCGGATGGTGCGGCCCTGCTTCTCCTCGAGGCGGGCCAGGGCGCGCCCTTTGTCGGGGTGCGGGTCCTTCACGAGGCCGTAGATCTCTCGACCTTCGTGGTCTTCTGGGAGGTACTCGGTGATGGGAAGACCTTCCTCATTACAGAAGAGCAGTCAGTGGCAGTACTTGAACTTCTGCATCTCCTCGCAGGCGCAGATCCACGTCGAACGTGTGACCTCCTCCTCCTTGTCCTCGTAGAAGTTGCAGGGACAGAGCGGCCGCCCGAGGTCGTCCACGTGCTTGGCGAGGCCGATCACGAGGAACTCGGTGATCTCACGCTGGGGGTGCAGGTACGAACCGCTCTTTTCGGCGAACTTCTCGACGAACTTCCACATCCGGTTCAGGGACTTCTCCGACGCTTCCGCCCGGTCGGCGTCGGATGGCTGTTCGAGCACGGTGTGGCTCCCGCCCGTTGCTGGGTGCCCGGTTATAGAGCCAGAGTATCACGACGCCCCACTGGGTATGCCGCAGACGGGGCGCCGGGCGCCCTCGGAGACAAACGGACGGGCCGCCCCGGGGGGACGGCCCGTCGTGCGATTGCGCGGTGATCGAGGGCTACATCCCCGGGATGCCACCCGGCATGCCGCCGCCCATCCCGCCGCCCATGGCGGCCATCTGGTCCATGTCCGGGATGCCGGCCGCGGCGGCCGGACCCTGGCGCATCTTCTCCCGGACCTCACCCACGAGGCTCTCGGTGGTGAGCATCAGCGCGGAGACGGAGACGGCGTTCTCGAGCGCGGCACGCGACACCTTGACGGGATCGAGGATGCCGAGGTCGTACATGTCGCCGAGTTCGCGGCGGGCCACGTCGTAGCCGGTGTTGGCTGCGGCGGTGCGCACGTCGTCGACGATCACCGAGTCCTCGAGCCCGGCGTTGGAGACGAGGCGGCGCAGCGGCGACTCCAGCGCACGCTGGAGAATGCGGACGCCGACCTCTTCCTCGGGGTCCGTCATCTCCTCGGCGGCGTGGCCGAGCGCCTCCTGGACGCGGATGTAGGCGACGCCGCCGCCCGGCACCACGCCCTCCTCGACGGCGGAGCGGGTGGCGGAGAGGGCGTCCTCCACGCGGAACTTCTTCTCACGCACCTCGGTCTCGGTAGCGCCGCCGACCTTGATGACGGCGACGCCGCCGGCGAGCTTCGCGAGGCGCTCCTGGAGCTTCTCGCGGTCGTACTCGGAGGAGGCGTCCTCGATCTGGGCGCGGATCTGGCGGATGCGCGCCTGCACCGACTCGTCGGAGCCGTAGCCGTCGATGATCGTGGTGCGGGCCTTGTCGGAGACCACGCGGTAGGCGCGGCCGAGGTCGGCGATCTGCGCGTCCTGGATGCTGCGACCCATGTCGGCCGTCAGGAACGTGCCGCCGGTGAGCGCCGCGATGTCCTCGAGCGATGCCTTGCGGCGGTCGCCGAAGGACGGCGCGCGCACGGCGAGGAAGGCGAGTGTGCCGCGCACGTTGTTGATGATCATCGTCTGCAGCGCTTCACCCTCGAAGTTCTCGCAGAGCACGACGAGGTTCTTGGTGACCTGCAGCGCCTTCTCTACGATGGGCAGGATGTCCTGCACCGCCGTGAACTTGTAGTCGGTGACGAGGATGTACGCGTCCTCGATCACGGACTCCTGGCGCTCCTGGTTGGTGATGAAGTGCGGCGAGATGAAGCCGTGCTCGATCTGGAGGCCGTCGACGAACTCGGTCTCGTCGTCGATGGACTTGCCGTCCTCGACGGTGATGACGCCGTCCTTGCCGACCTTCTCCATCACGTCGGCGATGAGGTCGCCGATGCGGCCGTCGTTACCGGCGATGCCGGCGACGGCGGCGACGGTGTCCTTGCCCTCGACGGGCGAGGAGAGGCCGCGCAACTCGCGCGTGACGACGCGCTGGCCGTGCTCGAGGCCGCGGCGGATCGCCATGGGATTGGCGCCCGCGGCGATGACGCGCATGCCGTCGGTGAAGATAGCCTGGGCGAGCACGGTGGCGGTGGTGGTGCCGTCACCGGCCATCTCGTTGGTGCGGACGGCCACCTGTTTCACGAGCTGGGCGCCCATGTTCTCGAAGCGGTCGTCGAGCTCGATCTCCTTGGCGACCGTGACGCCGTCCTTGGTGATGACGGCAGGGCCGTAGTTCTTGTCGAGCACGACGTTGCGGCCGCGCGGCCCCAGCGTCACACCGACGGCGTTCGCGAGGATGTCGACGCCGTCCTTGAGGGCGTGTCGGGCTTCCTCGTCGAACTTCAGCTCTTTGCTGGCCATGCTGGTGTGCTCCTAGCCGTCGACGAGCTTCGCGAGGACATCCTGAAAGCGGATGATGATGTAGTCCTCGTTCTCGACGTTGATCTCCTGGCCCGTGTACTTCTGGTAGAGGATCCGGTCACCGGCGCCGAGGTCGATGGTCTCGACGACGCCGGCGTCGTTCATCTTGCCGGGGCCGACGGAGACGACGTTGCCGTGCTGGGGCTTCTCCTTCGCAGACTCGGGGATGACGAGCCCGGAGGCCGTCAACTCTTCCTCCTCGACGGACTGCAGCACGATGTGATCGCTGAGCGGGACGACTGACGTTGCCAAGTTCGGTTACCTCCCCATGTGCCTGTCTTGCCTGCCTGGCTGGTATCCGCCGCCGCGGGCCCGGAGCCGGCCTGGAATGCTCGCGTCTCCTCCTCGGCCGCGACACACCGTCGCGCCCGCACCGCTGCGGCGAACGGTAGCTTAGCACTCTATATGGGAGAGTGCTAGCAACCCCGACTCGCCCGGGCCGCGATCGGAGCGTACACGAATTCGTGTATCATCGGCGGCATGAGTGAGCAGGCAGGCGAGTACGGGACCGGGCAGTACGGCAGCGGGCAGCCGCGGGGCGAGCAGTGGGCCAGCGGCCGGCGCGTGCGCCGGCTGCGCCGCCACCTCGGCGAGACGCAGGCGGCGTTCGCGGACCGCCTCGGCACGAACCAGCAGACAGTGTCGGAGTGGGAGCGCGGCGCGCGCCAGCCGCGGCGCATGGCGCGGCGGCTGCTGCACCTGGTCGCCGAGCAGGCCGGCTACTACGACGCCGGCGACGGGAACGCCCCGCCCGCCGGCCCCGCGGACGAGGACGGGTAGCCGCATGGTCACCACCGTTCCGCCGTCCCGGGACGCGCAGGCGCCCGCGGCAGCCCCGCTGCAGGAGCGGGAGCTGGTCGCGCTGTGGCTGCTCGGACGCGTGCCGGAGGGCCTGCTGCCCGGGCCGCCGCTGCGCCGCGGGGGGCGCGGGCGGCAGCCCGGCTGCAGGAGCGGGAGCTGGTCGCGCTGTGGCTGCTCGGACGCGTGCCGGAGGGCCTGCTGCCGTGGCCGCTGCTGCGCGCGGGGCGCGCAGGCCGCGGGCCGGGGCCGGACGTGCGCGAGGCGGCGTTCCTCGGCCCCGACGGCGTGGTGCTGTGCGGGGACGTCGAGGTCCACCTCGCCGCCACCGACTTCGTGCACCACGGCCACCTGAATGACCCGGCGTATGCGGGCGTCGTGCTGCACCTCGTGTGGGCGGACGACCGGCCGCCGGCCGGCCCCTCGGGAGGAGGGACCCCGCAGCCCCTCCCCGGCGGCGGCTGCGCGCCCACGGTCGAGGTCGGGCCCGCGCTCGGGCGGGCCCCGGACCGGCTGCGACGGCTGCTGCGGCGCGGCCCCAGCGGCGTCGAGCCCTGCGCGGCCGCCGCGCGGGCTCGCGGCATCGCCGCCACCTCGGAGCTCGTGCGCGCCGAGGGCCGCCGCCGCCCCGCCCCGCGGGCGTGGCGCGCGGGCGGACTCGCCGCCGCCCACGGCTGGGATGGCGCGTGGGATGAGCTGCTGGACGGAGCGCTGCGCGGCAGCGCCGGACGCCGCCGCGAGACCCCGGAGGAGCGCACTGCGCTTGCAGCGCGGCTGACAGCCGCCCTCGAGCCCGACATATTGCGAACGCTCCGCTCGCTCGCCGTCGACGGCGGCGCGCGCCCGCGCAGGTTGATCGCCGCGTTCCGCGTCGAGAGCGCGGTGGGGCCGGGTCGCGCCGCCGAGGTGGGCTGGAACGCCGCGCTGCCACTCCTCGTCGCCGCTGCCGCCGCCTACGACGACACCCCCCTCGCCCGCGCCACCGCGGAGCTCGCCGAACGCTGGCCCGCCCCGCGCCCGTACGGCCGCACGCGCGCCCTCGCAGCGCTCCTCGGCCCGCCGCCACGCGGCGCGGGCGCCCAGCACGCGCAGGGCCTGCTCCACCTTCAGGACCTCTGGTGCAACCGCGGCGGCTGCGGGCGGTGTCCCGCCTCTTCGCAGGAGTAACTTCGGCTCGCCCGGCGATGTGGGGACCGTGGTCATGCAGCGACTGCACCTTGTTGCGCGCCCGCGTCTGCGAACGTGCGGTGGCAGCCTGTTTCGGATCCGGATCCGTGTCGATCGGTCCCGGTCGTGGCTTGAGTGGGATCGTGCGGCTCGGATCAGTGGCGCGAGGATCGAGCGGACGGGGAACACCCGGCGCCCCTCGGCGGCGAGGGCCGTAGAATCAGCGCGGGAGTGGATGGTGTCCGGTGGCGCCCGCGGTCTTCAAAACCGTTGTGGGGCTGCGTCGCAGTCCCGGGTGGGTTCGACCCCCACGCACTCCCGCCAGGCGGCACTGCCGCCCCCTTGCAGGAGGTTGTCGGCCTTGCTTGCGGTGGCCGGCGGCAGTCATGCGACGCGGGCATACCAGCGATCGACCGACTCCTCGGCAGTCACGCGATCCGGCTCCCTCGCCCGCTTGCGGGAGAGGGCGGGGGTGAGGGTCCGGGGGCTCCTCGATGGCTGGTCGCACCACCGCGCGCCCCCTCACCCCTACCCTCCCCCCCCGCGGCGGGGGAGAGGGGATCAGACGGGATCGGTGGGGCAGATCGAGGCCAGGAGGCTGGCTAGCTCGACCGGCCCGCCGGCGAGCCGGAGGCTGCATCACGACGCCGACGCTCCATGACTGCCGCCAGTCACAGCAGACGAGGCCGGCACACTCCTGCAAGAGGGCCGAAGGCCCCCTAAGGCCCCCGAAGGCGCTGGAGCAGGCCGTCCTCCCAGGCCCAGTCGAACTGCTGCGACTCGTGGAGGCCCTCGGAGCGGTACCACTCGTACGTCTGCTCGACGGCCGAGCGGAACGTGTAGGCGGGCTCCCACCCCACATCGCGGCGCAGGCGCTCGATCGAGAAGACGGTGCTCTCGTTCCAGCGATGGATGTACGGCGCCAGGCGCTGGATCATCTGCTGGAGGTACGGCAGGTTGCGCTGGCTCTGCGGCGCGGTCACCGCGCCGAAGTTGCCCGGCTCCTCGGGGTCGTCGGCGAGCGGGATCTCGCCGTCGTAGACGGCGTCCATGGTGTCTGCCGGGATGAACACCTTGTTCGCCTCGACGCCGAGGATGTCGGCGAAGGTCTCGACGTAGCCCTCGTCGCTCCAGTAGTCGCGCCCGGTGAGGTTGTAGCGCTTGCCGAAGGTCTGCGGCTGGAGCATAAGCATGCGCATCGCCGCCGCCTCGTCGTCGACGTGGCCGATCTGGCTGAGCGTGGTGCCGTCGCCGGGGATGAGCACCGGGCGGCCGAGCAGCAGGCGGCTGAACATGCGCTGCTCGCGCACCGGGATGATGTTGTGCGGCCCGAACACCATCGAGAACGGCACGATGGTGGCGGGGAAGCCGTTCTCGCGGTGCTCGCGCAGCAGGATCGCCTCGCAGGCCAGCTTGTCGAGGCCGTACTGCGACTGCCGCTCGGTGCCGTCGACGGGCGAGCTCTCGCGGATCGGCAGCAGCTTCGTGGCGGCGTAGATCACGGTCGAGCTGGCGAAGATGTAGTGGCCGGTGCGGCCGCGGAAGATCTCGACCATGCTCTCAACGTCGGCCGGGGTGTAGGCCGAGATGTCCTGGATGCAGTCGAACTCCTCGTTCGCGAAGACCTCGCGCATGCCGGCGTGGTCCGTGCGGTCGCCGTAGAGGCGGCGCACGCCGTGTGGCAGCTTCGCCTCGGTCTGGCCGCGGTTGAAGATCGTGACGTCGTGGCCGTGCCTGGCCAACTCGTGGACGAGGGCGAGCCCGTTGAACCGCGTCCCGCCCATCACCAGCACCTTCATCGTGGCCTCCTCGTGCGTTCTGCGTGTGCCCCTGCGGTGTGTGCCGCTACCCGGTCAGGGCGTCGGCGAAGAACGGGCCAACCGCCTGCTCGATCGCGTACTCGTCGCCCCACCAGAAGTGGTCGGCGCCCGCGACGACGCGCACCGTCGCCTCACCCGCGCTCGACTCGGCGAGGGCGTTCAGGCCGTCCTCGCTGCTGCCCTCGTCCTCGCTGCCGGAGATGAGGAGCAGCGGCCCGGTGAACGCCGCGAGCGTGTCGCTCGCTCCCTCGGCCATCATCAGCGGTAGCGAGACCAGCGCCAGCGCCGGCAGCGCCTCGCTCACGACGCCCACGGCCGTGCCAGCCCCGAACGAGTAGCCGGCGAGGGCGACGCGGTCGCCGTCGACGTCGTCGAGGGCGGCGGTGTAGGCGAGCACCGTCAGGGCGTCGCTGCGAGCCTCGTCGCGGTTGCCCGGCACGCCCTCGCTCGCGCCGACGCCGCGGAAGTTGAACATCACGGCGGCGATGCCGCGCGCGACGACGCTGGAGGCGACGGCGGCGACGACGTTGTTGTGCATCGAACCGCCGTACTCCGGGTGGGGATGGCAGATCACCACCGCGGGGAACGGGCCACCACCTTCATGCGGGGATGCCCCGCTGGCACCTTCATGCGGGGATACCCCGCTGGCGCCATCTGGCAGCGTGAGCACGCCCTCGAGGGCGGCCCCGTCGCTCTGGATGGTCAGGTGGCGCTGCGGCATGGGCGGCCTCCCTCGACGCGCGGTCTGGCGCGCAGCCTACCGCATCGGCGGGGCGTCGCGACGCGGCCTGCGGGGCAGGGGTATGCTCGCGCTCGGCAGACCGGAACCAGGGAGGTGGACCGTGCCGAATTTCCAGTACTTCTCCGTGGCAGTGCGCGACCTCGAGGCGGGTATCAAGCGCTATGAGGAGATGTTCGGGCTGAAGCAGACCGGCGAGATCTTCGAGCAGCGCTGGGGCTTCCGCGGCGTGATGATGGGCAACGACGACGGCCCGATGCTCGAGCTGGTCTCGCCGATGGAGCAGGACTCGGCGCTGAAGCGCTTCATGGACATGCGCTCGGGCGAGGTGTACCCCGACGGCGAGGGCCTCTACCTGGTCGGTATGGAAGTCGACGACATCGGCGAGGCCGTCAAGCGCGCCCAGGACGCGGGCGCGACGGTGACGCTCGAGGAAGAGTCGCCCTCGAGCGCGTGGATCCACCCGCTCAGCAACGGCAACGTCTTCGTCGAGTTCAACCAGGTCAGCGACGACGACGAAGAGGGCGACGGCTAGCCCTCGCGGCGCGGCCTGCCGGCGACCGGGCAGGTCGGCGGGGGATCGCAACGGCGCGCACCGTTAGCATCGATCACACCGGCCGGCGTATCGGCACGGGCGGTTGCTCCCGGCCCCGCAACGCGGGGCCGCGCAGCGCCCGGTCGCGGAGGGGACATGCGCCAGGCGCTCATCCTGATCACGCTCGCGACACTGGTGACGGTGCCGGCGCTCTACTTGCGCATCACCGGCTCGCATATCGAGCTCGTCACGGACACGACGCTGTACGGCGTCGCGATCGTCGCCGCCGCGTTCCTGCTGGCCTGGGCGGCGGAGGCGGCCGAGGTCGACATTTCGCAGGCGCTCGCGGTCGCGTTCATCGCGTTCGTGGCGGTGCTGCCGGAGTACGCCGTCGACCTCACGTTCGCGTGGAAGGCGGGCAAGGACCCGGAGTTCGCGCAGTTCGCGGTCGCGAACATGACGGGTGCGAACCGGCTGCTGATCGGCCTCGGCTGGTCGGCCGTGTTCTTCATCTTCTGGATGCGCACGCGCGGCCGCGTGCTGAGCCTCCGCCGCGGCAACGCACTCGACGTGGTCGCCCTGACCGCGGCGACGCTCTACTCGTTCACGATCCCGCTCAAGGGGTCGATCAGCCTGCTCGACACGGTGGTGCTGTTCGCGATCTTCGTCGCGTACATGTACGGCATCTCGCGCGCCGAGGGGGACGAGCCGCACCTCGTGGGCCCGGCCGCGTGGCTGGGAGGACTCGCGCAGCGGCGCCGCCGCCTGGCGAACACGTGGCTGTTCATCTTCGCTGCCGCGGTGATCCTCGCCTCGGCCGAGCACTTCGCCGAGGGGCTCGTCGAGAGCGGGACGAAACTCGGCATCGACGAGTTCCTGCTGGTGCAGTGGCTGGCGCCGCTGGCGTCCGAGGCGCCCGAGTTCCTCGTGGCCGGAATCCTGGCCTTCCGCGGCCGCGCCTCGGTGGGACTGGCCGCGCTGCTGTCGTCGAAGGTGAACCAGTGGACGCTGCTGGTGGGGGGCCTGCCGGTGGTCTACAGCATCTCCAGCGGGACCGTGGAAGGCGTCGCCGGCGTCTTCGGCGGTGGCCTGCCGATGGACGCCCGGCAGTCCGAGGAGGTGCTCCTGACGGCGGCGCAGTCGCTGTTCGCCGTGGCGGTGCTCATCAGTCTCAGCCTCGGACGCTATGAGGCGGGCGCGCTGCTTGGCCTGTTCCTCATCCAGTTCCTGATCCCGATCAGCGAGGTGCGCCTGGTGATCGCCGGGATCTACATCGTGCTCGCGGTGGTGCTCATCGGCAGGCAGCGCCGCGAGGTGCGGGAGCTGGTCGGGTGGGCGCGGATGGCGATCCAGGACCGCGAGCGCCTGGAGGCCGAGGAGGCGGCCGAGCGGCCCTCGCACGGCTAAGCCGGGGCGCGACGAGATAGTATCGTATGCGCTATCATGACCAGGCCGAGCTGCGCGAAGAGCTCGAACGACTGAGACGGCGCCGGAGGAGCGTCCGGCCACAGGCGCTGCACCGGATACTCAGTCGCGCCGGATTCACGCGGCGCTATGGCAAGGGCGATCACTGGGTCTACAGGCACCCGGATCTCCACGGGCGAAGACTGGTGGTAGACCCCCGGAACCCATTGCTCCCCGCGTACGTCACGAAGGCGATGCGCGCGCTCGAGGAGGTGCTCGAATGACCACGCTTACGATCGAGGAGTATCTCAAGCGCCCTTATCACATCGAGATCATGGCGAGCGCTGGCGAGGACGGCGACGGAGGTTGGGTAGCCGAGGTGCGGGAACTCGATGGGTGCATCGCCCAGGGACGGACGCACGGCGAGTTGTTCGAGAACATCGAGCGCGCGATGACCGCGTGGCTGGATGACGCGCTCGAGGCCGGCGACCCGATCCCGGAGCCACACGAGGAGCCGGAGTACAGCGGCCGTGTCCTCGTCCGCATGCCGCCGTGGCTCCACCGCGATCTGACGCGTGCTGCCAGACGCGAGGGAGTGAGCCTGAATCAACTCGTGGTATCGCTCCTCGCCCATGGCGCGGGAGCAGTGACGAATGGTCGTCTGGACTCATCCCCTGCTGCTCAGGCCGCTGAAGCGCACTGACGGCAGTGAGTCCATGTTCAGCCGATCCTCCCGATCCTGGGGAGGCGCGCCCTCTACAGCTCGATGATCTCCGCGGGCTCGGGCGCCGGGACGCGACGCTCGCGAGGGGCGCGCGCGGCCTCCCGGCGTGACAGCAGCGCCAGCGCCTTGCGCGTGTCCGACGCAACTCGGGCCGGCTCCGCCAGCCGGAAGCGGTACTTCGAGCACCAGTACGTGAACGCCGCGAGCGCTTACGATCCCTCTTCGAGCGGCTCCCGCAACCATGCCGGGATGTCGCGGGCCGCATGCAGGATCCGCCAGACATCGACATGCGCCTCGCGCTCGATGTAGAAGATCAGGTACGGAAACCCCCGCACGACCCACGAGCGCATGCCGGGGAGATCCAGTTCACGCGCATAGCGCTGTGAGCCGCTTGCCGGGTGCTCGCCGATATGACGCGAGGCTGCCTCCAGTGCGTCGACGAAAGCCAGCGCGACGGACGCCGACGCCTCGGACAGGTAGTGCGTGACAGCCTCTTCGATATCCCGGCGCGCCAGTCCCCGAAGGACGACGGGTTTCCCACTCACCGCCCGGCGGCTGAGCGGATAGCATCGCGGAGTTGGCCGAAGTAGTCCGCGTCGGCGGTGACGTCCGGTGGCGATGCCCCGCCATCGAGCAGCAGGGCGCGCAGGCGCTGGCGGTCCTGGTCCTTGCGGATCAACTCGCGGACGTACTCGCTCGACGAGCTGTAGCCGCGGCCGTTGACCTGCTGGTCCACGAATGACTTGAGGGCCTCGGGAAGCGATATGTTCATCGTGCTCATGGTGGATACGCTAGCCCCATTGGCAAAGTTTGACAACAGACTGTGTGACTCCCGCAGCCGTTGACGCGGCGCTTCGATACGGGCCGACGGAGGTGCGTGGGTGGGCGTTGAACGTATGCCCGCGAGCCGCAATCAGCTGGTTCAGGGCCGCGCCGGCTGATGCTCGGGGACCTGCCTACAGTTCGATGATCTCCGCGGGCTCCGGCGACGGGACGCGACGCTCGCGAGGTGCGCGCGCGGCCTCGAGGCGTGACAGCAACGCCAGCGCCTTGCGCGTGTCCGACGCCACGCGTGCCGGCTCCGCCAGCCGGAAGCGGTACTTCGAGCACCAGTACGTGAACGCCGCCAGCTCCGCCTGGCTCACGTTCGAGCCGAGGCTCGCGCCTGTCTCGATGCGGTACTCGGCGGTGAGCTCGGCGAATGTCTTGCTGTAGACCCGCTCGTAGGCCGCAACGTCGGCGGGCTCGCCGCGCGGGCCCTCCAGGTGGCGCGCCTTCTGCAGGTCCTGTTCGGCCTGGAGCAGCAGCGCCTCCTCGACGGTCACGCCGTACTGGAAGTTGAGGTGGGCGCGGTACTTCTCGCGGCCGATGGCGCGCGCGAACGCCTCCTCCGAGGGGTCCTCGCCGGCAGGCGGCTTGCCCTCGAACACCAGGCGCTCCGCCTCGTCGGCCGGGACGAGGTCGCCCGCGGCGTCGAGCAGCCGCTCGGCGAGCCGCCGCCAGTCGAACGCCTCGCCACCGATCAGATAGCGGTACGTCGCGTCGCCCACCGTCTCCTCGGGAGTCACCCAGCGAGCGACGACCTCGAGCAGTGCCGGGTACCACAGGTCGCCGGCTCGCAGCGCGTCGAGGAACGCCGCGACGCCTTCCTCGGCGCTGAGTGCCGGCAGGGCCGGCCGGTCCGAGCCGCCGAAGGCATCGAAGCCGGGGTGGGTGTCGGCGCCCGGCGCGCGCTGTGCGCCGTTGCGGCGGGACGCGGTCGCGCCCGCGCGGCGCGAGCGCTTCTTCGTGCCGCCTCGGGCGGGGGTCATGCCGCCCGTCCGTGGCAGCGTTTGTACTTCTTGCCGGAGCCGCACGGGCACTGCTGGTTGCGGCCCACCTTTTGCACGACCCGTGTGGCCGTGCCGGTCGCCGCGCCGCCGTTCTCGTCTCCGGGCCCGCTGCGCATCGCGCCGACGGGGATCGCGGGCCGTGGCCTGGGCACCTCGATGGGCCGGGCGTGAAAGAGCTGCCGGGCGACGGTGGAGCGGATGTTGTCGAGCAACTGCTCCCACATGTCGTGGGCCTCGCGCTTGTAGGCGACCAGGGGGTTGGCCTGTCCGTAGGCGCGCAGGCCGATGCCCTGGCGCAGCTCGTCGACGGCCGTGAGGTGCTGCACCCACAGCGCGTCGATGGTGCGCAGCAGCACCATCCGCTCGATCACGCGCTGGATCTCCTCGCCCGTCTCCCGCTCGAGCTCCTCGTAGCGGCCGAGGGCGAACTCGATGAGCTCCTCGACGATGTCCTCAGCGGGCGTGTCGCCGATATCGGTGACGGAGAACGTGCTGCCCAGCGGCACGATCGTGTCGACGGCGACGCGGAACGCGTCGGCGTCCTTCGCTTCGCCGAGGTGTTCGGTGGCGAGGGCGCGCAGCTCGTCCTCGACCATGCCGAGGGTGGTCTCGCGCAGCGACTCGCCGGCAAGGACCTTGTCGCGCTCGGCGTAGATGACGTCGCGGTGCTGGTTCATGACGTCGTCGTAGTCGACGACGTGCTTGCGGATGTCGAAGTGATACGCCTCGACCTTGCCCTGTGCGGTCTCGATGGCGCGCGTCACGGCCTTGGACTCGAGGGGCATGCCCTCCTCCATGCCGAGCTTGCTCATCACGTTCGGCAGCCAGTCCGGCGCGAAGCGCCGCATGATGTCGTCCTCGAACGAGACGAAGAACCGCGAGGAGCCCGGGTCGCCCTGGCGGCCGGAGCGACCGCGCAGCTGGTTGTCGACGCGCCGCGACTCGTGCCGCTCGGTGCCGATGATGTGGAGGCCGCCGGCCCGCGCGACGCCGTCGCCGAGCTTGATGTCGGTGCCGCGCCCGGCCATGTTCGTCGCGATCGTGACCGCACGCGGCTCACCCGCGCGGGCGATGATCGTGGCCTCGCGATGGTGCTGCTTGGCGTTGAGGACCTCGTGGTCGACGCCGCGGCGGCGCAGCAGGTCGGCCAGCAGCTCCGAGTCCTCGATGGAGACGGTGCCGACGAGGACCGGGCGGCCCTCGTCGTTGCGCTCCATGACCTCATCGACCACGGCGTTGAACTTCTCGCGCTGTGAGCGGTAGACGAGGTCGGCCGCGTCGTCGCGCACCATCGGGCGGTGCGGCGGGATGACAAGGACGTCGAGCTTATAGATCTCGTGGAACTCCTCGGCGTCCGTGACGGCGGTACCGGTCATGCCGGCGAGGGTCTCGTAGAGGCGGAAGAAGTTCTGGAGCGTGATCGTCGCGTAGGTGACGGACTCCTGCTGGATCGGCA
>MKWU01004285.1_pt1 | contig 17141 bp, 16 predicted proteins | sample 809101 | NCBI WGS metagenome assembly MKWU01 (sample SAMN05860141, study PRJNA318959) | sponge metagenome | host: Aplysina aerophoba | place: Slovenia: Piran, Adriatic Sea, Gulf of Piran | collected 2013-05-07 | reverse complement strand
CTATGAGGTGGGGGTCAGTGATCTCGAAGTCGTGCAGGAGGCCGAGCCTTATCCCATCACACCTAAGGAACACGGAGTGTCCTTTCTCCTCGACCACCGCCACTTGTGGCTGAGGTCTTCTCGTCCGGGGGCCATTCTCAAGATCCGCAGCGAAATTTGCAAAGCCTGCCGCGACTTCATGGAGACGCGCGACTTTGTCCTGGTGGATGCGCCGATTTTTACGCCCGCGGCCTGTGAGGGGACTTCGACCCTATTTGAGACCGCGTATTTCGACGACACGGCTTATTTGACCCAAAGTGGCCAGCTCTATATGGAAGCGGCCGCGATGGCCTTGGGCAAGGTCTATTGTTTTGGCCCAACATTCCGCGCTGAAAAGTCCAAGACCCGCCGGCACCTGACTGAGTTCTGGATGATCGAGCCGGAGATGGCGTATTGCGATTTGGAGGGTGCCATGGTCTTGGCCGAGGACATGGTCCTATACGTGCTCGACCGCGTGCTCGACCGTCGCCGCGCTGAGCTAAAACTCCTCGACCGAGATACCGCCAAGCTGGAACAGGTCAGTCGTCCCTTTCCGCGCATAACCTATAATGAAGCCGTCGAGCGCCTGACAGCCCTCGGTAGCGACATCGCTTGGGGGAGTGATCTGGGTGGGGACGACGAAACCCTCCTCGCCTCCCAGTTCGAGGTGCCGGTTTTCGTCCACCGCTATCCCAGTGCAGTCAAAGCATTCTACATGAAGGAAGATGCCCAAGATCGCCGCTTGGCCCTGTGCATGGACCTGTTGGCACCCGAAGGGTACGGGGAAATCATCGGGGGTGGGCAACGCGAAGACGACCTCGCCGTCTTGCAGCACAAAATCGCCACACATCAATTGCCCCAAGAAGCCTTTAGCTGGTATCTCGATTTGCGGCGCTACGGCTCGGTTGAACACGCTGGCTTTGGCATGGGAATCGAGCGGGTGGTCGCTTGGTTGTGCGGCGTCAAGCACGTGCGCGAGACCATTCCATTTCCGCGTATGATGCAGCGTCTCTATCCATAAATGTCTTATAAGGATAATTATGTCAATCGAAAACAAAAAAGGCCAATACAATTTCCAAACCATCGAAACCAAATGGCGATCCCATTGGGAAAAGAAAAGAACCTATCAAACCTTGGGCCCGGGAGACCCCGGCTTCGATGACGACAAACCTAAGTGCTACATCCTCGATATGTTTCCCTATCCGAGCGGCGCAGGGCTACACATCGGCCATCCCAAAGGGTATATCGCCAGCGACATCTACAGTCGCTACAAAAGGATGCGAGGATTTAACGTCCTGCATCCGATGGGGTTCGACAGTTTCGGATTGCCGGCCGAGCAATACGCCATCGAACACAACATCCATCCAGCGACTGTAACCGAGCAGAATATCGATGCGATGCGCAGTCAGTTGCAGTTTCTTGGACTTTCGTTTGATTGGGCCCGTGAAGTGGTCACGTCGCGGGAGTCGTACTACCGCTGGACTCAGTGGATTTTCGTCCAGCTATTCGATAGTTACTTCGACGAAGACGAGGTCTGGGAAGATGGCAATAGCCGCCAAATAAAGGGGCGAGCCAAGCCCATCGCCGACTTAGAGGCCCAATTTGCCGCTGGCAGGGCATTGTCGGCCACAGATCGCCAGATCCTTGGCCCCGATAAAACCTGGTCCGCACTAACTGCGGCCGAGCGTCAGACCGTGCTGAACAACTACCGGCTGGCGTACCAGCAAGAGGCCGTCGTCAACTGGTGTCCCGGCTTGGGCACTGTGTTGGCCAATGAGGAGGTAACCAACGAAGGCCGCAGCGAGCGGGGAGATTTTCCCGTGTACCGCAAACCGTTGCGACAATGGACAATGCGTATAACAGCCTACGCCGAGCGGCTCTTAGAGGACTTGGACTTCGAGTTGGAGGACCGCAACGGCGCGCCCTTTCGGCTCGATTGGCCAGAACCGATCAAACGGATGCAGCGCAACTGGATCGGTCGCAGCGATGGGGCTGAAGTGAGTTTCGATGTCCTCGACCCGCAAAGCGACGCGGTCGCCGGGCAGTTGCTCGTGTTCACAACCCGCCCCGATACGCTCTTTGGAGCGACTTTTATGGCCATTGCCCCTCAGCATCCGCTGGTGGACCCGGCCGAAGAAGCCTACTTGGTTCCCAGCGCTTGGCCCGACGGGACGCCGGAGCAGTGGAAGGGAGGAGGGGGGGCCATCCGGGAGGCTATAGCCCAGTACATAGCTCAGGTTGCCGTCTCCACTGCCGATGAGACCAAGGAAAAAACAGGAATTTTCTCCGGCATCTACGCCCGCAATCCAGTCAATGGACAAAAAATCCCGATTTTCGTCGCCGACTACGTCAGCATGGATTACGGCGCGGGGGCCATTATGGCGGTGCCGGCTCACGACGAGCGCGATTTCGCCTTTGCCACCGCCTATAACTTGGACATTGTGAAGGTAGTTACTGGAGGGGAAGGAAAGGCTGAGGGGTGGTATGCTGGGGAGGGAACCGCCATCAACTCGCCTCCAGTACTGGGCGGCGATAATCCATACGCCATTAACGGATTGGAGACGGCCGCGGCCAAATCCCAGATCGTCGCCGCACTAGTCGCCGAGGGGCGAGGCCAGGCTGCGGTAAACTACAGACTGCGCGACTGGACCTTTGCTCGACAGCGCTATTGGGGCGAACCCTTTCCACTGGCCACGCATCCGGCTGGATATTCCGTTGCGGTTGCGCCTCCAGTGGCGCTGCCGGACCTAGAAGATTTTAGGCCGGAGACCTCAGACGATCCCACTCAACCCGTTTCGCCGCCGCTGCACCGGGCCGGAGCGGAGTGGACGACGGTAGAAATTGACGGGGTAGCCTACCAGCGCGAACTCAACGTCATGCCCCAATGGGCCGGTTCTTGCTGGTACTATCTCCGTTTTATTGATCCGCACAACGAAGAAGCCTTCTGCGACCCAGCTAAGGAGGGCTACTTCATGCCCGTTGATCTCTACATCGGCGGAGCTGAACACGCTGTGTTGCACTTGCTCTACGCTCGGTTTTGGCACAAGGCCCTCTATGACTTAGGCCACGTATCCACACCCGAGCCGTTTAAGAAGCTGTTTAACCAAGGCATGATGACCGCAGATGCCTTTCAGGACGACCGCGGCGTGTATATCGACATCCGCGAGGTTGAGTTCCGCGACGGGGAACCTGTTGAGAAGGAGACGGGGAAGACGCTGCACCGTTCTTCTGGCAAGATGGGTAAACGCTACAAAAACGGGCTACCGCCGGAAGAGGTCGGCGAGGAATTTGGCGTGGATACTCTGCGGCTATACGAAATGTACATGGGGCCGCTCGAAGCGAGTGCACCGTGGAGCATGGAAGGCATTCGTGGGATGCAGCGCTTCTTGCAGCGCGTTTGGCGCAACTTTGTCGATTCGGACCGACGCGTAAAGATAGGGGAGAGCGCTGCGTTGGCACCGGAGCTAGAAAGAAAGCTGCACCAAACCATTCAAAAGGTAACTGAGGATATAGAGGGGCTGCGGTTTAATACGGCTATCGCCGCCTTGATCGAGTTAAATAACCTGTTGGTGTCCTTAGACGAAGTACCGCAGGCTGTTGCCAAGCCTTTCTTGAATCTGCTCACGCCCTTTGCTCCACATATTGCCGAGGAGCTATGGGAAATGGCGGGCTTTGGGAGGGGAGACCTCAGTCGTCAGAACTGGCCTGACTGGGATGAGGCCAAGGCCGCAGAGGACATGATCGTAGTGCCCATTCAGGTCAATGGCAAAATGCGCGGACAAGTCGAAGTACCGGTTCGCACTGGAGAGGAAGAGATAAAGTCCTTGGTGCTCGATATGGAGAGCATTCAAAAATACGTAGCCGATGAAGCGGCGATAAAGCGGTTTATATGGGTGCCGAATAAAATTGTCAATATTGTGGTGTAGAAATCAATACAAAACCTGAAAGTCTTATAAAATTTTTTATGTAAATCAAAAACACATAATGAATACACCATCCTCACCACCTACATACTTCGCTCTTGCGCTGGCATCCTTCTTGTTGGCAATTGTGTTATTGTTCAACATGCTCAGTCCCATGGCTGTGCCAGTTACCAGAGAGCAGTTCGATCAGATAAAAGAGGCCAATCTCATCGAGTCTCTGATTGTGCAACCCCGAGGATTTACTTGGCAACTCAAAAGGGCCGTGAGAGTCCAAGGGACCAACGGCGAGACACTAGCCAAGCGGGTCGCGCTAGTAGAGCCAGACCCAGCCGTGGGCGAAGATTGGCAACAAAAGGGAGGAGCGGTGTGCCACGAGCAAGATAACTCGTGGTGGGCCGGGGCAGTCTTCATCGCCTTGTTACTCGGCGTGGGGGGGTGGCATATCTGGTCCCAAATACGGCTAGATCTCAAAGGAGGAGGGGGGCCGCGCCGCCGCTTGCGCGACTTGGAAACCGCGCTTAAACAAGGCAAAATTACCCAAGCCGAATTCCGGCAGCAGGCCGAGCGGCTCTGGGCCGAATTGTGAGGAGCTATGGCGAGTACCATTCGCGTTCTCGACGAAAGTCTCATCGGAAAAATCGCCGCCGGTGAGGTAGTGGAGCGACCAGCTTCGGTCGTGAAGGAATTGGTCGAAAACTCGATCGATGCGGGTGCCGCTAAAATCCGTGTGGAAATCAAGGCCGGTGGCAAGCAGTCGATTGTCGTGACCGACGATGGTTCGGGCATGAACAGAGAGGATATCGCTTTGTGCGTACGCCGGCACGCCACGAGCAAGATGGCCTCGGTAGCCGATCTGTTCTGCATTCAGACGCTGGGTTTTCGCGGCGAAGCCCTAGCTAGCATTGGGGCGGTAGCCCACTTGGCGATAGAATCGCGCGCGAAGGAAGACGAAGCCGGGACGCGCTTGGTCGTGGAAGGGGGGATAGAGCGGGAGATGCACAGTATTGGCCGAGCACGCGGTACTACCATCGTGGTAAAAAACCTGTTTTTTAATACGCCAGCGCGACGCAAATTCCTCCGATCCGTCGATGCGGAAGCCCGCCGCGTGGCACAGATCATCATCCATTTAGCCGCTGGCTACCCGACCCTTGGCTTTGAACTAGAACACCAAGATCGTCAAGTATTGAACTATGCCCCGGCGTCTCGTCGAGAGCGCGCGGCCGAGTTGCTGGGTATGGCTCCAGTCGCCAAACTGTTGGATCTCGCTCACGAGGAGGAAGGCCTCAAAATCGAAGGGGTCTTAGCCGGTCCCGAGCACTGTGGCCGGAGCAAGGGCAAGCAGTATCTCATCGTACAGGGGCGCCCCATCTCTTCGCGACTGATGGCCAGTGCCGTACAGCGGTGTTTTGAGGGGCTGCTGCCCAAAGGACGTCATCCAGTATTCATGCTCTGGATCGATATGGATCCTAAGAGAATCGACGTCAATGTCCATCCGACGAAGCGGGAGATTCGCTTGGCCAATGAAGGGCAGGTCATCGCAGCTATTGATAACAGCGTCCGGCAGAGCTTGCGCCTGCCCGATGTACAATCCTTTGTCTATGCTGCGGCCCCAAAGTTGAGGCCGGGCAGTAGTACTGAAGGTGGCGAACCAATACCGGTGCGCGTGGGAGAACCAGCGTCATCGGTATTACAAAGAATGCCTACGTCCGGCGAGCCCGGGGTAGCAGCAACTCGTGATGCCGACGATCAGCTCGCCCTGACCTTCGTCGCTCCAGCCGCGGCCAAAGTTGCCATCTCCGAAGATGCCGCGATGTGGCAGGTCCACAACCAGTACATTCTCGTCGAGATAGCCAACGGCTTGCTCTTCGTCGATCAGCAGGCTGCGCACGAACGCATTAACTACGATCGGGCCATGTCGCAAATAGACGGCGTGGCCGGCGCAAGTCAGCAGTTGCTCTTTCCCATACAGCTAGAAATGGGCGCGGCGGATTTCGAGACCTTCAACCAAGTACGGGACGATATTGCCAAGCTGGGATTTGTCGTGCGGGATTTTGGCGCGCGGACGGTGTTGGTGGAAGCTGTGCCGGCCGAATTGGATCGCTTTGGCGACGGCGATGTTTTTTATCAGCTATTGAACGACGTGCGCGATGGCCAGCATTCGGGCCGATCTTGGCGCGAAGCGCTCGTCTTAGCTTACGCGCGCAAAGCGAGTATCAAGAAAGGCCAGAAACTAAACTCCGAGGAAATGATACACTTAATCAATGAATTGCTAAAGGCCGACTCGCCGCACATAAGCCCAACGGACAAGCCGATCATGGCGAGGATGAAATTAAGCGATATGGAGCGTTTATTGCGGAGATTCTAGTTCTCTATTTAATTTGCCCATTATACTAACGATAACAGGCATTATCAATAGTATAAAAACTAGGCGAATCCATTGTGAAACGCGGCGGCAAAATCCCGCGATGTTCGCTATATTTGGAACATTAGATATTAGATACCAATTAAGCCTCGGAGAGCATTTATGAGCGAGCAGTCCGGCCGCAATACCGCGGCCGCAACACTCAATCCGGTCGTCCGCAGACAAACGCCAGCACTAGCGTTGGTAGCGGACGACCCTTTGGAACAATTCCTCAGCGGCCAACTCAGCGAGCGCACGCGGCGTGCGTATTACGCCGATCTCCAGCATTTCTTTGCATCCATTGGCATGGAACTAAATGAAGTGTCGCTCACCGTCTTGCAGTCAATCACCTTTGAGCACGTGGTCGCCTTTAGAAATCAGCTCGCCGGTGAAGGCTACAAGCGCAGCAGCATCAACAGAAAGTTGTCCAGCCTGAAGTCGTTGTTCAAGATGCTGGTCGCCCTAGGCCACATCGAGAAGAATCCCGCCGATTCTACGTTGGTGCGCGGCTACAAGGTGGATGAAACGCTGGCAGGCAAAGCGCTTTCCAATCAGGTGCTGAACAAGATCCAGCAAGCCATTGCCGAGGAAAAAGACGACTTAGTTCGCACGCGCGATGCAGCCATGTTTCATTTGCTTACGTTTGGTGGCCTGCGCCGTTCCGAAGTGGCGGGCATCGCTTGGGAGGATATATCCTTGGAAGGCGTCTTTCACATCCTGCACCTGCCCGAGACTAAATCAGGCGTGGCTCAGGAGATTAAACTGCAAAACATCGTCCTACATCATCTCGAACTATACAAACGACAATTACAGATGGTGGGCTTGCCGGTGACTGGCAAGGTCTTCATCAGCCTGTCGCGCAACCAGTCTCGCGGCCAGCCGCTGACCGACCAGTCGGTAAATCACATCGTCAAGAAGTACGCCCAGCGCGCTGGCCTTCCCCAAAACGTCACCGCGCACATGTTCCGTCACACGTGCTGCACCTTGGCGATTGAAGGCGGAGCCAAGCCTCAGCAGGTACAAGCCCATTTGCGCCACAAGGATCTAAAGACGACGATGCGTTACTACGAGAATCGCGAAAAGCTGCTCGATAATGCGTCTGATTATATCAATATTGGTAGTTAGTTGATTTTTTTTCTTTTTTATTTACATAAAATTTATTATAAGACTTTTTATTTTACTTGCTTGCGATTCAAAACCATATCTTGCCTCGCCGACGTGCGCATCCATTCCAAAAGACGATAGCTTTCAGCGACCTGTACCAAATCCAACAGCGGTTGGGCTCGTCCTTGGATACAGGCGACAAAATTGCGATAATACGCCGTCAGATCGTCCGCTTCCCACGCCCAAGGCCAAGACGTATCGACCATTTCGTCCTGTGCAGACGAGCGGACTCGCAAAGCCGGAGCCACAGCCGGAAAGTCCATGAATGAAACCGAGCCTTCGACTCCGTTGCGCATCCTCAGTAGCGCAACCGACACGTCCTCCATGCGCCCAGGGTGAAAGAAGTTGCGCATCCTACTGTACAGCATATCTACCCGTCCCCAAGTGCTCAGCAACAGGTCGCATATGTCCAAGGCCGCTTGGTTGTAGATCATATCGCGGTCGATGGGATCGAATAGAGCCGAATCAAAAGAAAGCTCTAGAGAGTAATGCGCTACACTCTGCTGAGCAGTCAGAGCTGTGCAAAAGTGCGTATGCCTCCCCAGTGAAAGCACACACACATTGGGATGGCTGTTTGCAGACGGCTCCTGGATGGGATGGGAGGCCATGACGTGAAGACCGGCTGCCGCGGCCGCTCCTATCCAATGCGATTTGTCCTCCACATGCAATATCACCAGGCCGTCTATTTTTTGCGCCAAGACCGCAGCGCAATCAGATTGGTGCACGAACTGAATATCGCCGCAGCTTTGCAAGGCATCCTGATGCACGGCTACCTCGCGAGCATGGCCTGCCACGCCGAGCGTCATCATGGTTTTTTACCCGTCTTAATTCGCTCCTGGAGCCGCTGGCTAAACGTCCGTGCCGCGTAATCCCCGTCCAAGCGCAAGAGATAATCTATCGCTATGGTCTCGGCGAGTACCGTGATATTTTTGCCGGGGAATAGCGGTATGAAGACCTCGGGTACCTCGACACCGAGAATTACCACCTTATTATCTTCGAGGCCAAGGCGTTCGTAGGCATATTTTTCGTCCCAATCGACGAGGTTGACCAATACCTCCACCCGCTTCTGCCGCCGAGTCCTCCACGCGCCAAACATCTTTTTTACGTCTAGGATGCCGATGCCGCGAATTTCGATGTGATCTTGGAGCATCTCCGAGCTACACCCCACCAAAATGCCTTGGGGCTTGCGGTTAATGATGACCACATCGTCGGCCACCAACCGATGCCCGCGCTCGACCAAATCCAAGGCGACTTCGCTTTTGCCAATACCACTGCGGCCGCGAAAAAGCAACCCTACTCCAGAGACATCGACCAACGTACCATGCATGGACACTTGGGGCGAGAACACCTCGTCGAGGTAAAAGCGGATGAGATGAGTAAACTCGGCCGTGTTGAATCCAGACTTCAGCAACGGGACCGCGCACTCATCAGCTAGCTCCCGCAACTCGGAGTACACGCGGCCCCTACCGGTCAAGACCACGCATGGAATATCGAATTGATATATGATTTTGAGAGCCTGCCGACGTCGGTCTGGGGACAAGCTGCGCAGATACTCCGCTTCGGTATTGCCCAAGAGCTGTACTTGATCCAAAGTAAACAACTCGACGAAACCAGTCAGGGCTAAGCCGGGGCGATGGATGTCGCTGTTGTTGATGGTCCGCTGTAGCCCCTTAGCGCCGGCGATGGGCTTCAGACGTAGTTGCTGCCCGTAGGTAGCTAGCAGATCCTTGATAGTCAGTTCATTCATTCCTACTCAAACTCACAAAAATACGCCGATAGCCTTCGTAGCGCTCCGACGCTATGCGGCCGGTCGCTACGGCTGCGCGGATCGCACAGCCGGGTTCGTGTAAGTGGCTGCAATCGCCGAATTGGCATTGGCCACGCAAAGGTTCTAGCTCGGGATAATACGTCGCTAGCTCAGCGGGTTTTACCCCCCATAAGCGGAGTTCTTTAACTCCTGGCGTATCGACCACATAGCCGCCCTCTTGTAACTTGAATAGATGTACGGTCGTGGTCGTGTGCCGGCCCCGGTCGTGGTGCTTCATTATTTTCTTTGTCTTTAGTCCCAACCCTGGTTCGATACCGTTGAGCAAGGTCGATTTGCCGACCCCAGATTGGCCGACCACGGCGGTGCTGCGATTGATCAGGGCTTCTTTGAACACTCCTATGCCGTCGCCTCGCAGGGCACTGGTGCGATAAATTGGATAATCGAGGGCCTCGTAGGGCGCAGTTAGGGTATCCACGGCTTCTTCGGAGACTAAATCGACCTTGTTGATACATACCACCGGCTGGAGATTCCCCTTTATCGCCATGACAATCGTTCGGTCAATAAAGCCGCGCCGGGGCTTCGGTTGGCAAGCGGCCACGACGACGACCAATTGCTCCATATTGACAAAGAGAATTTGCTCAAACGGACGCGCTCCACTGGCCCCACGCGAAAACTTAGAGGATCGGGGATGTACCGTTTCGATGACTCCAGTCCGTTCCGCCGTAGGTACGACATCGACCCAATCGCCAGCAACGACCGGGGAACTAGTCTTGCGACACCCAGCCTTGAGACGCCCCCGAATCTCGCATTGCCAGTGGCTTTGCTCGACCTCGACGAGGCACTGTAGCCCAGAGACTCTTATGATGCGGCCCCGCATGAGTGCCCGCCCTACCTACTCCCCTTTGGCGAGGCGTTCGGCTAAATAGTTGGGATAGCCGAGGTTTTCGATCTTTTGCTGGGTCAGCTTAAATGGGTATTCGACGCGTTGGAGTTCAACCCATTGTTCGTCGGTATCCCACAGGGTGTACGCCGATCGCCAGTCGCCGTCGCGGGGTTGGCCGACACTGCCGACAGAGACCAAATACTGGTGCTCTCCTATGGCGGCCCTAGCCGAAGTCAGCGGCACGGGCTTATCGCGCATCTTGCAGTAGATGCGCGATTCGTGTGTGTGGCCGACAAAAGCCAATGGCCACTTGAGATGGCTCATGCACCAAGCAACGCGATCGTACATGAGGAGGGGTTCCCACTCTTCGGGCTTGAGGGGATTGGCATGGGACAGGGCCGCATCGCGTTCCACGCGTCGCAAGACCCCCTGCTGTAGAAAGTCCCGTTCTTCCTCTCCTAGCAACTCGTGTGCTTGGTATAATGAGGGACGGGCCAACAGGTTAAAAGACTGGATGCGCACCGGCTCCAGCACGGCTTGGTCATGATTGCCCAGTACGATCTGCGCTTCTACCTCCTTGAGCCGATAGATACAGCCCAAGGGATCGGGCCCGTATCCCACAATGTCCCCTAGGCAGAGGATGCGCTCGGCACCAGCGTTAGTCGCGGCGATCAACACGGCCTCTAGTGCTTCGAGATTGGCGTGGATATCGGCGAGTACTGCGATCTTCAAAACGGCTTCGCCTCAGTTGAATAGCGCACTAATAGACGTTTCTTCGTGGATAGCGCGGATAGCACGGGCAAAGAGAGGGGCCACGGAGCACACCTGCATCATGGGAGTGTTAGCGTCCGCTGGCAAGGGAATCGTATCGGTAATGGCGAGAGCCTCCAAGCTGGACTGATCCAACCGCGCTAGCGTTTCCTTGGTGAGGGTGCCGTGAACACAACCAGCGTAAATTTTGCGCGCCCCGCACTCCTTGACTGCGGCGGCTCCCCTGAGGATGGAGGTGCCGGTAACGATCTCGTCGTCGAAGAATACGACATCCCGGTCGGCTACGTCGCCAATAACCCCGTTTTCCCCGGCACCCTGATCAACGACAACGAGAGGTAGCCCCAACCGCTGGGCATAGGTCTCTGTGACCTTAGCGTGGCTGATGTCCGGAGCGGCTGCAACCAAGTTGTCGCGGTTGAGGTCGGCGTAATAAGCGCATATTGCCGGGACGCCGCTCAGTTGGTCCACTAGGATCCGGCTGAAACCCATAGTCTGCGGGCTGTGCAAGGTCATGGTGAGAATGCGGTCTGCCCCGGCTTCAGCAATCAGATCTGCCACTAAGCGGCCGGCCACGGAAATCCTCGGCTCGTCCTTACTGTCGGCCAAAGCATACGGATAGTACGGTAGGACGGCAGTGATGCGGCCGGCCGAGGCGTATTTTAGGGCGTCGAGGGCTATGAGCAACTCCATCAGGTTGTCGCTAACGGGCGGACACGAGGTTTGAATAAAGAATACATCGCGGCCGCGCACGTTTTCACAGATCTTTACCTTTATATTTTCATTGCTAAAGTCGATGAACTCGATGCGCCCCGGCTCAATGGCCAGCGACTGATAAATGCCCTCGGCCAGTGCGGGATTGCTCCGCCCAGCGAAAACCTTGAGATCCATACTCCCCATCAAATACCCTTTAGAACATGGCTAGTGCAGCGCGGGCTTGAGCGGCAATCGGGTACTGGGCGAATGTGCGACTGACCTGTTCGAGTAGGGCCTGTTGCTTGTCGCTTTCGCCGGCCAACCCATATATGCGGGCGGCTTCCATCCGCGCCATGGCCTCGCGGATGGTCCCCGCCTGCTGGGCCGCATACGTTTCGTAGTGCTGGGCCGCGGCTAGGAACTGCCCTTCGGCTTCGAGACAGGCACCGAGACCGCTCTGGGCCGCGTGGACCAACACATCTACAGGCTCATAGTTGTCCAAGTAGCTCTGGTAGTAACCTCGAGCCTCGACATAGCGGCCCTGTGCGTAGTGGAGATTGGCCAAGAGTACGATCCCTTGGGCTGCAGCTGTGGTCCCGGCATAGGAGGATACCAGTTCTTCGGCATAGCGGATCGCCTCGGTCGGCTCGCCGCCCTGCTCAACCATCAGCACATTGCCGAGTAGCGTGGAGGCTTTGAGCCTATCGGCCTCTTTGGACTCGATGAAATAATTGATGGCCATGATGACCGCGATCACAGCGACGGCCCCACCGCCAAAGAGGCGAGCGCGCTCTTTGACGTACTCGACGGCCTCCATGATCCATTCGACGAACTCATCTTCGCGGAGTTCGCTCTTGCTCAGTCTACGGCGTTCACTCGACATGAAAGGTATGGCTTCTCCATGGTTTTAGGTTCAGGTTTTAATAGACGATAGCACTTGCCAATTTGTACCCGTGCAAAAGACGGCGGCCCGACAAAAAGCTCAACTCGGCCAAAACGCTGATGCCCACGACAACCGCTCCCAACTCTTCGAGCGTTTGACACGTCGCCACCAAGGTTCCGCCGGTGGCCAAAACATCATCCACGACCAAGACCTTCTGCCCCGGCGCGATGGCATCTGTATGGATTTCCAAAGAGGTCTCGCCGTATTCGAGGGCGTATTCGCGGCGCAGCGTGGCCGCCGGTAGCTTACCCGGTTTGCGCACCGGCACAAAACCGCATCCCAACTCGAGGGCCAAGGGTGTCGCAAAGACAAAGCCGCGGGCTTCTATGCCGACGACGACGTCTACTTCGGAGTCCGCAAAGGGTTCGAGCATAATTTGGACCGCAGCGGATAAACCAGCGGGGTCCTTGAGCAGCGGCGTGATGTCTTTGTACAAAATGCCGTCTTGCGGAAAATTGGGGACTTCGCGGATGAGGTCTTTTAGTTTCATTTTATATATTATATGTTATGAGACTTAAAACAGAGCGTAAATAAACGGGGCCACTGCTGATCCTTGGGTTGTGACAATCAACAGCCCTAACAGAACCAAAGTGGCAAATATCGGCCCCAACCACCACTTTTTGCGCACTTTCATAAAATCCCATAACTCAGAGAAAATACTCAGTTTACTTGGCATTACCTAGCCCTCCCACTCAATCAGGCGGCTCACGGATTCGCCGTGGTGAATGGCTTTGATAGCATCCCCCAACAACCGAGCGACGCTTAGTACGGCGATTTTGCTCCTCGGCTTGCCCTCGGGCAATGGGATGGTATTCGTGGTGGCGAATACTTCCACTGAGGAGGCTTCAATCCTCTCTAGGGCTTGCCCGGAAAAAACACCGTGCGTACAACCGGCCAGTATTCGACGTGCGCCTCTTTCTTTCAGGACCCGTATTGACTCCATCATGGATCCTCCTGTCAGCACTTCCTCGTCGAAGAGCAGGGCGTCGCGGCCATCGACCTCGCCGATCATATTTTTGATTTCGACTTTTTCGTCGTCTGCGTAGCGGCGTTTGTCCATAATGGCCAGCGGCAAGCCGAGCCGATGCGCATATGCGCTGGCTTCATCGGCACTCCCCACGTCGGGCGACACCACCACGGCGTTGCTGATGTCTTTCATGCGCATAAAATTGCACAGCAGGCTCGTAGCCCACAATTGGTCAACTGGAATGCGCGAGAACGCCACGATTTGCGGGCTGTGCAAAGTGATGGTCAAGATTCGGTCGGCCCCGGCTGTTTGGAGCAGGTCGGCGACGAGACGAGCGGTAATAGAAATGCGGGGTTCGTCCTTTTTGTCGGCGCGCACATAAGGATAATAGGGCAATACGGCCGTAATCCGACGCGCCGAAGCATACTTGAGCGCGTCAATCAGCAACAAAAGCTCAACAAAATGATGATTGACCGGGGAGGCTGACGTCTGGATGACAAAGACGTCATCTTCGCGCACGTTCTCCTCGATTTTAACCTTTATATTGTCGTTGGGCTCGCGGACGACTTGGCGGCGAGCGGGCACGATGGCCAAGTAATCACATATTTCCTGAGCCAGTGCTGGATTGCTCGAACCCGACAATATTTTTAGGTAATTTTTCATGTTCTAATTCCGATTGTAACATTAAAGACCGACCCAAACTAAGGCAAGTGGGCCGCCTTGACAGCCTGTGGGTGCAAAACTAACTTGGCCGTTTTACACCCACTTGCCAGACGAAAGAAAGGGGCTTATGGCGCGCGTAAATATCATGTTGCCGGACGATCTGCTCAAACGCATCGATCAAGTTGCGCAGCAGGAGGGCGTAAGCCGCAGCAAACTCCTGCGGTTGGCCTTTATGACGTACTGCCAACAAAGGGACGCAACATACGAGTATCAGCGGAAGCAGGCGGCTATTGAACACGGAATGACGCTCCAAGACAGCCTGCGCAAAAAGGCACTGCCTTGGGATCCGCTCCAGCTTCTGCGCGCGGAACGGCAAGAGCAGTGATTCGTTATGCGCTAGATACCTCCGTTATGCTGCGGTGGTTTTCTCCAGCGCACGACGTGGATGCCCACAAGGCCCTTGAACTTCGCCAAGAGCAGCTAGCGGAACGGGTCGAGCTAACCGTGCTCGACCAATCAATATACGAGCTAGCCCACGTCCTCAAGGAAAGCCAACAATTCGATCGCACGCATATCGACGACGCCTTGGCCAGCTTGGCGTACATGCACTTGGATATCGTGCCCTACAACGCCGAAATTATCCGCAGAGCCACGCAAATCGCCTTTGAGCATTCCATCAGCATGTACGCCGCCGGTTTCATCGCCTTAGGAGCCCATCTCCGCTGCCAAGCCGTGACCAGCGACGGCGACCTGTACCGCAAAGTCGCCTCCCTGCCCTGGACCGTGCTCTTGGCCGACTTGAACTTCTGACCCCTTAGACTTCCTCAAGCGCCCTCTCTATATCGCCGATTAGCTCATCGGCATCCTCAATGCCCACTGCATAGCGCACCAACTGGTCGGTGATGCCGATGGCCAGCCGCTCCTTCTCACTCAAATCGTAATAGGAAACAGTCGCCGGATGCGATACCAGCGTCTCGACCCCCCCCAAACTCGGTGCGATATAAGGCACGGCTAGACGATGGACGAAATTCCGCGTCTGCTCGGGGGTGCCGTCGATCTCAAAGCTGATCAACCCGCCAAAACCGCGCATTTGCTCTTTGGCGACGCGGTGATCGACGTGGCTTTCAAGGCCCGGGTAAAAGACCTGGCGAATCTTGGGATGAGCTTCTAGAAACCGGGCTACTGTCAGAGCTGTATCGTTTTGCCGCAGAACGCGCAATGCGAGCGTCTTCAACCCTCGAATCAATAAATACGAGGTATTGGGGTCAACGATTCCACCGGTGATTCGTTGGTATTCGCCAATCGCCTCGACTAAAGGAGCCTTGCCGCAGACTGCACCTGCCATCAAATCGTTGTGCCCGCCGAGGTATTTGGTGGCACTGTGGATGACCAAATCAACCCCGAAATCGAGCGGCCTCTGATTGACCGGCGTGGCCAAGGTGCTGTCGATGATAACCTTGAGACGCCGCTGTTTGGCAAAAGCGACGAGCTGTTCCAAGTCGAGGACGTGCAAATGGGGATTGGTCGGGGACTCGGTAAAGATTAAGCGGGTCTCTGGGCGCACTGCAGCCGCCAACGCATCCATATCACCGGGTTTAACTAGGGTCGATTCAATGCCGAATTTGGCCAAGACCTCGCAGAACTTGGCCGTCATGCGGTAGCAATCTTCCATCAGCACCAAGTGTTGCCCACTGCGCAGCATGGCATAGAGCACCGAGGTAACTGCGCTCATCCCCGATGAAAAGAGCAAGGCCGCTTCGGCATTTTCTAAGGCGGCTACTCTGCGCTCGGCTGCCCGCTGGGTTGGATTGCCATAGCGCCCGTATTCGTAGAGCGATTTTTCGCCGGCCTTAAAGGAGGCGAATTCATCTAGATCGGCAAAGGTATAGGTAGCGGTCTGGGCAATGGGTTCGATGAGGGACTGGGCAAACTTATCCCGTTCCACGCCCCCGTGTACAGAACGGGTCGATTCTCCTGCAAAACCATCGTCGGTGCGGTTCATTGTATTGGCTCTTTCAGTGGCGGGCAGTGGCCAGCGTCCGCTGCTCTACGGCTTCGAGGACAGCCCGATGCACGGCTTCGTATTCAGCTTCGACCTCAACGGGCATATTGCGATGCTGTGGCTCGACGTGGAACTCCCGCAATTGGTCTTCGTGGTACTTCACTTTGAAATCTGGAAACTTCAGCCCGTGTGCCGTGGATATTACGATCACCCGATTCTGTGGCTCGACGTGCCCGGCTGCAATCATTTTCTCTAGCGCTGCTAAGGCGACGCCTGTGTGAGGACAGGTGAACAGCCCATTGCGGTCGGCCCTTGCACAGGCGTTGGCCAATTCGTCTTCCGTGGCCTCTTCGACGATGCCGTCGAAGCGCTGCAAGGTGCGCATGGCCCGCTCCCTACTTACGGGGTTGCCGATCTTGATGGCGCTGGCCAAAGTGTCGCGGGCCGTTTGCGGCTCAAAGGTGCGGAATCCGTCGAGATAGCTGAGATAAAGTGGGTTGGCCTGGGCTGCTTGGGCGACGGCAAGGCGCGGCAGCTTGTCTATAAGCCCCATTTCCTTGCCTTCGATAAACCCCTTCCCCAAAGCACTAACATTGCCCAGATTGCCGCCCGGGATAATAACCCAGTCGGGGACCTCCCAGTGAAATTGCTGTAACAGCTCAATCGCGATGGTCTTCTGCCCCTCAATGCGGAGCGAATTCATTGAGTTAGCCAGATAGATTTGGTCGCGGCGGCAGATTTCCTGCACCAAGGCCATGCACCCGTCGAAATCGGTGCGCAGGGCGAGCGTCAACGCGCCATTGGCTATGGGCTGGATGAGCTGGGAAGTAGAAATCATGTCTTTGGGCAATAAGACAATCGCCGGAATGCCGGCGGCCGCGCAATACGCGGCCAATGCCGCCGAGGTGTCCCCAGTTGAAGCGCAAGCTACCGCGGGTATGGACT